>SXGU01229847.1_pt1 | contig 13390 bp, 17 predicted proteins | sample 3174531 | NCBI WGS metagenome assembly SXGU01 (sample SAMN11356863, study PRJNA531348) | freshwater metagenome | isolation source: freshwater sample F1-140 | place: China: Fuxian Lake, Yuxi | collected 2017-12-25 | reverse complement strand
TAAGTTACTATCTAGGTTGTGTTTGTGTCTTGTGTGTTGTTATTAATGTGTAATTAATAGATCCTCCACTCTAATTTATATTAGAGGGAGGAATTAGTGTTAGTTAAATAGATTAAGCAGCTTGTTGCTGAGTTTGTTGTTCATTAGCTAATGCTTCGAAAGGATTCGCTTCGCTCATGAGTTTCTTTTGCTCAGGAGTTAATAGTTTGTATTGTTCTTCAAGTTGTTCTCTACGTTTAGCAGAGACTAGTTGAGATGAATAGTTGTAGTCAGAAGCATGACGTTCAACAGTTTGTACATAGTGATCAGCAGAGTTAACAATACGGTTAGCCATATTGATAGTTGTATCCACAGCACCAAGTAAGTTGACAAGAGTACCAGCAAGTTTAGTAAAAGGATTCATAGTGTGCACCTAATGAATGTATTAAGGGATTATTCCCTGTACACGCGAAGCGTAGAGATATATGGGGGTAGGTAGTTAAGAAATCGTAGAGAGTGAAGGTACCGGGGGGGATATTTCAAGTTAGAGGTTTCTGTACCAGTACCCCCTATATTCATCTGTCAATTAATTTTTTATTGGAATTCTCAAATAAGAATTATTCTCTAATTGATCTGTCAGTAATAAAAATATCCCAGGTTTCAAAATAAAAAAATTATGTATTTTCCCTATAACTATGTAGGGTACGTATATCCAAAATCTCTTTATAAATCAATCACTTAGCTCAACTAAAAATAACTAATTTGACGTTATAAAATTTTAGTATATAATCTAAATTAAGTTATAAATTGCAATTTAGAGGCATACGTATGCAAGAGTTAAGCCAAGAATTAATTAACTTGAAATCATCAGAAGAACTTATAATTACTAAACGTAACATGACAAGAGTGAGGATTCCCATGTTTCATATGATAGGCAGAAAATCTAAACCAAGTGGGCATTTAACTGCAGTACCTTTATTAGAGATGGTTTTAAATTTCAATAAAGAAGAACAGTGGTTTTTTGGTTTACTCTGGGGGAAGATGGATATAATTACTAATGAGTGTGATCTAAGTGATATGGAATGTACTGTTACTGATACTAATCGCAAATCCAGGGCCTACATATCTTTAAAAGAAAAAAATCTAGTGAAACGCATACGTAAAGGGGTATACATGATCAATCCCCTTGCTGCTATCCACCCTAAAGGATTTGAATTAGCCAAACGTAAGTGGGACTCTTTATGAGTCCTATGTCTATCTCGTATTTAGTCAATATGTGCACTTACCCCATACAATCGTTGTATTAATATCTGCTGGCCCCCGGCCATTAATGATATTGCTCTATGTTTCTCTGCTGCACCAAAACCAAATAATTCTAATTTATGTTGGTCTGTTTCTATGACCATTACCCCTGCAGTTATTTTTCCGTAGTTACCTTTCTCCATTTCACTTGCTACTGCCCTAAGCATATTGGGTATGTCGCTCATTACTGCTGAATCTAACTTATGTATATTACTCATTTGGTTTAATCCTGTGTTTGGTTTACTATTGCTTACTATAAAGTAATTAATTAGGAGTTTACTATGGATATTCTTACAGAAGAACAGTTTAAGCAGGTATTGCCTGCAGGTGTTAAAAAGAATGTAGATAAAGAAGTAATGGATATTATTAACAGCACTGTTGGTGATCCTGAGATGATTAGATCATTCAGGGAAAACTTAGTTACGTATCAGAGTGTATTAACCCAGGGCAAGTTTAAGCTTACTAATTATGTTGATGCTGTTAAGTATGTGAGCCACAAGTTATTGGGGTGCAATAACATTACTGCTTATACTCGTACATTCCCGGATAAGATTATTGATTTTAGATCAAGGGGTGTGAGTGAAAAGGATATCAGTGCTTATGTGAGTGGTTTCAATAAGAGCAAGTTAGTTAATTTAATATTGGCTCAGACAATGATACCTGTGCACATTCTTAATGCTGATATTTATCAGGAGGCTATTAATTGCCAAGCTGATTTGATGCGTAATGCGAATAGTGAAAAGGTAAGGTGTGAAGCAGCTAACTCTTTGATGGTACAGTTACGGCCGCCAGAGGTTAAGAAAGTGGAGCTTGATATTGGGTTTAAAGAGGATAGTGCGATTGCCCAATTACGGGAAACTACTATGCAGTTGGTAGCGCAACAGAAGCTGGCTATTCAGGCCGGTTCTATTACAGCTAAAGATGCAGCCCATAGTGGACTGATAGTTGAGGGGGGACTTGCTGATGATAATTGATACTTATACTTTGACTATGCATTACCGGAGTGGTGGTAAGGTTGTGAAGGAGGGTTTGGAATTAATTGATTTGTATGACCCGGGTGTTAGATATCCAGGTACTGGTGAAAGACCTGTGAGTATTCACCTTAGCCCGGCCCCGCCGGAATCAATACTTAACGAAGTAGTAGGAACGTTGAGATGTAAGTTAATGCCCGGTGTACCTAAAGGTCAGGTGACGTATGGAAATTGAAGCTAAAGCAGTGGAGGAATACTTACGCGGGGTTAGGTATGGTGATGATGCAAATTACGTACCAAGTGACTTTGCTTTGGAATTTATTACCTTTATCAAACTGGTAAACGGAAGTGAAGGGGAAGAAAACAAATCCCCGGTGCTACATTACAAGATGTTGGATAACGTTATTGAGGGTGACCGAACAGCTAACATGTGTCACCGGGGTAGCGCTAAAACTACATTATTAGCTGAGTATTTATTTCTGTATTTGGCTGTGTACGGTGAATTACCTGGCTTTGGTAAAATTCCACTGGCAATCTATGTATCGGACTCCATTGAGAACGGTGTAAAGAACCTGCGTAAAAACATTGAACATCGTTGGGAGAAAAGCGATTTTTTAAAAGTATATGTTCCTCAAGTACGGTTTACTGATGTACGTTTAGAATTTACCAATAAAGATGGTGACCTATTCATCGTTAAGATGTACGGGGCAAAGACTGGGGTACGTGGTGCTAAAGAGATGGGTAAGCGCCCTACCTTGGCAGTGCTTGATGATCTAGTGAGCGATGAGGATGCGCGCAGCGCAACCGTAATCGCGAGCATAGAAGATACGGTGTATAAGGCAGTGACTTATGCATTGCATCCAACTAAAAATAAGATCATTTGGTCTGGTACCCCTTTTAATGCAAAAGATCCCCTGTACAAAGCAATCGAATCTGGGGCCTGGAGAGTAAACGTATTCCCGGTGTGTGAAGAATTTCCCTGTGATCGTAAGGATTTCCGGGGTAGTTGGCCTGATCGGTTTACTTATGATTCTGTCAAAGCGGCCTATGATGTAGCCCTTAAAGCTGGCAAAATAGACGGGTTCAACCAAGAGATGATGCTCCGTATTATGTCGGATGAAGATCGTCTTATTACCGATTCGGATATCCAATGGTACTCACGTACTACGTTATTGCAGAACAAAGGCAAGTTTAATTTCTACATAACAACTGACTTTGCTACGTCTGCTAAAGCTGCAAGCGATTTTTCAGTAATTTCAGTATGGGGATTAAACCATATAGGCCAATGGTTCTGGGTAGACGGTATCTGTCGTAAACAGACCATGGATAAAAATGTGAATGATTTATTCAGGCTGTGTCAGATGTATAAGCCACAGTCAGTAGGTGTGGAAATATCTGGTCAACAAGGTGGATTTATACCTTGGATTAATGAGCAGATGATTGTACGTAACGTTTATTTTACTTTGGCTTCCGAAGGTAATAAGGGTCAGCCAGGTATTAGACCCAATACTGATAAAATGACCCGGTTCCAGTTAGTAGTTCCATGGTTTAAAACACATCAAATGCATTTTCCTTTGGAGTTAAAACAGTCACCTGAAATGATTCAGTGTATGGATGAGCTTACTAACATGTCTGCCAAAGGAACTAAGAGTAAGCACGATGATTTTTCCGACACTATTTCTATGCTGGCATTCTTAAATGCATACAAACCTAGTGCCGATATGGAAATGCATTACAATGAAGAAACCGATATATGGGAAATGGAGTCTGAAATACTTCCAGACCGAATTTCTTCTTACATAGTTTAATAGGAATGATCACATGTTACTTAAAAATGTACTCAACGATCTAATTAACAATGAGTTAAATAATCTGTCTATAGGTAAACCTGAGTGGAGTACGGGTAACTTTAGTTATCAAAAGTTAATTCAGTGTATTTCATTAGGTTTTATTGAACTACACAAACGCTTTACTCTTAAAAAAGAGTTAGTAGTATTACAGCCGGTAGAAAATGAAGACGTTTATGTCTTAGATATAAGACATGCAGTTAGTAATACTGGTTCTACGGAAATTAAATATATTATTGATACACCAAGTATGCCGTTTTCTAATAGCATCGCTAAAATTGATCAAATCTATGATCATTTAAATGTCCCTATTGACTTTAATACTACTAAATTTGGTGATGGTATTTATGTACTGAACTACCGTACCTTAATAATTAAAAAACCTGATCTACAAAACCCATTAACTCTTGTGTGTAGAGCAGTACCTGGTGGTATTACATTAGCAAACGAAGGTGATTTAGAATCTTATGAGTTAGATATTCCTAATACTTATTTAGAAGCATTAATTTTATATGCTGCAGCCCGTGCTTCTAACAATCGAGGTGCAGAAAACGCTACAAATAATGAAGGGGCTATATTTATGGCCCGGTTTGAAGCTTCATGTGCACAGATTTCTAATGTAGGTTTGGATACAAAAGAAATTTCGGTTAATGATAAGTTGATTCAAAGAGGATTTGTGTAATGAAACAGCAAATGAATCTTAGTGTTAAGCGGGGATGTACGTTAGAGTCAGGTAAAATATTTTCTGTTAATGAAACTGTACCTTCAAACATTACTTATGCACAGTTAATGGCAGGTATTGAGGAAGGGACTTACACATTAAAGTCTTTGGTGGGTAAAACTTACGAAGGACAGGTACGAGAAAGACCTAATACTCCGGTATTAGGTAATTTAGTATTCGATACTACCGATGATTTTTTAACATTTAGCCTTTCTGCTGCAATAACAGGTACCTGGCCAAATAATGCCACTACCTTGTTTTATGATGTGTTCGAAACTGATACTACTACCGGCAAAGTACGTGAAGTTGTGTATGGAAACATACAGGTAAATGCTGCAATTACTAAAGAGGATTAGTAATGACTGAAATTTTATTAGTAAATAATTCATTAAGCGTAGATTCAGATACGTCTGCTGGTTTTATAGTAGGCCATGCTGATTATGTTTTCGTGGACAATGAAAATCAAACGGGAAATCTATTATCTACTAATGATATTTTATCAGTTGAGCAAGCCACCTCATTTAGTCTGGTTAATCACACATTTTTAACGTACCCGTACAGTGATACAGGAATTGAAGATGCTGATTATGATAATAAAATGTATGTTCGTAAGAATGGCGCTTGGTTAGCGTTAGATAGAACATCTTTTCCTACTGAATTAGACACATACTTGTATGGGCAAGTAGATTTATTGCTAAATTTTCGCAATGTAGCGTTAGGTAATTCCCCGGATGTAGAAGCTCGCTTTGTAAGTGTACGTGACTTGCTTGCCATGGGTATTATTGAACGTACTGATAACGGCTATGAATACTTAGAACCGGGTGTAGGTATTATTAGTACCGGCCCTAAGTACATGGAGACTCCTCCACAGCCTAAGTATTTCAGTGCTTCTCCTGGTTTAGCTGCTATTCAGTTATTATGGGAATCTGCCCGTAATTATTACACCAATCATGGTAGTACTGAGATCTATCGCAATACAGTCGATAACAGAGCAACTGCTCTAAAAATTTTAGATGTTCCTAATACGTACAGTGCATTGGATAAAACTGCAGAGTATGGGGTTACTTACTATTATTGGGTACGCTTCGTAAGTTCCACAGGAATTACTGGGCCATTCAATGGTCTTAGTGGTTTTCAATCTGGATTAATTAATAACCCGGATAATTTGCTTGAACTGCTGTCTGGCGAAATAAGAGAAAGCCAATTACACGCTTCATTGTTGGCACCTATTCAACTGATTTATAAACCTGGTGGGTTGGCAGATTCGCAAGCCAGCCTTCAAGCAGCTTTTGCGCAATCTATTGAAGATCGTTCAGCACTGTTTGCTGCTGAAGCTTTGGCAAGACAGCAAGCATTGCTACAAGAAGCACAGGACAGAGGTACTGCAATAACTGATGCAGTAACAATTTTAGAATCGGCTGATGCAAGTTTAGCTTCGCAAATAACTACATTGACCGCAGCAAGTCAGTCTGTTTTTGATAGCGCTAAAATGTGGCAATTTGATTTAGGTGCTGAAGGTTGGACTGATACAGTAGGTATTCCCGCTGTATCTGCCAGCAGGTTAATTCCTGCATTTAATTCAAATACTTTTATTACCAGTCCTGCATTTTTATTGGATGGTAGTGTATTCAATGAAGTTAAACTCAGAATCAAAAAAATAGGTAATCCTGTTTGGTTAGGTAAGATAACGTATTTCACGAGTTTAGATACTGTCAGCAATCCTGCGCACGTTGTAACTGTTGATGCCCCTGTCTTTAGTAGCGGAATAGCTATCGTTAAATGGCCCATGAAAGATAGTTTAGATTGGGAACTTTCAATTATAGAAAAATTGGTAATTCAATTAGCTGTCGTAACAGATTCAAGTAATTATTTTGAATATGATTGGATTGGAATTGGTAGAGGGGTACCGGGTGTTTCCCTCGCCGCTATTGAACAAGAAGCAGCAGCAAGAGCAGAGGCAGATGCAGCAGAAGCTGTATTAAGAAACACACTGGCAGTTCAGTTACGCGGCAATACTGAAGATACTGATTTAGGTAGTGTTACTTCTGGTTTAATTTTTGAAGAAAAGATTGCACGGGCAGAAGCAGATAGTGCATTGGCTGAATCGTTTATACGTATTCAATCTGGATATAGAGCAGATCCTGGTGATGGTGAATTAGCTGATGCATTAGAAGGATGGTCTTCTGCTGCTTCTCTGACACAAGAAATTAAAACCCGTGCAAATGAAACTACTGCAATTGCAGAACGCACTACTATTCTTGAAGCAGATACAACTGAAGCATTGGCACGTATTAGTGTTGCAGAATCTACGATTACAACTAATCAAAGTGCAGTTGCATCGTCTATTTCAATGTTAACTGCAAATATAAATAACAATTCTTCTGCTATTTATAATGAACAAGTTGCTCGTGTTAACTTTGATACTGCAATTACCCAAACAGTTAATTCATTAACAGCTACTGTTAATTCTAATACTGCAGCTATCGTTACAGAACGTAATGCACGTACTACTGCAGATTCGGCAATTGCCAGTAGCATAGATACTTTGCAAGCTACTGTAGGTAATAACACATCTTCAATTTCTACTACTCAGTCAGTAGTTAATAATTTAACCTCTGGTTTGTCTGCTATGTACTCTATTAAATTAGGGATTGCGTCTGATGGCAGATACTACGGAGCAGGGATGGGTATTGGTATTGAAAATACCCCTACCGGTATGCAGTCACAAGTAATTTTTTCTGCAGATAAATTTAGTATTATTCCTTCTGCTGGATTAGGCGAAAATGGAATAGCCCCGTTTATTCAAGCAGGTAATATCACAATATTAAATGCTGCTGTAATTGGTGATGCTACTATTACTACAGCAAAAATTGCTAATGCTAATATTACTAACGCTAAAATTGCAGATGCGGCCATAACTACAGCCAAGATTCAAGATGCAGCTATCAGTTCAGCTAAAATTGAAAACGCTGCAATTACAAGTGCAAAGATTGCAGATGCCAGTATTAATTCGGCTAAGATAGTAAATGCTGCTGTTGATACTTTAAAAGTAGCAGGCGAAGCAATTACCGTAGTTAGATTTGGCCAAGGAACTTCAGGAGATATTCCAAATAACTCCACAGTAACTGTTTTAACTATGCCATCTATTTCATTGCCTAGTGGAATGTCTGGGGTAGTAATAGATGCTACATGCTCAGTGAGTACATCTGGCAATAACTGTAACGTGTTTGTAGAAGTGTACCGTAACGGTGTATTGATAGGTGAGCGACATGCAGGAGCTTTTAATGACATGTCTGTTTGCGTATCCGTTAGAATGTTTGATTCAAATCCTGGTACGTCTCCTGTATATTCATTAAAAATGCGTGCCGGAGCTGGTGCAACATGGGGCGGTGGTGGTAGTTACTATTGTGGCACCCCTACTTTAACAATTGTTGGGGCAAAACGATGAAATATGTAGCGTATTCAAAAGAGACTGGGAATATAAAATATTTTTATGAAAGCAATGTTCCTATTGAAACAGCGCCTGAAGATTTAGAATTGCTTGAAGTAGATGAGCAACATTTAGGAAGTATTGTAGATACCCATCAAGTAATTAATGGGCAATTAGTACTCAAACAGTAGAGGTATTTATGGCTTGGTATTCGATAGGAACTGTTTCATTGACCAACGGCAGCAATGTTGTTACGGGTCTTGGTACAGCATTTGTAGCAAATGCCCGAGGTGGTGATGCATTTTTAGGGCCGGATGGAAATTGGTATGAAATAATTAATATCGCTAGCGATACTGTAATGAGTATCTCCCCTAATTATTTAGGAACCACTGGGAATACATTAGGTTACAAAATCGTACCAATACAAGGGTATGTAAAATCGAGCGCTGATTTACTTCGTACAGTTACAAACGACATTAGCAATCGTTTGGATGTTATTGAAGGATTGGATGCTACTGAGCTTTCTTACTTGAATGGGGTTACTGCCAATATTCAAGTACAGCTTGATAGTAAATTTACAGGTAATCCAAGTTTCCTAGCGGACAGGGCAAATCATACGGGCACTCAATCAATAGCAACTATTACAGGGCTGCAGCTTGCTTTAGATAATAAACAGCCGATATCGACAGTGCTTACAAATACAACTGCAAGTTTTACTACGGCCGCAGAAAGTAAGTTATCAGGAATTGCTTCAGGCGCTACTGCAAACCAGGCAGACTCTTATCTGCTGCAAAGAAGTAATCATATAGGCACCCAGAATATTAATACCATTTCTGGGTTACAGACAGCATTAGACGGTAAGCAGCCTATCAGTACTGTGCTAACTGGCACTACTGCTTCATTTACTACAGCATTAGAGACTAAGTTAAATGGTGTAGCAGCCGGTGCTACAGTAAATGCTACAGACAGTGCGTTAAGAGATAGATCTACACATACAGGTACTCAAGCAATGAGTACTATTACTGGATTGGCTGCAGAGTTCGCTACTAAGCAGCCGTTATTAGTTAGTGGATCTAACATTGCTACCATTAATGGGCAATCTATTTTAAATGGTACTGATATTCAGATATCTGGGGATATTGTTTTAAATGGCATTCAAACATTAAATGGCAAGTCTGGTGCTACTGTTAATTTGGTACCTGCTGATATAGGAGCCGCTACTGCATCTCAAGGGGCATTGGCAGATTCAGCTATTCAGAACAGTACTATGGTATCTTATGTAAGTACTCAACTAACTCCATACGCTTCTATAAGTTACGTTAATTCGCAAATTGCAACTCGTGCGACTGTTGCCCAGGGTGTGTTAGCAGATTCTGCTTTACAGCCAGGTGCAATAGAAAATAATGCGTATGTCAAACGTATTCGTACATTAGCTTTAGCTGCCATTTAAGGAATCATTATGCCAATTGCACTTACTAATTTAACTGCTGAAATACAAGCCAGATGTAATGCACTAACAACCTTTTCTACTGTTAATGCTGTAATTGATTGTGCTGTTGCAGCAAAAAAACTTGAAATGGCTGGTGGCAGTATCAATAGAACAATTTTAGATACTGAACTTCAGCGTGTTATTACTGCATCTGGTAATGGCAGTTTAATTGAGGATTTGATTGCTTTAGCTGCAAGTGTTGAACAACGGGCAACTAATGGCAAAACTAGAAAAACACAGGCATTTACTACATCAGGTACTTGGACTAAACCGGCAGGTGTAGATTCAATTGAGATACTCCTTGTAGGGGGTGGCGGTGGTGCCGGGGCCGGTTCAAGTTCAGGTTCATCTACTACGCTACGGATTAGCACAGGTGCTGGTGGCGGCGGTCAAGTAATTAAAAGAGATTTAGATGTAAGTTCTATAGCTTCTGGTACCAATGTGCCAGTTGTCATAGGAGCCGGAGGAATAGGAGGTGCATCTGCAAATGCTGCTGGTGCAGTTGGGGGTGATTCTACATTTGGGACATTGCTTACAGCATTAGGTGGGGGCAGTGGTGGTGGAGTAGCATATGGCGGAACTACAGCAGGTACCCCAAGAGCTACTACTGGAGGGTCAGGCGCATATGTAACACATGGATCTTACTCGGTTGTTATATTACCTGCATTGGGAGGTGGCGCAGGTGGTCACGCTAAAAAAGGCAATTATTCAAATTCTAGTAATGGCTCTTATGCCGGTACCACTTTTTCAACACAAAGTCATAACATAGACACCTCTGTTCCTTGTGGTGTTGGGACAACTTTTGCAGGAAATTCTTCTGATATTAGTTATTCTGCTTTTAGCTTAAATAACGTTTGTGAGCCTGGGCCTTCATTGCACGGCTATGGGGCTGGTGGTGGTTACACTGGTAGCTACAATCCCGTCCCAGGATTAGACGGTGCAGGGGGCTTTAATTCTAAACATGCTGCTGCAAATAGTGGCGGTGGTGGGGCTTCTGTGGATGGAGGTACTGGCGGCAATGGTGGTAGTGGTTATTGTTTAATAACATGGTGGGAATAATATGCGTGTAGCTCTTTTAATGGCAAATGTAGTAGTCAATGTTATAGACACTTTGACTATACCTTTGGATAATTTTGGTTTTGATTTTGCTTTACAATCGGATACAGCCAGTATCGGGGATATGTATATTAACGGAGAATTGGTAAAACCTGCTGCTGAAAATACTCCAATTGTAATACCTCCTTCTGAAAATACGGAAATAGTTCCTGAAATATCTGGATTTCAAGCAAAAGCTGCTTTAGCTCAGGCAGGGTTACTTGACGATATTGAAACTTACATGGCTACTGAAGCTGATGTATTGACTAGATTACGCTGGCAAGAAGCTCCGACATTCCGTAGGAATAACACTGCTTTAATGCAGATAGCCGTGGATATAGGAATTACTGAGGAACAGCTCGATCAACTATTTGAAATAGGTAAACAAATAACCTTGTAGTAAAAGTATTGGTTTTTAGGTACAGTAGCCAGGTTCTTTTTATCAATCTAAAGGAGTTTTGTTATGGCTAGTAAATCCCGTCCAACCGAACCAAAGAAAAGTACAACTACTGCTAAACCCAAGGCAGTTAAAAAATGATCCTACGAGTGCTGACTGCAGTTTTATTTTTAGTAGCATGTTACTTCTTCCCTAGCAGCGTAGATTCGGATTATACGAATTTAGCTAAACTAAGAGAGAATACATACTTCAGCTCAGCACTCGTAGTAGCTGTTTTATTTTTTGTTAGAGGATGGACAGCTATTTTTATCTGCATAATTGAGGGAATGCTAATTACTTGTAATTTTTATTTGGCACTTAATTGGCAGATAAGGGACATGTTATTTATAGGGCAATATTATTCTTCAATACAAGCAATCGCGTTTTATACAGAATTGTCTATAATAGCCTTACGGTTAATTATAGGACTACGTAAAATTGGAGCAGAACTTGACAGTTATTATCATAGGATTGCTTCTATTACTGGTAGTACTAGCAACCGCGAGCGCAATAAATGAGAAATTTTTTCGAAAGCGCAGTAAGCGTAAAATTTGCCCTATCGACCGCAATGGGCACAATGGCTAGTGGATTTGCCTATTTTATTGGTCTAATTCCTGATGACATAGGCAAGTTTGCTTCTTTACTTGGAGCATTACTTACTGTCGTAATGTTAGGTTACTGGAGAGCACAAACTCGCAAAGCAAATAATGAATCTATCAATGTTGCTATGCAAACTCAAAAAGCTGCTTTAGAAATAGAAATATTGGAAGAACAGCTTAAAAAATTACGAGGTGAGTAATTGCGAGACCACATTGAAGATTTAGGTGGGCGTAGATTTTTACTGTCGTTTGCCAGTCTCTGGGTATGCTCTGCATTACTAATGGGTAGTTATATAAGTGATGCTATTTACCGGGATATTGTGATTGCAACGGTTGCTGCGTACATTACCGGCAATACTGTTCAAAGAGTAGCCACATCTAAAGCAGGCAAGGTATCAGAATGAAATTCATGAATGAAGTTATTGATTGGCCATTAGATACCAATATCATTCGTAAAAACTCAGAATCTCATACCTTTGGTATGGTACGCAGAAATTCAGATGGAAGTTCTCGTGCCCATCAGGGCTGGGATTTTTACGCCAAGTCTGGTACCAAGTGTTACGCTATTTCTAAAGGTACTGTTGAGTTTGCAGGTGCTCGAAGTGCTTTAGGTAACCTGGTTGTAATCAGTATTGGCGATACCGGCTACTACGCTGCCTACGCTCATCTTAGTAAAATTAATGTAGCATTAGGTGACACAGTTAAGTTAGGCCAGTCAATCGGCTTAACGGGGAATACCGGCAATGCTTCTTCTATGACCGGCCCTAATGAGCATCTTCATTTTGAAGTACGGGAAGAAGTAATTACAGGTATTGGTTTAGATAAGCGGATTAGTCCTTTAAAAGTATTTGGGACATGTCCTTTAAAAACACCTCAATTTCGAGAATTTGAATGATTCCTTTATGGGCCATTAAAATATTAATAAGCCTTGGTTTAGTTACTGGGGTTTATTTTTATTGGAGTCACTTAAATGGTTTTAAACAAAAATATGCAGATGAAGTTGCACTACACCAGGCTGCTGCTAACAGTCTTTTAAGCGAAAGATTGAGTAACATTCAAAGCTACAACGATGGCTTAGAACTGGAGAAAAAATACAATGCAATTGCTAAAAAGAATGCTGATTATAAACATTGTATTGCTAATGGTACTTGTTCTATCAGCTTGCGCACATCGTCCCAAAACAGTACAGGATTATTGCAAGAAACCTCCTCTGCCTGCCCCCAGTTTAATGAAACCAGCGGACAGCTTGATAGAGAGTTACAACAACGTATTCAAGACCACCGAACAGAAATAGAAAAAGCTCAAGAACAAATAAATGGACTTCAATCCTATATCAACAAATATTGCTTATAGATAGGACATAAATATGCCTTTACCAAACACAATACCGTTAGCAGCGTATAGTAGACATGGGCGCACTCAAGGCAGTTACCTAGATCCGGCTTTACCAGAGGCTTGGTACGTCGCAGAGTATAAGTTTTTTGACGGTGATTTATACGAAGACAAAAACGGTTTCAGCTG
>SXGU01100982.1_pt1 | contig 13391 bp, 13 predicted proteins | sample 3174531 | NCBI WGS metagenome assembly SXGU01 (sample SAMN11356863, study PRJNA531348) | freshwater metagenome | isolation source: freshwater sample F1-140 | place: China: Fuxian Lake, Yuxi | collected 2017-12-25 | reverse complement strand
GTTTCTTACTGATCCGGATAAGCTGGTGCAGAACTGGCTGGCGCTGCGCTACGGGCTGGGCACCGAACAATTTCCGCAGAGTATCTCTGTGCGGCAGTTCGTGGTCCAGCCGGCAGCTGCCAGCTTGCCGGCCCCCTGAAGATAATTATTCCATGTCGCAAGACGAAAGACCCCCGGTAGACCACCGGGTTGATAGGCCGCATGTGTAAGCGAAGTAATTCGTTGAGCTAAGCGGTACTAACGGTCGAGTGCTTGGCCTTGTCTACCAGCTTCCGTCTGGACCTAGTCCGAACCTAAAGTTCGGATTTAGGACAAGCGGAAATGGAACAATGCAAACCAGCACGAAGGTTGTTTGTTTCAAACTGTATCTTTATAAAAAGTTTTTCACTCGTCTTGTTCGGTCGAAAGACCGTTCATGCGACATCTGTCTTCGATCTGTCATTCCTCCCTGAGGGTCCGAAAGGATGTTTAGGGATTTGTCGGTGACTATAAGCGAAAGGAAACACCTGTTCCCATCCCGAACACAGAAGTGAAATTTTCGCTGCCGATGATACTGCTCAGCGGGAAAGTAGGTCATCGCCGACTTCATGAGCCCTGTCCGGGTAACCGGGCAGGGCTCTTTTTATTTATCTTTCCTCCATAAATTTCAAGTCTCTCTTCAGTTCAAGTCCCAAACGGTCTTATGAAACCGATTATGGTTGCTTGAACTAGGTTTCTTCACTTGCTTCCACAGAGACTCAGTTGCTAGTATTACTTCAGCAAATTCAAACCGGGGGAGTTTGAAAAGGCAGTTATGTTTAAAATCTATATCGGCAATCTTGAAAACAGTGTCACACTTGATCAACTCAAGGAAGTGACGTCTACATTTTCTGATATCGAAGACCTTGTACTTGTGATGGACCCCGAGACAGGCGAGAGCCGTTGTTTTGCGATCGCAATGTTTCGCGATGCAACTCGTGGGCAACTCTTGATTGAAACACTCTCTGGACGAATATTGAATGGTCGACCGATGGTCGTCAATGAAGTTGTAAAGAAAGCAAAGGGAGCTGCTTCCAAAAAACCATTTCGTCGCCCGCAAAATGGTGGCGGAGGTGATCGTGGTCGCAGGGGTGAGAATCGCCCTATTTCTCGGCAAATGGATTTTCCCAGCAGCGGTCGACCTGAAGGCGGTGGTATGTCCGGTCTCGGTTCGATGGGCGGAATGAACGGACCTCCGCGCATTCCAACTCGACCGCCCTCTGGTCGTCCATCAAGCAGACCTCAATCGAGAGGAAACTCTCGCGGAAACTTTGGAAATTCTTCAAGTGGAGGAAGTGCAGGCGGTGGCAACGCAGGCGGATCATCGGGATTTGCACGACCGAATGCCCCAGGAAATCCAAGCCCATTTCGGCCTTCTCCGCCCGCAGCATCTGCGTCGAATACACCCAATCCAGTTCCTCGACCTCCAGCGGGAAATATTCCGCCAACTCGTCCAGCCACACCAAAGCCTCCAGTAGTTCGACGCTTGGATACTCCACCAGATCAAGGAACTTCAAGCGGAGCATGAATGTCGGTTGCGTTGGATGTCAGCGGGGTCTCTTTGATTGATGATCCATTCGATCTTCTGGGTTTTTCACGCAATTTCAAGTTGAATTCGAACGATGTTGTGCAAGCGCAAGCACGCGCGCTCGCGCGGTGCCATCCCGATCGTCATCCCGAGGGAGTTGAACGCGAATTGTCAATGATGCGCAGCGCGCAAATCAACGCAGCGGCAACGATCCTTGTCGATCCACTCTTGCGCGCTGAAGCGTTGATCACAATTTTAGATCCGATGGGGAAGGCTGTGCCACTCGCCGCCGCGCAACTGATGGAATTGCTCGAGCAACGAGAGTCGATGGAGGCGTCGGCGAAATCCTCGTTGGCAGAATCGCAGGCTTGCAAAGAGTGGGTGCGCCGTGAAAAACAATCGACGATCGATCAACTCGAGATTCTGTTTTCCTCAGCGCCGGTTGATTGGAGCGCGACTCGTGCTGCGGTTGCATATCTGCGGGCAATCATTCGATTGTCAAATGAGCTGAATCGCTTGCTCGAACTCGGGCGAACGGAGAATCGCTGATGAATATTGGAATGGAATCCATGCTCATCTTCTTGCCGATCATCATTTGCCTCAGCGCAATTTTTTCGGCATCAGAAACCGTCTTCCTTGGTTTGACTGCCGATGATCGCTGGAGACTGCAGCGCGATCATCCCCGCGCAGCGCCTGTTATCGAAAAACTCCTCGCCAATCCGCGCCGCTTGCTGTTGACGGTTGTTCTGGCAAACATGACGGTCAATTCGTTGTACTTCGCCATTGCAACAGCGGCACTAGGGTCAACAGAATTATCAGTGATCGCACGAATCGGCGTCGGCGTGGGCGAAGTCATTTGCCTGATTGTTTTTGGCGAAGTCTTGCCAAAGCTGGTTGGCAACTCTATGCGGCTGAAAATTGCCCCATTTCTCGCGCGTCCCGTCTTGTTGATGTACCGCATTGCAACTCCAATTCGTGCGGTGATCGAGCAAATTGTATTCGTACCACTGCATCGACTGACCTCTCCAGAATTGCCCGCATCGGGTCCAACTTCCGAGGAATTGCGCGAGTTTGTCGCAGCCGCTCGGGTGCAGGGGGATATTTCCACGGAGGAAGAGGGCTTGCTTGGCCGCTTGCTGATTCTTCGCCGTGCGAGAGTTCGCGATGTGATGACCCATCGCACTGAAATGGTCTCGCTTTCACGGCGTGCTTCGCGCAGTGATGTTGTGCGACTTGCATTGGGCAGCAGACTGAAGCGACTTCCCATCGTCGATGGCACACAAGATCGAATCCTTGGCATCTTGGATGTGCGCAAATATCTGCTCGATCCGCGCGGAATCGAAGCAACTTTTGAAGCGCATATGCAGACGCCAGTCGTCGTCCCAGAAATCGCAATGCTTGAGCAACTCTTCGAACTCTTTCGAGCGCAGAAGACAAGCCTCGCTATCGTCGTGGATGAGTTTGGCGGAACCGCTGGAGTTGTCGCGCTCGAAGATGCAATCGAGGAGATAATCGGCGACATCGTTGCCCAAGATGAAGTGACGCCAATGGCGCCGCAGACAATCGATGAACAGACATCGCGTGTGGACGGAAAAATGTCGGCGCGTGCATTCTGCGCTCACTTTGGTTTGCCGATTCATCTCACTCGTGCGTCGACGGTGGGAGGAATTGCGCTGGAAGTTTTGGGAAATCTTCCAAAGGTCGGACAAGAATTTTCCTTCTCAACGCTGGACATCCAAGTGGAAGAATTGGAAAGAGGTCGCGCGCGCACAATGATTGTGCGCCGAACTAATCGAGAAATCGATGGCCAAGTCGAGGAGCAATCACCATGATTCTTTCGATCACGATTGGAGTTGTCGCGCTTCTGGTCTGTGGACTCCTTGCAGGAATGGAAACTGGGATTTACACCCTGAATCGTGTGCGTCTTGCCGCCAAAGCAGCGCAGAATTCACCATCAGCCAAGCGCATTCGCGCAGAACTTCTGCATCCAAACAGATTGCTGGCAACACTCTTGGTGGGTATGAACCTTGCGCACGCCGCGCTCAGCGCCGCAACGACTTCGGTCGTCGAGATGGTGTCGACAGATCCTGTTCGTATTGCAATGCTGAACACGATTGTTGTTTTACCTTTGGTTTTTCTCTTCGGCGATGCGTTGCCGAAAGAACTCTTTCGTGTTTTCACCAATTCATGGACGTATGGATGTTCGGCCATCTTGCTTTTTTTGCGGATCATATTGACGTGGACAGGTCTCGTTCCAGTTGTGCGATTCTTGGGGGATTCGGTTTCATATTTCTTTGGATTTCGAGCGGATCAAGAGGCGCCGAATCGTCAACGAATCTTGCAATCTCTGCGCGATGGCATCGAAGGAGATTTGATCAAACCCATTCATCTTGAAATGGCTGATCGCGTTTTCGGTCTCGCGGAGCGCTCCGTTGCAGATTGCGCAATTCCATGGAGCAAGGTGGTCACACTTTCGGCAGATGCAGCGCAAGCAACACGAACCACAATCTTCAGCCAATATGCTTTCAGTCGACTTCCAGTCACGACAAATCTCAATGGGAAACTTTCTGTTCTCGGAGTGGTCTCTGCGCTGGATGCAATTCTTCAGCCGACGATTCAACTCGCCGAACTTGCGCAAGAACCACTGATCATTGAACCCAAGACTCTGGTGATGGAAGCCGCTCGTCGTATGCGAGCAGCACGAAGAACGATGGCAATCGTTGCGGATGGATCAGGCGCATCACCAATTGGAATCATCACGCTCAAGGACGTTGTCGAGCCAATCTTTGGTCCAACCCCAGAGTGGTGATCGGTCTTCCTGCGAATCGAATGGCTTTCGCTATACTTGTTCCCCCTTGCGCCAGTAGCTCAGCTGGCTAGAGCACACCGCTGATAACGGTGAGGTCGAAGGTTCGAGTCCTTTCTGGCGCATTGACAGCGGCGGGGCCTCTTTGGAGGCTCCGCCGCCGTTGTTTTTGGCATCAATCGTTCTGTTGAGCGATCTCGTGCAAGCGCGTTCGCTCGCTATGATCCTTGCCCTTCCATTCGCACTTTTTACGGAGTCATAATTCATCATGCGTCGCGCAAAGATTTCAATCATCGGAGCTGGAAATGTCGGATCAACATGTGCACATTGGGCCGCGGCCAAGGAGCTCGGCGATATCGTGCTGTTGGATATTCCGGATCGCGCCGGAGTGGCGAAGGGCAAGGCACTCGACTTGTTGTGCTGCGGTCCAATCGAAGGATTTGATTCTCGCGTGACGGGAACGTCGGACTATGCACATACCGCGGGCAGCGATGTTGTAGTGGTGACTGCGGGAATTCCGCGCAAGCCTGGAATGAGTCGCGATGATTTGATCGCAACCAATGTCAAGATCGTCAAGGAAGTCGCGGAACAAGTTGCGCAACATTCTCCAAACGCAGTGATGATCGTCGTGAGCAATCCGCTCGATGCAATGGTCTATACCGCTTGGAAGGCGTCGAAGTTTCCAACGAATCGAATTTTGGGACAAGCTGGATGTTTGGATGTTGCGCGCTTCCGCGCATTCATCGCGATGGAAATCGGATGTTCAGTCGAAGACATTCAAGCGCTTCTTCTTGGTGGACACGGCGACGATATGGTTCCACTCGCTCGATTTACCAGTGTGCATGGAATTCCCGTTGAAATGTTGCTGCCTGCGGACAAGATCGAAGCATGCGTTGCGCGTGCAAAGGCGGGCGGCGGAGAAATCGTGCAACTGATGGGGACGAGCGCGTACTTTGCGCCTGCATCAGGAACGATTCAGATGGTCGAGGCGATCATCAAGAACAAGAAGAGAATTCTGCCATGCGCCGCGTACTGCGAAGATGTCTTCGGCGTTGCTCCGGGTCAGAAAGGTGGCGGTTACTTTGTCGGCGTTCCATGTGTTTTGGGAAGCAACGGTATGGAGCGCGTGGTGGAAATCAAATTCAATCCCGCGGAGAAAAAACTTTTCGACGAATCGGTGTCGCACGTGAAGGACCTCGTCGCAATCGTCCGCAAGACATTTCCTGAATTGGCTTGAAGTCTGGACAGTCAACAAGATCAAATGGAGACACAATGAATATTTTTCAATCTTCGCTTCTTCGTAGTGCTGGTGGACCGTGGAGTCTTGGAAGTGGCGCAAGTGGTGGTGACAAGCCTGGCCAACCCAAACCACAACCACCTGCTGCGAATCCCAGCCCTGGTCCTTCCGCCGGCGGTCCAGATGCAAATCAGCCAGCGCAGATTCAATTGACTCGCCATGAAAAGAGAACCTTCGTCGCGCAAACGGTGCATTTGGCTGGCAACGCATTCGTCGATTGTTCATTCGACTCTTGCACGCTTGTTCTGACCAATGCACCTTTCGTCTTTTCTGGACAGTGCAAAGTCCAACGCTGCAATTGGCGGATCGAATATGACCTCTTATGGGGCGCTCCTGCAATGCGAATGCAATTGCGGCAAATTCTGGATTCGATGGATTCGGTTGTCGAACCACCACCGACTTCCTGACCAAAGAATGTGCCGAAGGTTCTTCAAGTCTTGCTTTGCGCAACTTTTCTATTCCTGATTTCCGCGCTTGTTTTCTTCATCATTTGATGGACAATCTGCCGATTCGAATGGGATGCGCGTCACCCTGCCATTTTTCAACCCAGACCCAGGTTGGCTATTCCTCCTCGCTGGAGTCGCGCTGATCGTCTGCGCCGCTGTGATTCCCGAGGCGGAAAAAGTCCATTCGATGCGAAATCAATTGCAGACGATTCGATTTTCCGAACAGCACAACTTCGACCGTATGGCGGCATGCTCGCGATTCTTGGACGATCTCAAGGCGGGAGACCAAGGACTTGTACGGCGCTTGGCTGCGAGTCAATTGAATTTGATGCCACGAGGAGAGACTGCGTTGTTGATCGCAACATCGATCGATGCCACGCCAAGCGATTGGATCGAAGCGAGCGTGATACCGCCAAGTTATGAAGCCGAACCATATCCCGACACGCTGTTGGCGCGTTGGACGCTTGGTCCTCAGCGACTTTGGGTGATCGCTTGTGGTGCATTCTGCATCTTTCTTGGTTTGATTTTCGGTCCAGCGGCAAGAGTCCAAGAAAAAGCGATCTGAATTCAGAAAGTCATTGGCGTTGACCTAGGTTGCACCTTGGAGGTCAATGATGCCAAGGACACTAAACGAATTGAATGATGGAACACTGCGCGCCGCGGAGGCGCTTGATCGCAGTCCACGCGCGTGGCGGGGGGCTGCGATGCTTGCGGGAGGATTGGATGTGCTTGCTCGCGAAGCGTTGTGCGGAGTTGGTCGACTCGAATCGCTTTTAGATTCGGTGGAGGCAGGCGCGGGAGTTGGCGCGTCATTGTTGCGTGATCGGCTCGCGCGCAGCGATCCTGATGCGCAGCGAAGAATGATGGAGCCGCTGTCGACGCAACTTGTTGTGCTGGGCGATTGCGATTATCCACCGATGCTCGCGGCAAGTGCGGATCCGCCAATTGCGCTTTGGATTCGCGGCGAATTCTTGCCCAATGATGCGTGGTCGGTCGCTGTTGTTGGTGCGCGTCGTTCGAGTGCGTATGGAATCGAACAGGCTGGACGATTTGCTGGTGGACTTGCGGGAAGCGAAGTCGCAGTTGTCTCGGGTGCGGCAAGAGGTATCGACGCCGAAGCGCATCGTGGCGCGCTGCGAGCGGAGGGGCGGACGATCGCGGTGATCGGCGGAGGATTGAGCGATCCATATCCACCCGAACACATCGAACTTCTCGATGAAATCGTCGCATCTGGTGGAGCGGTCGTCAGCGAATGTCCGATGCAAGCCGCGGCGACCCCCGATCGTTTTCCAAGTCGCAATCGAATTCTCGCGGGGCTCAGTTTGGGAACGCTGGTCATCGAAGCGGCGACAAGGTCGGGGGCGATCATCACGGCGAACATTGCGTGCGAAATCAATCGGATTTGTATGGCGCTTCCTGGACCCGTGAACTCTGGAAGATCTGCGGGGTGCCATAAGTTGATTCAATCGATGCAGGCATATTTGGTTGAAACTCCCGAAGATGTTCTCAATCAACTTGTGGCACACGCGACGACAATTGATGGGGCTTATCTTCTTGGTCGCGCGGGATTTGATCCACCACGAATTCGGCGGGAATAAAAAGATTTGCGAGATTCTGCCGCGCACATTCCGCCAGACTTTTTCTATTCGTTTCAATCCTCGCACTTTGCTTTGCGATTCTTCGGCTGTTTCCGAGGCTGTTTCCGAGGCTGTTTCCGTCGCGCTTGCGCTTGCGTGCCCAGCCGTTGGAAAGTCCTCTCGGGCGAGTTCCGCAGGCGGCCGACGGCACTTGCAATAAAATTCAGTAAATCGGATCGTGTCGGTCGCCGAGGACTGTTTGAGCCCCGAGAGGACTTTTCACGGCTGATCACTTATGCATTTTCGTGACTCGATTCCGAGTCTCGATTCCGAGTCTCGATTCCGAGTCTCGATTCCGAGTCTCGATTCCAAGGCTGAAGTGGTTTTAGTTCAGCCCGAGGCTGAAGTGGTTTTAGTTCAGCCCAAGGCTGAAGAAGAGCGCGGAAAACAGGAGGTCGCAAACGACAATCGCCACCGTTGTCTGCACCACTGTATTTGTCGTTGCCTTTCCAACTCCCGCCGCACCACCAGTGACCTTCAGTCCATTCGTGCACGCAATCAATCCCAGCAGGGTTCCAAAAACTGCCGCCTTGATAAGCCCAGTATTGAAATCCACTGGTCGAAGCTGGCTGAGCGTGTTCAACTTGTACACCTCGTAGGGAATATCTAGAACAAAAATCCCGACGACTCCACCGAATACGACGGAACAAATATCTGCGAAAACCGAGAGGACGATCAAACTGCCAGCGGTCGCAATCACCCGAGGCATCACAAGAAAGCGAATCGGGTTGAGTGCCATTGCTTCGAGCGCTTCGATTTCTTCTCCGACCTTCATTGTTCCCAACTCTGCCGCGATGGATGCACCAGCGAAACCCGTCAACACAATCGCGGCAATCAGCGGACCAAGTTCTCGGAAGACGGCAACGCCGACGAGATTGGCAACTTTGTCGACCTGACCAAATTCTCGCAAACTTGGTGCGGTCTGAAGAGCCAAGATTACTCCGATACATCCAGAGACGAGCAGAACGATTCCGATTGATCTTGTCCCAACGCGCACGATTTGCACCGCGAGAGCTTGAGCGCCAAATCGCGCGCGGCGCTGAATGAGCGACCGCACCGTCCACACAAGGACATCAAAGAGCATGTTGGCCCAGGATCCGATCAATCCAAGAACATCTCCCCAGATTTCCCAATATCGATCAATCACAGAGGTGAACAGTGAAGGCGCTGGTGTAGGTGATGATGAGGGTGCGGTGGTCATAGGGTTTCGCTGGATATTTTACTTTGCATCTTCACAAAACGCTTTCATTTGCCCGCGTCTTCAACGGTATCGCAAATCGTAAACATTCCAATCAACTTGGTGATTTCAAATGCGCTTCGCACCTTTGGTCCCACCCCAACGAGGACGAACTTCATCTTGTTTCGCATCGATACTTGCAACGCTTCGATCATCGTGGCAATACCGGATGAATCCATATAATCGACCACCGTAAGATCGATGACCAATTTTGCAGGGCGGGTACGAACAACTTCAGTCACCACTTTTCGGATCGCTGATGAACGAGCCATATCGATATCGCCAGTTGGGCGTAGGACAATCATGTCACCAATTGTTTTTTGTTCGATCACAAGTTCTTGATTCATGGGAGTGTGTTCTCTGGTTTTGATGGCGTAACATTTTGAAGTTCTTCTGGCGAAAGCCATTTGACGAGGGTGAGACGCATTCCGCCTTCGGGTCTTTGCTCCCAGCATGATTCATTCATCGTTTCTTTGATGATGTGCACGCCCAATCCACCAGGCTTCACATCAGAAAGGTCTCGACCTTTTATTTTTTCAGGGGCGACGGATCGGCCGAGGTCTTCGATAATAATTCGGATTCCTCGTGGTTCACGAACTTGCCAAAGATGGACCCAAATCATTTCGTCCGTTCGTCCCTCGTATCCGTGACGAATGACGTTTGCAAGAGCCTCGTCAATCGCAAGCATCAACAAACCCCGTGATTTCTCCGCAAAGCCAACGACTTTGGCAAGCCCTTCGACAGTTGCGCGAATCGTGGAAAGCAAATGCGGATCGCTGAAGAGTCGGATGCTGATTTCAGGATCGCGTTCCATGCTTTGTTTCACCATTGAGGTCGGGGTCGACTCGGAGGAAACATTGTTGATGAATATGCTTGTTCTGGGGGGGCGAGGTGTTCATCGATCGTCCATTGTCTCCACCGTCGATACGCCGCTAATCGAAGAGGATCTGGATCATCAAACTTGTATCCCAAATCTTGCCCAGTCATTCGTTGCAGTCCACCAATCGCCAGAAATCTCAGGAGCTCGTCGTCAGAACAAAGACATTCAACGATTTGTGGAATTTGTTCTCTGCGGTTGTATTTGACCGCGTCTTCGATCGCATACACACGAGCTCCAGGCGCGGGGTTGGAAAATCCACCTTCGGTTGCACTCGGCGCGCATCCTGGCAGCGTCAAGGAGATCAACGCGCAAATCAAAGCAAGCCCAGTTGAGTGACTGGAAGCGTGCGTATTGGTGCGGAACAAGTTGGATTGGAAAGAGGTCTCTGACACAACATCAAGGATAGCGTAAAACAAGTTACTATTCTTCTCTTCACTTGCGAGAGAGCGTAATGCAGACTTCCAATTCCGATCAACAAATATCTCAATCTGAAACTGTCCTGATCTTGGATTTCGGCAGTCAATATGCACAGTTGATTGCACGGCGGGTTCGGGAAGCGGGGGTGTACAGCATTCTCGTTCGCCCGAATGCTTCAGTTGCAGAATTGATGGCTCACAAGCCAATTGGGATTATTTTTTCTGGAGGACCATCGAGCGTTTCCGATGCTGGTGCGCCACGCTGTGATCCTGCAATTTTCGACCTTGGCATTCCAATCTTGGGAATTTGTTACGGCATGCAGTTGACCTCTCAAATGATGGGCGCGAAGGTCGAAGGTGCGCCGACGCGCGAATATGGCCGAGCGAACTTGGAGGTTCGCGATTCGTCAGGTCTCTTGATGGGAGTCCCAACCAATTCGACTGTGTGGATGAGCCACGGCGATCAAGTGTTGGAACTTCCCAAAGGTTTTCAGATTCTCGCTTCGACTCCGACATGTCCTTTCGCGGCGGTCGGCGATTCCAAACGGAAAATTTTCGGTGTGCAGTTTCATCCCGAGGTCACGCATACGCCTCACGGAATGGACATCATTCGCAATTTTCTTTTTCGCTCCTGCGGCTGCCACGGAAATTGGCGGATGTCAGATTTTGTGATTGCAGAAAGCGATCGCATTCGTCAACGAGTCGGTTCGGCACGCGTTCTTTGTGGTCTATCCGGAGGCGTCGATAGTTCCGTGGTCGCAGCGTTGCTGGCAAAAGCGATTGGGCGGCAGTTGGTTTGCATCTTTGTTGACAACGGTTTGTTGCGCAAGAATGAACGCGCGTTGGTCGAGTCAACATTTCGAGATCACTTCGATGTCGATTTGAGGGTGGTCGATGCAAGCAAAGAATTTCTTGGCGACTTGGATGGGATCACTGACCCGCAGGAAAAGCGTCGCCTCATTGGGCATCGCTTCATCGATGTCTTTCGCGAGGCGGCGAAGACGATCGACGGCGACGTGAAATTCCTAGCGCAGGGGACGCTTTATCCAGATGTGATCGAGAGTGGACATGGTCACGCGGGCACCGCGGCGAATATCAAGTTGCATCACAATGTTGGAGGCTTGCCAGCGGATCTAGGCTTCGAATTGATCGAACCACTTCGCCATTTGTTCAAAGATGAAGTGAGAACTCTGGGAGAAGTGCTTGGTTTGCCCGCGCATATTGTGTGGCGTCATCCTTTCCCTGGTCCAGGTTTGGCAGTTCGATGCCTCGGCGCGGTCAGCGAACCTCAACTTCGCATTCTGCGCGACTGCGACGAAATCTTGCTCGAGGAAATCGTTGCGGCGGATTTGTATCGCAAGACTGACCAGGTTTTCGCTGTATTGTTGCCAATTCGAAGCGTTGGCGTGATGGGTGATGGAAGAACATACGACTCGGTTGTTGCGCTTCGAGCCGTGACGACTCAAGATTTTATGACAGCTGATTGGGCGCGCTTGCCATACGACGTTCTCGCAACTGTTTCGAGCCGATTGATCAACGAAGTGAAGGGTGTCAATCGCGTGGTCTATGACATATCAAGCAAACCACCCGCCACAATCGAGTGGGAGTGAATTGCGTGTTATGAATTGATGGTTATGAATTTTTGAGAGCTTGTCACTCTTCTCACACTCTTCTAAGAGTGCAGAGAAAGAGTGCAGAGAAATTTTTTAGCCAGAACTTTCAGTCATTTTCTCCCGGCTGCATCGCGGTCGCCACCTGCGCCACCAGGTCCGCCGACTTGCCCAACGCCCTTTGGTCCACCAACGCTACCGGCGCCACCTGCTCCACCAACGCTACCTACGCCGCCAGGTCCGCCGACTTGCCCAACGCCCTTTGGTCCACCAACGCCACCAACTCCGCCCGGCATTCGTGGATTTACGCGGGGATTCCCTCGATTCCAAGCATTGTTAATTCCGTATGCGTTGAAGCCGCCAATTCCCATATCGGTTCCAACTGGATATCCATAGAGGTCTGGATATGTGTCTGAATATGAATTGTAATTTGATCCGCCGTAATAGCCTCCGAATCCATTTGATACACCTCCCGCATAGTTTTCAGCGATATTGCCTGTGCTTATTGCCTCTTGCATATCAAGTTGCTCAGAATTTTGGCCATTGCCGTAATAGCCTGTTCCACCTTCGTTGGGGCCATCTCCTTGGCTATAACTGTAATTGAAATCAAGACCAGTTCCGTGTGGTTGTTGATCCCACTTTTGGTGAAGAGCATCAAGATGCTGGTAATACGCCATAGTCTGTTGGCTGTATTGCTGATTTTCCTCTGCGTATTTCGCGGACTGTGCGCTGCGTTGCTGTGCGGCATATGCAGGCGCCCACTTTTGATATCCAATGAGTTCGTTCTTCGACTGTAAATATGCGGAAATCACAGAGACTTGCTGAAAGAGTTTGTTCTGTGCATTCCAAGACTCCTGAGCCAAAGTCGTGGTCGCAGCAACATCCGAAGTCAGTTGGTCAAGAGTTTGAGTCGTTGGTTGGGGAGTTCCAGCCATTTTTTCATTCGCAAGTGCGACTTGATAACCCTGATTGAATGAAGTTCCGGCTGGTGGGTTCGTGACTGAGGAAGAATATGTTTGGTAGCCATCAAGCAAATTCTTCTGTTGCATATAAGCATTCATTGCCTTGATGCGGTCTTGCGTGTTGATGCGCATGCTTCCGATGGAATGCAACATCGTGTCGAGTGCGTTGTATTCAAGGGTCAAATTGACCAATGCCGATTGAACTTGAGGTCGTGGGGCAGGTGCGGCGGCTGGTGCGGCGGCTGGTGCGGCGGCTGGTGCGGCACCATTCTGTGCAAGAGCTGATGTTGAGAAGATGAGCGCGATCGAACTCGCAACGATAAGGAAGCACTTCGTGGACATCTCAAGATTATAGCCAAAGATTGTTCGTTATTCTATTTCCTTATGTATCAAACTTATGGATTTTCCATCCTATGACCAATGACTTTTCCCGCCGATCAATTCTTCAAATGCTCGCAGTTGGTGCCGTGGGTTCTCTTGGGGCCAATATGAGAGAATTTGCTATGCAGAGTCAACCCATTGCCGTCCCTTCTGCTCCAGCGAAAAATGCAATT
>SXGU01505518.1_pt1 | contig 13397 bp, 10 predicted proteins | sample 3174531 | NCBI WGS metagenome assembly SXGU01 (sample SAMN11356863, study PRJNA531348) | freshwater metagenome | isolation source: freshwater sample F1-140 | place: China: Fuxian Lake, Yuxi | collected 2017-12-25 | reverse complement strand
GCTGCACCGGACCATGAAGGCGATGATGCCCAGCGCGGTCTTCATCGGCTTCACCGGCACCCCACTCCTGAAGCAGGACAAGGCTACCAGTCTGGAGGTCTTCGGCGGCTACATCCACACCTACACTTTCAGCGAGGGCGTGGACGATGGCGTGGTGCTGGACCTCGTGTACGAGGCCCGGGACATCGACCAAGAGCTGGGCTCGGCGGACAAGATCGATGCATGGTTCGAGGCGAAAACCAAGGGGCTGAACGACTGGAAGAAGGCCGCGCTGCGCGAGCAATGGGGCACACTGCAGAGTGTGCTCAGTTCCCGGGCCCGGATGGAGCGGGTCGTGCAGGACATCGTGTTCGACTTCGGGGTTAAGCCGCGGCTCTCCAACCACCGGGGCAATGCCATCCTCGTGGCCTCAAGCATCTACGAGGCCTGCAAGTACTACGAGCTCTTCCAGAAGACGGAGCTCAAGGGCAAGTGCGCGGTAGTGACCTCCTACAACCCGCAGGCGCAGGACGTGACGTTGGAGGAGACGGGGGCCAACACCGAGACCGACAAGCAGTTTCTCTACAACACCTACACCGCCCTGCTGAAGGACGTGGAGCCTCGGGCGGGGAAGACCAAGACCGAGACCTACGAGGATCAGGCCAAGGAGCTGTTCACCAAGCAGCCTGCCAGCATGAGACTGCTCGTGGTCGTGGATAAGCTGCTCACGGGTTTCGATGCCCCGAGTTGCACCTACATGTACATCGACAAGTCCATGCAGGACCATGGCCTCTTTCAGGCGATCTGCCGGACTAACCGGCTCGACGGGGAAGACAAGGATTTCGGGTACATCGTCGACTACACGGACCTGTTCAAGAAGGTCGAGGATGCCATCGCGGTGTACACTTCGGAGTTGGACCACAGTGCGGCCGGCGCGGACCCGGACGTATTGCTGCAGGACCGCCTGACCAAGGGGAAGGAGCGGCTGGAGACCGCACGCGAGGCCATTGCGCTACTCTGCGAGCCGGTGCAGCCACCCAAGGGGGAGCTGGAGCACATCCGCTACTTCTGCGGCAACACCGAGGTCGCAGACGACCTCAAGGCCCGCGAGCCGCAGCGCGTGGCCCTCTACAAGGCAGCCGCTGTCTTGGTGCGCTCCTACGCCAGCATCGCCGACGAGTTGGAGGCCGCCGGGTACAGCCCGGTCGACGTAAGCCAGATCAAACAGGAACTCGACCACTACCTCAAACTGCGGGAGGTCATCCGCAAGGCCAGCGGCGAGACCATCGACCTGAAGGCGTACGAGGCAGACATGCGGCACCTGATCGACACCTACATCGAGGCCAGTGCCCCTCGAACAATCTCCGACTTCGATAACATCGGCCTCTTGGAGCTCATCGTGAAGAGCGGCATCGCCGAGGCCATCAACACCCTGCCGGAAGGGCTCAAGGGCAACAAGGGCGCGGTGGCGGAGACCATCTCAAACAACGTCCGCAGTAAGATCATCAAGGACCACCTCACCGACCCAGCGTTTTACAGCAAGATGTCGGCCCTGCTGGACGAGGTCATCGCGGACCTCAGGGCCCAGCGAATCGACTACGCTGAGTACCTCAAGCGGATCGCGGAGCTGGCGAAGCGGGTGCAATCGGGCGTGGCGGACGAGACGCCGGTAATGCTGAACACGCCCGGCAGGCGTGCCCTCTACAACAATCTCGGGCACAACGAGGCGCTGGCGCTGCAGATCGACGCTAAGGTCCGAGAGGTGCGACCTGATGGCTGGCGAGGCGTGCAGACCCGCGAGAACGTGATCAAGGCTGCCCTGTACCAGATCCTGAACGACGTGGCGGAGGTGGAGCGCATCTTCCCCATCATCAAAAAACAGTCGGAGTACTGATGGCCGTGCAGATCAAACTTGGGGATATGCTCGTGGATGTCGTGCAGAAGGACATCCGCAACGTCCACCTGAGCGTGTACCCGCCGGTCGGGAAGGTGCGCATCGCTGCCCCTTCGCGCATGAGCCTCGATACCATCCGGGTCTTTGCGATTTCCAAGCTCGGGTGGATTAAGCAGCAGCAGCAGAAGCTGCGGGCACAGGAGCGTGAATCCCCGAGGGAGTACCTCAACCGCGAGTCACACTACGTGTGGGGCAGTCGTTACCTGCTCAAGGTGGTCGAGAGTGACGAGGCGGCGCACGTAGAGTTGAAGCACAGCAAGATGGTCCTGCGGGTGCGGCCGGGCACGGGCGAGGAGAAGAAGCAGGAACTGGTCGAGGCGTGGTATCGGGAGCAAATCCGGCAGGCGGTGCCGGCGCTGATCGCGAAGTGGGAGCCGATCATGCAGGTGAAGGTGGCGCGGTTGTTCGTGCAGAGGATGAAGACCAAGTGGGGCAGCTGCAGCCCGGGCACCCGTTCTATCCGCTTGAACACCGACTTGGCCAAGAAGCCGAGGGAGTGCCTCGAATACCTCGTTGTGCACGAGATGGCTCATCTGCTGGAGCCGACCCACAATGCCCGCTTCGTGGCTCTCATGGATCGATTCATGCCGAGGTGGCAGACACACCGCGCCACGTTAAACCGATTGCCGGTGCGGCATGAGAGTTGGCAGTATTAGCCGCTCCGGCAGTGGAACACACTCTCCTATGAAAAAAATACCCAGCATTCAGCGTGTTGAAATAAGTGATACAGACGTCTCGCTCCACTGCCCTTTCTGTGGAAAGGTCGCTTATAGGCCAACTGGGAAACAGGTGACCAAGTATTGCGCGCACACACTCTTCGTCGCTCACGACGAAGGATTCGAGTATCGTGCTCCCGCCTTTGACAAGGCCATGGGGATTTCCGGCGTGTCCAACGATGATATCAAACTCGGTAAGAACGGCTATGACGGGTTTACCGACAGACTGAAGATGCCCACTGCGGTGAAATTTGCCAGCTACCAAGGCGCCCCATCCTTTTTTGGCGCGTACTACGGCTTCTGTCAGGAGCCATGATGCGCCCGGGGAATTATGACTCCGAGATAGTTTGCGTCCGTAGGGGGTTTTGGCGCCTTTAAGGGCGTTCCTTCCAAGCCAAGTTGCATCCCGACGACTCCCGATAACCGGGCGTCACCAACCGAGCCCTCCACGGCCACGGTGGTTTTTTTGATGTGGGCTCCCGCTACGCGGAGGCCAAAATCGGCCGTGGTGCTGCAGTGGTCGGAATCAGCACATGAAGAAAACATCGAAGACCAATCCAACACCCGCGCCGAAGCAGTCAGGGCCATCCGGGGCGTACTGGGACAAACTGCGAGCCATGGGGGTAAACGTGGGGCAGCTGTCATCCAGCGCGAAAGCCGGCCTGTTACTCTCGACGCCACAGCCCAGCTGGCAGTCACGTCGCCACTTTCTGGTTACAGGCGTCACTGCTCTTGGTGCGTGCTTCGTTCCTTCCAGTTTGATCCGCCGGCTGCAGGACCACTTCGCCGCAACCGCCGAGTTGCTGATCGAGCCGCCGGACAGCTTCACCCGCACACTGTGCGCACGGCGGAAGGACAAGAGCACGTGGCAGTTTTCGATGGATTACCCCACCTTTGAGCTACCGACCGCGCCGAGTTGGCGAGTGTGGTTCCGCGACTACCAGCGCATCGATCCGGAGAACCGCAAAGCGGTGACGGCGTGGCTGGTGGAGGAAGGGGAGGAGTTGCCAAGCGACTGGGAGGAGTGGCTGGACTCCGGGCTGTGGCCGTATCTATGGGAGTGGTACATCGAACACGAATTCGCCACTCGCGAATCACCGGAGGCACAGGCGCTGACGTATTTGGAGAAACTAAAACTCCCCAATGGCCCGATCACGGATTCGGCCGGCCACGACGTTGGGACCCTAAAGTTCTACCGAGGCCCGATGCCGGGGTCGAATTGGCACTTTGCCGAGGCGGAGGGCGACTTGATCCCCGCTGCCCTCCAGCATCGGCTGCGTGAACTTGGCGAGGGCACGGAGGTTCGGATCTTATGAGCGCAAAATCTGTACCGGACCCGAAGGAGGCGGCCGAGCACCGCGAAAGGATGAAGGCGTTCTACCGCAAGGTGGGACTGTGCGGGCTGACCTTATTGCCAGTCTGGGATGAGCCCGAGGCGAAGGGGCCTACCGGGGCCAGCGGTGAGCCGCAGAAGCCCGCGCCGGCCTCAGAGGACGTGAAGCCAGGTCACCCGTGACGGATGTCGCCTCACGCCGCCTCCCGCCGATACCTCGCTCGCCAGTGCGGTGCTACAAGCCGCTCCGCCCAACTTTGGAGGCACACGATCAGCATCTTGTCGCCGCCACCGAAGGTTCGTTTAGTGGTCTGATTCGTGCCAAGATCTGTCTCGGTGAAAGCGACGAAGGGACTGGCAAGCGGCGGCCGGGTTATCACGTGGAGAGACCAGCGCACCTTAGGGCTGAACACCCCGTCCTTTATCTCTCCGATTTCGACCACGCTGGCCTCGGTGTCATGGGCGATTCGGACGAATGGGCCGAGGTGCGAGAGGGTCGCGTCGAGACGGCGTTGGACGCGCTGCATCAGGGCACTCTCCTTTTTAGACTGACTTGGTTTGCTGGTGGTGGTTTGATTTTTCATATGATTGATGGTTAGTTGTTAATACGATATTTAGGTGTTGCCTTTCATGTACTGAGACTGATTCTCAATTGCTCACGGTTTTCGTTGAAAGTGCGACCGGGGACATCTCAACCGGCTCACTGCCCATCCTCAGCTCGGCCAGAATTTCGTCTCTGCTGCGGTCGCCGTAGGAGTTGACCAGCACATTGATCTGGGTGGCTTCAACGGACTGGCGGGACTCGAACTTATCTAATTTGTCGACGAGGATCCCAAGGGCGAGCGCGAGGTTGTTGGGTGGCACTTTCCCGGCCGCGAGGGCTTCTCTGTAGGCAACAATAGTTTCATCGACAGCCCCTCGGAGGCATCGGCTGACCTCGGACCTCCATTCAGGCACCGAAACGCCGCTTTTGCGCAGGACCCGGATCGTCCGGTCTGAGACGTCGGAGTACTTCTTGGCGAGGGATCTATGGCTTGCACCAGCTGCAGCATCTGCGGTGAGCTCGATTATCGTTCTCTTGGTAATAGGTTTATGTGATGGCATAGGCTTTCGGGTGTTGGGTTTGGTGGCTACTGATCCCAGTGACAGAAATGACAGAACTCGAATTGCGTCATTTCTGTCATGAGTTCGCGGGGGATTTCAGATGAGGTAGATGGACGGATTGACTTCGTAGATGGGGGACGGCGGATGCCCCCGGCTGCCGAGCTTATCAGCCGCTAACGGCCGAAGGTAGTGGTGGCCGACCAGCTCGTTCAGCGCCGGCTGCAACTCAGCCATGTTGGTCATGTCCGTGGTGTTCTGGATGCGTCGGAGGCAGTCGCGCGCACTCAGCTCCGGTACGGGGTTGCGCTCCAGAGAGGCAATCAGGCGGCGAGCATGCCGACGCTCTGGCCGTTCACTAGCATCGCCAAGGACAGCCTTGTGGTGAGCAATCAGATACTCCGCCCAGTGGCAGGCGGCAGCCATGGTCGCTCCGGTGACGGTATTCGCGTTGGGGTCCTGCATAACTTCCAACGCCAACGCGATGCGGGCGATGTCGCCCGGAAGTTTAGAGGCGATGGGGCGAAGGTCGCCATCGTCCTTGAGGCGGTTCTCGATGTTCTGCCGGAGGGCTGAAAACACGGTATCGGCTGCGGGGTCGAGACTGAGAACCTGTGGGCCCCCGTTGTGACGGGCAGGTATCCCTTGGTTCAATACGACCCGACCCGGCCATGGCACGTCGAGTATGCCGCGCACCTTATCGTCCCACCACGACTCAAGCGCTGGGTCCACCGGCGGTGGGGAAAGCGTGCGCGAGCCCATGCGGCTGGGAGGGTGGACTAGGATGAACCGCTGAACCAGCCCCCGCCCATTGGTGTTCGAGTCCCGAAGTACCTCGCGCACCGCGGCCGGCTGGACGAAATACACGACCGCGATTGCTGGTCTGGCAAGCGGCTCGCTCTTACTGACGCGATGCCCGGGAAGCGGGTCCCCAGTCTTTCCTGCCAGCATGAGGTTCAAATTCTGGCCGCCGTCCTTGCTGTACCGGCTTCCGGTGATCTGCTGGGGATCCGCTTCTGCGGAAGCATTTATCACCTTCTCGCCGTTGCGCACGAGCAGGCCTCGCTGCGCCTCTGGTGTGCAGTCGGCCGTGATTAGTTCCGGTGGAAAAAGTTCCGGCGTTGACTCAAGCCACTGGGCAGTGGCGGTCGTTGTCTGCTTGAGTTGCGCGACGTTGGCAGCCTTGGGAGACCTTATGCTACGCCTGAGTCCGGCGAGTTGAGCCTCAGCGATGTTACGCTGTTCGCGGTACGCAGCGAGTGGGGCAGCGAGGTATCGGTGCTCGTCAGCCTGCCACCGGTAAAGAGGAGCCGTTAGCTTTGAAAGCACGGCACTTTTCCGTTCACCGGGTTCAGCCAGCAGCACGATCCAGAGGACAGCAGTCTCGACCCATTGTGGAAGGAGCCTGATCTCGAATGACCGACCCGCCGCCGCGCTTATTATGCCCAGACAGAGCAAGGCCACGGCTTCGAATGGCACCTGAACGGCTTCCGCCGTGGCGGCGACGAACGCCCGGAACTGCGGAAGGGAACTCGGGATCACCTTGTCGAGATCCAGATGTGGGGGCTGCGGCGTTTCGAGGGGGACGATGAGTGGCCATGGCGTTCCAGCGGACTGCACCGGTTGCCACCCTCCAGCTTTTGCGGCCTTTATCAATGAGCGCAGGGTGACCGGATGCCTGTCCTTGGTGTTGGCGGAGAAACTGTCCCAGCGTTTGCGGGTCTCACCCGGCTTGTACTTTTTACCCTTCGAGGACCAAGAGTCCCAGAGTTCGTACCCGGCTTCGCCGAACTGGTGCTTGAGTCCCATCCCATATTCGACCCACTTCTGCATGCTGCAGTCGGGGTCGATCTTATTCAGCGCTTCCTCGACCAGCTCTGGTGTGACTCCCTCCATCGGCTCGCGCAGGAACTCGATGTTGGCGATGTCCTCGTCGTCCACTGGCGTGGGTGTGGGCTGCCCGCGTGGGAGTGAGACTGGTGCAGAGTGGACGTACTCGTTGCCGTCGGTCTTCGCGTAAACCACTGGGTCGGTCGAGTCGTCGGTGAACGTGACCGGGAGGTACATCGGCTGCACTGGGACCAGCGACTCGCGGTTCGGCTCCTTCAACCCGAGCATGCCAGCGATGACCTTGACCGCGGCTGCGTACTGCGCGACGGGGACTTCGTTCGCTGCGACCATCACGCGCAGGCGCGGCGCAGTGGGTAGGGAGCGTGCGGTGTGGTACACCACGGCTGAGAGGTCGCCGAGCAGCGCTGCGGGCGTTTTGTCGAGGATCGCCTGCGCCTCCACGGGGTCGTCGATGTCAACGAATATCAGGTTGCTCTCACGCGCAAGTGGCGTCTGTCGCGTGCTTACTGGTGAAGCAAAAGTTGCGGGAACAAGGTACTTCACCTTCTTCGCCTCATTCGCCTCGGCCGCGGATAGGGCCATCAATTTCGCCTTGGTATTTTCCAAGGGGATCGGTTTGCAGATCTCCTGTTCGACCAGTTCCGAAAACGATTGATGTGGCAGGGCCCGCACTATCCCCATGTTGGAGTGCGAGCCGGAGAAATAGAGTGGCCGGACCGGTGGTTCGAGGTTGACTATCGAGCCCGATGTGTCATCTTCACGGATACAGCTTAAGTCGTCTAGAAAAGCCCCCTGCGCGTCAACGCCGGGGGCCACTTTTGGGGCGAGGGAGTTCATGATGCACACCTCCCCTCAAGCCGCTTGAGCGCGGCGATGACCGTCTCGCGACGGTATCTAATAGCGCGCCCCAGCCTAATTCGAGGCAGGAGGCCGCGTCGGGACAAGTTGTCGACGTGCTTTGAAGAGCAAACCAGCGTGGAGGCGGTCTGCTGCTTGGTCAGAACGAGCGGGAGATTGCTCCCCTCGGGATGCGTGGGCTTGAATATTTCGGCGGCACCCACCGAGCCGCTTGAGCTATGACGTGTTGTCATAGCGTGGAATCAAGTGGAAAGGCTTTGTGGGTCTAGGCTTCCCAGTGCAGTTCCCCACTGGCTACGAGTGGGGACTATCTTCTAAGGGACCGCAGAGTTCCCCACTGGCATCTTCCTCTTCTTCCATTCGCTAACCATTTCACCTACTCGCAAAATGGTATCCGAGATCTCAAGATGCAAGAGGTCCGCTTCCGCGTATTCGGGTATCTTTGCCAGTCGCTCGGCTACGGGCGTACATTTTGCTCCCGCCGCCTTTAGTATTTTCACTAGCCGTGCATGCCCCGGCGCTTTGCCGAGAAACCTAGCGTAAAATCTCCATATCGTGCTGGCGCGTTCTTTGCGCTCTTTGGAGGTCGACTTCAGGCGGTGCTCTAAGAGCGAAAGTGCATCGTCTCGATTGAAGAGTGCGGCGGATTTCTTCGCGGTCGCAGGATTACGCCGAGGGATCGACAGGGCACCAAGCAGCTTTGAAAATTGCTTCCGACTGTAACCAAGTGCGCGTGTCAATTCGGGTGCACGGTGGACAGGCTCAAGCCAACGGTAGTGGGTACTCACTGGTCGGTTACCTTTGTCCCTCCGCTTCTTTTCCATTGCTAGGACGTGTTTGGTTTGGTCGTCGGTGAGGCCAAATTCAGAGAAGAGCCCCTCTTTGGTCCACAAGAGGAGCCATGACCTTCTTACTGCCTGCCGAATTGCCGCGGCGTTCGACTGCTGTTCCACTGCTGCGTCTAGGAGGTCATACTTTTCTCTCCAATGGGCTGCCTGCGCATAGGTGACGATTGCCCACGCCCTTCCGGAGATGCGCGTATCACTGGTAACGAAGCCGGGTGCCTTGTACCATTTGGTTAGGTGATCAAGTGCGTCAATGAATGGAATGTTGGCCGACTTGCTTTCTCTTTGGATCAGTTCGATCAGCTCGCGGGGAACGTGTGCATGCAGTAGTTGGTCTTGAAGTGATGCCTTTGCCTTAGTTGCCATAGCTCATGCCCCCTTCGCGATTGGCGTCACGTCTGCGACGGTGTCGAGGTTCTTGGGTGTGATCGCGAAGTACGCCTCCGCATCCTCCTTGGTCACGCTCGCGTCGCGGTAGTGCTTTAGCAGCATCGAAACGGAATTGCCCATCTCGTCGACCACCCAAGCCCAGTCATGGAGCTTGGAGGCGTAGGTGCCGAAGCTGTGGCGCTTGGCGTTGGCGAAGTCGCGCTTCCATCGTTTGAAGCCAGCGGCTTTGTAAAAGTCGGTAAGGCTGTACTCGAAACCTTGGGGGGCGACTGGTCCTTGCCGGTTAGGATGGAGTAGGAGGAATTGCAGCGCTCCTGCTGGGATTTCGCAGACCCGCTTCTCCCGCGTCTTGGTCTGTTTGCCTGACAGTTTCACTCTGCGCTCCGCGAGGTTCACGTCGCTCCAGTTCAGCCGCGAGAGTTCCTCCGTGCGAATCCCTCCGCAGAACAGCCCGAGGACGAGAGAGGGAAGCAACTCCCGGTACTCCTCAGTCATTGCGGTTTTCAGCAATGCCTTGGTCTGGTCGATAGTGAGAATCACGATATCCCGCTCATCTTCCAGCGGGGTATCCTTGACCAGATTCGCAGCCGGGTTGCTAACCACAAAACGCTTGTCCTGCGCGAAGCGGAAGAACTGGCGGGTGTAGGAGGCGATGTTGCGGACAAAACGAGGGCTCGCGCCTGCCTTCGAACATGAATCGAGCCACGCACTCAGTTGCGCTGACGAGATGGACTTCACCAGCATGTCATCCCCCAAATGGCGCACCAATTTGCCGACATACTTCTGCAGCGAGGTGTACGAGGCTGGCCGCAGGTTCTTGGACTTTTTCACCTCAAGCAGGATGTCGCGCACCTCGGCAAGGGTCTTATCTCCCCCTTCGGGCCGGAGGTGTTTGGCCGCAAATGTGGCGGCCTCAGACAGTGACAGTCCGAGACCCTCAAGTATCCCTTGTGCCTTCCTAGCGTCGGTTACTTGCTCGGGTGTGAGATAAAACGCCGTCTGCCCCTGTTCTCTTGCCTTGTTGGCCTCACCCTCGGCGAAGTCGACTGCCTCCCTGCTCTCGGTTGCTTTGTATTGCTTTCGCAGACGCTGGCCGCCTGTGACCTTGGCTGGGACAATCACAAGCCACGAGTATCCGTAGACCTCGCCCCGGCTGCGATTCGGTACCTTTCGCACTCGTATCCCAAGGCGGGTTGCGCGTGCGCTCAGCTTGAGCGCCTTCCGTGGCTTGCCTGATTTGGTCATGTCGATTGGGCCGACTTCGGTCGATTCGTGGCAGGAATCTGGCAGGACATCAACCCTGTTACCTATGGGAAGGCTGGTGCCCGGGGTGGGGGTCGAACCCACAAGACTTTCGTCGGTAGATTTTGAGTCTACTGCGTCTGCCAATTCCGCCACCCGGGCGCTACTGCGGACGCGAAAGCTAGGTGCCCCCATGGTGGTGTCCACGCAAAATTCGCACCGGCATTTTTTGAACGCTACCACCCGCCACGCGTCTTTCCCTCCGTTAGTTACCCGTTCTTTTTGGTTCATAGTTTGCAGTTCAAGTCGGCAAGGGCGCCGGGATTCACCTCCCGGCGCCCTTTCTGTTTGGGAATTTGCTGCGCAAATTCCTTATTTTGGTTTTCGCTCTGCGAAAACCAATGCCTGACTTCCGCGCTTACTGTTCACCCACCATCGCCGAGCCGGTCGAGTTGACCCTCTCGTCCGACGAATCCCACCATCTCGTCGCCGTCAACCGCGCCCGCGTCGGCGACACGGTCGTCGCCTTCGATGGGCGCGGCACCGAGTGGATTTGCGCGCTCACCGCCGAGCGCAAGAACGCCGCTGTACTCAAGGTGCGCTTCAAGCAAAAGCTCAAGCCCCTGCCCTACGAAATCACCCTCGGCCAGGCCTTGCCCAAGGGCCCGGGCATGGACGCCATCGTGCGCAAGGCGACCGAGATCGGGGTCGCGCGCATCGTGCCGCTCGAGAGCGAGCGCACCCAGGTCCACCTCGAGGGTGATCGTTCGGAACGAAAAATCGAGAAATGGCAGACCGCCGCCCTCGAAGCCGCGAAGCAATGCGGCAACGGCTTCCTCCCCGAGGTGCTGCCCGTCCAAACAGCCGGCGCTTTCATCGAGTCGGCCCGCGGTTACGATTTGAAACTGATCGCGAGCCTGCAGCCCGGCGCCAAGTCGCTCAAGACGGTCCTCGCCGCGTTTCAGGTCGCGACGGGCCGCGCGCCGAAAAAGGTGCTGTGGCTGATCGGCCCCGAAGGCGACTTCACGCCGGCGGAGATGAGCCAGTCCCACAGCGCCGGGTTCGAACCGATCACGCTCGGACCGCTCGTGCTCCGCTGCGAGACCGCCGCCGCGTATGCGCTCAGCATCTTGAGCTACGAATTGCAAAACGCGGGTTAAGCGTGTCCTGGGACTGGAGGTGCAGCCCGTTGTCCCCAAGGGGCTGGTTTGGGAGCGACGGCGCCAAAGCCCGGTGAGGACCTCGGGCTCCACCTTTCAAGGTGCGCGTTATCGCGGCGAGAATGCACTTCGACTGGGGTTGCGGCATGAATCGCCGAACGCAGCTCCAATTCGACTTGGCGCGCTGGGTGCGTTCACCACCATGGCGCCGTGAAATTCCGCCTCCTCATCGGTTCCTGCCTCCTTTTCTCCGTGCTCAACGCCCAAACTCCCCCACCCGCCGTCGCCGATCCGTTTGTGTGGTTGGAGGAAGTCGCGAGCGACCGCTCCCTCGACTGGGCCCGCGCGCAAAACGCCGTTGCCCAGCGCGAACTTGAGGCCTCCGCGGATTTCAAACCGATCAACGGCCGCCTGCTCGCGATCCTCGATGCGAAAGAACGCATCCCGCATGTCGCGAAACGCGGCGCCCATTACTACAATTTCTGGCGCGACGCCCGGCACGTGCGCGGCCTCTGGCGCCGCACCACCCTCGCCGAATATCGCCAGGCCGAACCCGCCTGGGAAACCGTCCTCGATCTCGACGCCCTCGCCGCCACCGAGAAGGAAAACTGGGTCTGGCAGGGCGCCAACTGGCTCGAGCCTGATTTCGATCGCTGCCTCCTCAGCCTTTCCCGCGGCGGCGCCGATGCGGTGGTCGTGCGCGAATTCGATCCGATCGCCAAGACCTTCGTCGCCGGCGGATTCTTTCTGCCGGAGGCGAAGAGCAACGTCTCCTGGCGCAACCGCGACGCCCTCTACGTCGGCACAGACTTTGGCCCCGACTCGCTGACCGACTCCGGTTACCCGCGGGTCGCCAAGGAGTGGAAACGCGGCACACCGCTCGCCGAGGCGCGCGTCGTCTTCGAGGGCCGGAAGACCGATGTCAGCGCGGCCGTGTTCACCACCGTCGAGCCCGGGTTTCGCCGCGATTTTGCGCAGCGCGGCATCACGTTTTATTCGTCGGAACAATTCATCCGCGTGGGTGACCGGTTCACGAAGCTCGACGTGCCGGCGGATGCCGAGGCCGGAACCTACCGCGAGTACCTCACCGTCACCCTGCGCTCCGATTGGACGACCGGCGGAAAAACCCATCCAGCCGGCGCCCTGCTCGCGATGCCCTGGGATCGCTTCCTCGCCGGCGAGCGCGACTTCGCCACGCTGTATCAGCCGGGCCCCCGCAAGTCCCTGGCCGGTCTCAGCGCGACGCGCCACCACCTGATCGTCAACGAACTCGATAACGTCCGCAACCGGCTCTACGTGCTGACCCCCGCCGCGGACGGCACGTGGAGCCGCGCCCCGCTGGCGGCCCCGGAATTCGGCAGCGTGTCGGCCTCGGCCGTCGATAACGAAACCGACGACTTCTGGCTCAACGTCGACGACTTCCTCACCCCGCCGAGCCTGTATCTGGGCGCCGTGGGCAAAGCTGAACGCGAGAAACTGAAACAGCTGCCCGGCTTCTTCGCCGCCGACGGGTTCGAGGTCACGCAGTTGGAAGCGGCGTCGAAGGACGGCACCCGCATTCCCTACTTCCAGGTCGCCCGCCGCGGCCTGAAGCTCGACGGCACGAATCCCACGCTGCTTTACGGCTACGGCGGTTTTGAAATCTCCATGACGCCCGGCTACCGGGCCGGGGTCGGCAGCGCCTGGCTCGAGCGCGGCGGCGTCGACGTGCTCGCCAACCTCCGCGGCGGCGGCGAATTCGGCCCCGCGTGGCACCAGGCTGCGCTCAAGGAGAAACGCCAGCGCGCCTACGATGATTTTATCGCGGTGGGCGAGGATCTGGTGCGCCGGCGGGTGACGTCGCCCCGCCACCTCGGCATCCAGGGCGGCAGCAACGGCGGCCTGCTCGTCGGCGCCGTGTTCACGCAGCGCCCGGATTTGTTCGGCGCGGTCGTCTGCCAGGTGCCGCTGCTCGACAAGCGGCGCTAT
>SXGU01295992.1_pt1 | contig 13397 bp, 10 predicted proteins | sample 3174531 | NCBI WGS metagenome assembly SXGU01 (sample SAMN11356863, study PRJNA531348) | freshwater metagenome | isolation source: freshwater sample F1-140 | place: China: Fuxian Lake, Yuxi | collected 2017-12-25 | reverse complement strand
GCGGAAATTCTCGTAATCGTCATAGCCCCCGGTCGGCGGGGCCTTGCCCGCGCCCTTGGACCCACCGGTGACCAGCGCCCGGCGGCCGTCGAGGCCCCGCGCGTTGAAGGCGTCGGCGCGGCCCTCGACGTGCAGGACGCCGGACAGGGCGCCGTCGGCCAGTCGGCCGCCGGCCTCGCCGTCGAAATGGACGGCGGCCTGGACGGCCGAGGCGGCGACGCCGGCCGAACCGGCCGAATCGGCGCTGGCGCGGGCGTCGACCGTGACCGGGCCGCGGGCGGCCATGGCCTTCAGGTCGGGATAGGGCAGGCGGGCGGTCAGGTTCAGCCGGGCCTCGTCGAGGTCGAGCCCGGGGCTGTTCAGCTCCCCGACCGCCAGGTCGATGTCGGCGGCCAGGCGCTCGCCGTCGGCGCGCACCGTCACCGAGCCGCCGTCGAGCCGGCCCTTGACGTCGCGGCCGTCCAGGCGCGCGGGCTTGAGCGCCGCCGCCAGCCGCACCAGCCGGCCCTTGTCGAGGGCCGCGTCGCCGCGCAGGCGGATCAGCCCCATCGGCGTTTCGAGCCAGAGCTGGCCGTCCTCCACGATCACGCTGGGCCCTGCCGGGGCCTTGGCCTCGGGCGGCTGTTTCAGCAGCTTGTCGATCAACGGATCGAGGGCGCCGAACGAGACCTTGCGGCCGTCGAAGGCCATGCGGACCCGGGGGCGCACCAGGCGCACGGCCCGCGCCTCCAGCTTGAACGGCTCGCCCGACCACGGCGGACTGAAGGCGAGGTCGACCTCGATGCGGTCGGCGGCGACGATCGGGTTCTCGGCCGGCCCGACCCTCAGGCGGCCGGAGAAGCCGGTCGCGCTCAGCCCGTCGATCATCACGGCGGATTGCACGCCCTGCTCGCGCAGCCATTCCTCGGCCAGGGTGCGCCCGATCTCGCGCCGCCAGCCATAGGCGCCGAACCCCGCGACGGCGGCGGCGGTCAGGACGAAGGCGGCGGCTTCCCAGCCGGCGAGCGCCAGCGCGCGCCGGTCGGGACGACGCGGCGAGGGCGAGGCTTCGCGTGTGGCTGAATCTTCGGACATGGCTCCCCTGCGGCTATCCCTGACATAGGGCGCGACGGGGCGGTTCGGGAAGGGTCAAGCTCAGTTCATCGGCCAGCGGATGCGCCCGGCGGCCAGCAGGTATCCGCCGAAGCCGGCCAGGAACGACGCCGCCGCCAGCCAGGCGAACCGCCGGACGAGGGTCGCGGGGTCATCGGGGCGCGTCATCGGTGTTCCTTCCCTTGGCCGGCCTCAAGGCCTAAACGGCGTCAAGGCGTCCGGGTTGCCTTGAAAGGCGACGATCGCGGCGCGATAGAAGGCGGGCATGGCCCAACCCCGATACCGTCAGCTTGCCGACGACCTGCGCGCCGCCATCTCCGACGGCCGGCATCCGGTGGGCGGCCAGCTGCCGCCGGAGATGGAGCTGTGCGAGACCCACGGCGTGTCGCGGCACACCGTGCGCGACGCCCTGCGGCTGTTGCGCGAGGCCGGCCTGGTCGAGCGCCGCCGGGGAGCGGGGACCACGGTGATCGCCTCGGCCTCGGCGCCGGCCTTCGTCCAGCCGCTCGGCGGGGTGGACGAGCTGATGCAGTACGCCCGCGACGCGCGGCTCAAGGTGCGCTCGACCGGCCAGCGCAAGCTGACCACGGTCGAGAGCGAGCGGCTCAAGGCGCCGCCGGGCCAGATCTGGCTGGTGGTCGAGGGCGTGCGCATGGCCGGCAGCGAGCCGGTGGCGCTGTCGCGCATCTATGTGGCGCCGGCCTATGTCTCGGTGGCGGCCCAGGTGCGCGACTGGGACGGCGCCATCCTGGAGCTGATCGCCTGCGACTTCGGGGTCGCCGCGCGGCGCATCGAGCAGGAGATCGCCGCCGAGACGCTCGACGCCGCCCAGGCCCGGCTGCTGCTGACGGACAAGGGCGCGGCGGCGCTGCACACCCTGCGGCGCTATTACGACGACAAGGACCAGATCATCCTGGGGTCGGATTCGACCCACCCCGGCGCGCGGTTCGTCTACACGATGAACTATCGGCGCGAGGGGTGAGCCGCCCCGGCGCTCACCAGTAGTCCTTCATGATCTCCGTCGCCCAGGCGGGCTCGCGGACCTCGCCGCGCGGCAGGAAGCCCTTGAGCACCGGCTTGATGTCGAGCACGGGGGTGCCGTCGATGGCGTCCAGCCCCTCGACCTCGACGGCGAGGCCGTCGACCCCGACGACGCGGCAGACGCACACGCCCAGGCGGTTGGGCCGGTTCTTGCCGCGCTGGGCGAAGATGCCGACCTTGGGCCAGTCGGCGCGGCCGCGCGGGTGGCGGGCCCCGGCGACGATCTGGTCGTCGGCCACCCGGTCGAACAGGAAGATCACCTCGGCGTGCGAGAAGTCGGCGAGGCCGGCCAGGGCGTCGGGCTCGAAGCGCGCGGCGTCCAGCTCGATGCGGGCGCGGCTGGCGCCCCAGTCGTCGTCTATGGGGCGGTCGCGGCCCCCATGCACGCGGCCTATCGGCTGGAGATGGACGAGCATCGGCGCCTCCACGGAATCGGACGGCGCAAACTAGGAGCGGGCCGCGCCGGCGGTCAAACGGTTACCGGCCGTTTGCACTTGCTTATGATAACTATTCTTAGTACGGCGCGACGAGATCCAAGTGGCGAACCGGGGGACGATCGATGGCGGCGGCGAAGCGCGGCGGATTGCGCAAGCTCTGGCTGGACGTGCATCTGTGGATCGGCGTCGGTCTGTTCCTCGTGCTGGTCCCCCTCGGCCTCACCGGCTCGGCCCTGGTCTGGGGCGAGGGTCTGGACCGGCTGATCCATCCGCACCGCTTCGCGGTCAGCGGCCCTTCGGCCGACCTGCCGCCGTCGGTCTATGTCGACCACGCCCGCGCCGCCTTCGGCGAACGCGCCGTCCCGGCCCAGCTGCGGCCGCCGCAGGCGCCAGGCCAGCCGGTGATCGTCACCGGCCGCGTTCCGGGCAAGCCCGCGCCGGGCCAGCGCCCGGCCATGCTGACCGCGTGGCTCGACCCGGTCGACGGCCGCGTGCTCGACGTCGCCAACACCCGCGATTCGGCGCTGGGCGTGCTGCACCGCATCCACGGCACGCTGATGATCCCCGACATCGGCCGCAAGGTGGTCGGCTGGCTGGGCTGGGCGATGCTGGTCTCGTGCCTCACCGGGCTGTGGCTGTGGTGGCCGCGCAACGGCGCGGTGCTCAAGGGGCTGCGCTGGCGGCGTTCGCCCTCGACCTTCGACAATCTCCATCACCTGGTCGGCTTCTGGATCTGCATCCCCCTGGCGGCCCTGTCCCTGACCGGGGTCTACATCTCGTTCCCGCAGATGAGCCGCGCCGTGTTCGGCATTCCCCAGCCGCCGGCCCGCAGCCCGGGCGGCGGCCCGCCGCCGGCGCGCCACGCCGCGCTAAGCCCCGACCAGGCGGTCGCCTCGGCCCTGGCGCTGGCGCCGGGCGGGCGGCTGGCCTCGCTGACCCTGCCGACCGAGGGCCGCGCCGCGGTCTGGAAGGCGCAGTTCAAGGTCGAGGGCCGCAAGGAGCCGCTGAACGTCGAGGTGGCCGACGCCACCGGCCAGGCCTCGCTCGGCCGCGGCCAGGCCCCGTCGCCCGATCCGCTGTCGCGCTGGATGCGGCGGCTGCACGACGGCACGGACATGGGCCCGGTGTTCCAGACGGTGATCTTCGTCGCCGGCCTGACCCCCGCCCTGCTCGGCGTCACCGGCGTGGTGATGTGGCTCCGCCGCCAGGCCCGCCGTCGCCGCCTGCGCGTCGGCGTTCCGGCCGCCGCCGAATAGGCCGCATTTGAGAATTATTCTCATTGCAACGCTTCGGCGACAGTTCTAAGAGCGACTTGCAAACTCAATCGCAATTGAAACTCGGCCGGTGTGTGCGGCCAGGGTTCGGGGGTTATCAGGTCATGACAGGTTCGCCGCGGCTTTCGGGTCGGTTTCCGGGCGTCACGGCGCGCGCGCGTTCGGCCCAGCTCGGCGTCGGCGCGGCGCTGATCGGCGCGGCCGGCCTGGCCCTGGCTCCCGGCGCGGCCCTGGCCGACGCGGCCGCCGACGCCGGCGCGCCCGAGGTCTCCGGCCTCACCGTCCAGGCCAAGCAGCCCAACACCCTCGACCACGGCACCGGCCTGGCCGTGCTGCCCTCGACCCTGCAGGACACCCCGCAGACCGTGAACGTCATCCCGGCGGCCCAGCTCAAGGAGCAGGGGATCAACACCCTGGAGCAGGCGCTGCGCAACGTGCCCGGCATCACCGTCGCCATCGGCGAGGGCGGCACGCTGAACGGCGACCAGTTCAAGATCCGCGGCTTCGACGCCAAGGACGACGTCTATGTCGACGGCCTGCGCGACTTCGGCGTCTACACCCGCGACAGCTTCAACTACGAAGAGGTCCAGGTGTTGAAGGGCCCGTCCGGGGCCATGTTCGGCCGCGGCGCCACCGGCGGGGCGATCAACACCATCTCCAAGAGCCCGCACCTCAAGGACGAGACCAGCCTCGACGGCTATGTCGGCAACGGCGACTATTACCGGGCGCTGGCCGACATCAACCGGCAGATCAACGCCACCACCGCCGTGCGGCTCAACCTGATGGCCAGCTCGACCGGCGTGGTCGACCGCGACGAGGTCAAGTCCGACCGCTGGGGCGCGGCGCTGTCGGTCGGCTTCGGCCTGGGGACCGACACCACCCTGGTCGCCTCGTATCTCCACCAGCACGACGACCGCACGCCCGACTACGGCGTGACCATCGTCCAGCCGCCGGGCCAGATCATCGCCAGGCCGGTGACCGAGTACGGGGTCGGGGTCTCGCGCTCCAACTTCCTGGGCTACAGCGCCGACCGCGACCGCACCGACGCCGACATCCTGACGGTGCGCCTGACCCACAAGGCCGCGCCCTGGCTGACCCTGACCAGCGACAGCCGCGTCGGCGCCTATTCGCGCTATTTCCAGTACACCACCGTCGACCAGTGCAACGCCGCCTGCACGGCCGCCCTGTTCGACAACAACCCGGCCACCATCCCCTATGGCGGCATCGGCGGCTCGGGCCCCTACGACCAGGACGCCTGGGGCGTGCAGAACATCTCGACCGCGCGGATCGACTTCGACGTCGGCGGCTTCAAGAACCAGCTGATCGCCGGCGTCGACCTGTCCTACCAGAGCAACAAGAAGACCTTCTACGCCTACACCCTGCCGGTGGGCCTGACGGCGCGCACCCAGATCCCGCGCGACCTGATCAACCCGCCGCACGGCTTCCCGGACGGCTATTCGGTCTATCGCCCGACCCTGACCGGCTGGTCCTGCAACGCCTCGGCCTGCACCCGTCCGACCCCTGGAGGGACGCAGTACTCCAACGCCACCAGCGCCTATGTCGTGCAGTCGAACGGCGAGGCCAGCGACCTGGCCGCCTTCGTCACCGACCGCCTGTGGCTGACCGAGGCCTGGTCGGTGATCGGCAGCGTCCGCTTCGACCGCTACAACGCCGACTTCGACACCCTGACCCTGGGCGGGACCTACGCGCCGCTGAAGTCCAAGTCGAACCTGACCAACCCGCGGGTGTCGGTGGTCTACGAGCCCAGCCCGAACCAGACCTTCTACCTGTCCTGGGGCCGGTCGGCGACGCCGCAGGGGACCTCGATCGTCGGCGCGGCCACGGCCATCGCCCTGACCAGCAAGGACCTGTCGCCGGAGATCAGCGAGAGCTGGGAGCTGGGCGGCAAGGTCGGCCTGTTCGGCGGGCGGCTCGGGCTGTCGGCGGCCCTGTTCGACGTCAAGAAGGACAACGCCCTGCAGAGCGACCCCGCGACCGGCGCGCTGCAGGCCCAGTCGGGCGAGCGCCAGGAGGTCAAGGGGCTGGAGCTGGGCCTGACCGGCAAGATCACGCCGGCCTGGACCATCAACGCAGCCTATTCCTACCTCGACGCCGAGATCAAGGAATCCTACTCGAACTGCACGGCCGCTCCGGCGCCGATCCCGTCGACGGCCCCGACGGGGGTGGTGTGCCCGGTCGGCGTCGCCGCCGCGACCCCGGTGCTGAACACCGTCGCCGTCGGCCGCCAGACCACCTACGTGCCGAAGAACAGCGCCTCGGTGTGGACCAGCTACGACCTGCGCGACCTCGCGCCCGGCCTGTCCCTGGCGGGCGGCGTCACCTGGCAGGACAAGGTCTATCTGAACTACGCCGCCGCCAGCTCCTCCTACGCGGACCGCTCGACCCTGGTCGCCTCGCGCATCGCCGAGGCCCCCCAGAACTTCCAGATCGACGCGGCGGCCACCTACCGGTTCGACCGCTATCGCGTGGCGCTCAATGTCTACAATCTGACGGACGAGCTGAACTACGCCCAGGTGTTCGCCAACCGGGCCGCGCCGGCGGCCGGCCGCACCTTCATCCTGTCCTTCGGCGCGACGTTCTGATCTCCTCCCCCACGGGAACGTCGCGTTCCCGGGACGGCTCCATCCCCCTCGGAGCCGTCCCACCCCTTTCGCGGAGGCCGACGGCATGATCGTCCAGGTTCCCCAGGTGCTGTCTCCCGACCAGGTGGCCCACTGCCGCCGGGCGCTGGAGGGCGCGGCCTGGGCGGACGGGCGGATCACCGCCGGCGTCCAGTCGGCCCGCGCCAAGCGCAACCTGCAGGTCCCGGAGGACTCGGCCGAGGCGCGGACGCTGGGCGAGATGATCCTGGGCGCCCTGGGCCGCAACGAGACCTTCGTCTCGGCCGCGCTTCCCCTGCGGGTCTTCCCGCCGCTGTTCAACCGCTACGACGCCGGCATGGGGTTCGGCGCCCATGTCGACAACGCCATCCGCTTCGCCGGAGGCGTGCGCTTCCGCACCGACGTCTCGGCGACGCTGTTCCTCAGCGGGCCGGAGGACTACGACGGCGGCGAGCTGGTGATCGACGACGCCTATGGCGAACACGCGGTCAAGCTGGCCGCCGGCGACATGATCCTCTATCCGGCCGCCAGCCTGCACCGGGTCGAGACGGTCACGCGCGGCGCCCGCTGGGCGGCGTTCTTCTGGGCCCAGTCGATGGTCCGCGACGACGGCCGCCGCAGCCTGCTCTACGACATGGACCGCTCGATCGGCCAGGCGCGGGCGGCGCTGTCCGACGACCATCCGGCCGTGCTGGGGCTCACCGCCGGCTATCACAACCTGCTGAGGATGTGGGCCGAGACCTGATCCCGCGCCGCCTCGATATTTCGCGTAGAAATTGAACCGGCGATTTACCGTTGTCGCCGATAGTCACGGGTCGGCGCGTGCTGCGCCCGGGGCTGGGAGAGCGGCGTGGAAGCCGGACATCAGGGCAATGGGGCCGCCGCGGCCAGGGCGATGGGCGCCGAGGCGCGCCTGGCGGGCTGGTTCTTCGAGAACGCGCCGGACCTGTTCGCCGTGATCTCCTCCCAGGGACGGTTCCTCGCCGCCAATCCCGCCTGGTCGGCCGCCACCGGCTGGGGCGCCGCCGACCTGATCGGCCGCGGCGTGCGCCGCTTCGTCCACGCCGACAGCCTCGACGAACTGGCCGAGACGCTGCGCCGGCTGCGGCGCGACGGCCACGCCCGCTGCGTGCTGAAGGCGGCGACCGAGGCGGGCGGCTGGGTCTGGCTGCGCGGCCATTGCCGCCTGGGACCGGACGGCGAGGTGATCGGCCTGTTCCACGACGTCACCGAGGCCAGCCGCGCCGAGGCCGAGCTGGAGCAGGCCCGGCGGATGAGCTCGCTGCTGTCCGAGGCCGCGGGGGTCGGCTCGTGGAGCTACGACCCGCGCGAGGGACGCATCGACTGGTCGCCGGAATGGCGGGTCATGCTCGACGAGGCCGGGGTGCGCCTGGAGAGCCTGGAGGACCTGCGCGCCGTCAGCCATCCCGACGACCTGCCCGAGATGATGCGGGTGCTGGGCCGCGCCCTGTTCAACGGCCGGCCTGGCCGCTTCGAGCATCGCCTGCGCCGGGCCGACGGCGGCTGGCTGCGGCTGCGCGCCCATATCCACGCCGACGCCCTGGGCGGCGGCGACCATCGCATCCACGGCATCTCGCAGGACATCACCGAGATCGCCGAGGCGCGCGACGCGGCCCTGCGCGGCGAGCAGCAGACCCGCCAGATGGTGCAGGAAGCCCCCTTCGCCGTGGCCATGGTCGACCGCGACCTGCGGTTCATGGTGGTCAGCCCGCGCTGGATCGAGATCTTCGGCCTGACCGCCGAGGACTATCTGGGACGGCGTCCCGAGGACCTGCTGCCGAGCGCGCCCCAGCATATCCGCCAGGCCTATCGTCGGGCCCTGGACGGCGAGGTGGTGTCGCGCAGCGAGGACCGGCTGCTCGACGCGGCCGGGCGGCGGCACTGGATCCGCTGGGAGGTTCGCCCCTGGCGTGACGCGTCCGGCGCGATCGCCGGCGTGCTGGCCTATATCGACGACATCTCGGCCATGGCCCGCGCCCGCCAGGACGCCCGCGCCTACGCCCGCCGCCTCAAGGTGGCCCTGGGCGCGGCCGACGCTGGGGTGTTCGAGCTGGACTACGAGCACCAGACCTTCTGGGCCTCGCCGGAGTTCCTGCGCCTGACCGGACGGCGGCTGACCTACGCCGACGCCACCTTGCCGGCCTGGCCGATCGTCCATCCCGACGACGCCGAGGCGGTGGCCCAGCGCACGGCTCGCTGGCGGGCGGGCGAGCCGATCGAGCCGTTCGACTTCCGCCTGCTGCGTCCCGACGGCCAGGTGCGCTGGACCCGGTTCTATTACGAGCTGAAGAAGGACGCGTCCGGGCGCTGGCGCAAGGCCGCCGGCCTGCTGATGGATTTCGACGACCACAAGCGCCAGGAGCTGGCCCTGATCGCCGCCAAGCGCGCCGCCCAGGAGGCGGCCGAGGCCAAGTCGCGCTTCGTCGCCAACATGAGCCACGAGATCCGGACGCCGTTGAACGGGGTGCTGGGCCTTTCGGCGATGCTCGCCGAAGCCCCGATTCCCGCCGCTCAGAAAGAACTGGTGCGCGACCTGACGGACTGCTCGGAAACGCTGCTGGCGGTGATCAACGATATCCTCGACTTCTCCAAGATCGAGGCCGGAAAGCTGGCGGTGGAATCGGCGCCGTTCAACCTGCGGGAGTCGATCCGCGCGGCCACCGCCGCGCAAGCCCAGCGCGCCCGGCAAAAGGGGCTGGCCTGGGAGGTCAGCGTGGACGACGCGGTTCCGGCTTGGGTGGCCGGCGATCCGGGCCGCCTCAAGCAGGTGCTGCTCAACCTGGTGTCCAACGCAGTGAAGTTTACCCATTCGGGTGGCGTGCAAGTGAAGGCCGGGATGGCGCCGGATGGGACCGTTTCCTTCTCGGTGATCGACACCGGAATCGGCATGGACGAGGCCGCCGCCGCGCACCTGTTTCAGCCGTTCACACAGGCCGACAGCACGACGACTCGAAAGTACGGAGGCACCGGGCTCGGCTTGGCGATCTGCAAGAGGCTGGCCGGACTCATGAACGGAGAGATCGGCGCCCGTAGCACCTTGGGCGTGGGGTCGCACTTCTGGTTCCGGCTGCCACTGCCCGCCGCGGCTCCGGTGGCGAAATCGGGACGCATGCCCGCGCTGGCCGGGGGCCCCCGGCCAGCGAGTATCCAGCGCATCCTGCTCGCCGAGGACAACGCGGTCAACCGGCGCGTCGTCGAGCACCTGATTCGCAAGCAGGGGCTCGAGGTCACATCGGTCGACGACGGCCGCAAGGCCGTGGACGCAGTGCGGCTCGGCGGATTCTCCCTGGTGCTGATGGACTGCCAGATGCCCGAGATGGACGGCTATCAGGCGGCGGCGCACATTCGCGACTGGGAGAAGCAGTTGTCGCTGCCCCGAATCCCGATCGTGGCGCTCACGGCGCATGCGATGCTCGGCGACCGCGAAAAGTGCCTCGCTTCCGGAATGGACGACTACCTCACCAAGCCGGTGAATCCGCAAGTGCTGGCGCAAGCGCTGGCTAACTGGCTCGACGAGGAACCCGGCGCCCCAGGCGAAACCGGCCTGGAACAACTGAGCCAGGCGGTGTCGGAGTCCAGCCAGGAAGCCAACACACGCGCACCATCGAGTTGAGGCCGCGAGAACTCGCGCCGCGGCCCCTCAGAACTCCACGACGATCTTGCCGCACACCTTGCGGTCCGTCAACCGCCGCAAGCCTTCCACCGCTCCTTCCAGCGGAACCGACCCGGTCACCGCCGGCCGGATCTTGCCCTGCGCGAAGATGTTCGCCAACGCGTCGTGCGTCTCGCGCGCATAGTTCGGGAATGTCTTTCTGTGATTGCCCCACAGCACGCCGACCACGGAGATGTTCTTCAGCAGAATCCGGTTCGCGGCGATCGACGGGATACGGCCGCTCGCGAATCCGATGACCAGCAACTTGCCGTATGGCGCGATGCACTTCGACGAGAGGTCGAACACGTCGCCGCCCACTGGATCGTAGATCATATCCGCGCCCTGGCCGGTGATCCGCTTCACTTCCTCCACCCACGTCCCGTCGGTGTAGCCGAGAGCGTGGTCGGCGCCCTGCGCCCGCGCGAACGCAAGCTTCTCCGGACTGCCCGCCGTCGCGATCACGCGCGCGCCCCACGCCTTGCCGAGTTGGATCGCCGACATTCCCACGCCGCTCGCGCCCGCGTGCACCAGCAGCCACTGGCCGGGCTTCAACTCGCCGCGATCGCGAAGGGCGAAGTACGAAGTCTGGTAGATGATCGGCAGGGACGCGCCCTCGGCGAAGCTCATTCCCGCCGGCAGCGGAAAGGTGGAATCCTCCGGTGAAGTGCAGTATTCGGCGAAGCCGCCGGCAAAGGGGCAGCCCACCACCGCGTCGCCGGGTTTGAATCGCGTGACGCCTTCGCCCACCGCCTCCACGATTCCCGCCATCTCCGCGCCGGGGCTCCAGGGGAACTCCGGCCGCTCCTGATATTTCCCTTGAATCCGAAGCACCTCGAAGAAGTTCAGCCCCGTCGCCTTGTTGCGGATCAACACTTCACCCGCGCCGGGAGAAGGGACCGGGATGTCGCCGAACGTCATCGACTCGGGTTCCCCCCAGCCGTGTACTTGCCAAGCTCGCATCCAACCATTTTGCTACATTGTCAGGCGTGAATCGCTTCATTTTGGCGTTCGCCGCGTGCATGGCCGCGGCGGCGCAAGACCGGGCCAAGGCCACGGACAGGCCTCCGCTGTTCTTCCGCGAGGACTGGAAGGAGTCTCCCGCCGAACTACCCATCACCCAGGCGCACGTGGCCAACGCGGATTTGGTGCTGTCTCTGCACGGACCCGGCAAGGCAGGCATCAAGAAAAGCCATCACGACAAGCCGGCGGACGATCCCTACTACGTCTGGTCCGGCGAATGCCGCGGGAACTGGGCCGTCAGCCTGCGTCACAAGGCCGCTCTCGTCGACCTGCGCGGCCAGGCGAAGATCAAGTGGCGCGCCAACCAGCAGGGATTCCGGCAGCTTCGCGCGATCCTGCAACTGGCGGATGGAACGTGGCTGGTGAGCGATCTCTCCGACGGTCCTGGGCGCGATTGGCGCGAGACCGAGCTCATCGTCGCCGATATCCGCTGGCGGCGGCTGAACATGGAACGCGTCGCCGAGGCCGCGTGGGCCGATACCCCCGATCTGTCCCGCGTGCGCGAGATCGGCTTCACCGATCTGATGCCAGGTGGCGCCAGCGCGGCGTGCTCGCGCCTGGATTGGATCGAAGTGTACGGGAAGCGAGTCGAGTAGATGGGGCTGGAAGCCAAGTGCCGCGCCTCGGCCGGGGCGCTTCAGGCCGAGGGCAATCTCCAATTCGAAGGCAACGCGCTGTTGTTTCGCGGCGGCGATCTGCGGCTGAACATTCCCCGCGCGTCGATGAAGCGCATCGAGGCCGTCGACGGCGAACTGCGTGTGGAGCACGAGAGCGGCGAGGCGGCGTTCGCGCTCGGAGCGGCTGCGGCGAAGTGGGCGGACAAGGTAACCAACCCACCGTCGCTGCTGGACAAGCTCGGCGTGAAACCGGGGATGTCCGTGTCGCTGATGGGCCGGTTCGAGGATGCCTTCACCGCCGAACTGCGATCGTGCGCGGAAGTCGCGGAACGCCCGCGCAAAGAGTCCGCCGTGGTGCTGCTGCTCGCGCCGGAGCGCGCCGGTCTGGACAAGATCGCCGCCGCGCGCCAATTCCTGCGCGAGGATGGCGGACTCTGGATCGTCTACCCGAAAGGCATCCAGGCCATCACCGAAATGAACGTGCTGGAAGCGGGCCGCGCGGCCGGCCTGAAGGACAACAAAGTCTGCTCGTTTTCCGCCACCCACACCGCGCTCCGGTTCGTCGTGCCGGTGGCCGCCCGCCAGCGCCGCTGATCCGCTACCGGCGCGACAACGCGAACTGGCGGAACAGCTCCATGGCCGGCTCCAGAACCTCGCGCCCCGCCGCGTAGCAAATGCGGATCGACCCCTCTCCACCAGCCCCGAATGCCACGCCCGGAGCCACGCCAACCTTGGTCTCGAGCAGCAGCCGCTTGCAGAAATCGAACGAATCGGTCAGCCCCTCGATGCGCGGGAACAAATAGAACGCGCCGCTCGGCCGCGGCAGAGTCACGCCCGGAATGCTCTCGAGAATCCGCGCGCAATAGTCCCGGTTCGACGCCAGCCGTGCCGCCATTTCGCGAATGAACGGTTCGCCGTCGCGTAGCGCGGTCTCGGCGGCCCGCTGCGCAAAAGACGGCGCGTGCGAGACGATAAACTCGTTCAACTGCGTGGCTCGCGCCGCCAGATCGGTCCGCGCCACCAGCCAGCCGACTCGCCACCCCGTCATGCAGTAGCTCTTGGAGAACGACTGCACCACCACCACCGCGTCGTCCCTCGTAGCCAGCTTCAGGATCGATGGAACGGCCGCGCCCGGCTCGCCGCCTTCGTACCAGAGCCGCTCGTAGACCTCGTCCGCCATCAGCCACAAATCGTGCCGCCGGGCGAACTCGAGCAGCCGCGTCTGGTCTTCCAGCGTCGCCACCCAGCCGAGCGGATTCGACGGCGACGTGTAGAGCAGCAGCCTCGTACGCGGCGTCACGGCCGCCTCCAGCGCGTCGAAATCGATCTCGTAGCGTCCGTTCACCAGCGGCTGGGGCGCCTGCCGCGCCGCCCCGCCCAGCATTTGCGCGATCGCCGATCCGTTGGGCCATGCCGGCGTGAGCACGATAGCCTCGTCTCCCGGATCCATGGCGCACCGGATGCCGGCGTTCAGCGCCTGCACGCCGCTGGTGGTGACCACGATTTCGCGCGAAGGATCGAGCGCCACGCCCTGCACGCGCGCGTAGTATTCCGACAAAGCCTCCCTCGTCGAAAGCAGCCCCGCGTTCGACGTGTAGTAGGTGAAGCCGTCCGCCATCGCG
>SXGU01464410.1_pt1 | contig 13399 bp, 8 predicted proteins | sample 3174531 | NCBI WGS metagenome assembly SXGU01 (sample SAMN11356863, study PRJNA531348) | freshwater metagenome | isolation source: freshwater sample F1-140 | place: China: Fuxian Lake, Yuxi | collected 2017-12-25 | reverse complement strand
TTTGTTCCAGACTGGCGGCTTGTTCTTCGGTGCGGTGCGACAAGTCGTTGTTGCCGGAAGCTATTTCTTTGGAGCCGGTGTTGATGTTGTCGGTGGCTTCCTTGATTTGGTTGATAATATCCTTGAGCTTGTCCACCGTGGTGTTGGCGTCATCCTTGAGTTGACCGAAACTGCCGGCATAGTCGTTAGTAATGGTTTGGGTCAAGTCGCTACGGGATAACGCGCCGAGTACGCGCACCACGTCATTGATGCCGGTCTCGGTCATATCCAGCAATTCGTTAAGGCCTTCGCCCAGTTGTTTAAAGAAGTCTTTTTTGCCTACCATGTCGATGCGGCGGGTGAAATCGCCCATAACCGCGCCATGCACAAGAGTCGCCACTTCCTGTTCTATCGCGACTTCAGCAGAGCGATCCTGCCATTCGGCCACCGCCCCCAAACGCTGTCCCTGATCGTTAATGACCGGACTGGCGTTAACCACCATAGAGCGACCACCGAGATTCATCCGGGCGGTATAGTGATTGTTAAGATTAGAGAGCAATTGCGCTTGGTGCGCCGGCTTTGCGTGAAAGCCGTCGATATTGGTACCGATCAAATCGGCGGCGGAGAAGTTGGGCAGCTGTTTACGAATATCCGCTTCGGCTTTACCGAGAATATCGACTACCGATTTGTTCACATAAATGATATTACGCGCGGTATCGGCGATCATTACACCGGTGCTGACATTATCCAAACCGATTTTAATGCGTAAACTTTCATCGGCAATCCGCTTGCTTTCCGCCGTATCGAAACCGGTTTTAATCTGCATTGATTTAAGCGCTTCCATCATTTTGCCGATTTCATCCGGACGTTTAATGTCGATAGTCTTCTTATAGTTACCGTAAGCGATGTGATAAAGGTGGTTAATGGTCATATCAAGGGGCCCCATAATAGCCTGGAGCAAGGTACGGCCCAACCACAAGGTCAGCATAATACCTGTTACGATCAAACCGATGGTGAGATTGCGGGTTTGCTCATAGCGGGATTGTCCCCATTCAAACTCCTGCTTGGCATCATCGATCTGCATTTGCATTAACTGCTTGATACCCTCTCTGACCGGCTCATACAGCGGGCTAATACGGTCTATATCGAGCTTGGCGGCAAGTTCGAGATTATGGTTTTTCAAGGCGGCAAGGCTGGGCTTTAAGCCTTCCTCCTCTAACAATTTGCTGTCCGCGGTGAACTTGTCGGCCAGCTTTTTTTCTTCCGCGGATAACGGAGTGGCGAGATAGGCCGTCCACATCCGGTTTATTTCCGCGATATTTTGCTCCACTTCGGCGCTATTTTTCGCAATGACTTCTGCCGTTGGCGTCACCAAAGCGGCGCTAATGTCGAATCGGTTGGTCATCAGCAGTTCTTTGATAAAGCACATCCGGTTCATCGGCAAAGTGTGCGCCTCATACACCGTATGTAAGCCGTCACGGGCCTTGCTCATACCCGTCAAGCCCAAACCGCCGATAACGATCATAAATACGCTCAGCAGAGCGATAACATTGATTAAGCGGGTTTTAATCGTGGCATTCCTGAACGGATTCAGTTTATCCAATAAAGTGACTTTGACGACTTTTCCGTCCTGAATTTTCAAGTGACCGGCTTTGCCTTCCTTAAACAGACGGTAGGCGGCATCGGCTGCATTGATTTGTTCACGGCTGGGTTTGCTGCGCACCGACATGTAACCGGCCAATTCAGCATTTTCATAATACGGAGTGGCATTGGCCACCACCCAATAAAAATCGCCGTTTGCACAACGGTTTTTGACCAGCCCGGTCCACGGACGCCCGGCTTTCAAGGACTTCCAGAAGTCCGCAAAGGCTTCGGACGGCATATCGGGATGTCGCACAATGTTGTGCGGGGAACCGATCAGTTCTTCTTTAGTGAATCCGCTAATGCGCAGAAAGTCTTCGTTGATATAGGTAATCATCCCCCTTAAATCCGTTTTGGATACGATGGAATCACTGTCTGTAAGGACGTATTCCACATTGTTTACTCGCATATTATCTTTCATAGCGTGTCTCTTATTATTATTGTTGTTTCAAAGGGTGGCCGGTCAAGCTGTCGGTTAAATTACAGCAAGAATGGAGCGCGGATTTTTCACAAATATTGATCGTAATCGCCTGCATTCTATTTTTCCTGGATTTATCGTGTATTTTATAAATAGCCTGTTGTCGTTAATGTCATCTGTTTTTTCGTCAAGTCGTGGTTAAGGTTCATTTCAAATATTCCTATCGGAGAGGGTTAAAGTATTTCTGAGCAGAGCATTCAGTTCTGGCACATCGAACGGTTTGGTCAGGTAGGTCAGAAACCCGGCTTTTAGCCCGTTCTCAATATCGTCGGGCATAGCCGCAGCGCTGACCGCAATCACCGGAATAGCAGCGGTGTCCGGGTTGGACTTGAGTATAAGCAGCGCCTCCAGGCCGCTGATGCCGGGCAGGTTAATATCCATCAGCACGAGATCCGGTTGCAGCGCATGAATCATGCTCAACCCGGTTTCGGCATCTTCAGCGGTGACTAACACAATATCTTGATGCATATGGAAAACATGCTTCATGACTTCTCTATTGACCGGACTGTCCTCGATATAGAGTACGCATTTTCCGATTGAGCGCGCCTGATTCGATGTATCTTCAAGGCTCTTAATTGAAGGCTCCGTGAGAACTTGGCGCTCGGCTAAGGCATGAGGCAGCTCAAACCAAAAGCGGCTGCCGACATTCAGGCTGCTGTCAAAACCGATGCGTCCGCCCATACCCTCAATCAACCTTTTACAGATGACAAGACCGATACCGGTGCCTTCTATCGTTGATTTTTCGGCGTCCAGACGATGGAAAGCTTGAAATATTTCGGCACGTCGCTCATTCGGAATACCGATGCCGGTATCGGCGACGGTCACCCGCACCGAGTCGTCCACCACTTCGGCAGACAGCGTCACGCTGCCGCCCCGGCGGTTATACTTGACCGCATTGGACAACAGATTCAGCAGAATCTGCCGTAATCGCGATATGTCGGCTTTCAGACATATTTCATTGAGACAGTAGTATTGAATAACAATATTGCGAGGCGTTGCCGCCAGCAGCGAGAGCGACACGGTTTGCTCGATTAGCGGCAACAGCGCAAAAGTTTCGATGGTAAAATCCGGATTGCCGCTTTCAATACGCGCCAAATCGAGAATTTCGTTAATCAAGTTAAGCAGATGGCGGCCGCTGTTCATAATGTGCCCGATCGCCTCTTTTTGAGCATCCGCCGGGGTCAATTTATCCATGTTCAGCAATTGAGAGAAGCCGATGATGGCGTTGAGCGGCGTCCGTAATTCGTGGCTCATATGGGTCAGAAATTCCGACTTAGCCAAATTGGCCAGTTCCGCTTCCGATTTGGCCAGCCCTAATGCCGTTTCAGCCTGCTTGCGTTCGGTCACATCAACAGCCATGCACACGATTAACGGAGTGCCTTCGCCGGGAATAGGGAACATCGTCGAGGACGTAACAACCTGCCGTCCGTCACGATGGCGGTTGGTGTACTCAACCGGGCCGAGCGCTTGTTGAGAATGGTTGACCCAGGCCAAGGTCGAATGAAATTCACCCGCCTCCAGCTCGGTTTGCATCAGTTGGTCGAGGGTTTTACCGGTAGCCTCCGCCGTAGTCCAGCCGAAGATCAGCTCGGAAGCATGGTTCCAATAGTGGACCCGGCCGTCGAGGTCATACCATTGCACGGCGACATTCGGCGTATTTTCCAAAGAAGCCGACAGACGCTGCTCCGCTATTTTGAGCGGAGTAATATCCCGCATGAAACCGTGCCATACCGTATCGCCATTGGCCAGCCGCTCCGGTGTTGAGTTGATCTCCACCCAGATCATGCCTTGCTGCGGATGCATGATACGGAACGATTCATAAGACAAGGTAAAGTCACGGTTAGGAGTCAACAGCGCTTCCCGAATCCGTATTCTATCCTCCCGGTGCATCAAGGAAAAAAACAGCGCGGCATCCGCCATCAGCAGTTCCGGGTCTGTACCCAACAGGCGGCGTGAACCTTCGCTGACATACGGAAAACTGACGACATTATGACTGTCGCAGCGGAGTTGATAGATGATTCCCGGCACATTGGCGGCGATTCTGTGCTGACGGGCGGCCAGCGCCTGAACCGCGATTTCGCGTTCAAACAAACTTTGCAGCATGCGCCAACCGATCAGGGCGATAATGATCGCATGAGTGGTCATGACCCAGATCGCATTGGCCCAAGCTAAAGGATGATGGGCGTAGACTTGATAATCCAGCTTGAACTCAAGCCAATGGCTGCCGGCGGCTACACCGAAAAGCATAAGGCACAGCGTATTTCCGGCAATTAGCCTGCCTGCAATCCGTCCACTCAGAAACAAAATGGCGACAAAGGCGAACAACACGGCATAAAGTCCGCTAAAAGCGATAGGGCCCAATTGTATCAGTCCGGCAAAGGCCGCTAACCAAGTAACGCTCAACAGCCCGGAAACGCGCGCAACGTAAGCAATACCGGTGCGGCCCAGCCACAGCAGCCAAAGCGTGGCGACCAGTGCAAGATGCAAAAAAAACAGGGGTTGCCAACCGATGACCACCATTCTGGCGACGGAAAACCCCAGCCCCGGAACGGCGGCAATGGCGGTCCAGAGCAGCGCATCATTGAGCAGCCGATTACGCAAATCGGCAAAATCTTCCGGCAGTAACTTATTCATACCGAGCCCTGCCCGTCGGTTGCGATGTTATTCAAAGCCTTGCGCACTTGAGCGATTAAATCGGGTACCTCGAACGGTTTGGTCAGATAAGCCAGCACACCCGATTTTAAGCCGAGCCCCACATCGGCCGGCATCGCCGCCGCACTGACCGCAATGACCGGAATCCAGGCCGTGTTCGGATCGGCTTTAAGTCGGCGGATAGCCTCTAAGCCGCTCATGCCCGGAAGATTGATGTCCATCAGCACCAGTCCGGGTTGTGTTTTTGCAATCAATTCCAGTCCGGACTCGGCGTTTTTGGCAATCAGCAGTTCGATATCGGGCAGCAGGCGAAATACGTGCTTCATAACATTAATATTGGCCGGGTTGTCCTCAATGTAGATTACGCGGCTATTGAAGGTTCGGCTTTCAACCAAGTTATTTTTAGGCAGCGCCGCAGAAAAGGCCGCGGCTGTTTCGGGAGCGTTCGCCGTTTGCGGCAGCTCGACCCAGAAGCGGCTGCCGACGCCGATCGTACTGTCAAAGCCGATGCGCCCGTCCATGGCTTTAGCCAGTCGTTTGCATACCACCAAACCGATACCGGTGCCTTCGATATTGGTTCTTTCCGCGCCCAGCCGGTGGAACGGCTGAAATATTTCCGGGCGGCGCTCATCGGAGATGCCGGGACCGGTATCGGCGACGGTAATGCGGATGTAATCGCCGACCTTCTCGCAGGACAGTGTGACGCTGCCGCCTTGCCGATTATATTTGATCGCGTTGGACAACAGATTCAGCAAAATCTGCCGTAGCCGCGACAAATCGGCGCGAACCGCCAGATCGCTCGAACATACTTGCTGTATACCGATTTGTCGCGGTGTAGCGCTGAGCAACGACAGCGACACCGATTCTTCCAGCACCGGCAACAAGGTAATGTTTTGCAGATGAATATCCAGATTACCGCTTTCGATGCGCGCCAAATCGAGAATTTCGTTAATCAGGCCCAGCAAATGGCGACCGCTGCTCATAATATGGCCTATGGCGGTTTTTTGCTCATTAAGCAGCGGCGTCGATCTGTCCATTTCCAACAATTGCGCGAAGCCGATAATCGCGTTAAGCGGAGTACGCAGCTCGTGACTCATGCTGGCAAGAAATGCGGATTTGGCTTTACTGGCGTCTTCGGCCGCTTGTTTAGCCACAGTCAATTCAGTAATATCGCTGATGATGCCCTGCACCAGGCCTTGACCGATCGGTGTCAAAATCAAATGCAGCCAATGACTACCCGAGCCCGAGTCCAGCAACTCGATATCTTCGGTTACGCCGGCGTCCGCTTGCAGACATAGGTTTAAGGCCGCTTCTATTTTAGCGGGGTCGCGGCAAGGCAGGTTTTTCAGCGATGCCGCGCTGGTTGCGCCGTCCGGCCTTAGACACAGACCGGTCATGCGGGCGAAAGCGGGATTATGGGAACTTATCCGGCCGTCGCTTTCCAGCAAACAGATGCCCGCTTCGGCATTGTCGAAGATGGCCAGGTATTTTTTCTCGCCGGCCTCCCGCTGAGAACGGATGGCTTGTTCTTCGTGCAGCGCGCAAACCAGATGATCGACCAGGGCATTGACATTTTTCACCACTTGGCCGATTTCGTCATGGCTATGGCCGCGCGGAGGCGTTAGCTTGTCGCCTTCCGGCGCATTCATCGCATTCAGGTCATCGGAAATGCGTCGGATCGGCCGAATCACCATCAGCACGATCATGCCGATGACGACCAAACTGAGGACGACAAGTTCAATGCCCAAGAGTCCTTTGACGTCATCCACGTTGTGGGCAATGCCTCGGGTGATTTCCTTATGATCGGGAATCAACACGATCTCTCCCACCACGCTGTTCGGATCGAAAGGCGACATGACCGGGCGGCGAATCTCTTCCAGCCCATGCCGCTCGGTATCGGCCGGCTCTATCGGGCGGGATTGTCCGGCCAACTCATCCTTTTTGGCGTCGAAGATGGCAATGGCCGCAATCTCCCTGTTTTTCATCAGGCCTTGGGTCACTTCACCGGCCAGCGCTTTATCGGGAAGATAACAAGCAATGCTGACCGTTCTTTCCACGGTATCAATCAACTCCCCCAAACGGTCATGGGCTTGGTGATGGAAACGGTCGTTGATGACCGAAGCGGCCAAGTCGATGAACAATGTCCCGACCAGTCCTGCCGAGACCGCCAGAATAAATATGGTGCGCACCAGAATGCTGCTCGGCAGGAGTCTGCGCATTAGTGCGCTCCTTTCGAGGACAATTCCAAGATGATCTTCACGCGCTTATCGACTAAGGTACGATCGATATAAGCAATGACATGAGGTTCATTAGCTACGCGTTCAATCGCTTCCGCCAAACTGCCGACGGTACGAGGCGGAGAAGCCCGGCCGGAAAATACCAAGCGCGCCCAATAAGCGTCAATATCGGACAGCTCCTTATTAACCAACAGACGATAAAACAGCGTTTTTTCGGCTCCGCCGGGCGGCAGATCCAGCGGCTGGGCCGCTCCACCCGAAGGAAACCGGCGCAACCGGCCCATGTAAATGTTAATGGCTTCTTCCCGGCTGATCGTATTTTCGGCAATAGCGGCATTGGCGATCAGCACCAAATCCGCCTGCGCCATACCGGCCCAGGCCATCATCAAAAAAAACAGTAAACTCAATAAAGTTTTCAACATGGCGGTGTCTCCCGGTCAGAACGCAAAGTCGACAACGGCCGATAAAACATGGGTCTGACCGGTCCAGCCGGGTTGCTCCCAACGGTACATAAACTTGGAACCGGGGCTACCGCGAATCGCATCCCACTGCACTTTTACGTCCATACCGGAACGAAAGTCCCAACGTAGGCCGAGCGTATAAGTATGCTGGTCGCTATGGCTTTCGCCGATTGCGTCTTTGAGCGCAGCATCAAGCGCGGCTACGCCGGTGCCGCTCAACGAAGCGGCATTGTTTCGGTTCCACGACAAGCCTGCGTAGGGCGTAACGGCGCCGACCCGGTAGCCGGTCAAAAGATAGCCGGCAACGCCGTCCTGAAAAGTGGCGCTTTGATTTTTGGCGCCGCTGACCATGAGTTGCACTTGCAAGGGACCTTCTTCATAAACCACGCCCGCCGAGTAATGACGGCTGGTGGAGCCCTGAACGGCAATGGCGTTGGCGGCGGCTTGCGTACCCGGCAACGGGATTCCGCGCAAGGTTGACACCAACGTTGCAAATCCCAGCGGCAGGTCATGGGTATAACGAATTTGGGCATAGCTGAGACGAAATTGCCAACTGCCCCATTGATAGCCGAGATTGCCGCCGAGCATCGGCGAATCGCTCAAATCCCATTGCGCACTGCCGAAAGGAACCTTTTCCGGGCTATAACCGCCGAACGCTTTGGCGCGAAGCAGGCCTTCGCCCAGCGGTACCGTAACCGCGCCATCGAGACCGTCAAAGTATTGGAACGGCAGAGCACCGTAGTAGTCTACCGACGGTCTCACGGTAAGATAGGAATAACCGACCAGACGGGAATCGGCGCGCATGTAAAAATCCGTGCCGAGACGGCCGCCGCGCAGATCCACATCGGGGCGGGGCGAATATTTGGCAAAAGCCCAAGTTAATTCGGGCAGGTAGGTGTCGTCGTAGCGATGTCGGCTGACCGCCTGGGCTACGATTTCAAGCTGATCGTTTATTTGAAAATTGGCCTGCGCGCCTGCCAGCGAATCCAACTGGTAGCTCCACTGTCCGCCTTTTGCGCCATTAGGCTGAGATAAATCGCGCACGAAATCGGCCTGACCGGAAGTGACGTAGCTGAGTCCGGCGGTGCCGAAATAGTGCAGCGTCAAAGCTTGAGCGTTGTCGTCCGCTATTGACATTCCCGATACCAACAGGCTCAGGCAAAACATTAACATAGGCCTGTATTTTTCGACCCAGAGCGGCTTGCGCAACTGTTCAGGATGTGCGGGTTTAACCCCCGGCAAAGGCTGTTTATATAAATTATGGTTTTGACTCATGAGTTCATCGCTGTCTTTACCGTTTGAACGGTCACTACAATATTTTTTAATTTTGCGCATTCCCAAGCTCCCATTTTCCGTTTTATGAAGCCAGAGGCTTCATAAAACATTTTTTATAGTTCCCACGCTCCGGCGTTACTGCCGTTAAGTTAAGGATGTACAGTCCCTCCGGGAGAAGGGACTGTACATCCTTAACTTAATGGCAGTGCTCCAACAAGTGGGAGTCACTTCACGCCCAGCAAAACACTGCGTATCAGCCCAATCAGTTCCGGCATATCAAACGGCTTGGTCAGATAAGCCAGAAAACCGGCCGTTAAGCCTGCTTCAACATCCTGCGGGGCGGTCGCCGCAGCGCTGACGCCAATCACCGGAATAGCCGCCGTGTTCGGATTGGACTTGAGTTGATGCAAAGCCTCCAGGCCGCTCATGCCGGGCAGATTAATATCCATCAGCACCAGATTCGGCGGCTTCTTGTTAATCAGCGCCAGCCCTGTTTCGGCATCTTCGGCGATCAGCAAGTCAATGTCGGGAAGTTGGCGGAAAACGTGCCGCATCACGCTGATATTGACTTGGCTATCCTCAATGTAGAGCACATAGCTAGCGGTCTCCGAGACTTTTTCCATGCTCTCTGAATACGCCTGTCGGCTGGTTTTCCGCTCAGGGACGAGCACCGGAAGTTCGAACCAAAATTGGCTACCGACGCCCACGGTGCTGTCGAAACCGATGCGGCCGTTCATCGCTTCAACCAGTTGTTTGCACAGAACCAAGCCGATTCCGGTGCCTTCAATGGTTGTTTTCTCGGCGCCCAAGCGTTGAAACGCCTGGAATATCTTGGCCCGATGCTCATCGGAGATGCCGATACCGGTATCGGTGATGGTGAGGCGCACATGAGTGTCGGTTATCTTGCAGGATAAGACTACGCTGCCACCCGGCCGGTTATATTTGATCGCATTGGACAACAGGTTGAGCAAAATCTGCTTGAGGCGGAGCACGTCAGCGCGAACGACTATTTTGTTATAATCGCTGCAACTGTCGCTTATGGCGATTTGGCGGGCGGCGGCAACCGGCTGCATCAGCGCCAGCACATCGCCCTTTACGGCGCCCAGTTCGACGCTTTCAATGCAAAGATCCAGTTTGCCGCTTTCGATGCGGGCCAAATCGAGGGTTTTGTTAATCAGCTCCAGCAATTGGCGACTACTGGTCATGATATGTCCGATCGCCTCTTTTTGAGCGCCGACCAACGGCGTTAATTCGCCGATTTCCAACAATTGCGCAAAACCGATGATCGCGTTAAGCGGCGTGCGCAGCTCGTGACTCATGTGCGACAGAAAGTTCGATTTGGCTTTATTGGCGGTTTCGGCGGCGATTTTGGCTTCAACCAGCATGTCTTCCATTTGCTTGCGTTCGCTGATGTCCCATAACATGCAATGCGTGCGCATAAATTTGCCGTTGCCGTCGCGTTGAATGCGGCCATCGATTAACACTGTTACTATACTGCCGTCCCGATGCTGCAATTGCAGTTCGGACTCTACGCGCTGCATGGCTTTAAAGTTGTTGAACACGGACGGAAACTGTTCCTTGGTGCTGTCAAGCCAAAAATCGCCAAAACAACGGCCCAGCAATTGTTCCCGGCTATAACCCAGCATAGCCGCCATTTTGTTATTCAAGTCCAGGTAACAGCCTTCAATATCGAGCGCCTGATAGGCCACCGGAACATGTTCGAACATTTGCCGGAAACGGTGTTCGCTGTTTTGCAAGGTCTGTTCCGCATGCTTACGCTCGGTAATATCGTGGATAAAGCCATGCCACAAGAAAGCGCCTCCGGCCAGCCGTTCGGGAGTGGCGAGGCCTTCCACCCAAATTTCGCCTTTTTGAGGGTGGATGACGCGAAACTGTTCAACCCAATCGGCCATATGTTCCGCGGAATCGCGCATGGATTGCCGGACCGGCTCAAGATCATCGGGATGCACCAAAGCAAAAATCGCAGCGGCATCGTGGTTAACGGCCTTTGCGTCAAGACCGAAAACATCGGCAATGCCTCTGCTGACAAAAGGCAAACAGCTGCTGCCGTCGGCATTCAGTTGAAATTGGTAAGTCATGCCGGGCGCGTTACGCACTAGCTTATCCAAGGTTAATTTGGCGACGCGCAATTTACGGCGGCTGTTAACGACATAGGCGCTAAACAGCGTTAACACCAGCAACAACAAAACGCCGCCGCCCAACCACGGATAAAAGCGTCGTAAATCATAGGGATTAGGTTCATAAAGCAGCCCCGAAAAATCGAAGTTTTTCGGCAGCATGCCCAATTCCGCATAAGTATCGGCAATATGCCGCCAGCGGCTTGGGTTCATATGGCCCAATTCGATCAAGTCCGCCATAATAAAAGGCCGGTAGCGGCGCGCTTCCCAAAGCAAATGCTCAAGCGGACGCTCCGGCGCATAGCGTCGATGAATCAGTTCGGCAATTTCATCCGGATGCTCCATCGCATAAGTCCAGCCTTGCAGGCTGGCTTGGCGAAACGCTTTGACCCGTTCGGGATGGTCCTTAAGCTGCTGTTCGGTGGTAAACAACACATCGCCGTAAAAATCGATGCCGCCGTCCAGGGCCCTGAGTTCAAGATAATCGATGCCGGCTTGCTCCAACACATAAGGTTGGTTAGGCGTATAAGCCGTCAAACCATCGGTGCGCCGGTTAATCAGATCGATAATGTTCTGACTGTGTTGTTGGCGTTGGAAACTGTTTTCGTCGACGCCGGTGTGTTTAAAGTAAGCGCGCAATTCGGCGCTATCGGGACCTATCATCAATTTCCGCCCGGCCAAATCCTTCGCCGTGCGAATACCGCTGTCCCTACGCACCACTAAACTCAACGGCGAGTGCTGCATAATCGCCGCCAGAGCGACAACTGGCGCGCCATGGCTTTTATCCAGCAGCAGCTGAGTATTGCTGACGCCAAAGTCGGCGCCGCCGCCGACCACGGTTTCCACCGACGAATGGGTCGGACCGGCTTCAAGAATCCGAACATCCATGCCTGCATCCCGGTAATAGCCTTTTGCCAAAGCGGCGTAATAACCGGCAAACTGAAACTGATGCTTCCATTTCAATTGCAAGGTAACGGGCTGCAAGGCCGGGGCAAAGGGGGCGGCCCCTAGTTGCGGCGATAGCACTAGTGCGAGTAAATAAAAAACAGTCAGAAACCTTGTCATGGAAAACATTGTAAAAACAGGATTAATCCACGAAGATCACGGGGCGAATCGGCATAAGGCCTCGCTTAAGCGGTTTATCTGCCTGAGCGCCGACCCGGCGGGCAAAGGTTTCCTCAGAGCTCATACTTTATGCTCCTTAAGCCATATCAGCAGCTGTTCCATCGGCATCGCCTTGGCGATATACCAACCCTGAATGAGATCGCAACCGAGGCCGCGCACCAAGTCCAAATCCTGTCGGGTCTCGACGCCTTCCGCCACTGTGGATAATTTCAGTTTCATCGCCATGCTCAGTGTCGATGCCAAAATTGCCCGTGCGGCGGGCTTCTCCGCGGCGCCTTGGACAAAACTCCGGTCGAGTTTAAGTTCGCTGAAAGGGATGCGCTGTAATTGTTCCAAAGACGAATAACCGGTGCCGAAATCGTCGATGGACAGTTTGAAACCCTTGAGCCGCAGCCGGGTCATCACGTCCAGGGCGGTAGCCATATCCTCCATCACTCCGGTTTCGGTGATTTCCAAAATCAGGTTTTCAGCCTTGAAACCGGTGGCCTGAACACTGGCTAAGATGAATTCCGGTAAGCGAAGGTCGGACAGCCAGTTGACCGAAAGATTGACTGCAATCGTTAAGGAATACCCCGCTTCAATCAGGCGAGCCCCACCGACCAGTGCTTTGGTGACCAATACCTCGGAAAGCGGTCCGATCAGGCCGTGACGCTCGGCTATGCAGATGAAGATGTCCGGAGGAATTCTTTCGCCGTTGTGCTGCCAGCGCGCCAAGGCTTCCATGCCGACAACGCTTAGCGTAGCCGCGTCCACTTTGGGCTGGAAATGCACCTCGAATTCGTTGCGGCGGATGCCTTCTTTAATATCATCCGGGGTAATAGCGATTTTTTCGGCTTGCAGCGAGGGAGGCGCCAATTCGTAGGATTGGCTCAATAGAGGTAGTAGCGCGTCTCGCGTTACCGGTTTTGTTAAGATGCCGCGCAGATTCATGCCTTTGGCGCGGACCATTTCAGCGGTGGTCTGCAACAAACGCTCATCGACGCCGCTGGAAATAATCATGCAGCCCCGATAGTTGTGCTCGGCTAAATGGCGTAAGAACTCAATGCCGTCCATACCTGGCATCTTAAGATCGCTGATCACCAAATCGATGCCGCCGTCGGCGCGGGCGCGGGCGAGTTCTATCAATGCCGCTTCGGCTCCTTCAACCGTCAGCACTTCCGGGACGCCCAATGAATGCAATAACACAATCAGTTGACGCCTTGCCACCGGGTCGTCGTCCACGACCAATATGCAATTCGGCAATATTTTTGCAGCTACCGGCACGGTGTTTGCGCTAGTACCCAAAATTTGAAATATACCGGATAATTCCCCCTTTTTTTGATTGGATAAGCACGACACATGGCCCGCCCGTTATCTCCGCTAACGCTAACGACTGAACAACAAGAACTCCTGGAAACAATCACACGCTGCCGA
>SXGU01317981.1_pt1 | contig 13399 bp, 13 predicted proteins | sample 3174531 | NCBI WGS metagenome assembly SXGU01 (sample SAMN11356863, study PRJNA531348) | freshwater metagenome | isolation source: freshwater sample F1-140 | place: China: Fuxian Lake, Yuxi | collected 2017-12-25 | reverse complement strand
GCGGGAGCTGGTTTAGGGGCGGAAGCGACTGCAGTCTCGGCCTTACTCATCTTGCCTCCGTGGATTCTGAACTTGGTCGTCCAGCTGAATTCTCCAAGCTTGTGACCGACCATCTGTTCTGTGATGTACACGGGCGGAAATTCTTTGCCGTTGTGAACCGCGAAGGTGAATCCCACGAACTCGGGCGGAATATCGCAGTCGCGAGCCCAAGTTTTGATGATCTTCTTCTCCTGACTCTGGACCATTTTCATGACCTTCTTCAGGAGTTTTTGATCGACGTAGGGGCCTTTCTTGAGTGAGCGTGTCATGGGATAGGAATGAATTGGGAGCGGGATGCTTCCCGCGTCTCATGTCTAGAGAGTAGTAGTAGTAAGGATGAATGCGATGGCGATGAGGGGGATGATGACCTGAACCATGAGAATGTGGGGGTAAGGAAACTCTTGAGCGACTGAGTGTACACTATTATTTCTTTCTCTTCTTGATGCGGCGCCGAATGATCAGGCCATCACTTTTCCGATGAGGTCTCCTCGTCTTCACGCCGAGAGCGTGCTTGCCCCACGGAGTCTTGGGGTACTTGAGACCGATCGGCGAGTGTCCTTCTCCTCCTCCGTGCGGGTGGTCGACGGCGTTCATGGACTTTCCGAGCACTTCCGGCCTCTTGCCAAGCCAACGATTGCGTCCTGCTTTTCCAATGGTGATGAGATGATGGTCGACGTTGCCGACAGTACCGATCGTCGCGTAGCAGGCTGCGCGCACTTTACGCATCTCCCCGCTTGGGAGTTCGATGAGCGCAAAGGGGCCATCCAGTCCCACGAGTACTGCACTCGTGCCGGCTGAACGGACGATTTTCCCGCCCTGACCGATCTGAATTTCGACGTTGTACACGCGGTAACCGACCGGAACGTGTTCGAGTTTCATACGGTTGCCCGGCTTCACCTTCGTGCGCTCTCCACAGACGATTTCGTCTCCTGCCTTCATTCCTTCCGGAGCGAGAATGTAACGCTTGTCGCCATCCATGTAGTGCACGAGGGCGATATAGGCGGAACGGTTTGGATCGTACTCGATGGCCGCAATGCGACCCACGATGCCGTGCTTGTCGGTCTGCTTGAAATCAATCTGACGGAGAAGTCTCTTGTGGCCTCCTCCACGGTGACGAACGGTGACGCGTCCGTGATTATTGCGGCCGGAGATGCGCTGCTTGCCTTTCGTCAGTCGTCTCTCAGGGCGCTTCTTGGTAAGGAGGGAGAAGTCTGCGATCGACATCTGCCTTCTCGCATTGCTCGTTGGTTTCTGTTGAATGACAGGCATTTAGACGAGTTGGAAGTTAGCGAGATCAAGAGGCTTGCTCTTCTTTGAGAGGGTCACGATCATGCGCTTCTGACGATGGCGCTTCTCCATGGACTTTCCCTGTCCGAGCATACGAGTCTTGGGAACGGTGCGGAGCACGCGTACGGAAGCCACTTCGACATCGTAGTACTTTTTGAGTGCATTCTTCACATCGATTTTCGTGGCATTTGGCTGCACGCGGATGACATGCGTTCCAAGGAGCTTCAGGCGTTCTGCCTTCTCAGTGACAATCGGGCCGATGATAACGGATGAGAGATGCATGAGAATTAGGCTTTAGGCTTTTTGGAAGCAGCGGAGATCTTCGTCGCCTTCTTCACCGTCTTAGGCCTGGCTTCTTTTTTGGCTTCCTTCGGTGCAGAAACGATCTTTTGTGCCTTGGGAGTAACTACTCTTTCCTTCGTAAATGTCTCTTCAGCCACCTTCACCGCATCGGTCAGGAAAATGATGTTCTTCGATACCAGGAGATCCTCCGGATTCAAATACTGAGCGAGGAGAGTCTTCACGCGCGGAACGTTTCTTGCAGAGAGCTCGAGTCCCTTCTGAGGCTTATCCATCACAACGAGAATACGGCGACCGAATTCCACCGGCAATTTCTTCAGGAGCGCCATGAACGTCTTGGTCTTCACGTCCTCCGGATAATTCTCGAGACCGATAATCGCACCTTCCTTCGCTCGGAGAGACAGACAGGAGAAGAGGGCGGCTCGGCGCATCTTCTTCGGCATATCTTTGACGAAATTCGCCTCATTTCTCGGACCGAATGCCTTTCCACCTCCTTTAAGGAGCGGGCTTCGGATCGGACCGCGACGAGCTCTGCCCGTACCCTTCTGCTGGAACATCTTCTTCGTGGATCCGACGATCTCTCCACGATGCTTCACGTGAGCGATCGGCTTCCTACGGTTACTCTGCTGACGAACGAGAGCAAGATGCATAAGGCCCTGGTTGATCTTGGCCTCGAACATGTTGGACGGCAGTTCGAGTGAACCCTTCTTCGTACCCGTTGCTGTATAGACATCGATCTTCATATACTATTTCTTAGAGGTGGTATTTTTGGCTACAGTTGGCTCTAAAGTAAGAGTAACAATCGTTCCGTTTGGCCCAGGCACCGGACCCTTCACACCAATGACTTTTCGGCCTTCGTCACACACGAGAACCTTTCGGTGCTTGACGGTGATGGTCTCAAGTCCCATGTGTCCCGGCATTTTCTTGCCGGCATGGATACGGCCCGGCCACGTTCTCATACCCACGGAACCCGGCTCTCGCTTGAAATGGTGTCCATGACTCGCAGGCCCGCCTCCGAAATTCCAACGCTTCATGACACCCTGGAATCCTTTTCCTTTACTCGTTCCCGTAATCGTCACGAGGCTCTCGACAGGGAGTGCTGCAACAGTCAGTTTCTTTCCCTTCTCGAACTCGGCGATCGAATCGACCGTGAACTCCTTCTCTTTCCTGTAGCGACTGACTTCTTTGCCTTTTCTGGTCTTCACGATGCGTTGCCCAATACCAAGAACAACAGCCTGGTAGCCGTCTTTCTCCTCGGTCTTCGTGCGGATTACTTCGTTGTCATCGATCTGCAAATACGTTACGGGAACCGCTTCTCCGGTCGGGAGAAACACGCGAGACATGCCGATTTTGCGGGCAATGAGGCCGAGGGCCATAGAAATACTTGGAGGTTCCATCGCATCCGTTTGTCCCTCGATTCTTTGGGAGACGGATCGGAACGTAAGTTCGTAGCTGGGGCACTTTAGAGACCGAAATGACGCGGGTCAAGAGAAAGATCGAGAAAATATCAGACAAGAGAATTTGAGAGATTTTTACATGAAGAGATATTGAATAAAAACGGTTTTTGAGGTACAATAGAGAGATTATTTCCATACAAAAAAATGCCAGCTGAAATAGCAAATCTCGAGTCGATCGAGCCGACAGGCGACAAAGCGATCGACTGTCAAAGGACCACTATCAACCAGCGGGCGTTGAAGGCGATCTCCATAGCCGGAGATGTCGCAGAATTCGGAACAATCGTTGCCGGTGGAACCGTGAAACTGGGAATTAAAGCAACAAGAGGGCTCATCCGTGGACTCGCTTCTTAACTCTTTTCTTCACTCCCTTTATGGACGCAAGTGTTGAAATCAAAAAGGAAACTCAGGAGAAGGGCACCGAAAAACTGACGGATACGCGGAGTTTGCTGCTTCGTCTGGACGAGAGCATGAAGAAGCAAGAAAATCCTGTCGAGCGTAAGAAAGTGCTTAAGTCCACGCTTCAAACATTCACGAAAGAGCAGCTGGCAATGGCCGATGCGGAACTGGCGAAAGGCCTTGAAGATGCGAAAGTGGAAGGCGCGGATGTTCCTGCCATTTTCAAGAATCCTGAGGAAGTAACACTACTCAGGGAAAGCATTGCGGAGGAAACGCGCGCAAGGCTTTCGCAGGCAAGTCAGGAAATCGAATCATGGTACAAGCCGAAGACGTGGTCGCCGGAGACGAAGAAAAAAATGGAAGCGATCGGTTGGGGAGTGGCGATCGGCGGCACGGCCGTCGCTCTGACGATGCTCTGGAAGGCAACAAGAAGGAAAGCTTCGGAAGCGGCAAACGCCGTAGGGGAAAAAGTCAGTTCGATCTGGGACAAGATGAAGTGGGTGGTCGGAGGAACAGTGGTAGCAGGACTTGCGTTTTTCGGCATTCGATTAGCTCAAACTTTCAGCCAGATATCCAATCTGAAGAATCAGTTGGATATTGCACAAAAAGAAGCTGCAAAACTTGAAGGAAAGGCGAAAGAACTAGCAGAAGCAAAAGTGAAGGCTCTGAAAGATGCAATTGCAGAACTCGAAAAAAAAGTAAAAGAGCAAAAGCCTAATGCAAATGAAACACCTTTGGAGAAAGCGAAAAAGAAGGGGGATGAAATTGCGGATAACCCTGCAGCAAAAAATATTGAAGAAAATGTCGAAAAATTTGCCATCGTAAAAGGCATGCTTCTCTTCGAGCCAACTCAGGAAACATGGACTGCTTCTGAAGGAACGAAGCATGAACAATTAACCGATCTTATCGATCACCCGAGAAATGCAAACATGCCGATCGAAACAATCCTATCTGCGAGATCTCAACCATTCACCGTCAAGGATGACGCTGGAGATATCCCCAGTCGTGAGCAAGGTGCACTCTACATTTGGAATTTCTGCAAAAAGCATGCAGATGTTGTAAGAGACAACAAAGAAAAAACAGGGCTAACCCTGAAAACATTCCTTGAAAAAGTGGCAGAGACGTACTCCGGAGGCTTGGCATTGAATGAGACGCTTCAAGATGCGAAAGGAAATGTTCTGGAAGCGATGAAAAAATTCAACGGCAGGGAAGCCATCATGAAATCGAAGGGGCTGAAAAGAGAAATGAGAACATACATCGAATCAACTATCGAAGGCTCCGGACTCACAAAGGAAGAAATCGAAAAATTGGATTGGATTAAACTCATTGAAATTTTCTCGGCGTTCGGAGGGACGATTAGCGGAGGAACAATCGAAACATCGGATCCTTCCATCGATAAAATACTGAATGGAATTTGCGAATCGATGAAGGATGATTCAAAAACGAATATTCACAAATACATGTTGCCGTTCTTCCATCGAGTCCTTCCCCGCGCGGCATGGGACAATGGAAATATGGATAAAAATCTAAAGGAAGTTCACGGATATCTCACAGCAAGGATGCCGCGGCATCAGGCATTACGAATCGGCTTCTACGCGCATCTTATTAAAAATGGCAACCCTGTTGGCATCGTCCTCATGCAGAGTGAAGTGCTGAAATACATTGCCACAGAAGAACAGAATATTTTTTCCACCGACCACAATAAAGCACTCGTCAGAATCATAAAAACAATCAGTAGTGTCGGCAGTGATAAACTATCGGCAGAATGGGCTGCACTCGATATCAAGATCGACCAAACCGTGGTCGATAAAGGACTGAATGTACTCAAGGGTGGAGCAGAACAAGCATTGAACCTTGGTGCAAAAACAATGCTTGGAACAGCGCTAGAAGTAGGAAAGACAGGCTTGGAAACAGTGAAGGAGGCTTCATGGACAGATCTTGCCATTGCAGGCGGTCTTACAGGCACTGCGGCTGAGGGCGGACACTATTTGTATCGAAGAGGGCGCATCAATCCTGAGCACATTAAAGATACTCTCAAAGCATGGAGTGCAGAACTTGATAATTCAAAAGCACTTTTCGATCCAACGAAGAACAACTTGCGAAAACTATCAGGAATTCTACCTTCGCATGAAGATTTTGTTGCTGCCGGAAAATCATATGTGACTTTGTATGAAGAGATTCAACACTTGCATCATACGAGCCCCGCACATGCAGAGTTAATGTCGCTCCTGAAAAAATGTATCAGTACACCAGGAAATTCAACTTTCTGGCAAGAACTTGAGGTTGCATGCGGTAAAAACGGACTCTCTGCTGCAAGAGTGACAGCTAATCAATTTGCAAATAATGCCTTTTACCGGAGTGTCGTCAACACTGCCAGGCTGCCCTTCCGTAAGGGCATAATCGCAACGCCACTCTGGGCTTACGATCGCGCAAGAACACTGACCTTAGAAACTGCGAAAGCTTTAAAAAACAGCCCAGTTATTACAAAGAGTGTTCAAGCCGTCATGAAAAATCCTCAGGTAATGGCGATGCTGAATCGCCTCAAAACGACACCTCAGGCTTTCTTACAAGCTCTAAAAAATGCAAAACTTCTGAAAGCAGGAGGAAAAGCTATTCCCTACGTCGGAGCTAGTATTCAATGGTACATCTACACCTTTATCGATGAACCAGAATGGCAGGATCAACTTGAGAAGGAAACCGATCCTCTCAAGAAACAGGTCATCGAAAACGAGATGTTCTCAGCAAAAATAAATTGGGAATTGGATGCACTCGGCGCGCCTGCTGCATTGAGCATTCCAGGCATGATACTCTTCATCGGAAATTTTGCCCGACAATTTACGAATGAAAGCATTGTGGAAGGAACCAAATACATGCTCCAAGATCGCAAGGATCTCATAGGAAAGAATCCGGGAGACATCCTTGCCGAAATCCAGAAGAGCAGTCCCGGGGACATGGCAACCTACGGTCAGCGAATTGCCTCGGTGGGAGAAACGAAAGCATTCGAAGCAGGCAATACGAGTGCACGAGGCGAGGCATACGCAGCGTACTTCGAACAGAGCGTCATACTCCCTCCAATCACGGAAGAACTCCTCACGGCAGAAGAAAAAAAGGATCCTGAACGCAAGGCGCAACGCTTGGGAATTCTTGAGCAAGATCAAGTGAAGTACTACGCACAATCGGCATTGGCATATATTGCAAACGCAACAAAGAACACCTTCGTGATGGTAAGCCCCGAAATCCTCCATAACGCCGAACTGTATGCTAAGCGCGCATGGGGAGACTGGAGGCAGGAGAGAATAGGGAAAGGCGGAATGTTTACCAAACTCAGTTGGGCTGAGAAAGAGAAAGTAATTGCCCAAAATGTTGCAGAAGAGAAGAGCGATCGACTCGATGAGATCAGTGAACAAATCGATGCAGGAGAGAGTCCTTCTGAAGTCTTGCCGTATCACTTACTCTCAAGCATGAAAGAAGATCTTGCATTCGCCGAATCCTCTATCTCAAACACTAGCGCTGCACTGACAGGATTCTCCGATTGGAGCGAATTGATTCGATTGCGCTGGACGAATGAAGGAGAAATGAAGCAGATTGCTCGTGCCCTCTTCGCCGAAAAATTATCAGACAAACTCCACCAAATTTGTGCGAGCACATCGCCGATCACGAAAGAAACATTCGAGTCGGCACGGAACACTCTCCTCGATGTCCTGAAAAAAAATAGTCCTAACGCACTCGCGAAGGAAGGTCTAAAGAGCAGCAAAAGAAATGCACTCGCTGAGAAAGGGGGGAATGAAATGCTGCTATCTGCAGAAGGCGTCATTCATCTTTTTGAAGAAGCTCAGACAACCAATCCTCAAAAGAAACCAACTCCGCCCTCAGCTCAAAGCAAAACGAACGCACCGACGCAGGCAGCTTAATTCATGATATGCTGTCTGCATGGATCCCGTTCGCCATGCGAAAGCCGAGAAACTCCGTGCGCTGAAGCGCAGTCCGTACGCGGCGAAGTTTGCTCGCACGCATACGATGAAACAGGGGCACGAAAGCAAAGACGGAACAAGTGTCACGATTGCGGGAAAGGTCATGCTCTTTCGCGAAATGGGGAAACTGACGTTTGCAACACTCCAAGATCACACGGGACGATTGCAGATTGCCTTCAAGGACGAGGAGCTTGGCAAAGAAGAGTACAAGCTGCTCCAGAAACTCATCGACCTTGGAGACATCATCGGAATCGAAGGTGAGCGGTTCACAACGCAGAAAGGCGAGCCGACGGTACTCGTAAAAAAGTGGACAATGCTGAGTAAAGCCCTCAGACAACCGCCGGAGAAGTGGCATGGCATCAGCGATAGGGAGACTGCCTACAGACAGCGCTATCTGGATCTCACGAGTAATGCCGAAGCTTTTGAACGGTTCGTCTTCCGATCGAATTTCATCAAAGCCATGCGCGAGTTTTATTGGGCAGAGGGATTCACGGAAGTAGATCTTCCCGTCCTTGTGAACTCCGCCTCCGGTGCACTCGCCACTCCCTTTACAACACATCACGCAGCCCTCGATCTGGATGTCTATCTCCGAATCGCACTCGAGACACATCAGAAAGAATGCTTAATCGGAGGGTTCGATCGGACGTTCGCCCTGGGTCCAGTATTCCGAAACGAAGGCATGGACCCGTCGCACCTTCAAGAATTTACGATGTGCGAACACTATGCCAGCTATTGGGATTACGAAGACAACATGCGCTTCACGGAAAAAATGCTCAGCACACTCCTCAAAAAAACTCTTGGAACGACAAAAGTAAAAATTCCAAATAGAGAGGGAGCCCTGATCGAAGCGGATTTCGGAGGCAAGTGGCCACGCCTCAGCATGAGGGAAGTCATCCTCAAAGACTGCGGCATAGATTATGACAAGTGCGATACGGCTTCAGCCCTGAGGCAAGCCATACAAGACAAAAAAATTCAGCTCGAAGTCGACATCTCAACTCTCGGTCGGGGAAACCTGATCGACCAGCTCTACAAGAAGGTAAGCAGACCCAAGATCGTCTCACCTACGTTCATCACGAAACACCCGATTGACCTGTCCCCGCTTGCGAGAAGGAATGACGAGAATCCGATAATCACCGATCGATTCCAGCTTGTGGTTGGAGGATGGGAGATCGTGAATGCCTACAGCGAACTTATTGATCCAGTGGATCAGGCCGGAAGATTCGATTCTCAGTCTGAAGCAAAGAAGAAAGGAGACAGTGACGCACATGACAAAGACGACGAATTCGTCGAAGCACTCGAATACGGCTGCCCTCCCTGCTCCGGCTGGGGTATGGGTATCGACCGCATTGTGGCGTTGCTGACAGCACAGGAGAACCTAAGGGATGTGGTGCTGTTTCCGTTGATGAAGCCACAGGAAGAAAGGAATCCAAAGAAACCAACGGAACCAAAAAGTTCAACGAAATCGTTGGAATCCTTGAATCCATTGGATTCTTCGGTTTCCTCCAAAACCCAATCTCTCCCTACATCAATCTCCACTCACCTCCTCCAGCACGCCGACTACGGTCACCTCTTGCCTGCCGCACACGGCCTCATCGAAGCTCATACTGACCAAACACGAGCTCACTTGATTGCAACTGGAGCCGCCATGGAGGCACTGGCGAAGAAGTTCGGAGGGGACGCACAAACGTGGAAAGTGGCGGGCATGCTGCATGACCTAGACTGGGATTCTCTAGAAAAGGATGCCGAAAAACACTGTGGTACTACGCTGGAACAGATGCTCGCGACGATCAAAGCACCGGAAGAATTGCTCGCCGATATCAGAGCTCACTATGCAGAGATGTACGGTGAGAAGTACCCGCTGGATACGATGCTTCGAAAATGTTTGTACTGCGTCGATGAACTCACGGGCTTCATCATCGCTGTTACGAAAGTACGACCGAGTAAAAAGATCGCCGACGTCGAAGTGAAGAGTGTCACGAAGAAACTGAAGGATAAGACCTTCGCGGCGCAGGTAAGTCGTGAGCAGATCAATGCATGCGAAAAACTGCTTGGAATAGGGCTCGATGAAATGGTTGCCATCACGCTAGAGGCAATGAAAAGCGTAGCGAGTGAATTGGGACTCTAAGAATTGACAGATATTTATTCGAATGTAGTATTGGCTACTGCAAAATTTGCAGTCATTAGCATCTTTTCTATGGCACCCCCTGAGACACGCCACGATCAAAGTTCCATCAATCTTCAAGAGATCGAAAGACTCACAGGACTGGGTGTCCCCGACCACGACGCGGAATCGCTTGTTGCATGGTCGATCATGGAAATCCGAAGCGAACGACTGACGGAGATTGTGCAGGAAAGACTCACCTATCTTCGACGAACGTACAAGGTCACTGTCTCAAGACGAGTCCTAGGACAGTAGATACTCCTTCTCCCTCTCCGGCATCACAATATCGATCGACCTAGCCGCAGCTGTGCGCTCCGCAAGCGCATACATTGCTCGCTCTTCTCCGTGAACGAGGAAGAGCTGTTTCACACCTTTCGTTGCCTGGATGAAGCGATCCAAATCGTTCTTATCCGCATGGCCCGAGTACGCATTGATGTACTGGATCTCCGCTTTCTTCCTGATGATCTCGTCGAAGATCTTCACATCCTTCTGCTCCGGATCGAGAAGCCTTCTGCCAAGAGTATTCTCGGCCATATACCCGACCGCAAGAACGGTGTTTCTCGGGTCTGCAAGCTCATTTTTGAGGTGATGACGGATGCGTCCCGCCTCGCACATCCCAGAACCTGCCATCAGGATCATCGGACCGGGTTTTCCGTTTAAGTCCTTACTTTCATCGATGGATTCGGTGTACGTAACAAGAGAAAACTGAAACGGATTATGTGCGCGGCTGAGGAAATTATCGAACATCGCCTGGTCGTAGCACTCCGGATGTTTCTTGAAGATCTCCGTGACTCTGGATGCAAGCGGAGAGTCGATCACGATCGGAATGGCAGGGATCTCTTTCCGATCCCAAAGCATATGGAGGTCGTAGACGATCTCCTGCGTCCTCTCGAGTGAGAAGGCCGGAATGAGGAGCTTTCCACCTCTCGCCGCGGTCTTGATGATTACTTCTCGCAGCTTGTCCCTCGCCGTCGTAATCGCATCGTGCTCACGATCGCCGTACGTGCTCTCGCAGATGAGATAATCGACCTCCGGCATGTTTTCCGGATCCCGAATGATCGGAAGTGTGTTCCTGCCGATGTCTCCCGAAAATCCGATCTTCACCGTGCTGCCATCCTCTTTCTCGACCTCGAGAAGCATCATGGCGGAGCCGAGGATGTGCCCGGCTTCGAAGAACTGACAAGTGATGCCGGGAACGACCTGAAATCTCTCGTGCAAATCCCGTCCCACGAAGAGGTCCATGCATTCTTCAGCATCCTTCTGCGTGTAGAGAGGGCCGGCAGACGTCATCATGGATGAATTGAGATGTTTCCTGAAGAATTCATCGTCTTTCTCCTGAATGTAGGCGCTGTCTTGGAGCATGACCTCGCATAAATCCTGCGTCGCATGCGTCGCGTATATCGGGCCTGTGAACCCGAGCTTATAAAGAAGCGGCAAACGTGCCGCATGATCGGCATGCGCATGACTCAAGACCACGGCATCGATATCGGTCTTCGGCTTGAAGTTGAAGATCGCATTCTTCTCGGCTGCTTCTTTTCGCTTTCCCTGGAAGAGGCCACAATCGAGCAGGATGCGCTTGTCCCCCACTTGAATTTCATGACACGTACCGGTGACCTCGCGTGCCGCGCCGTGACTGATGAGCTTGATGTCCATCTGAGTATTATAGCCCAACTGAGCGCAAAAGTCCCGCTTTTTCCTTTCCTGTCAGGGCTCGAACGGATCCGGGTGGAAGCTTTTCATCGACGAGCGTCATGATCCTGATGCGCTTCAAGTCCTTCACGGTATAACCGACATGCTGACACATGCGCCGAATCTGCCTGTTCTTGCCTTCGGTCAGAATGATTCTGATGACATTCGGCTTGATCTTCATGCACTGCAGAGGTTTGGTCATATGTCCGTCCATTTCGAACCCGACTTCGATTTTCTTGCACGCCGAAGACTCGATCGGACGATCAAGTGCTACTTCATATTCTTTCTCATGCATGAAGGACGGATGCGTGAGCCTGTAGGCGAGCACGCCGTCATTCGTGAACAAAAGAAGTCCTGAAGAATCTTTATCGAGGCGACCGACAGGGAAAACCTTGCCTTGGAGATTTTTTGGCAAGAGTTCTCGAACTGATAAAGAATCTAAGGAATCCAAAGAAACCAACGGAACCAAGGATGCCACCGGTCGTTGGACTCCTTGGATTCTTTGATCTCCTTGTTTTCTCTTTGTTTCTTCGCCTGCAGCATTTCTCTCCACATTCGTTGTCTCCACCCCTACCGGCTTATTCATCACGTAATAGAGCATTTCTATGCGATCTCTGAGCACTTTACCGTCGACCTGAATCTGATCCTTCGCCGGATCGGCTTTTTGGCCAAGTGTCGCAATTTCACCATTCACCTTCACCAAACCTGCAAGAATGTACTCCTCCGCCTTCCTCCTCGACGCTATGCCACGGGCAGACAGAATTTTCTGAAGACGTTCGAGCATGCATTCAGACTAGCAGCATCAGGAGCAAGATTGTAACGAGACTGCCCCCGTTTAGCCGCGAAAGAGAGGGACTAATTTCTGCTTCGATCCCTGCAAAACAACCACCACCCATTGCTGCTGCGCCTCGTACTCACGGCGCTCCTCGTTGCGCTGCCTCCTTTCAGCTGCAACCTTCGCGGCAAGAGCAGGAGGCATCTCCAGATCTCCTGCATACGTTCCGGCAATGCCTGAAAGCATGTCGACAAGATCGTGCGGTGCGATATCCGGTGTATGATGAGGGGCAACCATAAGCAACTAAGCAAATTCAGACTGAAGCTGAATTCTGTGAGCAACCTTTGCATAATCGCCACCAGTCTCTAGAAGAGCGGGGATCAAATAAGCATCAATTCCAGGCTTACTCTCAAGCGCAGTATTCACAAGAGTGTGTATGCCAGAAACAGACTGCCTTTGATCTAAACTAAACTGAAGAATTCTTGCGGTTGCAGCCCGAAGTTCGGCTGAGTCTTCTACAGCAACGAGAGTCTCTTGATGATCCTGAGCTAAAGCTGTTTCCATAAAATGAAGAAATAGATAAAAAATAAAATCGGACGGATATTACTGAAAAAAATCCATACGTCAACTATTCCTCACACAATGGAATAATTTCGCTGGAGCTTGCATAAAAGATCGTGATGAATCTAGAGTAGTGACCATGAAACATCCACTTCTTCTGATCCTTCTTGCAGCCATCATCGCAGCCACCGTTGTGATGCTCTCGAATACGAGCATGAAAGCCTCGCTTATTCCGAGCTCTGCACCGATGCCTGCATCGACAACAGCCACACCTACAACAACCATGCCCACATCGCCGACGGGCACAACACCGCCTACGACGACAACGCCCCCGCCAACTGCCGCTACAAGTTCCAGCTTCGGAGGAACGGACGCAGGATCGTGTGTCGGAGGAGGAGCACGATGTCTTGGAGGTGTTGCCAATGAGTGTCCATCTGGTTGTTCCTGTATCTTTGTTTCTACTCTTGCAGGAAAAAGATGTAAGTAATCTTTAAAAAGCCAAAATATCTGAGCTTTCGCTTGTGCAGCAAAAGACCCGCCGAAGGCAAGCTCCGCTTGCCTAGAGGCGCACCTTTTAGGGAAGGAGAGCCCGTGAGAGGAAACCGCAGGTTTCCTTTCACGATACAAACACTCTGTCTTGGCGCCGATCTACTCTTGCATGACGCATGCCACACTACCATCGACGCGCCCGAGCTTCACTGCCGTGTTCGGAATGGGAACGGGTGTTTCCTCGGGGCCATAGGCACCAAGACAGAATGTTGGT
>SXGU01104315.1_pt1 | contig 13402 bp, 9 predicted proteins | sample 3174531 | NCBI WGS metagenome assembly SXGU01 (sample SAMN11356863, study PRJNA531348) | freshwater metagenome | isolation source: freshwater sample F1-140 | place: China: Fuxian Lake, Yuxi | collected 2017-12-25 | reverse complement strand
ACCGCGACGACCTGGGTGCCTTGCGGGTTGGACAGCACGGCCAGCAGGTTCTCGTACACCGTGCCCCAGGCATACCACTGCCAGGTGATGTCGAGCTTGGTCGTCATGGACAGCACTTTGTAGCCTACGGCGCCGTTGCTGGCGATGTAGCCGGCAACGACGGGCCCACCTTTGAAATCTGCGATGCCGGTGCCGCCGGTACCGTGGGTCTGGTACACGGTTGAGATCGGCGCAGCCGTGGGGCCAATTGCCGCGGTCCACGCCATGCCGCCGCCGGTATAATTGACGTAGGGCGTGCCAGCGACCGTGGCCACTACCCGGGCGCTGGCGCCGACGGTACCGGTCGCTTGCACCTGACCTGTCGGCGAGAAGTACCAGATGCCGCCGTTGCTGCCGGCGGGTTGCAGCTTGTGGGTACCGACGACGGCGAGGCCGCCATTGGCCAGCCGCGCGACCGCATTGCCGAAGACCTCAAGGCCGACCGCGTTGGCGCCGAGCGGAATCTCGATGTCGAATAGCGCCTCTTTGGTGCCGGCAACGCAGGCGCCGCCCTGGCATACGTTGTCGGCCTTGCAGTTGGGCAGCGTGCAGGCTCCCGGCGCGTCTTTGGCGGTGCAGCCTTTGGCGGGGTCGCAACTGTCCGCCGTGCAGTCGTTGCCGTCGTCACACGGCACGGCCTTGCCCTGACACGAGCCGGCTTTGCAGTGGTCGAGCTCAGTGCACAGGTTGTCGTCGCTGCACGACAGGTCGGTCGGCGTGTGGACACAGCCAGCCGAGAGCGGGTCGCAGCTGTCCGAAGTGCAGACATTGCTGTCGTTGCAGGTTTTGGCGAGCTTGCCAGCGCAACTTCCGCCTTTGCAGACGTCGCCCGTGGTGCAAGCATTGCTGTCGCTGCATTGCGCGGTGTTGGGGCTGTGCCCGCAGCCAGTCTTGGCGTCGCAGGCGTCGTCCGTGCACGGATTGCCGTCGGAGCAGTTCAGGGGTGCGCCGCCCTTGCATGCCTGCGCGGCGCAACCTTCGCCGACAGTGCATGGATTGCTGTCGGAACACGTGGCCGCGTTGGCCAGGTGGGTGCAGCCGCTGTCGGGTGCGCAACTATCGTCGCTGCACGCGTTGTTGTCATTGCATTGGCTGGCCGGCAACACCGAGAACAGGCACTTGCCGGTGACGAGATCGCAGGCGTCGCTGGTGCAAAAGTCCTTGTCGTCGCAGATGGTCGCCTTGCCGGGGGCGCAAGCACCGGCCTTGCAGCCGTCGCCGACGGTACACGGGTCGTTGTCGGTACAGGCGCCGCCGCCATTGCTGACGGCGCAGCCCGCGCTGGCGTTGCAGCTGTCGATCGTGCAGGGGTTGCCGTCGTCGCAGACTTTGGGCTTGCCGAGGCATACCCCGGCCGTGCACACGTCGCCGGCAGTGCAGCTGTTGCCGTCGTCGCACGTGGTCGGGGCGCCGGGCGGATGGACGCAGCCATACGGTTCCAGGCAGCTGTCGGCCGTACACGGCTGGGTGTCGGTGCAGTCTTTGGGCAAGCCGGTGCATGACCCTTTGGCGCAGGCGTCGGCCACGGTGCACGCCAGGCCGTCATCGCAGGTGGCGTTGATGGCGCTTTGGACGCAGACACCCGTCGCGGCGACGCACTGAGTCGACAGACACGCGGAATCGCTAAGCGTCTTGCAGACGACCACCGACTTCGGGTCGAGCTTGCACAGCGGCTTGGTGGTGGTCTTGTCACAGTAGAGCTTGCCGTTGCACAGGTTGCCATCTTCGAACGGCGCGCAGTCGCTATCGGCCTGGCACTCGCAGACCGACTTGGTCTCCAGTGCGCACACGCCCATCAGGCACCAGCCACCGGCGCCGCAGGCGCTGCCGTCGGTGCAGGTGTTGCCTTGCAGACGCGGCGCCATGCCACATTTGCCGGTAACCGGGTTGCAGGCGTTGGCGAGGCAGGTCTCGTCGAAGGCATCGGCGCACTGCACGACCGTTGCTGGATTGACGGCGCAAGCCTTGATTTTTTGGTCACAGTACAGCGTGCCGTTGCACAAGTTGCCGTCTTCTTTGACGGCGCACGCGGCGTTGCTGTCGCACGGACACAGGTTCTGGCCGGACTGGCAAGCGCCCTTGTCGCAGGAGTCGGCGGTCGTACACGGATTGCCGTCGTCGCATGCCGTTCCGTCCTTTGGCAATGGGCTCGCCGCGCACTGCCCGGTCTTGGAGTTGCAGACGTCGCGCAGGCACGCCGGGTCGTCGTCGGTATTGCACATCACCACGGTCGCCGGGTTGACCTTGCACTTGCCGGCCTTGACGTCGCAGTACAGCGTGCCGTTGCAGGCGTCACCGTCGTCTTTAGCCTGGCAGTCGGCGTCCTTTTGGCAGTCGCAGGTGTTGACTGCCGCAGTACAGGCCCCCTGCTGGCAGGTCTCGTTGGGCGTGCATGCCGTTCCGTCGTCGCAAGGCTGGTTGGCGTTGACGGCGACCAGGTGGCACTTGCCCTCTGTGGGGTTGCACAAGTTCTTGCGACAGAACGTGTCTTGCGCGGTCTGGCAGGTGACGACAGTCGCCGGGTTGAGCTCGCAGGCGCCCTTGGCCTTGTTGCAGTAGAGCGATCCGTTGCAGAGGTTGCCGTCCTCTTGCGTCGCACAGTCGGCGTCGGCCTTGCAAAAGCACACGTCGGTGCCGCCCTGGCACTGGCCGCTGTGGCAGTTGTCGCCGACCGTACAGGCCTTGCCGTCGTCGCAGGGGCTGTTTTGGGGCTTGGCGACGTGGGCGCATTGACCGGTCGCGGGCAGGCACAGGTTGGTCTGGCAGGCGTTGTCGAGGCCGCTCGGACAGATCACCAGGGTCGCGGGGTTGACCTTGCACAGGTAGGGCGGCGCGACGGACACGTCGCAGTACAGGGTGCCGTTGCAGGCGTTGCCGTCCTCGAAGGCGCCGCAGTCGGCTTGCTTTTGGCACTGGCACACCGGCACGCCGCCGGCGCACGCGGAGCCCACGCAGACGTCGCCGACGGTACAAACGTTGCCGTCGTCGCAAGCACTGCTGGCGGGTTTGGCAAGGTTGACGCAACCGGCGAATGGGTTGCAGGCGTCGCTGGTGCAAGCATTCTGATCGTCGCAGACGGGCTCGCCGGAACCAGGAGCGCACACGCCGCCTGCGCACTGGTCGCCGACCGTGCAGGCGTTGCCGTCGCTGCACGCACCGCCGTCCGCTTTGGCGATCGTGGTGCACCAGCCCTTGATGGAGCACACTGCCAAGGCACACGGCAGACCCGGTCCGCAGTCGGCGTCCTGGGTGCACGCGCCGGGCAATTGGGCCGCGTCGGCTAGTGTCGCGGAATCGTCGCCCGTGGCTGGCGCATCTGCGATGGCCGCCGTGTCAGACGGTGCCGTCGAATCCGCAGGGGTCGCCGAGCCGTCACCGGCACTCTGGTCGCCCGCCTGCGCGTCGGCGCCGCCGTCACTCGGCAGGGTCTCTGCGTTCGCGTCGCCTGCGACCTCGCCGTCCGCCGCAGCGGCCGTATCGGGGCCCGTTGCCGGATCGCCGCCACTGGTCGAGCCCGCGTCACCGCCCGAAGCCGCCTTGCCGGCACCGCCGCTCGGGCCCCCACCTTCATCGCCATCCGAGCAGGCAGCTACTCCGACCGCCAGCGCCAGGACGCAGCCAAGCCACGCCGCGTGGCGACGCGCCGCGCGCACGCCAACCGCAGAATCAGGTGTCATGGGTTGCCCGCCCAATCCGGCCGCTGGCCGTCCCGCGCAGCTTTGCCGGTGGGGCAGGCCATGTCAAGGCCACAGGCGGTCGTTGGCATCGCCACCCGCGATGGAATCTATTGAACTTGCTGGCATGCTTTGGCCAAAACGCCTGACCCTTCGGTGCTGCGCAACGGCGCACCTACCTGGCAGTGTTTTCGCAGACTTGAACAAAGGGGGGCATTGTTCAAGTGGCTGAAAACACGCTACTCTGCGCGCAGGTCGGAGTTTGGTCCTACAGCAGCGTTTCCGCCAGCGTCTCGACCGTCAGGCTGTAGCCGAACCAGCCGTTGTCGATGACAACGCGCCGCGGCGCGCCGCCCGGCCAGCGGCCCTGGTAGCGGATGCGCACGGTCCCTTGCGGTTGGCCGTCCAGGCGCCGAAACTTGCGCTCTGTCAACTGGTGGTCCGCGTACTGCTCGTCGATCTGCTCACCGTCGAGCGGCCACGACTTGTAGCCGAACTGCGCCGGCGTCGCGTCGGTCGCAAGCGCCATGTAGGCCCGCTGCACGTCGATGAGCACAAACCGCGGCGGAAACGGCAGCTCGCGGTTGACGAACGCCTGAAACTGGACCTCGCCGCCATCCTGACGAAGCAGAAAGGCTTTGGTATTGAACGGGGTCAGCCCAATCAAGGTCAGTGCGTTGCCGCGCTTTTGTACGGCAACCGTGAGCGAGTCCTCGCGCTGGCCAACTTTGACGGTCAGCCGCTGCTGCCACAGGAAGTCGCGACCGAGCGCCGAGGGGTCGCGCAGGCGCCACGGATACATCTCGGCGGTCAGCTTGGGCCGGGGCACCGGCTGACCGCTGCACCCGGCCAGCGCCAGGCTGCACAGCAGAGCAAGCGCCGGTTTCATCCTGCCCCCAAGTCGCGCGGCCTTGGTGCCGCAAGCAGCAGTAGCGTCGGCGCCAGCGCCAAGCTGAACAGCACGCCCAGACCGGTGGTCAGCCCGATGGCGCGCAGGGCCGGATTGGCCGACAAGCCGAGCAAGCCAAAGCCCAGGACGGCCGACAGGGCCGCCACGGCAATTGACAGCACGGTCGCCGGCTCCGCCGCTGGATGCGGCGCGATTTCGGCCAGGTAGACGCCGTAGTCGACACCGATGCTCAGCACCAGCACGAAGCCAACGAGGTGCAGCAGGTTCAGCGACTCGCCGAGCAGGCACAGTAGCCCAAGCGTCGCAAACCCGGCCACCACGGCTGGCACCGCCGCGATGGCCGTCAACCGTAGCGAGCGATAGCGCGCGGCGACCAGCGCCAGAATGGCCACGATGCCAAACAGCACCAGGGTCCAGGTCGTCGATCGGTAGGCGGCCCACGCCTGATTGACGAAGGCGCGCTGGTCAAAGAACGTCGCGCCTGGCACCGCGGCAACCGCGCGCTCGACCGCCGTTGGGTCGCGAACCTGCCGCAGGAACGTGAACAGCGCGGGCTGTCCGTCCACCGTCGCCGCGAAAACGCCAGCTGCGGCCCCAGCCGGCGAGGCGGCGAGCTCGGGCCAGGTCAAGGGCGTCGCGGCTTCGGCCAGAGCCTGCGCAAAGTGGCGTGCAAAGGCGCCCGCTCGAAAACCCTCGGCTGCAAACGCCGCATCGAGCCGGTCGGGAAGGCCCGGATCGCGACGCAGGGCATCCAGGCTTGCGCGCTGTGTCGCTGCGGATCGCAACAGCGCCTGCGCCGACCGAAACCCGCCGAGCGCGCCCTCGGCTTGGGCAGTGTGCAGCGCTCGCGCTATCGCTTCGTTGCGCACAAGCGCCGTCTCGTGGTCCGGCGCGGCGACGACGATAAGCTGCCCTGGCTCGTCTGGCGCCACTTGCGCACGCACCGCCTCGTCTTCGGCCTTGAGCGCAGGGTCCACCGCGGATAGCGCAGACAGGTCATCGTTCCAGCGCAGCGCTGGGACGCCGGCCAGCGCCAGCGCCACACCCGCGCACAGTAGCGCCACCAGCCAGGCGCGGTGGGCGCGCAGCGCGTTGAGCCAGCGCTCCAGGCTCGCGGCGAGGCGTTGCTGCAGAGCGACCGGCGCCGGCCGCTGGGGCACCAACGGCGGCAGGAACCACCGCGTCGTGTACAGCGCAGCCAGGATGCCGACCGACGCGAACACCGCAACTTCGCGGATGCCGGGGTACGACGACCAGCCCAGGCCGACAAAACCGGCGACCGTGGTCGCAGCGCCGAGCCACAGCCCGGTCCACAACATCTGCAGGCCGGCGCGCGGCCCTTGTGGGTGGGGTGCCAGCGTGTGGTGGTTCAGGTAGTGAATCGGGTAGTCGATGCACACGCCGATGAGCGTCGAACCGAATGCCAGCGTCAGGCCGTGCACACGGCCAAACACAGCCTGGGTCGCGGCCGCGCCGGCAAGCAGCGCGAACACGATCGGCAACTGCGCCAGCAGCAGCATGCGCAACGAGCGGAACAGCAACGCGAAGAGCGCCGTAACCGCCACTGCCGAGATCGTGCTGATGCGAGCGACGTCGGCCTCAATCGCCGCGCGAGCTTGCGCAGCAAAGCGGGCAATCGCGGCGTGCTGGAGCGTCAGCCCAGGCGTGCGACCGCGCTGCTCGGCCATCAAGGTTGCGATCTGGTTCAGCAACGGCAGCTGAGTGTCGGCGTCGAGCGCGCTATGGCGGGTAGTCAGCAGCACGATGGCCCTGGTGCCATCGGCGGACACGAAGCGGCCGTCTTGCAGGCGCATGCCGCCAGCGCCGAGCGCCTCCAAGCCGCGCAGCAGGCCAGGCAGCACCAGCAGCGGATCGCCCGGCGCCACCTTCTTGACGAGCGGTGCCGTCGGCAGCGCCAGTTGGCGCTTAAGCTCGCGCGCGGCCTGCCGCAGTTGCGCGTCGGTGATGGTCGCCGGCACTGGCGCGTCAAACGCAAATCCATACCGCCGCGACGCGTACAGGTGCCACATGGCCTCGCCAAGGCCCGGATCGGGGCCAGTCTGGATGCTGGCGACTTCTGGATGCGCGGCCAGCTGGTCGGCCAGCGCTTGGGCTGCCGTCAGCGCGGTCGGCAGATCGACGCTACCCAGCGACAGGATTTGGGTGCGCGTGAGCGCCGACTCGGCCAGCGCGCGACCCACGTGAGCAAGATGCTTGTCGGCGGGCGCTGGCAGCAGGTCTGCTGCATCGGTGGTGACGCGCAGATTCGTCCACAAGTACGCGGCAAGCGACAGCGCGACGACGAGCGCCAGGCCGAGCGCACGGGCAGCAGCAGCGCAGTTGGGCACGGTCGCCTACTTGGGCGCCGGAAAGAAGCGGGCCCGGTCGGCGGCAGAAAACGAGCGCGCCGGCTGCACGTCGAAAAACAGCGTGCGAGTCTCGTCGCCACCGTTCTCGATGATGCGCAGTTCGCTGACCACCAGGCGGTCGCCGCGCAGCTCCAAGCGGTCGATGAACTGGTTCATCGGTGCGACCTTGGGCCGCAGCGTCAGGGTCCAGCGGTTCGGAGCAGCCGCTTCGGGCGCAAAAACAACGGTGTACAGTTTCTGTAGCGCCGGCAGGTCGCCCTGCAAGATCCGCACGAAGCTGTCGACGAACATGCGCACCACGGGCTTGCTGCCCAGATCGACGACCTCCCAGCGAGCGCCATCCCAGATGCGCACCTGGTCCTTGTCAACCACCAACACCGACTTTTCGGGGCGCTCCAGGTGCCGGGCGAGCACTCCTGGCGTCGCGTAGTAGATTATGCCCGCCGACTCGAGCGGCGCGGCCAAGAGGGCCATGTGCTTGGACTCGGTAAACCGCGCCGACAGACCCGGCGAGCGCGCGAACGCTTGCAAAAGCTGGTTCAAGTCCCACGCCTGCGGCGGCTTGACCGGCGGCGCCCGATCGCTGGCAAAGGCAACGCCAGAGATGGTGGCCACCCAGGCCGCCAGCAAACTAGTTAAAACGCGAGACAATTTCACCAGGCGTCTCATAGAGCAGCTGGCCGTCGCGGCCGAGCGTAACCAGCTTGGTGTGCGCCCGCGCGGCCCGGCGATCGTGGGTAAGGTTGTGGATTTCATAGGCGATATTCAGGCGGACGTCCCAGTCCACGCACCAGGCGGTCACGCGAAAGCGGTCGCCGTAGTGCAGCGGAAAGACGTGCCGCACCCGCGATTCCATCACCAGCATCGCGAAGCCCATGTCCAGCACCTGCTGGACATCGAGACCCACCGACCGCAGTAGCGCCGTGCGGCCGATCTCCATGTACTTCAAGTAGTGACCGTGCCAGACGATGCGCACGGCGTCGACGTCGTGAAACGGCACCTCAAGCTCAACGCTGACGGCGTGCGCGGCGGGCTTCACGCGACCTCGGCGTCGCCGATCGGCAGCGCGCCGGACCGGTGCAGATCCAGGACGGCAGCGATGTCAAGGTCCATCCGGCGGTCGGCCGTCACGGGTTCGATAGCGCTGCGCACCGCTGCGTGCAGGGCCAAAGACCGGGCGTGGCAATCGGTGCGCTGACGCAGATCCACTGCCTGCACGGCGGCGAGCGTCAGCATCGACGCCGCCCACTCGGCGAGATCCAGTGCCTGGATGCAGTCGCGCGCGGCGATGGTGGCCATCGGCACCTTATCTTGGTTGTGGCACTCGGTGCTGCGCGAAAACACCGCCGCCGGCATCGCCAGCTTGCAAGCCTCTGCCGCCAGAGCGCTGGTGGCGATCGCCATCGCCTTGAAGCCGTGATGCGCGGCCGCCTGGCCATTGCCCACGCGCACGAGGTTGGCGGGCAGACCGTTGTTCATCGCCGGGTCGCACAATTGCGCCATCTGCCGGTCGACCAGATCGCACAGGCTAGCCACCGCAGCCTTGCAGCTGTCCATCGCAAATCCCACGTGCCCGCCATAGAAATGGCCGCCGTGCAGCACCTGCTCCGTCTCTGGGTCGAGCAGCGGGTTGTCGTTGCAGCTGTTGATTTCCGTCTCGATCCACGGTCGCATCCAGGCCAGCGCGTCAACCAGCACACCGATGACATGAGGCGCACAACGCACCGAGTAGCGGTCTTGCAGCCGCGCCAGCGCAGCCCGCCGCGGCACCTGATGGTCGATGTCGGCAGCAATCCAAGCCGCGACGCGCGCCTGACCCGGGTGGGGCTTGAGCGCAAACAGTCGCGCATCAAAGTGCCCCGGGTTGCCTTGCAAGACGTCACTGCAAACGGCCGACAACGCCGCCGTCCACCGACACAGCCGGCGCGCGCGGTCGAACGCCAGACAGGCGAGCGCCGTCATCACGCTGGTGCCGTTCATGATCGACAGGCTCTCTTTTTCGCGCAGCGCAAACGCGGGCTCGGCCAGCCGCTGCATGGCTTGGTGGGCGGGCACCACACGGCCCTCGACCCAGGCTTCGCGCTCGCCGACCAGCAGCGCCGCCACGTACGACAGCGGAGTCAAATCGCCGCTCGCGCCCACCGAGCCGAGCGCCGGAATCTGCGGCAGGATGCGCTTGTTCAGCAGCTCGCACAGCCGCTCGACGACCGCGACCCGGACGCCGCTGTGACCGCGCGCCAGCGACGCGACGCGCACCGCCAGCACGGCCGCCGCCGCGTGGGGCTCCAGCGCGGGGCCCACACCGCAGCCGTGAAAGCGCTGCAGGTTCAGCTGCAGCTCGCGGGCGAGCGTCGCCGGCACGGCAGTTGTCACCGAGTCGCCGACGCCGGTGGTGACGCCATAAACCGGCTGGTCGCGCGCCACCAGCCTGGCCAGGAAGTCGGCCGATGCCGCGATTCGCTGGCGACTCTGTGGGTCGAGTGCCAGCTGGGCACGACCATGGGCCAGCTCTAGCACATCTTCAATCGATAGCGGGTGTTCGCCGACGAGAATGGCTGCTGGCGCGCGCGCTTCTGCCGCGGCGCGAGGAGAGTCCGCATGGGTAAGCACTGGAAATCCAAGGGTATCTGCCGACATGGCCGCCTACGCGAAGGCGCGACAAGGTACGGGCAATGCGTTGCGGCGTCAATAGGCAAAAACTGCCCAAGGAACCAAGCACATAGCAGCTCTCTCGCTCAGCTGCGGTCGGTGGTCCGCCGCGAGCTGCCGTCCAGGTTCTTGCTGCGGCTGCCGTAGCTGCTGTTCGTGTACATCTGCTTGCGCAGCAGCTCGTCCTGCTCCAGGGCCATGCGCTCGGCGTCCTGGGTCAGCTCAGCCACCAGCGCACGCAGCTCGGGGTCGTTGCCCATGTACTTTGCGATATGCTCCGCAGTCTGTTTGAGCTCGTGGGCCGCAGCGGCGTAGCGCCGACGCCGGTTCATGTCGACGGCGGCCATGCGCGCGCGCGCGGCGTACTGACGGGCCATCTCGCGGTCCACCTGCTGGTCGCGCGGCTGGCTGTCGTTGGTCGCACCGTCGGCCAGGGTGAACTCGACCAGTTGCGCAGGCACCAGCGCCGGCTCTGCACCGATGAGCGCGCTGCACTCGATGCCACACTTGTCGCCAACGGCGCCGGTCGGCAGCGTCAGACGCAGGGCCACCGTCAATTCCTGGTCCGACACAAGGTCGCCCAGGTCCACGTGCACGTCGGTGCCGGTCCACACATTGCGAAAGCCGCTCAACACCTGGACCTTGACGCCCTGGCTCGGCCGAATCTGCAGCACGGCGCCGCGCGCGACCACAGCTTTGACCTCGCCAAGCTCGCGCGCAACGATGCCGGGCAGGTCGGCGCCGGCGGCCGCAAAGTAGTCGTTGCCGCCCCCTTCGCGCGCCATCGCTGTCAGCAGCGCCTCGTTGTAGCCCTCGCCGATGCCGATGCACGAGGTGCTGATGCCCTTTTCGCGCAGCTCGCGCGCCGCCGGTCCCAACTGCGCCACCTCGCTGGGCCCTTGGTTGGCATCGCCGTCGGTGATCAGCAGCACACGGGCCAGGGCGTCCGGCTCGCGCGCCGCGGCGATGGTCTCGGCAGCCGTTACCCAGCCGCCAAACAGCGCCGTGCTGCCGCCTGTGTCGATCGCCTGGCACGCCGCAATGGTGGCGTTGACGGCAGCGGCGGTCGCCCGCTGGCAGGCCTCCATCCGCAACACCTGGCTCTCGAACCACACCACGGTGAACGAGTCTTTGATGAGCAACTGCTGCAGGGCTTCGGCCATTGCGCGCTTGGCCATGTCGAGCTTGCCACCGCCCATCGAGCCAGAGCGGTCGACCGCAAAGCCAATCTGCACCGGCCCGCGCTCTTTGCCTGGCACCGCCGGTTCGTTGCGCGCGACCACCCGCACCAGCACGTGGCGGCGGCTACGGTGAGTGGCGCGGCCGTAGCGACGGTCAGCGCGCGCATCCAGCGTGGCAATACCCTCACCGTCGTTGTCGCGGCCGTCGGTCGGAAGGGTGGGGGCTTGGATTTTGGTGTTGCTGGGCATGTCATTTCTCCTCGGCGTCCGTGACGCCCATGAAATTTCTGAGTTTGTCGGCGAAGCGCAGCAACTCTTGCACCCGCCGATTGGCGGATGTCGACAGCGGCCGCCGCACGTGCAACTCGACGCCGTCTTCGAGCACGAAATGCTCCCACTGCGTGCGCGTGGTCGTCGGGTCGGGCCGCGGACTTGAATCGGCAAACAGCCGGCCCTGAACGCCAGGCGACGCGCGCGCCGACGACAAGTTGGGGCGCCAACGGCCGGCGAGCAGGTCGTCGTCGCTGACGGCGTCGAGTTCGGCGCGAATCGCAGCCAGCTGACGACCATCGTCTTGGAGCAACCGGATTGCGCGCAACCTTGGTACGTGGCCAGGCGGATAGCGCGCTGCAGAGCCAGCGCCGGTCGGTCCTGCCAGCAGGCCGTTGAGCATGTAGTAGCGGATCGTGCGCGGTGTGACGCCGGACTGGTCCTTGAGCTCTTCGAGCGTCAGGCCCTCGGGGTCGATTTGACTGGTTGGCAGCTGTCCCATGCGGTGATCCTTGCGTGGAGGTTGTCGGTTTGGGGCGCCGGCCACCGCGGCCTGGCGTGAAGCCATGATAGACAGTTACCGTGTCAACTGTCAAGTGTGAAGATTGTGCCGGCTCGCATGCCGTTGTGTGCGCCGTTCGGGCTCGACGACGATGTTCAGTTTGCTGCGACTGGTCGGCCCCGGCATGCCAACTGCCACGCGCCTGTCACGCCGTCGCCACGGGCAGTTGCGCGGCGTGCGCGTGCGCGCAAACTTGGCCCGCGGCTGGCGCCCATCGCTGGCTTTTGGGGCGGGCGCATGCACGACAACAAGCCAACTTTCGGCGCATTGACCGGCGTCGACTTCGAAGCCGCCGTAGCCCTCGACGCACGCGCCAACGCTGTCGCACGCCCGCGCCCGCAGTACCTGCGCAAGCGTCTCGACGCGGCGCTGCGCGATCCCAAGCGCCATTTGCAGGTGGCGGCGCGCGACGGTGAGCGTCTTGTGGGCTTCGCACTGGCGCGCCTGCAAGACGGCGAGTTCGGCGCCCAGGACGTGCGTGTGCTCCTCGAAACGGTGGCGGTCGACCCGGCTGCCGGCCGACGCGGCTTGGGCCGTGGCTTGCTGAGCCTGCTTGCCGAAATCGGCAAGCACAAGGGCGCCACCACCATCGCCACGCAGGTACGCTGGGACGAGACTGCGATGGCGGGCTTTTTTGCGCGCGCCGGCTTCGCGCTCGCGCCGCGGCAGGTGCTGGAATTACCGGTGGCGGCCGCGAACCTGGAGGCCGAAGACCACGAGCCCTTGAGCCTGCGGGCCGTGCGCGTGCTGCGCGCTGACGATGTGGACGCTATCGCCCGCATCGATGCCCAGCGCACCGGTCAGGACCGCCGCGGTTACGTCGCCCGCAAGGTCGATCAGGCCGTGCGCGACTCGGCCATGCTGGTGTCGCAGGTCGCGGTCGAGGACGGCGCGGTCGTCGGTTTCGCGCTGGCCAGCGTGGACCATGGCGACTACGGCCGGATGGCACCGGCGGCGGTGCTGCACACGCTGGGCGTGCAACCGGGCCACGCCGAGAAAGGCTACGGGACCGCGCTACTCGCGCAACTGACCCACAATCTCAAAGGCTTGCTGGTAGATTGCCTGCGCACTGAAGTCGTGATGGACGATTTCGCGCTGGCCAGTTGGTTCGCGGCCCGCGGGTTCACGACGTCGCAGGCGCTGGCGCTCGAACGGCCGATCGCGGCGTAGGCTGAGCCTGGCCAGCTAGTCCTTCCGGCCCGCAGTTCGCGGCGAGGTCCGCCGCGCACCAAGGGCGAAGGGCGCGCGGCCGCCGCTGCGGCCGCAGGCAGGGGTGAGCGCGCCGACGCGCGCGAGGGGGCGGCGAGCCCCCTTGATGAAACAAGCTGCTATACAGAATCACCTTGAGGTGAGATCAAACCTGCCGCAAGGAAGGAGCGACGAGTCGGCTTGCAAAGCCGCGAGTTTGCGACCCACTGAGCACGCAAGAACAGCGATCGCAGAAGGTGGACGCCGGTTATGCCGAGGCGGCGCAGCGCATGCTTGAGCTGGCTGCGCAGCAGCCCGGCTTTCTCGGCGTGGAGTCGGCACGCAGTGATGGCCTGGGCATCACCCTGTCCTACTGGCAGAGCGAGGAGGCCATTAGCGCCTGGCGTGAGCATGCCGAGCACAGCGCCGTTCGCGAGCAGGGACGCGCCGACTGGTACGCCGCCTTCACCACTCGCGTGGCCAAGGTGGAGCGCGCCTACACATTCTCGTGCCCGAGCTGAGTGATAGCGGCAAGCCGGCTGACCGCTTTGTAAGGATTT
>SXGU01453106.1_pt1 | contig 13404 bp, 12 predicted proteins | sample 3174531 | NCBI WGS metagenome assembly SXGU01 (sample SAMN11356863, study PRJNA531348) | freshwater metagenome | isolation source: freshwater sample F1-140 | place: China: Fuxian Lake, Yuxi | collected 2017-12-25 | reverse complement strand
CGGAGGTGGTAGTGGTGCCGGCCGAGATTGCCGCCGTAATTGCCGGCGGTGACCGCCACGAGCCCGTACTTGGCGCCGATCTCGGTCGAGGCGTGGAGCGCCGCGCGCATCGATTCGGCCACCGCCGCCGAGGTCAGCGCGTCGATGACGATCTCCAGCACCACGCCGCATTCGGGCGGCAGCGCCGAGCCGGCGCGACCTTTCAGCGTCGGGCAATAGGCGTCGTTGGTCGAGGCCATCATGCCCTTGGTGCGTCCGCCGACCTTCGAACCGGAGCGGACGATGCCACCGGGGAAGGGCAGGATCGCGCCGGGAATCGCCCTGGCGGCTTCGACCGCGATCTCGGCGACGATGAGCGTGTCCGAGTGCTTGCGCCCGAGGAACAGCAGGTTGCCGCCGCCGACCGCGCCGTCGACCGCGCGGGTCGAATCCTCGCACAGGAACTCGCCGTCCATCACCGGGATGCGCCAGTAGCGGCGCATCCGCCCCTGCGCGTCGGGCAGGCGCTTGGCGACCGCGAAGCCGTCGCCGAAGTAGCGGATCGCGCCGCCGAGCTTGATCGTGTGCGGGCCCTCGACGCCGGCGAAGCACGCCGTGCCGGGGCAGGTGAGGATGCACTGGCCGACGCGCTTGAGCAGTTGCTCCTTGAGCCCGTTCGGCTCGAAGCCGAACAGCAGGATGCGCACGCCGGGGCGCCCGTCGGGGGTCTCGTCGGGCGACAGCTCGGCGTCGATGCCGGCCTCGGCGCCGCAGCCGATCACCGAGGTGGCGAAGCCCGTCATCACGGTGGCCGCGATCATCGCCCATTTCGGCGTGTCGTTGGTCACGATGATCGCGGTGCCCGCGACGTCGAAGGCCTCGGCGAAGGTGTCCTCGACCTTGATGCCGTTGAGGGTGAGGTCAGCCATGGGTTCTTTTCCTCACGCCCGGCACGCCACGTCTTCGAACGTCCCGGTGTTCTCCGGGAACGCGGCGTCCGGCACCGCGAAGGTGTCGAGGCCGGCGCCGAAGCGGTCCTGCAGGTAGCGCTCCGCGCGCTTCTCCATGCCGGCATCGGCCTCGACGTTCAGCGACAGCGTCTTGCCGGAGAACCAGGCCACAACCTCGCCGTCCTCGACGATCCTTTGGCCGTCCTTCAGCACGAGCTTGGCGTGGGAGAACATCGCCGTGCGGTTCTTGTCGTCGCGGTAGATCGCGATGTCGGCCTTGGCGCCCTCGCGCAGGTGGCCGCGGTCGGTCAGACCGAGGAGCTTGGCCGGACCCGAGCGGGTCAGTTGCGCGATCTCGCTGAGCGTATATTCGCGCTCGATCTTCGGCAGGCCGGAGCGCTCGCCGACGACGGCGGGCAGCGTCGCGATTTCCTTCGCCCGCTCCTCGGCATCCATCAGCAGGTGGATGATGCGCGGATACTCGGTGAAGACGCCGCCGTTCGGATGGTCGGTGGTGAGGATGGTGCGCTCGGGGTTCGAGGAGAGCAGCATCAGCTCCAGGCCGATCGCCCATTGCAGCGACGAGACCGGGCCGCGCGGCCGGTAGAGGAACGGCACCACGCCGCCGCCCTCGGCGTCGCCCGCCGTGAGCACCCACTTCTTGGGCTTCGCGCCCTTGCGCCCACCGAACTGGCGCAGGATGTCCAGCGAGATCGTCACGGTCTGGCCGAACACGACCTGACCGACGTCGTAGGTCGCGTTGGGGTGGGCCTCCATCGCCGCGTTGATCCGCTCGGCCGCCGAGCGGAAGCCGCCGGTCATCGGGTTCTCGGGGTCGGCGACGCCGTAGGCGTAGAACTGGGCGTGGGCGAAGTGGATGCGCCGGCCTTCCGCGGCCTCCAGCGTCGCCACGAGCGAGTCGTCGGCGCCGGGCAGGCCGAGATTGTTGCAGTGGACGTGCAGCGGATGCGGCACGCCGATCTCTTCCACCGCGTCGAGCAGCGCCGACATGATTGTCCGCGTCGAGAGCCCGTAGCAGGGAATCTCGTCGTCGAGGCTGAGCTTCAGCACGCCGTCCTTGAAGGCCGAGGCGCCGCCCGCGTTGATGCACTTGACGCCGAGGCCCCGCGAATGGGCCAGCGTCTGCTGCACGAGATCGCGCACCGCCGCCTTGCCCTCGCCGTCGCGCAGCAATTGCAGCAGATGGTCGTCGTTGCCGAGCACGGCCAGACCGCCGCGGTCGAGCAGTGGGATGTCGGCGAGTTCGAGATGGGTCGCGAGCGCGTTCGAGGGCGGCAGCGCCGGCTCGACCGCGGTCGTGTAGCCCATGCGCGCATAGTTGGCGCCGACCCAGCTGCCCGAGCCGCCGGCATGCGCGAAGGGATGGCCGTTCGGCGCCGACTCGCTGACGTAGAGGTCGGGCAGGAGCAGGCGGCTCATCACCACGTTGCCGCCCGCGATGTGCGAGTGGACCTCGACGCCGCCGGCCATCACGACGCAGCCGGTGGCGTCGATGGTCTCGTCGGGGGCGCGGTCGGACGGGGCGACGATGCGGCCGTCCTCGATCCAGACGTCGCCGACGCCGTCGCGCCCGGCGGTCGGATCGACCACCCGTCCGCCATGGATACGGGTCAGCATGAGACACCCTTCTCGATGAGGCGGTCGCGGATGCGGGCGACCACGCCCGCGGCGGTCGGGCCTTCCGCCGGCGACTTCGCCGACCCTTGCGCGTCCGCGTAGGCGATGACGCCGCGCCGCTGGTTCCACAGCGCGCCGCCGACGGATTCACCCGGCACGCCGACGGTGATGACGACCTCCGCGGTCTCGCCCGCGGCCTCCGCCGAGCCCGCGCCGACGATGGCCACGGTGGGCAGCTTTCCGAGCCAGTCCGGGCGCGGCGCGGGAAGCGCCGCGAGCCACAGCGCGGCGTCGGCCTCGCCCGCCGCGATCTGGCGGACGCTGTCGAAGCGCCACGGATCGTGTTCGGGCAGGTGCCGGCCGAAGCCGACGCGGGGCGCCTGGCCGGTGGTCCAGGCCGAGAGCTGCACCGCGGCGCGGCCCTGGAACGGGTCGGCCAGCGGCAGCGAGAAGAAGCGGGTGGTCTCGTTCAGATCACGGATCAGGCCCTGCAGCATCTCCACGCCGAGTTCGCCGAGTTCCTCCGCGTCGTAGACGACGACGCCGTACTGCGCCGCGAACAGGCGCCGGGCGAGGTCGGCGAAGGCGGCCTCACCGGCGAGATGCCCCTTGGCGAAGGCGCGCAGGTGGCCGAGCGAGACGGCGAGCCCGCCCTGGTCCGCGCCGTAGGCGACATGGCGGATCGCGCCGTTCTGCGGGCCGCCGAGCGAGAGCAGGGCGCGCTCCGAGCCGCTCGCCCGGCCGCGATTGATCGGGGCGGCGGCGATCTCGGCGATCAGGTCGCCGTCCCACGGGCGGTTGCCCAGCACCAGCACCACATCCGCCCGGGCCGTGGTCTCGGCCCGGGTCGTCGTCATGGCGCCGCCCGCGCTCAGCGCGCCGAGTTCGGCGTAGACGCTGGGGCCGGCCACCGGGTCGAGCGAGGCGCCGAGCGTCTCGGCGAGGCGGTAGGCGGCCCGCAGGCCCGCCACGTCCGTGTTCAGGCCGGCCAGCACCGGCACTCGCGCGGCGGCGAGCAGGTCGGCGGCGGCCGCCACCGCCGCGTCCACATCCGCCGCGCCCCCCTTCACCCAGGCTGCCATGATTCCTCACCGTCGTTTCTTCGGGCATCCCCGCCATACCCGGATCATGGGCAGCGGGGCGAAAGACGGCCGTGTCCGAGGGACGCCGGAGAGGACGCCCTTGGTGGAGCCTCGATGTCCCGCGCCGTCGAAGGCGGCGGGCAGATGCTCGGACCGGCTCCGCGAGGGAGCGTGGTGGTTTTGCATCCCGGAAACCGAGGCCGCAAGTCCCCTCTCAAGCCCTGTCGCGGTTTTGGGTTCAGGAGTTCCCGTTCATCGGGCCTGGCGCGCATGGCAAAACCGGCGGCCCGCCCGTCCCTGTCTTCGAGGTTGTCGCGGGCGCCGCCGCATGGGACAAGCCGCCCGCCGGAATCGGGGCGCTGTCCGTGCCGGCTCGATCGTCATGAGAGGGAAGCGACGGTGGCCGAGGTCCCGCAACGTACGGGTGAGACCGCGACCGGAACCGCCGCGGGTGTCCGCGTCCGCGCCCCGGCGCGCCTGCATTTCGGCTTCCTCGATCTCAACGGCGGCCTCGGGCGCCGCTTCGGCAGCATCGGGCTGGCCCTCGACGCGCCCGCGGTGCAGCTCGTGGCCCGGCCCGCCAAGCGTGTCGCCGCGAGCGGCCCGGAGGCCGAGCGGGTGCGGGCCAATCTGCTGGCCGCAGCCTCCTATCTCGACGTGCCGGACACCGTCGCGGTGGAGGTCGAGGAGGCGATCCCGCCCCATGCCGGCTTCGGCTCGGGCACCCAGCTGGCGCTGGCGGTCGCCGCCGCGCTCGCCCGCCTCAACGGCCAGCCGTTCGCGCCGGCCGACTTCGCCGACGTGCTCGACCGCGGCAACCGCTCCGGTGTCGGGCTCGCCGCCTTCACCGAGGGCGGGCTGATCGTCGATGGCGGGCGCGACGACAGCGGCGCGCCGCCGCCCGTCATCGCGCGGCTGCCCTATCCGGAGGCGTGGCGCGTCGTGCTGATCCTCGACGAGGCCATGACCGGCGTGCATGGCTCGCGCGAGACGGAAGCGTTCCGCGACCTTCCGCCCTTCGATGCCGGACAGGCCGCCGAGATCTGCCGGATCGTGCTGATGCAGATCCTGCCGGCGGCCGCGACCGCCGAGCCCACCGGCTTCGGCGCCGGCATCACCGAGATCCAGAAGCGCATCGGCGACCATTTCGCCCCGCACCAGGGCGGGCGCTACGCCAGCCCGGCGGTGGCCGAGGCGCTGGCCGCGATCGCCCGGAGCGGCGTGCCGGGCTACGGTCAGAGTTCCTGGGGCCCGACCGGCTTCGCGCTGATGCCCTCGCAAGGCGAAGCCGAGCGGCTGGTGACGGGGCTCGCGCAGCCGGGGCGCCTGCGCTTCGTCATCGCGCGGGGGCGCAACGTCGGCGCGTCGGTGACCGATCTTTAGATTTTTTCGTCAGGACGGTCGCTGATAAACCTGCGCTTGACGGGCGCGGGTGCGATACGCATTGCACCTGAAGCGGCCCCGCGACGCCGCGATCACGGGAGACGAACACCATGGCCCGCTCGATCCTGCACATGCTGACGCCGCTCAAGCACATGAGCCCGTTCGACGTGAACATGGCGGTCGATGCCGGTTTCGAGACCCTGATCACCTATACCGGCGTCGATCTCGCCGACGTGGTCTCGCTGACCCAGGACTCGATCTTCTCCCGCGCACCGCAGGACGGCATCCGCACCGGCATCTTCATCGGCGGCAAGAACGCCGAGACCGCCCTCGACATGGTGGACCGGGCCAAGAAGGCGTTCGTGCCGCCCTTCGTCAACCACGTCTTCGCCGACCCGGCGGGCTCCTTCACCACCGGCGCCGCGATGGTTGCCGAGGTGAACCGGGCGCTGAAGGCGAAGTTCGGCACCGATCTCAAGGGCAAGCGCATCGTCATCTTCGGCGGCGCGGGCGTCGTCGCCTACGTCGCGGCGGTGATCGGCGCGCTGGAGGGCGCGCAGACCGTGCTCGTCGGCCATGACGGCGAGGAGCGCGTCTCGAAGATCGCTTTCACCATGAAGTGGCGCTTCGGCATCGATGTCGGCGCCGTCGACGGCACCCTGCCCGAGGCGCGGCGCGCGGCGATCACCGACGCCGACGTGATCCTGTCCGCCGGCCCCGCCGGCATCCCGATCCTGACCGCGGAAGACCTCGAATCCGCGCCGAAGCTGCTCGTGGCCTCCGACGTCAACGCCGTGCCGCCCGCCGGCATTGCCGGCATCGACGTCAACGCCAAGGACGTACCGCTGCCCGTCGGCAAGGGCGTCGGCATCGGCGCGCTCGCGGTCGGCAACGTCAAGTACCAGACCCAGTGCCGGCTCTTTCGCAAGATGCTGGAGGCGGAGGCGCCGCTCTGCCTCGACTTCCGCGATGCCTACGCGCTCGCCGTCGAGATCGCCGGCTGACCACGCCGCGCATCACGGAGGGCGGCGCGCTCCTGATCGCCGCCCAGTCCGGCCGGGCCCTGGCCCAGGCCGCGCGCCGGGCGGGCCTGCGGCCGTTCGTGCTCGATCTTTTCGGAGATGAGGACACGCTGGCGCTGGCCGAAGCCCGCCGCCCGCTGCCCGGCCGCTTCGGCGAGGGCCGGCGGAACCGGGCAGCGGTGGTTTCCGGGCTGGAAGCCCTCGCAGCGGAAGCCGGAGGCGGCCCGCTCGGCGTGGTGCTCGGCAGCGGTTTTGAGGGTGCGCCGGACCTGATGGCGGAGATCGCCGCCCGCTTCCCGCTGCTCGGCGCGACGCCCGCTGCTGTGGCCGCGCTGAAGCACCCGGCGGGCTTCGCAGCCCTGTGCGAGCGCCTCGCGATCCCGCATCCGGCGCTGTCCGTCGGTCCGGGGGCGGATCGCGGCGCGTGGCTCCTCAAGCGCGCCGGCGGCTGCGGCGGCTCGCATATTCGCCTCAGTGCCACCGGCGCGGTGCCGCCCGGCCATTACCTCCAGCAAAAAGTGCCCGGCCGCGCCTTCGCCCTCAATTTCTTGTCTGACGGCACCCGCATCGAGCCCCTGGCGCTCACCGAGCAGTGGCAGGTGCCCTCCCGTCTCCGGCCGTTCCGCTACGGCGGCGCGCTCGCCCGCGGCCGGGACGAGGCACATCCGGTTGCCTCGGGCCTGCGCGATGCGGTGATCGTGGCCATCGGTCGGATCGTGCGGGCGACCGGTCTGACGGGCCTCGCCAGCGCCGACCTGCTGATCTACGGCGAGCGGTGGTGGCTGCTCGAGATTAATCCGCGCCCCGGTGCGACCCTCGACGTGCTCGATCGGCGCCGGACACCCCTGCTCCTGGCGCATATCGAGGCGAGCCTCGGCCGCCTGCCGGCCCTCGAACCCGCACCCCTGGATGCAACAGGTGCCGAGATCTGTTACGCGGCCCGGACTTACGCGGCCCTGCCGCCGCTCGACTGGCCGGACCACGTCCGCGACCGGCCGCGGGCCGGCAGCCGGGTGGGCCGCGACGCCCCGCTCTGCACGGTGACGGCGACCGGGCCGGACGCGGCGACGGTCAAGACGAATTTGCGGAAGCGGGCGGATGCGCTCCGCGCCCGCCTCGACCACACGGAGAACAGGCATGAGTTCCAACACGACCGTCCCGAGCCTCAACGCGCTGGCGAACCCGCTGGTCGAGAGCCTCGTCGCTGACGCGGCCAAGCTCCGGCTCGTCGTCGCGGGGGAGAACGGCGCGCGCACGGTCGATGCCGGCGCCAACGCCCGCGGCTCCATCGAAGCCGGCCGGCGCATCGCCGAGATCTGCCTCGGGGGCCTGGGCACCGTGTCGATCGCGCCGACCGGCCCGATCGCCTCCTGGCCCTACACGGTCGTCGTCCACTCCGCCGACCCGGTGCTGGCCTGCCTCGGCAGCCAGTATGCCGGCTGGTCGCTGGCCGACGAGGAGGGCGATTCCGGCTTCTTCGCGCTGGGCTCCGGCCCCGGCCGCGCGGTCGCCGTGGTCGAAGACCTCTACAAGGAGCTGAACTACCGCGACAACGCGGGGCAGACCGCGCTCGTTCTCGAATCCGCCAGCGCCCCGCCGGTCTCGGTCGTCCAAAAGGTCGCCGCCGCCACCGGCATCGCGGCCGAGAACGTCACCTTCATCTACGCCCCGACCCAGAGCCTCGCCGGTGCGACCCAGGTGGTCGCCCGCGTGCTGGAGGTGGCGCTGCACAAGGCCCACACCGTCGGCTTCGACCTGCACCGCATCCTCGACGGCATCGGCTCGGCCCCGCTCTCGCCGCAGCACCCGGACTTCATCCAGGCGATGGGCCGCACCAACGACGCCATCATCTACGGCGGCCGGGTCCAGCTCTTCGTCGATGCCGACGACGCCGACGCCAAGCAGCTCGCCGAGCAGCTGCCCTCGACCACCTCGGCCGATCACGGCGCCCCCTTCGCCGAGATCTGTTCGCGGGTGAACGGCGATTTCTACAAGATCGACGGCGCGCTGTTCTCGCCGGCCGAGGCCATCGTGACCTCGGTCAAGACCGGCAAGACCTTCCGCGGGGGCCGGCTGGAGCCGACGCTGGTGGACGCGTCGTTCGCGTAAGGCGCAACGGGAAAAAGAACCCTCCCCCCACGGATATCGGGCTTGCCCGATATCCGCATCCCAGTGCTCAAGTCGGGCAGGCCCGACTTGAGGTGGGGGAGGGGGCCCGCGGAGTGGGCGGGAGAGGGGAACGACGGTCCAGAAGGTGGCGCGCGTCATCCGATGCCGTGACCTTCCGGCACCGTCGCTCCCCTCACCCGACCCTCGCTGACGCGGGGCCCACCCTCTCCCGCGGAGGGAAGAGGGAGAAAAAACGGACAAAAGAATGCGCATCGGGCTCGCGGCCGACAACGGCAATTGGCACAAGGCGCGCCTGCGCGCGGCGCTGCAATCCTTCGGCGTGGAGCCGGTGCTCTTTTCGCTCGCCGACGTCGCCGTGGTGACGGGCGGCGGCGAGCCGCTCAGGGTGCCGGGCTTCGCCGACGGCCTGCCCGACGGCGTCCTCCTGCGCACCATCGCGGGGGGCACGTTCGAGGCCACGACGATGCGGCTCGGCGTGCTGCACGCGCTCGTCGCCTCGGGCGTCACCGTCTGGAACGGCCCCGTCGCCATCGAGCGCTCGGTCGACAAGGCCGCGACCTCGCTGCTGATCGCCCGCGCCGGCCTGCCGACGCCGGACACCTTCGTGGTCTCGAAGCGCGAGGCCGCCGCCGAGATCGTCGCCCGCGAGGCGCGACCCGGCACGCCGATCGTCTTAAAGCCCCTGTTCGGCTCGCAAGGGGAGGGGCTGATGCTGATCGAGCACCCCGACGCGCTGCCGACGCCGGAGGCCGTGAGCGGCGTCTACTATCTCCAGCGCTACATCCCCCGCGCCGACGGCCTGTGGCGCGACTACCGCGTCTTCGTCTGCGAGGGCCGGGCCATCGCCGGCATGATCCGCGAGGGCGACGGCTGGATCACCAACGTCCATCGCGGCGGTCGCCCCCATGCCTGGGACGTGCCGGCCCGCGCCGCCGAACTCGCCGAGGCCGCAGCCGCCGCGGTCGGGGTCGATTACACCGGCATCGACCTCGTCGAGGACGGCGAGGGCGGCTTCCTGGTCCTCGAAGTCAATTCCATGCCGGCCTGGTCCGGACTGCAGCAGGTCACCGACGTGGACATCGCGGGCGCGGTCGCCCGCGGCTTCCTCAACGCGGTGCGCGCCGCCCGCCCGCCGCGGCTGGTCTCGGCGCTGGGATGAGCACGGGGCTGCCCCCGGCCACTTTGGCCGACCTCTACCGCGCCGCGTGTCTGGCCGAACTCGACGCGCTCAAGCCCGGCAACGTCCACGCCTACGCCCCCGGCCACCGCATGGTGACGGAAGACTTCGTCACCAGCGCCGAGGTCTCGGCTCCCCGGCTCGCGGCACCCGGCGCGCGGGTCGGCGCGCGGGTGCGCGGCGGCGTCGAGGCGACGTTTGCGGCCGTCGGCCAGAACACCAATCTCGGCATTCTTCTGCTCTGTGCGCCGCTCGCCCGCGCCGCGGAGGCCGAGGGCCCCCTGACCGCAAACCTGTCGTCCGTTCTTGCCGACTTCGACGCTTCGGATGCCGCGGGCGTGTTCGCCGCGATCCGCACCGCCAATCCCGGCGGCCTGGGAAAGGCCGCGCGCCACGACGTGACCGACGCAAGGGCGACGCCCTCGCTCGCGGAGGCGATGGCCGAGGCCGCCCCGCGCGACCGCATCGCCCGCGCCTACACCGACGGGTTTCGCGATTGTTTTGCGATCGGGCTCCCGGCTCTCGCCGAGGCGCGCGAAAAGGGGCTCGTAGCCCCCTGGACCACGACCGCGGTGCATCTCGCCTACCTCACGACCGTCCCCGACAGCCACATCGCCCGCAAGCACGGGCCCGAGCGCGCCGAGGCCATGCGGGCGGAGGCTGCGGTCCGTCTCGCCGGGATCGACCTTGCCCAGCAGCCGATCGCGGCCCTGCTCGACTACGACCGGGCGCTGAAGGATGCCGGCCTCAACCCCGGCACGAGCGCCGACTTCACCGTCGCAACCCTATTTCTCGACGCCCTGCTCCGCGCCCGCGGCGAGGCGCGCTGACCCCCGCCCGCGAAGGAACGAAGTCTTCTCCCGTCAAGGGCCCAAACGGCTCAAAAATCGCCGATTTCGGGCTCCGGCGCGGGTTGTTCGGGGCAAAAGCCCGCTGTAGGGTCCGCCCCGCTATCCGGGCTAACCGGCTCGGCCCCCTGCCGGGCGCCGCGAACAAGGATGGCCTTCGGCCCCGCCCGCAAGGGCGGGCCTTTTTTCCATGAATTCAGGGAGAGACCCCGAATGGCCAAGATCAACAAGCTTCAGGTCGGCGAAGCCCTCGTCGGTGACGGCAACGAAGTCGCCCACATCGACCTCATCATCGGACCGCGCGGCTCGGCCGCCGAGACCGCCTTCGCCAACGGCCTGATCAACAACAAGCACGGCTTCACCAGCCTGCTCGCCGTGATCGCGCCGAACCTGCCGTGCAAGCCGAACACCCTGATGTTCAACAAGGTCACCATCAACGACGCCCGTCAGGCCGTCCAGATGTTCGGCCCGGCCCAGCACGGCGTCGCCATGGCGGTGCAGGATGCCGTCGCCGAGGGCATCATCCCGGCGGACGAGGCCGACGACGTGTTCGTGCTGGTCGGCGTGTTCATCCACTGGGAGGCGGCCGACGACGCCAAGATCCAGAAGTACAACTACGAGGCCACCAAGCTCTCGATCCAGCGCGCCGTGAACGGCGAGCCGAAGGCCTCGGCCGTGACCGAGCAGCGCAAGTCGGCGACCCACCCCTTCGCCGCCAACGCTTAGATCGGACACAGTCCTGGGCAGAGCGAGCCTCCGCCCGCACCGCGGGGCCTGCTCCAGCGACTGGCTTCGATCTTCCTTGGACGTTGATATGGATCGGGACGGCTTCGGCCGTCCCTTTCTTTTTGGGCGGGCGGCTCTCAGCGCAGCGTGCCGTCATGGATCGCCGAGGCGACCAGCGCCCCGGCCGCACCGGCTTCCGTCAGCCGTGCCACGTCCTGCGGACCGCGCACGCCTCCCGCGGCGTAGACCTTTCGGTCCCCCGCCCGCGCCACCGCCTGCGAAACTCCGAAAAAATCGGGGCCGGTGCCGGTGCCGACCCGCGCCAGGGTCATCACGATCACCTCGTCGGGCCATGCCGCGGCCGTCTCGTGCAGCGTGTCCGGCCCGAGCCGCTCGTCGCCGCGGCTGTCGAGGGAGAGCACCGCCCGGTCGCCCAGCGCCCGCACGAGCCGATCGTCGCGCTGGCTCTCGCTGCCGATCACCGGGCGCCCGAGCCCGGCGGCGAGGAAGCGCTCGACGGCATCCCCCTGCGCGAACCCCGCATCGACCCACAGCGCGACGCCGGGGCAGGCGCGGGCCACCGCCTCCAGGCTGGCGCGGTCGGGCTCGGTGCCCTCCATGATCGCGTCGAGATCGGCGACGTAGAGGGTGTCGGCGGCGACCCTGTCGAGCAGGCCCCGGGCGACGTCGGCGGGGGCGGAGCCCCTGGCCAAGGGGGTGAGGATCGGGGCATAGGCATCGCGCTCGCCCGCGCGGGCGCGCACCACGGCGCCGCGGCGCAGATCGATCACCGGGATCAGCCGGAACGGCGCCGCCCGACCTTGCAGAGCGTGAGACATCGCGTGAACCGGATTCAGAGCAGGACCGTCGGGTGGGATCTCGGCGGGGTGCATGTCAAGGCGGCCCTCGTCGTGGATGGGCGCGTGGTCGAGGCGGTGCAGGCGGCCTGTCCGCTCTGGCGCGGCATCCCGGCCCTCGACCGGACCCTTTCGGAACTGCCCGACTGGGCGCGCGAGGAGGCCGAGCACGCCGTCACCATGACGGGCGAACTGACCGATTGTTTCGCGGATCGGGCGGACGGCGTCGAGAAGCTGTCGGAATGGGCCGCCGCCACGCTGAAAGGCCGTGTGCGCATCTATGCCGGGCGCGCCGGCTTCGTGGCCCCCGAGGCGGCGCGCGGCAACGCCTTCGAGATCGCGTCGGCGAACTGGCACGCCACCGCGGCGCTCGTCGGCCGCTGCCTGCCGCGGTCGCTGATGGTCGATATCGGCTCGACCACCGCCGACCTGATCCCGATCGTCGATGGCCGCCCGGCGGCCACCGGCTACAGCGACGCCGAGCGGCTGGAGACGGGCGAACTCGTCTATACCGGCGTGGTGCGCACGCCGCTCCTGGCGTTTGCCGCCCACGCACCCTGGCGGGGGCGGCGCACGGCGCTGATGGCCGAGACGTTTGCGACCGCCGCCGACATCCATCGCCTGACCGGCGACCTGCCCGAGGGCGCCGACCAGCAGCACAGCGCCGACCTCAAGGGGAAGTCGCTTGTCGAGACCGAGACGCGGCTGGCCCGCATGGTCGGCCGCGACCGGGGAGAGGGGAATGCGCAAGAATGGCGCGCGCTCGCCGCGTGGTTCGCCGAGGCGCAAATCCGTCCGCTGCACGACGCCGCCGCGGTGCTGCTGTCGCGGCCCGATCTTCCCGCGGGCACCCCGCTCGTCGTCTGCGGCGCCGGCCGCTTCCTGGCCGAGCGGCTGGCCGCCCGGCTCGGGCGCGAGGCCGTGCCGCTCGCGGGCCTCATCGCCGAGCGCGTGGCGGCGGACGGCTCCGAGTGGGTCTCGACCTGCGGGCCGGCGGTGGCGGTCGGGTTGATTGCGTGAGGAACGCGGCGCCTCCCGCGCGTTGACCGGGACTGAAACGAGGAGAGGGGAAGAATGAGCGCAGCCCAGAAACTCACCCGCATCCTGGCGACCCGCACGGGAGCGGATATCGAGCTGGCCTTCGTCACCGAGGACGGACGCACCACGCGGGTGCTGGCGAGCGACGACCAGATCGACCTGCTGGTAGACGAACTGGAAGACATCCTGAATTCGCCCGCCGAGGGCGAATCCGGCGAGCCGCCCGCCGCAGCGTAGCGACTATCTCAGGAAGTCTCCGAAGGCGCGCGGCCCGTCGCCGGTCGCGATGGTGGCGACGACCGCAAGGCTCGTCGGGTCGATCAGGCTCAACGAGTTGTCGCCCCAGTTGGCGACCACCACGGTCTTGCCGTCGCGGGTCGCGGCGACGCCCTCCGGGTGGTCGCCGACATCGACCGTGCCGAGTTTCTGCATCGTGGCGGGGTCGAACGCCGTCACGGTGTTGGAATACTGGTCGGTGACGAAGCCGCGAAGAGAACCACCCCCTTGGGCGAAGGCGATGACGTAGGGGCGCTGGCCGGCCTTGACCCGGCCGGTCTCGCGGCCGGCCGCGATG
>SXGU01302945.1_pt1 | contig 13406 bp, 10 predicted proteins | sample 3174531 | NCBI WGS metagenome assembly SXGU01 (sample SAMN11356863, study PRJNA531348) | freshwater metagenome | isolation source: freshwater sample F1-140 | place: China: Fuxian Lake, Yuxi | collected 2017-12-25 | reverse complement strand
AGGGTTGCGTGATGCCATCGTCCAACGGATTGCGAGCGAAGTTGGAAGCGCATCGCGGACTCTGGTGGTCGTCGGCGCGCTCTACTCGCCAGCGATGCGTGCCGCCGCGCGCGTCTTGGTGCGTGCGCTCGGATGCCCCGTGATCGCTGATGTTGGATGCGGACTGCGCCATGGATGCAGTGACCTTTCGATTGTTGCCCACGGTGATCTCATCGCACTTTCGCAGAGCGCCTGCGAGCACTTGTACCCAGAGTGCATCGTTCATATTGGAGGAGGAGTGTCGTCTCGTCGCATCGGCGAGTTGTGCGATGCCGCAACGCAGCGAGGTGCGCGCGCGATTCTGATTCGGGAGGGCCCAGAGCGGATCGACCCCTTGCACAGGGTGTCTGCCGAACTGCACCTCGAAGCAACTGAGATTCGCGCCCTAGCGACGCTCGACTCTGCGCACTCCATTGCGAACAAGGTTGGGTGCAGCGGGTATGCGGCCCAGTGGTTGCGCGCACAGCGCGAGGTTGAGCGACTCCTTGCAGCGCAACTCGACACGCGTGGCGATGCGCTCGATGAACCATCCGCCGCGCGGATCGTCACGGCGCACTGCGCGAGTCATGACGAGGCTGGGGCAGTGACGCTGCTTGTCGGTAACAGCATGCCGATTCGAGATGCTGATATGCACGCGGCGCGCAGCGATGGTCGGTTGACCGTTGCCGTGAATCGGGGGGCAAGCGGCATCGACGGGTTAATCGCCACAGCGGTTGGTCACGCGCGTGCAACTGCGACGCCGACATGGGTGCACCTCGGTGACCTCTCGCTGCTTCACGACGTTGGATCGCTCGCACTCGTGAGAGAGTCTCCAGTTCCTCTCGTCATCGTTGTCGTCAACAATGGTGGCGGTGGGATCTTTCACTTCCTTCCACTCGCGGAGTTTCCAACGCTGCTCGATCCGTGGTCGTCGGCGCCGCATGGCACAGACTTTCGCGCAATCGCACTCGCATTTGGATTGCACTATGACGCTCCCGAGACTCGGGGCGGGCTACTCGAAGTTCTCAAGACAGCGCGGCTGCGGGCGGATGCCAACGGAGTCTCAACTCTCATCGAGGTGCGCACTGAGCGAAACGAGAACCACCTCTTCCACCGTGAGCTGCAGCAGACGATTCGTGAGCGACTCGACTCACTGGACCTTGGCTGCGAGCACCCTCGCGAGGTGACGCGAGGATCACAGTGAGTAGGTCGATTGGGAGCAGCCAGCCAGGCCGACCGCTTGTGGCGATCCATGGATTCCTCGGATCGCCAAGTGACTGGGATGCGTTTGAGAAGAGCCTTGCGGCGTGCACTCATGGCGGTTCGACTGGTGTGGTGCGGGTCGAGCTCCTTGACGCTGCACGAGGCATCGTCGCTCGAGAGGGTCAGCATGCGATCATTGGCCTCGACGAACTGGCTCGCGAAATTCGCAGGAGCCTGCGAAGTGATCCGCGCACACGCGATGGCTATGACATCGTCGGTTACTCGCTCGGAGGTCGGGTTGCGCTCGCGATGGCCTCGATCGCCCCTCAGCCCGGTGAACGCATTGTGCTCGTCAGTACCGATCCTGGCCTTGAAGGGTCTGCTGAACGTGCTGCCCGCACAACACGCGATGCGATGCACTCGCATGAGCTCACGACAGTCGCTCGTGCGCACGCAGGTGAGCGTGAGTCGCTCGCGAGGACGTTTCTCGACAAGTGGTATGAACAGCCACTATTCGATGCGCTGCGCTCGCGGGACGCATTCGGTGGGTTTATCCGCGAGCGCGCCGCAGCGTTGGCCCGTGGAGACGCTGCCGCGATGTGGGGGCGCGTGGTGGCGGGGTGCTCACCTGGTACCGCACCCTCGAGGTGGGATGCGCTCTTGGCGATTCGAGACCAAGTTGTGTTCATCGTCGGATCGAAGGATCGCAAGTACTGTGAACTCGAATCCCGCGCCCATGCAAGTGGCCTCGCATCGGCAGTGATTCCGCAGTGTGGTCATGCAGTCCACATCGAACAGCCCAGTCAACTCGCACAGCTCGTGACCAGATCAATGCACACACACACACCAACCAGTCCCAGCGTCAATTGGATCGCCGCTGGTGAGTTTCAAGACATTCGTTATGAACTCGCAGAGGGGATCGCCAAGATCACTATTTGTAGACCAGAGGTGCGGAATGCCTTTCGCCCTCAGACGGTCGAATCGATGCGAAGCGCACTTCGTCTTGCCCGATACGACGCAAGTGTCGGCGTGATCATTCTGACGGGAGAGGGTCCGCTCGCTTTCTGCTCTGGCGGTGACATGCGGATTCGGCACGAGGCTGGGTATGCCGACGCTGATGGAACGCAGAGCCTTAATGTGCTTGATTTGCAACGTGAGATTCGCACTTGCCCGAAGCCAGTGATCGCAATGGTGGCTGGCTACGCCATCGGAGGGGGTCATGTCCTGCACATGGTGTGCGATTTGACGATTGCAGCAGAGAACGCGGTCTTTGGGCAGACGGGTCCGAAAGTCGGATCATTCGATGGCGGATTCGGAGCGTCCTACATGGCGCGCATCGTCTGGCAACAGAAGGCGCGCGAGATCTGGTTTCTCTGCAGGCAGTACGACGCAGCGGCAGCACTTGAGATGGGTCTCATCAACCGCGTTGTGCCGCTCGAGCAACTCGAGAGCGAAACGGTGCAGTGGGCGCGTGAGATTCTTTCGAAGTCGCCACTCGCGATTCGCTGCCTGAAAGCTGCGCTCAATGCAGACTGCGATGGGCAGGCCGGCCTACAGGAACTCGCGGGGAACGCAACGCTTCTCTATTACATGACCGCGGAAGGACAAGAGGGGCATCACGCCTATCTCGAGAAGCGTTCCCCTGACTTCGGATCGTTCACTCGCCGTCCATGAGAAACCCGACCGCAGACTCGATTCGTCTGTGGGTGAGCGCAACGCGCCCGCGAACACTCACTGCGGCGATTGCGCCGGTGTCAATCGGCACAGCGATTGCGTACGGTGAGGGGGCCTTCGATCTTGCGTCGGCCGTTGCCGCGCTTGGAGGCGCGCTGGGAATCCAAATCTCGTGCAACTTCGCGAATGACCTGTGCGACGCGCGAAAGGGAGCCGACACGCACGAGCGGCTCGGACCAACACGAGCAGTCTCGAGCGGACTCATCTCGCAGCGTGCGATGCTGCACGCGACCGTCATCGTGCTGGTGTTGATCGTCGCGCCTTCTGTCATCTTTCTCGTCATGCGGGCTGGATGGCCTTTCTGGCTTCTGGGCGCACTCTCAGTCGCGTGTTCAATTCTGTACACCGCAGGTCGCTGGTCGATTGCCTATCACGGATTGGGCGAGCTCTTTGCGTTCGCGTTCTTCGGTCCAATTGCAGTTGCTGGCACCTACGCAGCGCAGGCCGGCCAGTGGACGGCGCTCTCTGGGTGTGCAGGGATCGGCTGCGGATGCCTCGCTGCAGCTCTGATCGCGGTGAACAATCTTCGTGACGAACCAACCGACCGCGCCGCGCGAAAGCGAACGCTCGCAGTGCGATGGGGCGTCGCGTGGGCTCGCAGCGAGTTTCTTGCCTGCATCGCCGCCGCAGCGTTGAGCGTGCTCGCGCTTGCAGCATGCACCGGTCGCTGGTGGTGCCTGCTGGCCGTTCTTTCGATCATCGCGCTTGTTCCCTCGGCGCTCCGTGTGCGATCAGGGCTTTGCGGGCGCCCTCTGAATGAGGTACTGGCCTCGACTGGACGGGCAATCCTCGTGTACGGTGTTCTTGTTGCGCTGGGCTGGAATCTATGAAGTTTGACCTCGCGTATTTCGAATCGCCATTCAAGAAACCGTATTCGGTCGGTTCGACCACTCTCGCCATGCGATGCGGTGTGATGGTGCGCTGCACGAAGGGATCGCGGACCGGGTTCGGTGAGGTGGCGCCACTCCAAGGGTTCCACCGAGAATCGCTTGATGAATCGCTCGCATCGCTCCAGGAAGCGATCCGAAACCATTCGACTCCGATGGTCCGCAGCGCCGCGTTCGGGCTTTCATGCGCGGTCGAAACGGCTCTCGCAAACAAGCGATTCGGGTTTGGCGATCCAGCACCCTCTGGCTCAATCGGTATCAACGCCTTCTTTTCAGGTGGAGCCCGCGATGCGAAGGCCGCGCACACTGCTGGTGAGTTCGATGGATTCAAGACGATCAAGATCAAGATTGGCCGCGGAAAGCCAGTCGATGACCTACGCACGATCCACACGATTCTTGGACTCGTTGACGACGACGTTCGCATTCGGCTTGATGGCAATCGAAGGATGACGCTCGCCACCGCTGAACGACTTTTGAGTCGTGTTGACGCATCCCGCGTTGACTACGTCGAAGAGCCCCTCAAGGATCACGCTGACCTCAGCGAGCTCGCACGCCGCGTGGGAATGGTTATGGCGATCGACGAGAGTCTGCACCTTGAAGTGCCGATCGAGGAGGTCCTTGGGGCGCCTGGAGTCGAAGTGCAGGTGGTCAAGCCATCGCTGCTGGGTGCCCTCGAAGAGGTCGAGAGCGTCGTCACACGCGGCCGGATTCACGGAATGGACACGGTGCTTTCGACAGCAGTCGATAGTTCGTACACAATCGCCCTTGTTGCCCGGATGGCGACGGCACTTGGAGTTGGTGACCGTGATCATGGCCTTGGAACCGCAGGACTCTTCGCGTCCGAATTCGTCACGCCTGCGTCGATTTCGAACGGCCTGATGGAGATCGCCCCGAACCTACCCGTGCCGCAACTCGACTTCGTGCCAGCCGCACAGTTCGTACTGCCTGCGGCTAGGTCGATGAGCTAGGTCGATGCGCTGATCGCGCAGCGCAACCCCGCCGGAATCTCGATCGGGTGTCTTGAGCTCTTGTCAATGCATGCATGGACGAGTGTGACACGGGCGATGAGGCGCTCGGCCTTGGCGACGACTCGCACCGCGAATGTGACAGACCCCGCCGAGCATTGCGCCGAGTCGACTGTCACTGTGACTTCATCCCCGAGTCCAATCGGAGCGAGAAAGTCAGCCGATGCGTGGACAAGTGGCAAATGCGGTCCATCAGCGATGAGTGAAGTGAGCTGAATTCCTCGGCTCGCGAAAAAACTCTCGACCGCCTCGTGGGCAAACTCGAATGCATTCGCGAAGTACATCACCCCGGCGGCATCGGTCTCGCCGAGTCGCAGCGACCTCGTGCATGAGTGCAATGGGGCGGATGACATGCGAACAGAATAGGGGGGGAGGAGCGATTACTCTTGTGGCGTGCACGCGGCGTTCGTTTGGATGTTGTCAGCCTCGACTCTCGCTTGGTCGGCGACCGTTTTCGGCCAGGCAGTGAAGGACTCCACGCAGGGAATACCAGACTGCGTGACAGTCGCTGCTCGCGATTGCGCGAGCCGATGCCCCCGAACGATGCGCGAGTATGCCCGGAATCGGGGGTGGGTGCCGAGTGAGGCTTCGATGTCCGAACTTGAGGCAGCACAGAGTGACATCGTTGCGACATGCGGCTCGCTCGCCGCACCGTGCGAATGGAAACTCGACTGGTACGCAACTGCTCCCGACATCACGCAGCTCAAGGTGTGGGTCGCACTTCTTGATGCTGATAGCCGCAGGCTAGAACGAGCTGCGCGTCGAGATGAGGCATGTACGCGCATCGTCGCAATGCTCGACGCCGCGCGGATGCTCACACAACTCTCACGGCTCGACACCCAGCAGTCAGCAGCGCGCCTGGCATGGCAAGCGATCCAGCGCGCCGAAACATTTCTTCCGCTCTCTGCGGATGCCGCCCGAGCGACGAAGATTCGTGACGCGGTGACGGCTCTTGCCACCGCACAGAATCTGGCATGGGCGCAGTGTGTGCAGACTGAACAGATTCGATGGCTCTCTCGTCCGCAAGATCGGGTGAAGGCCGGCTGTGATGGCGCTTCGCTGTATCAGTCTGCCCGCAGCGAGTCGGCGGCCATTATCTCAAAGTCAAACGAATACCCGCTCTCAAGACTGCGCGGCGAAGAACTTCTCGTTGAGATGCGGGCGGCGGCTCCATACTTTCTCGCCGTGGCGCAGGCGTGGGGAGCGACTGATGCCACCTCGCAACTCGCGGCACTTTCTGCCCGCGCCGAGCGCGGTGAGTTTGGCGCCTGGATCGCGGCAGCTCGACCAGACTTTGGCGCGATTCGAGGCGAGTTGAATCGAACTCGGGCAACGCTCGATGCGCTCAAAGATGCAGCGAGTGTGCGCGCCAAACCCGTGCCGCCACCATCGACCGCAGTGAGTCCTTCGCTGCCCCGGTAGCCAGCACAGTCACTCTCTGTTACTCGGTCGAGGGGGCCACAAGGCACGTGGCTTTGACAGCCAGCGTGCATCCCGACGGGCTCTTGTACGGAATGCAGCCGCAGAAGGCGGACTGCGAGCAGCACTTGTAACTCTGTAGAGACAGGCCGCCACAGGTGATTGGTGGTCCAGCTGAGCACTGGCAAAGTTGTTCGGTTGGACTGCAGTTCAATGAGGGCTGAGAGGTTCCTGAGCCATCAGCGACTGCATCAACTAGCTCGTGCAGCGTCATCCCTTCGGAGTCGATCGTGGTGATCCCTTCCGATCCGTGAATCTCCACCCGCGAATCCGAGAACGCGATCAAGATTGCGAATCCGAACTCGCCATCAAGAAACCAAGTGTTGTTGCCCGTTGGGATGGCGGTACCACCGAGATATGCATCAGAGCCATCGATTGTGATCGACAGAGGAATTCGAGCCGGGGGCAAGACTGGATCTGGACCAATCACAATCTCGAGCTCTCTGTCACCGACGACGGCAAGGTCGTCAGGATCGGCCCCGCTCTGTCCAGCGGCGAGCGTGCAGAGTGTCATCACCGTGAGAAATGACGCTGCCAGAAAACCAGCGGATGGACTCGAAGTGGGAAGGTTTTTCATTAACACTCTCCTAGAGTTCGCGAGTTCGTTGAACGTGAGAACCTGCAATAAACGCCATCATAGTATCATGAAAACGTTTGGCAATCAGCCAGAGTCGAAACTGAAATCGAATAACAGCCGAAAATCAAGCGCCCAATAACCCATCTGTCCTGCCGAGCGCTCGTGCGAGCAACTCGACCGATCGCGGAGCCGAGCCTTCGGCCTTGTTGTTGATGATCACCCATGAGTCCTTTCCGTGTGAGATCGCGAGCGAGCAGAGGCGTGCGAATTGTTCACGACTTGGGGGGTCAGCATCAACGATCTCATTGAATGGCTCATACCGGTCGACGGCCGCTTGGTATCCAAGTCCAGCGTGGAGCATCCATCGACAGACGATCGCTGGCTGCCCAGCAGGATCAACCGTCTGCGCCTGCACGAGTGGTGGAGGCATCGTGGGATGCACGCCGTACGAGTGGGATACGCCAGTGTCGCGAAGCATCGCAGCCCACGAGGGTCGCATGAGTGCGCGGTCGCGCACTTCCACCGCGTAGAGCGGTCCAACTGGGCACGCGCGCAGAAACACTCCGAGCCGACGGGTGAATGCTTCAGCACTCTTGGCTGAGCGCACTCCCATAGGCGAGAATTGAAAGAGGATCGGTCCCGCCGATGCTCCCAACCCTTCCATCACTGGATGGATCACCTCATTGACGGCATACCCCGGGTCAAGAAATCGAACAGCGGTCGTCGTCGTCTGATGGCTCGAGCTTGCGCCGATCTCTTGCCTCGTCACCGCCTCGTGAGCCTTCACCAGAAAGCGAAAGTCATCTGAGACCTGCGCTCGCAGCCGCGCATATTCCTCACGCGGTGCTGGTCTGTAGTAGGTCTTGTCGATTCCAACCGTGCGAAGCAATGGATGCTTGGCATAGCAGCGAAGCCCATCCTGTGCGAGCTGCGTGGTCGAGCAGGGCCCACCCCAGATAAGACCTCGCCATCCAGGAAAACTCCACGAGCTTGTACCTAGGCGCACGGAAGGATGAAGTGCTTCGCGAAGGATCTGGAGCGCAGGGTTCGTTGGGGCAGCAGTAAGTTCTTCAGAATCGTAATCGTCGCCAAAAAGCGAGCCCTGATTGGGATCGCGCCGACGCATCATCAACTCGCAGGCACCTTCATCTCAACGATCGAGACATCGTCGGTGAAGTGCTGAAACCCTTGTAACCCACGTGTGAATTCGAGCATTCGTGCGATCGGATCACTGTGCTTGAGCGCGTCGGTTCGTGCGAAACGTTGAAAGTCTGAGTGGGCCCAAACCGTTCCATCGGGGCGCGGAATCTCGACGATTCCATCGCTGTAGAGATAGAAGCGGTCGCCGGCTTGTAACTGTGCACTTGATTCTGAGTACTCGAACTCTGGCACAATGCCAACGGGCGGGCCGTCCGAGTCAAACTCTGCGTAGTCGCCGTTGAGACGTGTGACCATCGCAGGTGGATGTCCTGCTCCGCACCAGGTGAGTGCTCGCGTGGATCGATTGAAGACTCCGTACCACCCCGTGAAGTACATGCCGCGGTGGCTCGACATCGGAAACGCCGAATTGAGTCGCGTCATCACGCGTGCTGGACTCAGCAACTCGGCCCCCGAAAAGCCACCGGCGTGCAAGGCATTGCTCACGCTCACCGAGAGCAGCGCGGGTCCGACACCGTGCCCGCAGACATCGATCAAGAAGAGGGCGAGCATCCCATCGCCAAGTTCGCTCCATCCAAAGAAGTCTCCTCCCAGTTGCGCGCTCGGGATGAACGCGCCACGCACTTCGACATCTGGTGCCTGCAACGGTGGCGGAAGGAGCGATTGCACATAGTCGCCCGCTTGATCAAGCTCGCTCTTGAGTTGCCGATAGGCTTCGTTTCGCTCGAGCAGCGCGCGATATCCGCGTGAGTGGTACCGAATGCGCGCAAGAATCTCGATCGGGTCTGGCAGTTTTACAAGGTAATCATTGGCGCCTCGTGCAAATGCCTCAGCCTTCGTCGTCGCTTCCTCTTTCGACGAGAGCACGATGAGTGGGATCAACCGCGTCGCATCGTTTTGTCTGTAGTGGCGCACAAGATCGAGGCCATCGATGCCAGGCATGACGAGGTCTTGCAGAATCACTGTTGGCTCAACGCGCGTGGCGGTTGCGACGGCCTGTGTTGGGTCAGCGCAAAAGTGGTACTCAATCGTCGGTTGCGTTGCGCAGATGCGTCGCACTGCTTCGCCGATCATCGCTTGATCATCGACGAGCAGCACGACGACGCGATCAAGGGTTCCTGCGTCGGTCGTCAGTGTGTCCGTGGTCATGTGAACTCGATGCTACGAGGCGGTTACGGGCTTCGCGAAGGCGCGACTCGCTGCACTGGCGATCGAATCGAGCGGCAAGACGTGCGAGGCTGCACCGAGCGCGACGGCAGCACCAGGCATCCCCCAGACCACGCTCGTCGCCTGATCTTGCGCGATCGTCTGCCACCCCGCGCTTCGCAGGGCTCGCAAACCTTCGGCTCCGTCGCGACCCATTCCAGTGAGCAGGACGGCAACCCCCGAGAGCGCACTCTCGCGCGCGATGGAGTGAAAGAGCGCATCAACACTTGGTCGGTAGATCTGCGATGCCGGTTCGCGTACATACCTCACGCGTCCACCTTGAACAACAAGATGGTCTTCGGTTGCCGCGAGCAGGATCTGCCCTGGATCAAGCGCGTCACCGTCAGCTGCCACCCGCACTGGCTTCTTTGTCTCGAGCGTGAGCCATGCTGCGAGTCCAGCGGAGTAGTGAATGTCGATGTGCTGCACGATCAGCGTGCAGTGTGCCGCATGATTCGAGAGGCCACTGAGCACGACCGAAAGGGCATGAGGCCCTCCAGTCGACGACCCGATTGCGAGCGTGGGCGTGCGCGCGCTCGAGATGGTCGCCGTCGTCTCGCGGGAAACTGAGGAATCCGAACTCGACACTGCCGTCGTGTTGCGACTCTGCGCAAGCGATGCAGCCGCCGCACACGCGATGCGTGACTTTCGAACGAGCGCATCCACCCCAGTGATCGTGCCATCTTGAGCCATCTGTGGCGTGTGGACTGCGTCAATGGCCCCAGCGCTCAGCGATTCATACACAAGCGAAAGATTCCCTTCGATTGTGCTCGTGACCACCAGGATCGGGCAAGGACACTCTTTCATGATCGCACGCGTGGCAACGGCGCCGTCCATCACCGGCATCACCATGTCCATGAGAATCAGGTCAGGCACATCGCGCTTGCACTGGTCGAGCGCCTCGCGGCCATCGAGGGCAGTCCAGGCAACCGAGGCGTCGGGCATCTGCGAAACGGCTCGTCGCAGCAATTCCTGGGCCATCCGCAGATCGTTGACGATTGCGATGCGCATCAGTGGGTTGGCCCCACGAGATCTGCGACCGTACGAAGGAACGACTGATCTTGAAACGACCCCTTGGTCAAATAGGCTGACGCTCCAACTTCGAGCCCAGCGAGGCGATCTTCTTCTCGATCCTTGTAGCTGACGATGACCACGGGAACCCTCTCGAATCGGCGGTCTGCTCGAAGCCTTCGAACGAGTTCAATGCCGGTCATACGCGGCATGTCGACATCGCTCACAATCAGGTCATAGGACTGCTTCTGCACCGCATTCCATCCATCGACCCCATCGACCGCGGTGTCGACGAAGTACCCAGCGCGCACAAGCATTTGCCGCTCGACCTCCCTGACGGTGATCGAGTCTTCGACGACGAGGATTCGCTTCTGACGCCGTGCCGTCGCCAACGATCGGCCGTCATCGCCTCGCAACCGGCCGGTCTCGAGCAACTGCAGCGTCGACTGCACGAGGTCGCTCGCATCAAGAATGAGCAGCAGATCTCCGTTCTCTCGAATGCTTGCTGCGTCGACATGCGCCACATCACCCAGGCGAGCGTCGAGTGCTCGGACCACGAGATCCTCTTCACCCAAGAATGCATCAACGATGAGTCCGACCGTCCGTGTTCCAGCCTGCAGGCTCACAATGGCAAGGTCATCACTCAGCGACGACGATGCAAGTGGCTTGAGTTCGAGCAAGTCGGTGGCGTGCACCAACCCGACTGTGTCCCCGCGAATGTTGGCTGTCGGCCGCCCCTCGATGGTTGTGATCTCTGTGCGCGGGATTCGATCGATGCGCTCAAGTCGCGCGAGTGCGAGAGCGTATGTTTCGCCCGCGATCGAGATCACTGCCGCACGCACAATCGAAAGCGTCACAGGCAGGCGCAGCGAGAACGAGGTGCCACGGGGGCTCGACGCGACTTCCACCGAGCCACCGACCGCATGTGCCATCGACTGCACAACATCGAGCCCGACCCCTCGGCCTGAAATGTCGGTGACCTGGGCGGCGGTCGAAAACCCAGGAAGAAAGAGGAACGCGAAAAGCTCTGCATCATCGACTGACGCGAGTACTTCGGGTGAGGCAAGCTGCTTCGATGCAATGCGTGCGCGTAGCGCATCGCGGTCGATTCCCCGCCCGTCTTCGCGCACTTCGACAACAAGGCTGCCCGCGTGGTGCCGCGCCTCGACCCACAGCGTTGCATGACGCGGCTTTCCAGCCGCCACACGTTCGTCGGGGGTCTCGATTCCATGATCGATCGCATTTCGCACGAGGTGCCCGAGTGGAGCTTCGAGTTGGCGGAGGATTTCACGATCGACTGGCACCTGTTCGCCAGCGATGACGAGCCGCACGTCCTTTGACAGTGTGCGAGCGACATCGCGAACTGAGCGTGGGAGCGCGCCACAGGCATCCCCGAAAGGACGCATCCGACTGGCGACCGCTTCGTTGTGCAGCGCGCTCGCGAGTTCCTCACCTCGTCTCAAGTGCTCTTCGACTTGACTGAGCGCTTCATCAAGCGACTGCCGACTCGCCACGGCCGCACGCAGCGCGTCGCTACTCGTCGATCCGGTGACCTCGAGTCCGTCGAGGGCATCCGAGAGTGTGCGGTGGGCCGACTTCGCTCGACCAAGAGTGCGGCGGATCGAATCGAGTCGGCGCGCTTCGACGAGCGACTCGCCCGACAATTGCAGAAGTCGCTCGAGTCTCGACGAAGCGACTAAGACTCCAGCGCCTGCGGCAGCGGTACTCGCAACTGCATGTGGAATCTCAGGGCTTGGGGCACCGACTGGTGATGAGATCGCCGCGCGCGGAGTTGGTGGATCGATCGTCGCCAGCGGCGCAGGCAACGCCTCGTGCCGCTCTGACTTCGTCGCGGTGGCCCGAGGCGGCGCGGTCAACGACTCCGCCAGCGCTGAAATCGGGGCAGCTTCTTGCTCGAGCCACGCGCGCGCCTCATCTTCGGTTGCCTTGTCTGCGAGCGACAGCAAGACGTCGCTCCCCTTCAACAAGTCATCGATTCGCGCCGGAACTGGAATCTCAACACCGCGCTGAATGCGTACGAGGCACTCTTCCATCGCATGTGCGAGTTGAACAGCGCCATCGAGGTTGATGATTCGAGCAGCCCCTTTGACTGAGTGCGCAGCGCGCATGAGCGGCTCAACGAGCGTGGGTTGACCAGCATGTTGCTCGAGCGTCACGAGTCCGCCTGCAAGGCACGCGCAGTGCTGCTGCACTTCGGTGCGAAAGAGGTCGAACATCGAGAAGCCACCAAGGTCCATGTGTGTTACGCCAGCAGTTGGGTCAGTTCTGAAAAGAGTCGTTCAGGATCGATGAGCGAGGCAGAACCATGGGGGGTGAGGACAAGTCCCTTCGAAATGCGGCTCGGCGCACTCGCGACCGTGACCGGCAACGGTGAGATCGCAGAGTGTGCAATCGCGAAGACTCCGGGCACCTCATCTGCCTCGAATGCCCACGGACTAGCTGCGTCGCCAATGGCCACCGTCCGAGGCGTTCGAGTGAGTTGTTCGCCCGCGGGTAGAAGTCGCAGCAGCGCAACGAGGTCGACCACCGGCACCACCGCCCCTGAGAGTGCCGTCAGTCCGCGAAATCCATGGGCGGTCCGATGCGGAAGTCCGTGGACCGCTGTGACGCGAGTGACGCGAACAACGCAGGATGCGGGAAGGGCGAACCACTCGCTCGCGCAGCGCACGAGGAGCACATTGAGCTGAATCTCTCGGCGACTCGATCGAGGCAACGCGATCGCCTTCGTCGCCTGCGCAACGGTGGTTGGGTCTGGATCGCGATTCAAGAGCCGCGACATCGCAGATCTCGGATCGTTGGGAGTGTGTGGTCGTGACGAATTCATCGCTACACCTGCCTCACGAATCGATCAGTCGCTTGATGCGCGCTCGGTACCGATCAGCTTCGGCACCCCGTCCGAGTGCAGCTGAAAGTTCGGCAAGCGCGAGCAGGGCGGGGCCATGATCTGGCTCAAGGTATACGACTCGCTGATAGATCTGGTGCGCGCGTTCTAACTCGTTCTGTGATGAGAGGATTCCAGCGAGTGACTCGAGCAGGTCCACGCGGCTTGGGGCACGTTCGAGCGCAGCTTCGGCCACCTTGCGAGCT
>SXGU01262963.1_pt1 | contig 13407 bp, 13 predicted proteins | sample 3174531 | NCBI WGS metagenome assembly SXGU01 (sample SAMN11356863, study PRJNA531348) | freshwater metagenome | isolation source: freshwater sample F1-140 | place: China: Fuxian Lake, Yuxi | collected 2017-12-25 | reverse complement strand
TTGAGCGCGGTCTCGCCGCCAGGGCCGAACGGCGGATGACCGATGTCGTGGGCGAGCCCCAGCGCCCGGATCAGCGGATCGGGCGGCACGGGCACGGGCTGCCCCGCCCCCCGCCTCAGGTGCTGCAGGATGCCCTCGGCGATCTGCGCCACCTCGAGGGAGTGTGTCAGGCGCGTCCGGTAGAAGTCGTCGTCGCCCAGCGAGAGGATCTGGGTCTTGCCCTGCAGGCGGCGGAACGCGCCGGAATGAACCACCCTGGCATAATCGACCTCGAAGTCGTCGCGGGCGTCGTCGGCATGCCGACCCGATCCGCTCCGCCGCTCCCGCCATGCATCGAGGACGCTCACGCGGCGGCGGACCGGCGGGCCGAAATCGTCGTTCCGGTCGAGGTCAGGACGCAGCCCAGCGGACTGCGGAGCATCCCGGAACGAGGTCCAGCAATAGCCGCCATTCTCAAAGTGCCGTCCACGCGCCGGCCTCGACCCGGTGGGCTCCCTGTACGATCTCCATCACGTCCGGGACGCCGTCCTCCACGACCAGTTCCACCACGCGCGGCCGCTCCTTGGTGCCGAGCGCGCCCTTGCCGTCGGGGAAGTCCTCGATCCGCCTGAACGTGGACAGCCCACGCAGTTGCGCCTTCCGTGCGGTCTGGCCGCTGTTGATGGCGCTGAGCCGCACCCGGTCACGGTGCCGCTCCAGCAACCCGGCGGTGTCCACCTCGAGCACGACCTGCGGTTTGGAAGAGTAGGCGCCGAGCAGCCGGTCCAGTCGCTTCCGATCCGCCCAGAAGAAGGCCTTGGCGTTCAGGATCTCATACCATTGCGACGGGGTGAGCCCGTCCTGGAGGCACTTGAGCAGCGATTTCTCGAACATCGGCTTGTTGTCGCGGACGACGGCGTCGGGAAGCCCGTCACGCTTCAGCGTGACGCACTCCGGCCGCCGGGCGGATTCCACCGCCCGGCGGGCGCCGCCCTCGTAGCCGTAGACGTCGAGCAATCCGGACACGCTCAGCAGGCCGCGCTCCTGGATGCCCGGCCAGGTCTCGGCGGCCGCCATGTGCCAGACGCGCGGATGGCGCCTGATCAGTTCCTCGTCGGTCAAACCTGTCTCCTGTCGATGATGTTGGCGGGGCCTGGGCCGCAGGAGATAAGCCCGACCGGCACGCCGGTCACGTCCTCCAATATGTCGACGAAGTCGCGGGCGTCATCGTTCAGCCCGTCGAACGTCCTGGCGTCCCTGTTCTCCTTGCCGAGATAGTCCGCGAAGGTCAGCGCGATCATCGTCGCGCCGTTCAGCGCCGCGGCGCGACGGACCTGACCGAGGTCGAACCGCCCGATCCTGCGGGCCTTGCCGGAGATGGTGCCGGTCTCGGTTCGTCTGATGTCCTCGACCGGCAGGCCCGATCGCGCGGCGATGTCCTCCGCGTCGATCTCCACCCCCATGTAGCCGGACGTGCCGCCGACCCTTATCGGATAGGTCCGCACCACCGCGATCACCTCCCGGACCCGAGCGGGAGCGATCCCGGCATCCGCCAGGCACCCGGACGCGGTGGTCTCGCGGGACGTGACGTGCGGCCACATGCCGTGGTGGAGGCTGATGTCCGTTCCCTGCGTGCCCTCCAGCAGGACCCGGTGACCGGCGGCATAGGCCTTCTCCAGCTCGACGAAGGTCGGCCGGACGAACTTCGCGAGCCCTTCCACGTCGCGGGCAAGGCGAACGGGCGGTCCCCAGTTGCGCTTGCCGCGCCCCAGGATCTTGCGCGCGGTCGCCGCGCCCACGCCCTGCTTGGTCGAGCCGATCACCTCGAGCGAGCCAGCCTCCCAGCGCTTGTCCTCGTCGTCGATGATGATGGCCTGCGGATCGATCGAGAGCCGCTCCCCGTCGATGCCGAGCTCCGCGATCTCGCGGAGCAGGACCTCGAGCGAGATGGTTGTGCCGGGGCCGAGCACCAGGCTCGCCTCCTCGTTGTGGCGCGTGCCGGAAGGAAGCTGGGCGAACTTGTAGTAGGGATCGTAGACGACGTGGCCGGCATTGGGACCGCCGACCCGAACCAGCACCCGGTATTCGGGCGCCAGCTTCGAGCAGATGTTGCCCTTGCCCTCGCTGCCATATTGTCCGCCGACCAGCACGTCGACGAGGCGCTCGCGGCTCTCGGACGGCTTGAGCCCGGTGCCGGCGAGAACGGCCGCCGCCATCGAGCGCGGGTCCAGCCGGGCCGCATCCAGCACCACGTCGGCGCGGGCGGCCAACGAGCCGACCTGCCGCTCCGTCTCGTTCTCCTGCACAGCGGCGTAGCTGTCCGGCTCGACGACCTCGCGCGGGCGTCCGGCATGCCGACGCTCCAGCTCCTCGGACGACGCGACCAGGTGAACGTGCCTGACCAGACCCGGGAACCGCTTCCGCAGGATCTCGACCTGCTCCGGACGCCGCACCGCGTCGACCACCACCACGCCATCGGCGCCCCCGCCGGCCACGCGCGCGACCTCGTCCGCGACCCAGGAGAACCCAGTCGCCCGATCGAGCTCGTCACCGGCGCGCTGCAGCGGCTCGCGCTTGCTCTCGACGTCCTTCAGCCTGACGATGACCTCGCGGGTGGAGATCCTGAGCCCCGAGACCGCGCCGAGCACGGCCCTGCCAACCGTCGACTTCCCGCTCCCGACCGATCCCGAGAGTACGACCACCAACTTCATCCTCAAGCTCCGAACCGTGACGGACCGGAGAGCATAGCGGCGCGGCGGCGGAGCCGGGCGCCAATGGGTTCAAAATGGGTGCTTTTCCCGCGGGAGACGAGCGCCGATGAGCAGCAAGGGGAAAATGGATGAACAGCGAACGGCGCGAGCGCCGCCTCACCCTGTATCGCGACGACAGCACGTCGCAGGTCGTCTACGACCGCGTGAAGACCTGGTTCTGGACGGCGGGCAACACGGTGCTGGTCATCAGCAGATACGATGCCGAATCCGGCGAGGCGCACCACTACATCCACTGGCCGCGCGAGCGGTTCTGCTGGTTCCGGGACGAGCCGTCCCGGGCAGGTTCCATCTGAAGGAGCCCCCCGAGCCGAAAGCATCCGTGACTGTCGATGGCCGGTCAGGTGCCGTCCGAGCCGTCGTGGAGCGCTCCCGCCGCGAGCAGGTCGGGATCGGCCCAGAACGGAACCTGGACCCGCCACGCCCCCTGCTCGTCCCACAGGAAAATGGCGCCGTGCACGAGCAGCCGCTCCATGTGGCCACGCAGGGCGAGGAACGCGTCCGGGGTCGGATAGCGGTCGCCTTCCGACCAGATCGACGCAAGGTCGGCCCGAAGCAAATCGAACCAGCGGCGATGTTCGAGCCGCTCAAGCCTGGCCTCGAAGATCTCCCTGGCGGCCGGCGCGAGCTCGGGGACGGCAGCTGCGGCTGCCGCAGCAACGCTCAGGACGTCCGCTGCGATCGGCAGCATTTCGCCAAGCAGACGGTCAAAGTCGCGATGCGACCAGAACGCGCGGCGGACGGGAGCGAGCCGATCCTTGAGCCCGTGCAATGCCTCAACGAGCAGATCGACGGCCCGGACGCGGCGATCCGGATCCGACATCGAGGCATAGCTCTCCAAGACGAACGTCTGCCACGCCGGAAGAGCCTGGCCGACAAGCATCCTGTCGGTGTCCGCCCAGGTCGCCGGATCACGCGAAAACACATCGGCGAGCAGCGTCCCGGTGCCGAGGCGGGCAAGCTGGGCGAGCACCAGCCCCACCGCCGGCGCGAAGGACGCCTCCTCCGGATCCAAAAGCGCGAGCGCGACGTGCGGCCTCAGGAAGACGATGACGTCGTCGCGGCCGCCGGTCTCGACCGAAACGTTGTAGGCGAGTGTCGCGGCGATCGCGGCCGCCGAAACCTCCCCTGCGCCGCCGTCCGGCAGCGACGCAGCCACGGACCCCTCGTAGTCTGAATGGACGCGCACACCTTTCAGGGAGGAGATGTCGAACCGGTCCTGCATGAGGCCGAGCATGCTGGCCAGCGCCCTGCCCACTCCGGCGAGACGGTCCGCGTCCAGGCAGTCGGATTCGAGCGGAACGGAGCCCGGTCGCGGGAAGATCGCGCCCTCGGCACCAACCCCGGCAGTCGGCGGAGACGACAGCGCCGACTTGATCCTGGCGATCTCGCCCTGGAGCAGATCGTCGATCTGCGCGCGAGCCGCATCGCCGATGGTCGCCGCTAGCCTTCCAGCTCCTCGCTCGCCACCGAGCTCACGAAGAAGTCCATGCAGTGTGGTGCCGCAAGGGTGTTGAAGCTGTCCAGCGGCACGGCCGCCCCATTTCGGTGGCCGACCAGCATCAGGTCGGGCGCCAAGGGCATCAGGACGGCGTCCAGCGACTCGCGCGCGACCATAAGCAGGGATGACGCCGTCCCCCCGTCGTCGACGCCCAGCGCCACGAAATCGGGCAGGATGAACGATGCGTCCGGGATCGCCTCCACCCGCCAATCAAGCGCCTTCAGCGCATCGACGCGCAGCTCCGGCGCAAGCGACGAACCCAAGGTCCGGACATGGGCCTGCCGCATCGCGTCCGCACCCTGGTCACGCACCCGTGCCGCCATGTCGCCGATCGCGGTGGAGAACTCATCGAAGCCCGTTTCCGCATTCTCGCGGAGCAGGGTGTAGGCGAGCGACGCCAGCGCCGGAGCCGGGATGCCGAGCATTGCGAGCTGCGGCTGGCCGACCACGTGCTCATCGAACAGGTCGCGAAACCGCCGGCTCGGGACCGGGCCGTCAGCTCCGAGCAAGGCGGCGATCCGGCCGGAGTCGCCGAACAAGCCGGCGATGGCGTCGGCCATGCCGGCGATACCGGCGCGCATGAAGCCGCGGACGTGCCGGTTCCTGACCAGCAGATGGGTTACGACCCGCGCCGAGACCCCGGGATCCACGGACGACCCCGCGGAAGCGGATAGTTCGCGCACGTCCGAGGCCAGGTCGGTCTCGTAGCGGGTGATGAGGTCGTCCAGGGTCTCCGATCCGTCCGCTGAGAGTTCGGAGTAGAAGAAACGCTCGGCGGCCACGTCGTCGACGTTCGCGGAGTAGGCACGGTCCCGGCGATACACCCGCACCTGTGCGACCCGGCCCTTCCGGTCGCTCCGGAAGGCGCGGAGAAAGAGCCTTGGGATGTAGTGTTGCTTCACGCCCGACATCGGGGGGATCTAGGCATGAGGGGCGGGCGATGCACGCCTGGCGGCGGCCTCAGGGCCCGATCCTCGGGCCATGGAGAGGGTCAGCCCCGAGACAGTGCCTTCACTCCCCGTTGCAGACGTCGCACATCGCCGCCTCTTCGGTGACGACGCCCTCGTTGATCCCGAACGGCAGCTGACAACTGACGCAGACGGCGACCGGGTCGGGCCGCGGAAGCGGCGGCGGAGTTTCGCGGGCGCGCTTCTCCTCGTGCCAGCGTGCTCTTTCCTCGTCGCTGAACGGCAAGGGGGCGCCCTCCTCTCCGAGGACCATGCGGAATCGCTGCTTAAAGGTCCGTTGCCGTTCCGTGCGGGCACGCACCACGATCCCACAGCCGACACGCGTGCCTGGAACGCCGCCGCCGCTGCGTCGCGCTCCTGGCGACGACGTCCGCGCCGGGGCAGCCTTCCCGGAGCTGGTCGGAGGCGCTGATCGAGCCGACGGAACTTCCGTGGCGAGGAGTATCCCTGAAGAACGAGCGTCCGGAGGCGACGGTAACGGGGCGGACGCTCGCCTCTTCGAAGCTAGTCGACGCAGTGAGAGATCCGAGCCTCAGCAGGAAATGGGCAGCGTCAGCTGGTTCTCGTCCCGCTCCGTCCCTTGCGCTTCCATCCGCCTCAGCAGGAACGCGGTCACTTCGTCGGCACCCCGCGCGCGCAGCCGCGGATCGGGCGAGGTCAGCGCCAGCCGCGCCCACGCCGGAGCCGACGCCAAGAGGGTGGAGATCCTGTCCAGATGTTCGTGCGTGACCATGTCCGTGATGCCTTCGAGATGCCGTAGCCAAGAAGAACATATCCGGAACATCACTCAACCGATTCGTCGTGGGCCGAAACGCACACGGTTACCCACGAACCAAAGGAAGGAGATCGGAATGACAAAAGCTGTGCTCCTGTTGGCGATCATCGCGCTCGCCGGATGCTCGACCCAGCCCGTGGAAAAGGACGGCCCGGACCAGAGCCGCCAGGCGGAGAAGCGCCACAAACCGCTGAGGGGGTGACGCCGAGCCTCCGGGAGGATCGTCACGCCGTGGCCCCAGGTGCGCGCGCCGAGCGGGGCGGTAACAGCCCTGCAACCTCCTGATCCCCAGATGAAGCGAGTTGAAGCTCAAGGAAGAGGGAAAAGGGTCCTGGAGCTTCGGTGAAACCGCCGGATGGAGAACAGGAAGATGACGAAGATCAAGAACAGCAATCACGCCGTGGCCGCTCTCGCGGCCTTGGTCGCGCATCGCCTCGCGCAGCTGTGCCCCATCGCCCAAACGCCGCGTCCGGACCAGTGGGACGCGGTGCCGGCCACCTACAACGCGCTCCGGCCCGACGCTCTCGACGTCACCCTGACGATCCCGCTCTGGCGCGGCTTCACGGCCGTGCTGCGCGACCGGAACTCGTTCGTCTTCGGAAGCGCGGAGCTGCACGAAATCGCCGGGACGGCAGAGCAGTTCGCCCAGGCCGCCATCAAGGCCATCGAGGCCCGGGTTGAACTCAAGAAGACTGCGTCCGCCGTGCGCGTCGAGGCCCGCAAGCTGTGCAGCCTTCCCGGCGGGCCACTCAAGTTGCTGGACGTGAGGCTCGCGCCGTTCGACGTCGCCGCGAACGAGGAGTTCGCCTTCACCGTTGAATGCGAAGGCCTGGACGACGTCCTCCGGCCCACCCGTCTCGCCTACGTGACGGACGGTGCGGATTATCTGGCTGAAATGGTGTTGGCCGACTTCGAGACGCAGGTCGCACGCGCGGCAGCGCGCGACCAGCTGCGGAGCCTCGGCGCCAACGCGATCATCGATGCCGTGACGGTCGCCGCGCTCGCCCACTTCGACATCGACCTCGTGCAGGCGCTCTCCACCCCGATCGTCGCGCCCGGGCTGCAGCGCCTGCCGGTCGCGGCGGTGGAGGGCGAGAAGCGGCCCGACGAGATGTTCCTGCAATGGAAGGACGGCTGGGTCTCCTCGAGCTTCACGCTACCGGGCGGGGCCCGGTGGCACGCGGGCAAGCTGCACCTCAAAGGCGCCGCCCACGACGTCAGCGGCCTCGCCGGGAAGAGCGTGCGGGAGATCGTCGACGATCCCATCTTCGAGGCCATGAAGATCTCCGCCGCAGCAAGGTTCCGCGAAACGATCTCCATATCCGTCCTGGAGCGCATCAGCTTCGTCGACACCGACACCGGCGAGATGAGGGAGGCGGCCTGAAGGCGGACCGCACGGCGGAACGGTCGCGCGGGTGCGCCCGGGCCGCTTCAGCCCGGGTCGGCCTCCCGGTCGGAGGCGGCGCCGCGCAGGGCCGGGTTCCGGGCGTTGAGGCGCGGGCGGCGCTCCAGCACCTCGGCCCCGACCTCCACGTCCTCCAGAAAGCGGGCCACCGGCACGCCCATGGCGAGCGCGAACCGGCCAAGCGTCTGGAGCGAGAGGTTCTCGGCCCCGTTCTCGATCCGGCTGACGTGGTAGGGGTTGAGGCTCGCGCGCGCGGCGACCTCCTCCTGGGTCAGCCCGGACGCGACGCGGACGTCATGTATGCGGCGGGCGACCGCCTTGTAGAATCGCTCCGACACGATCCCGACGGTGGCGGGCGGCCGGAGAAGAGTCCAGCCGCCCCGCGATGCCCATCCTGCAACAGCCGACGGCGTCGGGGTCAGGCCGCATCGGCATGATCCTCCACCCCCCAGACGGCCTCGTCCGACGTGCCGAAGGCGGCGGCGCCCATCGCGCGGAAGCCGAGGTCGAGCTCGGGATCGCGGTAGCGCAGCTCGTCGCGCATCGCCGCCATGAAGCGGGTCACGACGCGCAGCGGCTCGAGGACGAGGAAGCATCGCTCCAGTCCGTCGGGCTCGGCCGCGCGCCACAGGTCGTCGTCGGGACGGGCAATCTGGACCGGCACCGGCGCCTCGTCGCCGTGGAGCTCGAGGGGATCGAGGAGGACGATCCGGCGCAGACGCCCGGCGGCGGCCTGCGCCGCCGGATCGGCGTCGCCGCCGGCCATCATGCGGGCGGCGCGCCACGAGGCCACCAGCACCCGCGAGAGGATCCACCAGTTGCCCTCGACCGTGACCGCGGTGCGGGCGGGCGCGATCCCGGCGGCGAGGAGCTCGAAGGCCGTCACCAGCCGCAGCGCGCCGTCGACGTCGTGCCGCGTGCGCCGGCCGCGTCCGGCGCGCGCGTAGGACGGGAACTCGCGCTTCTGGAGGTAGCGGACGCGCATGGCCACGGTCCCGGCTAGGGCGGCGGTATCGCAGCCCGGCCGCGCGTGCATCGCCACCAGCAGCCGCTCGGCGTCCGCATTGTCGAGGGCGGGTATCACGTCGGCCATCGTGGCGGGACTAGCACGGCTGCGGGCGCCGCGGAACGCGCCGATTCGGCCGCGCGGGGCGCGATCCTCGCGCGCCCTCGCGCGCGCGCGACCCCCTCGGCCCGCCTCATCCGACAACGCCCCGGCGAGGGTTGGCGGCGTAGTTACACCACCGCCGCGCGGAGGGGAGAAGGTGGCTTTTCGGGCTGAACGGGGCTGTCCGCGAAACATACCTTGATCGCGGACATGCGCCGCGCGCACGATCTTGTCAGAGGGAAACTGCGGAAGACCGCGGGGTAACTACGGCGCTTACAAGGCGGTCAGCCTGGTGATGCCACCTCCACCATTGATTGCACTCAGTTCGATGAGTATCAAACAACCTTCATTTGAAGGATGTTTGGTACATGTCGGTCGGTTACAACCTCATCAGCAGCGGTCCCGCAGCAGGGACGGTGTTGCTCGACAACCAGGTGCATGGGCCCCTGTCCAGCGTGGTCGCCTTGATCATGCAGAGCTACCAGAAGAGCACCTGGGCCAAGCGTGCGCCGCGCCTGGAGGCAGCGCTCAACGCCTTCTTCCAACCGGTCGAGGGCACGAGCATCCCGGTCCCGTTCGTGCACGCCGACCTCGCGCGCGATCTGATCATGGAAAGCCTGCAACGCGAGGCGACGGTGGTCCCGAAAGGCGGCGGCAGGGTCGGCTACAACGTGTCGCACGACACCGACATCGAGCGCATCGACCAGGAACTCCATCAGGGCAGGAAGATCTGCGACCAGGCCATCCTCGGTGGTCATTCCGTCGCAGAGAACCCGTTCCTCCTGCCCGGGCTCACACCAGCGATGCTCAGAGCCCTCAACGCGGCGAACAAGGTCGCCACCAGAGATGATCAGGAACGGGATTATCGGCAGGACACCGGTCGCTACTTCTCGATCGAGCGGCCGCCGCGGGAGGCGCCGCGGGTCGACGACCCCAAGCTGTTCGACAAGGTCGATCGGGCGCTGGCGAAGCACTGCCCCGACACGAGCATGCTCCGCGCCAGCCAGATGCAGGGCTCGATCATATCGCGCCCGAGCGAGACGATCGAGATGACGTTCGCCAGCCCGACACTCGGCGCACAGATGATCGGCAAGGCCGAATTCTGCCGCCTGCTCATCATCAAGGACAAGCTGACCGGCCCCAAGCTGCTCAAGCCGGCCGTCATCAAGCGGGGCTTCGCGCCGGTCTTCTACGAGGACTGGATCGACAATGAGCGCCGCGAGCACGACCCGCGCGGATGGGGCCTGGCCGAATACCAGCGCGAATGCTTCGCCGGGAATCCGGAAGCCCTGGCGGCACCCATCTTCCTCAACACTGAAGGCGGCGGGCTCAAATACGACACCGCCAGGAAGCGCAGGTTCGCGCCCGCGATGCGGAAGGCCCGCATCATGTTTCAGGACAAGCCGATCACCATGAGTCTCCGGCGGCACAATGGCGTCAACGAACTCCTGGACTTCATCGAGGAGCTGGACCTCCCCCGCTACATCAAGGACCGCATGAGGGAGGCGGTGATCGAGCTGATCGGGTGGAGGGACCCGAACAGCATCAAGTCCTATTCGGCATTCCATGACAGGATGAGGAAGATCCGAGAGATGTTCGGTCTCCAGGATACCCTCGTCGACGGCGGCGACGCGTCGACGATCGCAGCCAAGGTCCTCGGCGAGGAACGGCCGGACTGGATGCGCGCAGCCTGGAGGAACGCGGAATGAGATCCTGGCAACGGCGCAAGGCCGCCCGGTCGAAACCTAGCGCGAAACCGGCGCCCCGCTCCCCGGCTCTGCCTACGGGACCTCGGGTCCGCAAGGGACCTCAAGACATCCACACCCCCAAAGCGCTCGCACAACGGTGGGGCTGCTCCGAACGGAAGGTAGTGGAGGGCATCAAGCTCGGCATGATCGACGGCTTCCGCACGGAAGTCGGAGACACGGTCGTCTGGCACGCACTCACCAACTCGCCGGACATGGACCTCAAGGATCGGCTGGACGCGCTCGAGGAGGGAGAGCCGGGTCTCCCCAACGTCGACGCAATGCTGCGCTACGACCGGATGCGGCTGGTGGCGGACGGATCGACAAGACCCATTCCCGACTTCTGGTGCCGGGAACACCTGCTGCTGCCTGATCGATACGAGGGCGACATGCTCGGGCAGGAACTGCACGGCGTCCTCACCATCAGCGACAAGATGGCAGATGCGTTGCGAGTGCGTCTGGAGTGGATGGACGTCGAGATGGTGTCAGCCAGTCCGGCCCCCGACTTTCCGGGCGATGGAAAGGCGGCGCTGCTCGCCGCACTCGGTCCGGCCGTGCCCACGCTCCGACACACTTGGCTGGACCCGATCGGCGGGGGAGCCTACCCGGACATCCCGCCGAACGTCGTCACCCGTCTGCTGGCGGTGGATCCGGCTCACAGGCCGCTGGCCATCGCGCACACCGCCAAGGCTGTCGCGGAGCAAGCCTATCCGAGCTTCGCCGGGCTCGCCCTCGATCACCTTCGGATCGGCATCGTCCTCCAGAACGTGAACAGAAACGATCCCGAGGCGATCAAGGAGAGGATCCTCAAGTTCATGGCGGGCGAGATCCTCAGGGGGACACCGCCAACCGCGGTTAGGCGCGCGGTCTACGTGCTGCTGGTCGCTGAACGCGACCTCGATCGATGGCACGATGAGCCGCTGCCCCTGCCGCTCAAGACTTGGCTGCGGGGAGCGCAATTGCGCGTGCCGACCGACGCACCGTTCCGCCGGGCCATCAACCGCTTCGTCACTGACATCGCCAACGACGGATTGGCGGGCCGGAAGGTGCGGTCCGACCCGATCCGCGACGCCTATTCGGAGCAGATGGCCGAGCTCAAGTCGAAGCTCGACGAGGCCCAAGTGATCCACGACAAGATCGAGGAGGGGCACCATGAAGCGGGCCGGCGCCCGCCGTTCCGGTTCTCCTTTCCACTGGCCGAAAAGGATGAGGACGGGCGCGACACGGGCCGGAGCATGCTCGTCCTCATGGAGTCGGTGACGGTGGAGCACCTCTGCGCACGCCTGAAGGCGGAGGCGCGCCAGCAAGGGTTCGATCTGTGTCCGACGTCCTTTCTTCGCGCCTACCAACCCGGTGGCGTGCATGAAGACAAGGTCACGCCCGGGCGGCGGGTGGTGATCTACCGAGGCGTCGAGGCGGTGGAGCCCGGCGCCGAACCGCGCCCCCCGCACATGATGGCCGCTTACGAGAACGCCGCAACCCTGTCCCCGGCCGGCTTGCCCGCCGCCGTGCTTGAGCGCCGACGGCGATACCTGTCCGTCGGGGACCTGCCCGTTCCCGCCTACCGGCCCCGGGGTCTGATCGGCGGAACCGACTCCATCGAGCGTAAGCTCATGTGGTGGGCAATGAGGCTGACCGGCGAGGTGGTCTATCCGTCCGCCTCCTATCTGCTGGGCGCCTCGACGGCCCATCTCGGACACCTGACGCAGCTCCGCAGCGGTGGGCAGCGCGGCGGCACGATCACCCAAATGCTCGAGAGCTTCGAGCGCGGCTGGGGCTCCGCACCCGTAGATGGGAAGCAGCGGCCGGTCTTCTTCGCCAAGCCCAAATACCGCGACGAGCGGCTCCCGATCCCGGTGCACGAAACGGTCCCGATCGACATGCGAAGGCATGTTGACCTGATCACGAAGATCGAGGGCGGCTTCGGCCCCGTCCCGCCCAGCTGGGAGCATCCCCGCGGCTCCGCCTCAGACGTCTACGCGCTGCAGGTGCAGGGCGTCGCAGTGGGCGTGCGGGGCCTCAACTATTGCGTCTCGCACGTGTTCGGCAGACTGATCTTCTCCAACGATCCACGCCACGCCACCGCGGGCAAGCTCGCCGACCTGGGCGCCTCCGCCGAGCAGGTCGGCGACGTGCTCATCAACACGCCGCCCGTGGCGAGGAAGTACATGGCGAGAGGCGAGGGAAGCGCCGCAGCCAGACTGCGAGACCTGGTCGAGCTGTGCGACGACCTATCGGCGCTCGGCAACCGACCCAAGCGGCGGAGACGGGCGTGACCGCCGCGCCTGGACACCCCATCGCCGCGGCCCTAAGGAAGTTCGGGCCTCGCCCCAAGCCGCCGGCGCGGCCGCCCTCGCCGGGCACCCGCGCCGCCAAGTGGCTCTCGTTCACGCGGCTCAAGTGGGCGATCAGGTGGTGCAAGCACCAGGGTGCGCGCGTCGACGGCCATGGGCTCGCGGATGCGACGCTGCTGCTGTTCGGGCACCGCCTTCCCGCAAAGACGATCACCGGCAACGAGTTCTGCGAGGTGATCTACCGTGCGTTCACCGACACGGAGCCGGCGCCGCGCGCGCGGGCGAAGCCGAAGATCCCGATCCCCGCCCGGCTCCGCAAAAAGAGCGCCGCCCAGCTTCGGATGATGGTGCTGGAGCTGGAGGCCGCGCTTGCGACGCAATCGGACATCGCCGAGAAAGCCCTGCTGACCGCGGCCGAGGCGGCCAAGAAGGGGGCCGTCGAGGCCGCGAGGCAGAGACGCATGCGCGAGGCGATCGAGAAGGCGAAGCTGCTAATGGGAGACGGGGCCGAACCCGTCGAGGGAGAGGCTCACGGCCCTGGCAATGGAAGCGGCGTGCCCGAGCTCGAGCAGGTGCTGGTCGACCGCCTCGGAGAGGAGCGCCTGGAGCTTGCCGAAGAAGGTGCAGCGGGCGTCCATGGCAACGATCTCCCGCCGCCAAGCGCCGCCAGCCTCAATCGGCACCTGGTCGGCCGCGGGCCGCCAGCGGGCAAGGCCGGAGGCGTCGGTCCAGGCAGCCGCGACGACCCGGCCGCGACCGTCGAGAGCGGTGACGCGGACCTCACCGCCGGCCGCGCGGCGGACCACGCCGAGAGCCGCCCTCCGAGCCGAGGTCGCGTCCGCGCAGTCGCGCCACCGCGCGGTC
>SXGU01502450.1_pt1 | contig 13408 bp, 15 predicted proteins | sample 3174531 | NCBI WGS metagenome assembly SXGU01 (sample SAMN11356863, study PRJNA531348) | freshwater metagenome | isolation source: freshwater sample F1-140 | place: China: Fuxian Lake, Yuxi | collected 2017-12-25 | reverse complement strand
GCGCCGGCGTTGGATCATGCCGGGCAGCAGCACCCGCGAGCAGAGGTACACACTCTTGAGCACCACCCGCAGATTCAGCTCCCACTCGTCCTCCTCGATGTGCAGGATGTCGTCGCCGCTGGCCAGACCGGCGTTGTTGACCAGCACGTCTACCCGGCCATAGGCGGCCAGGGCCTGGGCGGCCATACGCTCCACCTGGTCCTTGAGGGAGACGTCGGCGGTCAGGGCCAGGGCCTTGCCGCCGGCGGCCTGGATGCGGCCGGCGCATTCCTGGGCCCGGTCGGGGCGCAGGTCGGCCACCGCCACCGCGGCGCCTTCGGCGGCAAAGAGTTCGGCGATGGCCCGGCCAATGCCCGAGCCGGCGCCGGTCACCAGCGCCACGGTGTCTGCAAGCCTCATTTTAATCCTCCTTGCCCTTGCGGCGGAACAGCGAGAGGCCGCCGAAGCCGCTGATGATGGCCATATAATAGCCCAGGTCGTACCACCAACCGGTGTTGGTGGGCTCGTAGATGCGGATCTCGGAGTTGAAGAACCCCCACACCAGGCAGATGGGGGCCACCCAGCCGTGCCAGACGCCCCAGAAAAAGCCGGCCGGATCGTCGAGGTTGTAGGTGCCGTCGCCGGGCACGCAGCCGGTCAACAGGAAGGGGACGGCCACCAGCAGGCCGAGAGTGGTCTTTTTCATCGCTGCCCACCTTTCGCAAGCCCCCCAATACTATCAATCCCCATCCGGGCCGGCAAGCGGGCTTTACTATTTTCTGCCTTTGTGGGCATATTAGGAACCAGTTGCCAGAGCCTTCGGCAGAAAGGGTGTTTTTGATGAAAAAGATCCGCGTGGGTGTGCTTTTCGGCGGGCGTTCCTGCGAACACGAGGTTTCGGTGCGCTCGGCCCGTTCGGTGCTGGAGGCCATCGACCGCAGCAAGTACGAGCTGACCATGATCGGCATCTCCAAGGCAGGGCAGTGGTTGATGGCCGGCAACGCCCGGGCGGTGCTGGAGGCCGGGGTGGTGGAGGAGGGGGGGCTGCTGCCCGTCAGTCTGGAGCAGGACGGCGCCCTGGTGGGCCGCGAGGGCGGGCCGGTGGATCAGCGCCTCGACGTAATCTTTCCCCTGTTACACGGCCCCTTCGGCGAGGATGGCACGGTGCAGGGGTTGATGGAACTGGCCGGCATCCCCTACGTGGGCTCGGGGGTGGTGGGTTCGGCGGTGGGCATGGACAAGGAGATGACCAAACGCGCCTTCCGCGCCGAGGGCCTGCCCCAGGTGGAGTACGCGGTGGTGCGGCGCCATCAGTGGCGGCAGGACCCGGCTGGGGTGCAGGGCCGGCTCGAAAACCAGCTGGGATACCCGATGTTCTTTAAACCCGCCAACCTGGGTTCCAGCGTGGGGGTGTGCAAGGCCCACGGCCCCGAGGAGTTCCGCGCCTGCCTGGAGGAGGCGGCCGCGTACGACTACAAGGTGGTGGTCGAGGCCGAGGCCACCGACTGCCGCGAGGTGGAATGTGCGGTGCTTGGCAACGAGGAGCCGCAGGCCTCGGTGGTGGGGGAGATCGTGCCGGGCAACGAATTCTACGACTACAACGCCAAGTACATCGACGACAACTCCCAGCTGATCATCCCGGCCCAACTGCCGCCCCAGGTCGCCGAAGAGGTGCGGCAGCTCTCGCTGCGGGCCTTCCGGGCCGTGGAGGCGGCTGGCCTGGCGCGGGTGGATTTCTTCGTCAGCCGGCGCGACGACCAGGTCTATATCAATGAGATCAACACCCTGCCCGGTTTCACCCCCATCAGTATGTACCCCAAGCTCTGGGAGGCCAGTGGGGTGAGTTACGCGGCCCTCATCGACCGGCTGATACAGCTGGCCCTGGAGCGCCACCGCGAGCGGCAGGATATCCGCACCGTGCTCTGAGCCGGGACCGCCCGCCAGCAGGGCAGTCACGCCCATCGATTGACATTTGTGGACACCGAACTACTACTGTCCACCTTGGTCCCAAGCTGAGCAACTATATCCAGAGTGAGGCGCGTATGCGACTTTCGGTCAAGGATGTTGCCGGGCTGTTGAGGGTGTCGGAAAAAACCGTGTACCGCTGGATCAAGCAGGAGGCCATCCCCTTTTATCGGGTCAACGAGCAGATCCGCTTCAACCGGGCGGAATTGCTGGAATGGGCCACCTCCCAGCGCATCCAGGTTTCCCCGGCGATCTTCCTGGAGCGCGAGGCCGGCCAGGGCCCCCTGCCCAGCCTCGCCGAAGCCCTGAAGGCCGGCGGGGTGGAATACCGGCTCGGCGGCCACGACCAGCCCTCGGTGCTGCGCGCCCTCGTCGAGGTGCTTAAACTGCCCGAGGAGGTGGACCGCGAGTTCCTCTACCAGGTGCTGCAGGCGCGCGAGTCCCTGGGTTCAACAGGGATCGGCGACGGCATCGCCATCCCCCATGTGCGCAATCCGGTCGTCCTCCACATCTCCAGGCCCACCATCACCCTGTGGTTTCTCGAACACCCCATCGACTTTGGCGCCATCGACGGCCAGCCGGTCAACATCCTCTTCACCCTGATCAGCCCCACCGTCCGCGCCCATCTCCACCTGTTGTCCCGGCTCAGTTTTGCGCTGCGCCACCAGGAGTTCAAAGCCCTGCTCAAAGGGCAGGCCTCGCGGGAGCAGTTGATGGCGGGGGTGGTGCGGGCCGAAACCGCCCTTCCCACTCCCCATCGGCCCGACCTCCAGACCGGCTGACCTCATGGCCCCCGACCTGTGCCTGCCCGCAAGCGCCCGCCCCTTTTCCCCCTGAGCGCAGGTGCGCTGCTGAAAGTGCGAAGATGCTCGGCATTTGGCTGATTCTGGCGGCAATCGCGATCCTCGGCCTCAGCGGCCTGCCTGGGTGCCTGCTCCCGGCCCGGTCGGCGGCGGGGCAGCGGCTGGCGGTGCTGCTGATGGTGTGTGGCAGCCTGATCGGGTTGTGCGGAGTGGCGCTGAGCGGTGGGGCGACGTTCGCCCGGGTGTTGCCCTGGTCGCTGCCATGGGGCCAGCTCACCGTGGCCCTCGACGCCCTCAGTGCGGTGTTCCTGGTGCCGGTCTTCCTGGTGCCGGCGCTGGGTTCGATCTACAGCCTGGGATACTGGCCCCAGGCCAAGCACCCCGAAAACGGCCGGCGGCTGGGGCTGTTCTACGGCCTGCTCGCCGGCGCCATGGCCCTGGTGGTCATCGCCGGGGACGGGTTGCTGTTGCTCATCGCCTGGGAGGTGATGGCGCTGGCGGCGTTTTTTGCGGCCACCGCCGAGGAGGACCGCGAGGAGGTGCGCCGCGCCGGCTGGATCTACCTGGTCGCCACCCACCTGGGCACCCTCTGCCTGATCGCCCTCTTTGCCCTGTGGCAGCGGGCCACCGGCTCGCTGGCGCTGGCGCCGGCAGCGGGGTTGCCCGCCGAGCTGGCCGGAACCCTCCTGGTGCTGGCAGTGGTGGGTTTCGGCTTCAAGGCCGGGCTCATGCCCCTGCACGTCTGGCTGCCCGGAGCCCACGCCAACGCCCCCAGCCACGTCTCGGCGGTGATGTCCGGGGTGATGCTCAAGATGGGGGTGTACGGCATGGTGCGCCTGAGCGGCCTGTTGCCGGCGGGGCCCACCTGGTGGGGTGGGGTGCTGCTTTTGGCGGGGGCGTTCAGCGGGGTGGCCGGCATTGCCCTGGCCCTGGGGCAGCGCGACCTGAAGCGGCTCCTGGCCTACAGCAGCATCGAGAACATCGGCATCATCGCCATGGGCCTGGGCCTGGCGCTCTTGGGCCGCTCGCTGGGCCGGCCCGACTGGGTGATGCTGGGCCTGGGCGGGGCCCTCTTGCACGTGTGGAACCACAGCCTCTTCAAGCCCCTGCTCTTTTTCAACGCCGGCGCCCTCATCCACGCCACCCACACCCGCGACACCGAGCTGATGGGTGGACTGGCCAAAAACATGCCGCAGACGGCGGTGCTCTTTGGGGTGGGGGCGGTGGCCATCTGCGCGCTGCCGCCGCTCAACGGCTTTGCCAGCGAATGGCTGGTCTACCTGGGCCTGCTGCGCACCCTCGACCCAGCGGGCGGGCCGCTCTTCCCGGCGGCGGCGGTGGGGGCGGTGGCCCTGGCCCTGATCGGCGCCCTGGCGGTGGCCTGTTTCGTCAAACTGCTGGGTGCGGTGTTCCTGGGCGCGGCGCGCGGCGAGGATGGCGCAAAGGGGGGTGATCCAGGCCTGAGTATGCGTTTGCCCATGGCGGTGGCCGCGGCTGGTTGTCTCGGGCTCGGCCTCTTTCCCTGGCTGGCGGCGCCACTGATAGAAGGGGCGGTGGCGGTCTGGGCGGGGGGGCCCTTGCCCGCCGGGGCGGCGCTGGCGGTACTGGCACCCCTCAAGTGGCTATGCGCCCTGGGGCTGGCGCTGCTCGGGCTGGCGGCGGGGCTGTGGTGGGCCCTGAGCGCCGCCCCGCGAGCTGGGCTGCGGGGCGAGGCCGGCACCTGGGATTGCGGCTATGCCCAGCCGACCCCGCGCATGCAGTACACCGGCTCGTCCTTTGGCCAGCTACTGGTCCAGCTCTTTGCCCTCCTCCTCTGGCCGCGGCATCAGTGGCCGGCGATACGCGGCCTCTTTCCGCGGTCCGCGCGTTTTGCCTGTGCCATTCCCGACGCCGTGCTCGACCGGCTGGTCGCGCCCTTCTTTGCGCTGGCCGGCCGCCAGCTGCCGCGCCTGCGCATCCTGCAGCAGGGACAGACACACCGGTACGTGCTCTACATCATCGCCATGGTGGTTTTCCTCTTTGCCTGGGGGGCAATGGGAGGCCAGCCATGATCGACAAAGGTATACAGGTGGCGCTGCTGCTGCTCATGCCGCCGCTGCTCTTGGGGGTGATCAACAAAACCAAGGCCTGGTTCGGCGGGCGCCGGGGGCCGCCCCTGCTGCAGCTCTACTGCGATCTGTACAAACTGGTGCGCAAAGGCCTGGTGCTGAGCCGGACGACGACCTGGGTTTTCCGCCTGGGGCCGGTGGTCACCCTGGCGGCGGTGGGTCTGGCCGGCCTGCTGGTGCCCTTCGGCAGGGCGCAGGCCCCCATCTCCTTCACCGGCGACCTGATCCTCTTTGCCTACCTCTTCGGGCTGGCGCGTTTCCTTACCACAGCGGCGGCGCTGGACACCGGCTCGGCCTTCGAGGGTATGGGGGCGGCGCGCGAGGTGACCTTTGCCTGCCTCAGCGAGCCGGCGCTGCTCTTCGCCTTCCTGGTGCTGGCCAAGATCTCCGGTTCGCTCAGCCTGACCCAGATGCTCAATGGCCCGGCCGGCGGCTTCTCGGCCGAGGTGGCCGCGCCGCTGACCCTGGTCGCCATCGGCCTCTTGGTGATCCTGCTGGCCGAGACCTGTCGTATCCCCGTCGACGACCCCAACACCCATTTGGAGCTGACCATGATCCACGAGGTTATGGTGCTCGACCACAGCGGTCCGCTCCTCGGGGTGATCCTCTACACCGCCGCCCTCAAACTCTTCATCCTCGGCTCGGTGCTGCTGCACGTGGTGGCGCCCTTCCAGACCGGGGAGGTGTGGTTGGACTGGCCCCTCTTTGCGCTGAAGATGCTGGGGCTGGCCATTGTGGTCGGGGTGCTCGAATCGGCGATGGCGCGGCTGCAAATGCGCCACGTGCCCTCTCTGTTGACCGCCGCGCTGCTCTGCTGCGGCTTCGGCTTTTTGCTGCTGGTGAGATGATCCCGATGGTCAGCCTACTCAACGCCATGCTGGTGATTGTCCTGGTGATGAACCTCTTTGCCCTGGGCACCAGCCGGATCCTGGCGGTGATCCGCACCGTGGCCGCCCAGGGGGTGCTGCTCAGTTTTATCCCCCTGCTGGTACACCCGCAGCACGGCTGGGGCATGTTTTTTATGACCGCCACCACCATCGCGCTCAAGGGCATCGCCATTCCGGCGATTATGATCCGCGCCCTGCGCGACGCCCACATCAAACGCGAGGTGGAGCCACTGATCGGCCTGCTGCCCTCGATCTTGCTGGGTGCCCTGACCACCGGGGCCGCGCTGCTCTTTGCCGGCCACTTGCCCCTGGCCCCCCAGCACACCGGCACCCTGCTGGTGCCGGCGTCCATCGCCACGGTGCTGGTCGGCTTTATCCTGCTGACCACCCGCTACAAGGCCCTCACCCAGGTGGTCGGCTACCTGGTGCTGGAAAACGGGATCTTCATCTTTGGCATGCTGCTGGTCGGGGCCATGCCCTTTGTCGTCGAGATGGGGGTGTTGCTCGACCTCTTCGTCGGCGTCTTTGTCATCTGTATCATCGTCAACCACATCAACCAGGCCTTTTCCTCGATGGACACGCGCCAGCTGGCGACGCTCCAGGAATAAGCCATGGCCTTTGTGCAGATCTTTGTGCCCCTGCTGCTGGCCGCCCTCGCCGCCGCTCTGCCCTCGAACCGCTGGCGGCCCCTGCTGCTGCCGCTGGCGGCGCTGGTCCACAGCGCGGTGAGTCTGCTGGTGCTGGGGCGGCCGGACCTGAGGGTCAGTTCCGCCTGGCTGGTGCTGGACCCGCCTGGGCGGATCATCTTGCTCGTCGTCACGGTGTTGTTCCTGGTGTGTTCCTTCTATGCCGTGGGGTACCTGCGGCACCGGGAGGAGCGGTCCAATCGGGTCTTCTGCGCCTGCCTGCTGGCCTTTCTCGGGGTGATGAGCCTGGTGATCTGGTCCCACCACCTGGGGTTGATGTGGGTGGCCATCGAGGCCGCTACCCTGGTCACCGCGCCGCTGATCTATTTCAACCAGACTCAGCGCAGCATCGAGGCCACCTGGAAATATCTCCTGATTGGCTCCATCGGCATCGCCCTGGCCCTGCTGGGCACCTTCTTTCTGGCCTACGCGGCGATTCACGGCGGGGTCGCCTCGTCCCTGACCCTCGAAGACCTGCTGCGCGACGCGCCCAAACTCTCCAAGCCCTGGTTACACGCCGCCTTTGCCCTGCTGCTGGTCGGTTACGGCACCAAGATGGGGCTGGCCCCCATGCACACCTGGAAGCCCGACGCGTACGGCGAGGCGCCCGGCATCGCCGGGGCCGTCTTTGCCGGCGGCCTCACCAGCTGCGCCTTCCTGGCGGTGCTGCGGGTCTATCATGTCTGCAGCGCCGCCGGCGAGGGGCCATATATCTCGCGCCTGCTGCTCTTCATGGGTCTTTTCTCCATGGCCGTGGCCGGGATTTTCCTGGTGGGCCAACGCGACATCAAACGTATGCTGGCCTATTCGAGTGTCGAACACATGGGTATCCTGGTGGTGGGTTTGGGCATCGGCGGGCCGGCCCTCTTCGGCACCCTGTTACACGTGGTGACCAATGGCCTGACCAAGGGGGTGCTCTTCCTCTCGGCGGGCAATATCCACCGCGCTTTTGGCAGCAAGAGCACCGACCAGGTGTGTGGGGCGATGCGCCGGCTGCCGCTCTCGGGAAGCCTCTTCCTGGCCGGATTCCTGGCCATCACCGGCTCGCCGCCCTTTGGTCCCTTCATCAGCGAGTTCGCCATCCTCTGCGGGGCCTTCGAGGCGGGCCGCTTTGTGGTGGGCGGGTTCTTCCTCTTTTTTCTGTTGGTGGTGTTCATCGGCATGGGCGGCACCGTATTGACGGTAGTGCAGGGGCGCGCGCCGGCAGCGGCAGAGCATACCCCCTACCAGGACCGCCTGCTCACCGGCGCGCCGCTGGTGTTGCTCATGGGCCTGGTGCTGCTGCTGGGCCTCTACATCCCCGCGCCCCTGCGGGCGTTGCTGAACGACGCCGTGGCTTTCCTGGAGGTGCGGCCATGATCCAGAACCCTCCCGGCCTGGCGGCGCTGGGCAATGGCCGGGCCGTCGACCTGGAGGCGGTGCCCCTCCTCGACCCCGAGGCCTTTGGGCGGGCCATCCTCAGCGGGGTGGCTGCGGGCCAGCGGGTAGCGGCGCTCTTCGGCGCTGTTGTGCCTCAGTTCGGGCAGACGCAGCTCTACGTGGTGCTGGCCGACGACGGGCAGAACCGGCTGCTCGCCGGCTGCACCCAGGTGGCCGGCGAGCAGTTCCCCTCGCTGACGGCCGCCTGCCCGCAGGTTCACCTCTTCGAGCGCGAGATCGCCGAGCAGTTCGGGCTCCGGCCCGAGGGGCACCCCTGGTTCAAGCCGGTGCGCTACCGGCGCTCGTGGACCGGGCGCGATGCCTGGGGGCGGGCCCCGGGTTCGGCCATCCTGCCGGGGGTGGGGGACTTCTATCGGGTCGAGGGGGAGGAAGTACACGAGGTGGCGGTGGGGCCGGTACACGCCGGGGTCATCGAGCCGGGGCACTTCCGCTTCCAGTGCCATGGGGAGCAGGTCTTCCACCTGGAGATTGCGCTGGGCTACCAGCACCGCGGGATCGAGGAGGCGTTGCTGGGCGGACCAGATAAACGCTCGCTCCACTACGCCGCCACCCTGGCGGGGGACACCACCATCGCCCATACCACCGCCTATTGCCAGGTGCTCGAGGCCTTGGCAGGCTGCCAGAAGACCGCCCGTGCCCAGAGCCTGCGCGGCATCGCCCTGGAGCTGGAGCGCCTGGCCAACCACGTCGGCGACCTGGGGGCCCTGGCCAACGATGTCGGCTACCTGCCCACGGCCTCGTACTGCGGCCGCATCCGCGGCGACTTTCTCAACATGACCGCCCTGCTCTGCGGCAACCGCTTTGGCCGTGGCATGGTTCGCCCCGGCGGGGTGGGGTTCGATCTCGACGCGGCCCGCGCCGCCGAGTTGCTGCGCCGCCTAGGCGCTGCCGAAAAGGACACCACTGTCGCTGTCGAACTGCTCTGGGCCACCTCCTCGGTGATGGCCCGCTTCGAGGACGCCGGGCCGCTGCCGCAGGAGGTGGCTGTGGAGCTGGGCATCGTCGGCCCGGCGGCCCGCGCCTCGGGCCTGGCCCGCGACGTGCGCCAGGACCAGCCTTCGAGCATCTACCGTTTTGCCCATATCCCCATCGCCACCTATGATACTGGGGATGTATTGGCCAGGGCGTACGTGCGCTGGTTCGAGATCCAGCAATCCATCGCCTTCATCCGCTCCCAGTTGCGCGCCCTGCCTCCGGGCGCGGTGCAGGTGCCGCTGGGGCCACTGGCGGCCAACCGCCTCGCCGCCACCCTCAGCGAGGGCTGGCGCGGCGAGGTCTGCCACGTGGCCCTCACCGATGGGCAGGGGCGCTTCGCCCGCTACAAGGTAGTCGACCCCTCCTTCCACAACTGGCCCGGCCTGGCCTATGCCCTGCGCAACCAGCAGATTTCCGACTTCCCGCTCTGCAACAAGAGCTTCAATCTGTCCTACTGCGGTCACGATTTGTGAGATAGGGACGAAACCATGTTCAAGGTGATAAGGGCCCGGTTGCAACAGGGGCACCGCACCATGGCCTACCCAGAGGGGCCGCCCCCCGAGATGCCGGATCGTTTCCGCGGCCGCCCGCTGATCGAGGCCGCCAAATGCCCGGCAGGGTGCCGCATCTGCGCCGAGGCCTGCCCGACCGGGGCGATCGCCATTGCAGACCAGGTGAGTGTGGACCTGGGCAAATGCCTCTTCTGCACCGACTGCCGCGACGCCTGCCCCGAGGGCGCCATCAGCCATGCCGCCGACTATCGGCTGTCGGTGCGCCGGCGCGGGCAGTTGGTGGTTGCCCAGGGCCAGCAGTTGCAGCTGGCCGCCGCACTGGAGGGGGAGCTGAAGAGCCTCTTCGGGCGTTCGCTCAAGCTGCGCCAGGTGAGCGCCGGGGGTTGCAACGCCTGCGAGGCCGACCTGAATGTGCTGAGCACCGTGGGCTGGGACCTGGGCCGTTTCGGCATCCAGGTGGTGGCTTCGCCGCGCCACGCCGACGGGTTGCTGATCACCGGCCCGGTCACCCAAAACATGAAACTGGCCCTGCAGAAGACCTACGACGCGGTGCCGGCGCCCAAGATCGTCATCGCCGTGGGGGCCTGCGCCATCTCGGGGGGGCCTTATCTCGGCCACCAGCAGGCCAACGACGGAGCGGACGGGATCGTGCCGGTGGACCTCTATATCCCCGGCTGCCCGCCCCACCCGCTCACCATTCTGGACGGATTGTTGCGATTGTTGGGCAGATTGAGAGAGGAGGGCAGGGTTTGAAAGAGCTGATCAGCGAGGAGCAGGAGGCGCAGTTCCGGGCGTTGGGCTATTTTGTCGCCGAGGGGGTTTTCGCCCCTTCCCTGTTGCAGGCGATGGGTGCGGAGATGGACCGGGTGTACCGCGAACACCTGGCCAGGGCCCAGGCCGAGGGCGAGGCCGCGGCGGCAGCAGTGCGCCACCAGCGCTCCTTCAGCCAGTTCCACCGCCTCAGCCCAGTGGCGGCCCAGTTCGTGCGCGAACCTATCTACATAGAGGCCTGCCGGCGTTTCATCGGCCCCGATGCCGACCTGTACTACAACCAGGCCGCCACCAAACCCCCCGAGCGGGGCCGGGTCTTCGCCTGGCATCAGGATTCAGGGTACGTGCCCACCGAGCCCCTCGAGTATATCACCTGCTGGACGGCCATCACCGACTCGAATCTGGAGAACGGCTGCATCTGGATCATCCCCGGTTCACCCAAGTGGGGCCTGCTGGAGCACCTTCCGGAGCCCGAGACCGCTGAACGATACGGAGGCAAGACCGCCCAGTTCAGCGACGAGAGCGGGGCCATACCCGTGGAGATGCGCGCCGGCCAGGTGGCCATCTTCAGCTCGCTGATGTTGCACAAGAGCGGGGCCAACACCTCGGCCTCCAGCATCCGGCGCGGGTACGTGCCCCAGTACCATTCGCCCAAGCTGATTGCCAAACACACCGGCCAGCCCTGGGGCGACCAGGTGCCGGTGCTGCGCAAGGGACAGAGGGTGGACTGATCAGCGGCAGCAGGGTTGACAGGGCCAACAAGGTCTGTGATAATAATTCCGCACTATGGACATCGGGTCCTACGTCTGGCCTGCGCTGGTTGCCCTCCTCTGCTGGTCAAATGGCTGGGCTCAAGAGGGTTCGGGCTTCGATGTCTGGCTGAAAAAGGACCAGCAGGCTTTCCAGGCGTTCAAGGACGAGCGGGACCGCCAGTTTCTGGCGTTTCTGCAGCGCGATTGGCAGGAGTACCAGGCTTTCCAGGGATTGGTGCGGGACCAGGTCCCCAAACCCCTGACCCTGCCGGTGGCCGAGCCCCAGACTCCTTTGCCACCTGTGGAAGGCAAGATCGTCGAAGTCCCTGCCCTGCCGGTTATTCCTCCTGCCATCCCCACCCCTACTGCACCTCTTCCCATCCTTCTGCAACACCCGGTCCACTTGGTGTTCTACGGCGATTCCCTGGCAGTGAGTTGCGGTCAGGACATGACCCTGGAGTTGAAGCGGCCCCTGGGCAAGGAATCGATCAGCGCCTTCTGGGAAGGCATGAGCCGGTCTGCATACGAGGAGTGTTTGGCTCAGGCCCAGCAGTTGGGCCAGCGCCTGCGGTAGGCTCGCAACTGCTCTCCAATTTCAGCAGTGCCACCAAGACCGCCACCCAGCAGAGCCTGGTCGGAGTGCGGGTCAAGGAGCAGAAGATGGTGCAGGATAAGGGCGTGTATCGGAGCTACGTGTTGATGAGCCTGCCTCTAGGAGAAGCCAATCAGGTGCTGATCAACCAGGTCCAGGCCAACCAGGAACTGTACACGCGGTTCCGGGCTACCCAGGCGTTTGAGGAGTTGGAGAAGGAGATGAAGAAGCTGGAGCAGAAATAGGGAGGGATTGGCAGTTAGCGACGGGAATCAGTGGGGTTTTTCAGGCATCGGGTTGTGCCGGTTGTTCTGGCTTCTGGTCTTGTTTTCCCTCAGCCTGTTCCGAATTGGAGAGAATCCAGTTGCTGAGGCGATGGCGAATGAGTGCAAGTCGCGGTGGAGCCAGACTGCCGGTGGTTCCCTGGAGGATGTCTACAGAGACTACCGCGAGGCGCGTGATCCGAATTACACTGCTCAACTTCAGACCAGTTTCGGCGAAATCAGGATCAGTGTCGTAGACGATCTCATCAACCCCGGGAATGTGGTGCCGGAGTTGCGAGGAGATCAGGCAGATGAGCCAGTCGTCGTGCGGTCCGGGCAGATGACGCAAAACGAGTGCTGGGCGAAGTTTGCCAGGGTTCTGGTCAGTCTGCGGGAAAGAGAAGAGAACGATCTGGCCCTCTTGAATCACTGAAAAGATTCCCTCAAGTCAGTGAGGGTGTAGGGCGTATCTTCATCCTCCATGCCGTGTATGGCTGAGGCGAGCGAGAATCTAGACCAGGTGGCATTCTCTTCCTGGAGCGTCGCGCGGTGATAGCGAGATTCAAGAAACTCGACAAAATCGAGAACCTCCTGTCTCGCTGGCTCAGGCAGTACTTGCAGGCGCTGAACAATAACTTCGGTGGTTGTCATGGATACCTCTCCTCCGAGGGATTGGTACAAGCCTAATGGCCCTTTGAACCTGTGTCAAGCGTTACGTAGGGATATCCAGATCGTGCGGGGCCTTCAGGTGAAAAAGCCAGAACAAGAGTAGGTGGGACAATGAGTTTCTGGAATCCAATAAGCACCCACTTCCTGCGCCAGCTTGGTGTGATAGTGGTGTTTTGGTGGTTGTCACAGGCGGGGTTCCTGGCTGCGCAGACGCCAATTACCGTCGCAGGGACAGGTGTGCCTGGGTTTTCAGGGGATGGAGGGCCAGCCTCACTAGCGCAACTAAACGCCGGCAGTGAGCGATTCGATGTAGCCGTGGATACTGAGGGCAACCTCTACATCGCGGATGTTGGCAATAGCTGTATCCGGAAAGTGGACGCAACCACGGGAGTTATTACTACCCTAGCAGGTAGACCAGGCTTGCCCGGTTTTTCAGGGGATAGCGGCCCGGCCACCCAGGCGCAACTCAACCCAAGTCAGAGCTTTCCAGCGATGGGTGTCGAGGTCGATAAAGCGGGTAATCTCTACATCGCCGACACAGGGAATAATCGAATTCGCAGGGTAGACATGGCAACAGGCCTCATAACTACAGTAGCAGGGGTTGGTTCTGCGGGGTCTGCTGGCGACGGTGGTTTGGCGGTCAGTGCCTCACTCAATAATCCTGTCGATATCGACATCGACGAACTAGGGAACCTCTTCATCGCAGATACACGAAATCACCTCATCCGCAGGGTTGATGGGTCTTCGGGCATCATCACCACAGTGGCGGGTAGTTCTACCAGTGAAAGCGACTGGGGGTTCTTGGGGGATGGTGGACCTGCGGTGCAGGCAAAGATGGCGTACCCGTGGACGGTCGCCATCGATTTGAGAGTCAATGAAAATCTTTGTGTAAATGGCATGATCAGGGTAAGGTGCAGCTTTCAGGAAACATCAAGGCAAACTGGTTGAGCGCGGCCTTCCAGTCCTTGAGGGGTCGGGTCCACTTCTTGGCAATGTTTCTCATGGC
>SXGU01335374.1_pt1 | contig 13409 bp, 12 predicted proteins | sample 3174531 | NCBI WGS metagenome assembly SXGU01 (sample SAMN11356863, study PRJNA531348) | freshwater metagenome | isolation source: freshwater sample F1-140 | place: China: Fuxian Lake, Yuxi | collected 2017-12-25 | reverse complement strand
TCGGCAGGTGTTGCTGGAAACGGATGCGGTGCTGAATGTAATAGATGAAACAGTGAAGGGGCGGATGTGAGCAAAAGCAAATCCCCCCTACCCCCCCTTTTTCAAAGTGGGGAACAAAAGCCAGTGCAGCGAAATTGGCCGTCTTCCCCCTTTGAAAAAGGGGGACTGAGGGGGATTTGCCGTTGTGTGGCTTTGCACTCAGTGAATGAAGTGTTGGTGGCGTGATGAGTAGCTTTTCGAAGGACATGCCCAAGACTTGGGAAATGACGACATTAGGTGATGCGTATCACGTAATCGGTGGTGGCACTCCCTCAACCGAAATGCCCGACTACTGGGGCGGTTCTATACCTTGGATTACGAGTGCTGATATTGAGGGTGTGTGCCAGATAAATATTCGCAAGTACGTTACTGAAAAAGGTATCGCTGGAAGCACGACAAACAAGGTTCCAGCCAAGACCCTTCTTGTTGTAACTCGTGTTGGTTTGGGAAAGATTGCAATTGCTGAAACACCAATTTGTTTTAGCCAAGATCTGCAAGGACTCACCCAGGATCCAGAGTTGATCTACCCGGAGTACACGCTTTACCTACTTAGCTACGAGCTGCAATTCCTAAAGTTTGATGGGCGCGGAACTACCATTTCTGGAGTAACAAAGAAACAACTAAAGGATTTAGGATTTCCCCTGCCCCCCATAAACGAACAACACCGCATCGTCGCCAAAATCGAGGAGCTGTTTTCCGAACTGGACAAGGGCATCGAAAACCTCAAGACCGCGCAGGCGCAGCTCAAGGTGTATCGCCAGGCGCTGCTGAAACACGCCTTCGAGGGCAAGCTCACCGCGCACTGGCGCGAACAGAACCGCGACCAACTCGAAACCGCCGCCGCCTTGCTCAAGCGCATCCAGCAAGAGCGCGCGCAACGCTACCAGCAACAACTCGCCGACTGGGAGCAAAGAAAATCCCCCTCAGTCCCCCTTTTTCAAAGGGGGAAGACAACCAGCACCACCACTACGATTCCCACCTTTGAAAAAGGGGGTCTAGGGAAGATTTCTGAGCACCCCCCTTTGAAAAAGGGGGGCAGGGGGGATTTAAAACCCAAAGCCCCGAAACCCCTGACGCCGTTAACCAAAGAAGAACTGGCCGAATTGCCTGAATTGCCGGAGGGATGGGGGTGGGCAAGACTTGATCATATTCAGAGTCATGACAAGTATGCTATCAAAGCTGGCCCCTTCGGCTCGGCCTTGAAGAAGGAGTTCTATGTGCAGGATGGCTACAAAATCTATGGTCAGGAGCAAGTCATTCGTAATGATTCCGACTATGGCGATTACTTTATAGCTGAGCATAAGTACGAAGAATTAGCTTCGTGCGCGGTTAAGCCATTTGATGTTTTGATTAGCCTGGTCGGGACAATAGGTAAGGTGCTTGTTCTTCCAAAGACGGCAAGGCCGGGTATTATCAATCCCCGGCTGGTAAAGATAAGTTTGAACCTGGATTGTTATCGTGCCAATTTTTTCAAAGCATATTTCGAGAGTGGCTTCCTCCGATCTCTGTATGCAAACGAATCGCAGGGAACAACGATGGATATACTGAATCTTGGGATGATTCAGCGGTTACCTTATCCGCTTTGTTCCATGATAGAACAGGATAAGATTCTAGAGCTCATCGAAGAAAGGTTTTCCGAAACTGATCAACTCGACCAAACCATCACCACCGCACTTCAACAAGCCGAAGCCCTGCGCCAATCCATCCTCAAGAAAGCCTTCTCCGGCCAGTTGGTGCCGCAAGACCCGAACGACGAGCCTGCCTCGGAATTGCTGGCGCGTATTAAGGCGGAACGTGTTGCAAACAAAGCTATCATTAAACCTTGACGGATGAGTATCTGTATATGAGCGAGCAATTGAACAGTCTTGATTTATCCGGTCTTGCCGAAGCTTACGATCTGGAATGCAAAGCAGCCCAAGGCCGGAATGGGCGAGGAGAGCTGCCGGAAGATTTTTGGAAGAGCTATAGTGCCATGGCAAATGCCGATGGCGGCATTATCTTACTGGGTGTTCAGGAAAAACCGCGAGGTCATTTTCAGGCATTGGGATTGGCCGATGTTGAGCGTGTTCGAAAAGCGCTGTGGGATAACCTGCATAACCGGAAACAGATTAGTGCCAATTTGTTGAACGAAGATGATATTCAAGAAATTAAGATTGATGGCAAAACTGTGTTGCGCGTACAAGTACCTCGTGCTTCCCGTCAATCGAAGCCGGTTCATGTCGGAAGCAACCCTTTTGGCGGCTCCTACTTGCGCCGTTACGAAGGTGATTATCTGGCTGACGATGAAACGGTGCGCCGTATGCTTGCCGAGCGTGTCGAGGATTCGCGGGATGAACGGATACTGAAAGGGTTTGATTTTTCCGATCTGGATATGGAGACGGTGGCGGCTTACCGGAACCGTTTTGCGGCGGTTAAGCCCGGTCATGCTTGGACTGATTTGCCTGTAGCCGAATTTCTGGAGCGGATTGGTGCTGCTGGCAAGAATCGCGAGGAGGATTATTCAGGTATCCGGCTGGCTGGTCTGCTCATGTTTGGCCGCAGCGAAGTTATCCGTGATGCTTTGCCGCATTACATGGTGGATTATCAAGAACGTCCGGAAGCTAGAGCGGAGAAACGCTGGATCGACCGTTTGGTACCGGATGGCAGTTGGTCCGGGAATATCTACGATTTTTTTCGCAAGGTGTATCAGAAGCTGACCGCTGATCTGAAGGTACCGTTTCAGCTTCAGGGTGGGCAGCGAGTGGAAGATACTCCCGTACATGAAGCTTTACGCGAAGCCTTGGTTAATACGCTGATCCATGCGGATTTTACTGGCCGGGTTTCGGTGCTTGTCGTCAAGCGACCAGATATGTTTGGTTTCCGCAATCCTGGGTTGATGCGAATATCGCCCGAGTTGGCGATTCAGGGCGGAAATAGCGATTGCCGGAATCGCCGGTTACAAACGATGTTTCAATTGGTTGGTTACGGTGATCATGCGGGTTCCGGTATTCCCAAGATTTATAGCAACTGGGCCAATCGGCATTGGCGGCGTCCGGTATTGTATGAGTTACGCGAGCCTGAGCAAACTTTGATGGAGCTGCGAATGAGCAGCCTGGTTCCAGAAGAGGCCATTGCCGAATTGGAGGCTCGTTTGGGGGAGAGATTCCATGTTCTCTCGGATACGGAGCGGCTTGCATTGATTACAGCCAGTTCGGAAGGTGTGGTGAATCATGCCCGGTTACGGGAGATATGCGCCGAACATTCGGCAGATATCTCGAAGATGCTGGCTCACTTGGTAAAGGATGGTTTTTTGACTTCCGATGGTGCTGGCAGGGGGATGATGTACTTTTTACCGTGGAAAAAACAACTGGAAGACGCACTTTTTGATCTCAGAGCGGGAATGATCAGTTCAGGAAAGAATGATGCCATACCTCCACAGCTTAATCCGATACCTCCAGAGCTAAACGCTATACCTCCACAGCTCGGCGCAATACCTCCGGAGCTACCACCGCAATATCTCGACTGGAACGACTTGCCGCCTGAGCTTCAATCAAAGCTGCTCGAATTGGCTTTGCCTGTCCGTACGAAGCGCCGCACTTCCCCAGCGGTATTGCAACAGACTATTCTGGCTTTGTGCGCGAAGCGCTATCTTGGCAGGCGAGTGTTGGCCTATGTACTTAAACGCAACGCGGATGATTTACTCAAACGGACATTGGCTCCGATGGTGATGGCCAAGGTGTTAGTTCCCGCTTTTGCTTCCACAAGCGATCCGAGACAAGCTTATATGGCTGTTATTCAATCAACGGAACAGGACTCATGAACGCAACCGCATCGATCGTTTCAAAAGTCTGGAGTTTCTGCACTACGTTGCGCGACGATGGCGTGGGGTATGGTGACTACCTGGAGCAGCTCACCTATTTGATTTTCCTGAAAATGGCGGATGAATACAGCCAGCCGCCGTATAACCGTCAGGTCGGCATTCCCGCTGAGTACAACTGGCAAAGTTTGAAAATGAAGCGCGGTGCGGAGCTAGAGGTGCATTACGTGGCGCTGCTGATGGAGTTGGGCAAGCTGCCGGGCATGCTGGGGCAGATTTTTACCAAGGCGCAAAACAAGATTCAGGACCCGGCCAAGCTGTTTCGTTTGATCGCGATGGTGGACGAGACCGAGTGGGTGATGCTGGGTGCGGATGTGAAAGGCGATATCTACGAGGGTTTGCTGGAGCGTAATGCGGAAGATACCAAATCCGGCGCGGGGCAATATTTCACGCCGCGTGCATTGATTAAAGCGATGGTGGCGTGTATGCGGCCGGATCCGGGCAAGACCATCGCCGATCCGGCGTGCGGCACGGGTGGTTTCTTTCTGGCGGCGTATGATTTTCTGGTTGCCGAACATGCGATGGATAAAACACAAAAAGCATTTTTGAAACACGAGACGTTTTACGGCAACGAAATTGTCGCCAATACGCGCCGCCTGGCGCTGATGAATATGTTTTTGCACAACATCGGCGAGATCGACGGCGACAGCATGATTTCCCCGAATGATGCGTTGGTGGCGGATTCTGGCAAACGTTTCGATTATGTGCTGGCAAATCCGCCGTTCGGCAAGAAAAGCGCGATGAGTTTCACCAACGATGAAGGCGAGCAGGAGAAAGACGAGCTGACCTACAACCGGCAGGATTTCTGGGCGACCACGTCGAACAAGCAGCTCAATTTTGTGCAGCATATCCGAACCATGCTGAAAACCACCGGCAAGGCCGCCGTGGTAGTGCCGGATAACGTATTGTTCGAAGGCGGCGCGGGCGAAACGGTGCGGCGGAAATTGCTCGAGACCGCCGATTTGCACACCATTTTGCGGCTGCCCACCGGTATTTTCTACGCCAACGGCGTGAAGGCGAACGTGCTGTTTTTCGATAACCACGAAGCCAGTAAAGAGCCGTGGACTAAGGAAGTCTGGTATTACGATTACCGCACCAACATCCACCACACGCTGAAAAAGAAACCGCTGCGCTTCGAGGATTTACAGGATTTCATCGCTTGCTATAATCCGCAAAACCGCCATCGGCGCAACGAAACCCGGAGTGAACAAAACCCGGAAGGCCGCTGGCGTAAATACAGCTTCGAGCAAATTATGGTGCGTGACAAAACCAGTTTGGATATTTTCTGGATCAAGGATAAGAGCCTGTCCGATCTCGATAACTTGCCGGAACCGGATGAGTTGGTCGGCGACATCATCGAAAATCTGGAAGCCGGACTGAACAGTTTTCGCGATATTGCGGCAAGGCTCTGAGTTGATGATTAATCGTAACACGCCCGAACAAGCGGGTATCGCACAGGCGGAAGCATTGTTTAAACAAAATCGTGCGGGCGATGCGTATCTTTCCCTTGCCTTGGATGCATGGTCACAGGGCCGATGGCAGCAAACCATCGAACATATTCATCAAGCGCAACAACATGGCGTCGACGGCGCAGAAATATGGCACCTTCTCGGCTGCGCCTATGGCCAGTCAGGCGACGAGCAGGCTGCGCTGAATTCCTTTCAAGCTGCCTTGCAGCGTGCGCCGGAGCATATCGATAGCTTGCTGCTGGTCGCGCAGATACACCATAAACACGGCAACATCGTTTCGGCGTGGCAATCGATTCAGAAAATCTTGGGGCAGGACCAAACACATATTCAGGCATTGTTGCTCGGAGCGCGCTGTTTGTTGACGATGGGCAATCCCGCCGATGCGGAAGCGTTATTAAAGGTGCTGCTGTATTTTCAACCGGATAATGCCGAGGCGCTGAATTTGTCGGGCAACGCCGCTTCCGCGCAAGGATGCTATGCGCAAGCAAAGTCATTTTATGAAAAGGCGATACAAATCGATGCCGGCATGGCCCCCGCTTGGGAGAATCTCGGTCATGAGCATTACCGCGCGAAACATTTCGTCGAGGCCGCTTCAGCCTATGCACGAGCGGCGGATTTGGAGCTGGGGCGCACCGAGATACAGTTGATGGCGCTACATGCGAGCGATCAAATAGCGGACTGGTCCAACCGCGATGTGCAGTTGTCGCGGTTACTGACCGCCTTGCAATCCGATGAGAATGTGCAAACATCGTTTGCTTTTATCACCAAACTGGACGATCCGGCATTGCAATTAAAGATCACGCGCAATTGCGCCCGGAAAATGCTGCCGATCGCACCGAACCCGGCAGTCTTGCGCCGAGTTCCGGCGCGGGGAGAGCGCTTGACTCTGGGCTATTTGTCCGCCGATATTTATTCACATGCCACTGCGGTCTTGATTGCAGAGTTGCTGGCGTTGCACGATCGCGAACGGTTCGCGGTCTATCTCTATCATTACGGCATGAATGACGACAGTACATTGCGTCGGCGCATTTTGGAGTCCGCCGATCAAGCGCTGGATGTCAATCTCCTCAATGCGGGTGAAATCGCCGGGCAAATTGCACGAGACGGTGTCGACATATTGATCGACCTGAAAGGATGGACCGCCGATCACCGCCTCGATGTATTGGGTCGGCGCCCGGCCCCGCTGCAAATGCATTATCTCGGCTATCCGGGGACGCTTGGCAGCGAAGCGGTGGATTATTTAATCGGCGATCGCTTTATAACGCCACCGGCAAGCGATGCGAATTTCCATGAAGCCTTGCTGGTGTTGCCCGATTGCTATCAAGTCAATGACCGGCAGCGCGAGCAAGCCGCGATACCCGCGCGGTGCGAATATAATTTGCCGGAGGATAAATTCGTATTTGCCGATTTTAATCAGCCGTACAAAATTACGCCGCAGTTGTTCGATGCATGGCTGCGCATTTTGCATGCCTGCCCTGACAGCGTCTTGTGGTTGCTTGATCACAATAGGGATGCGACATCCCGTTTGCGCGCCTATGCAATCCAGCGCGGCATTCCCGGATCGCGTTTGATTTTTTCGGTAAAGGAGCCTATTCCGCAGCATGTCGCCCGCCTCACGCTCGCCGATCTCGTTCTCGATACATTTCCGGTAAACGGCCATACCACCACCAGCGATACTTTATGGGCGGGGGTTCCGGAGTTGACGATTGCGGGGCGTTCGTTTATTTCCCGCGTTGCGGGAAGTTTGTTGTATAACGCAGGATTGCCCGAATTGGTTTGCGATACCCTGGATGCATACGAACAGCGCGCAATTTCGCTCTATCGGGAGCGTGCGTTATTATCCGCTCTGCGCGCGCGATTAAAAATACGCGAGAATTTGGTATTGTTCGATACGCCGCGCTGGGTAAACGGATTTGAACGGGGATTGCGTGCTGCTTGGGCACGCCACGCAGCCGGTTTGCCGCCGGCGCGGATCGATGTTGGCAGTGATCATTATTAGGAGATGGGTGTGAACAAGAAATTAAATGTCGGTTGCGGCCGCAATGTGATTGACGGCTGGATCAATTTGGATCGCATGGCTTTGCCGGGAGTCGATGTGGTAGCCGATATCGATAGCTGTGCGGAACATCCGTTGCCGATACCGGACGATTATGTCGACGAGTTTCTGTTGTCGCATGTGCTTGAGCATTTGCATAATCCGTTGCCGTTGATGCAGGAATTGCACCGCATTGCGGTACCGGATGCGCTTGCCGTCGTTAGAATTCCGTATGGTTCCAGCGACGATGCGTTTGAAGACCCGACCCATGTGCGGCAGTACTTCCATAACAGTTTCGGTTATTTCTCCCAGCCTTTTTATTGGCGCGCGGATTACGGTTTTCGCGGAGATTGGCATGCCGAACGCGTGAGTTTGTTGCTGCCAAAAGCCGACAACGAGGGTTTGAGCGTTGACGAAATCATGCAAAAGGTTCGCACGTTGCGCAACCAAGTAAAAGAAATGATTGTAGAATTACGCGCGATTAAACCGGCGCGCGCGCCGCTGGCGGAATTGCAACGCGCGCCGGCTATTGAATTGGTTCTGATATGAGCGATGAAAGTGTATTGAAAATACGCTACGATGGTTGTCCGCTATGTGCGCATGCGGAAAATCATGATCTCGGGTGTTTCGATTGCAGCCAGTATCCGATCGATACCGGTACGCTGCCGCGCCAGTTGCGTTGGCTGCAATGTATGCAATGCGGGCATGTTTATACCGACAGTTATTATACCGAGGCCGGTTTGCAGGAATTGTTCCGGCATGCGCATACAAATCAAGTCATGGATGCGGCCAATGCCGATCAGATGCGCATGCTTTGGGCGGAAACGGTGGAGCGTACCCTGCACTTTTTGCCCGAATCGTCTTTATCGAACGAACCCCTTTGGTTGGATGTCGGTTGCGGTGCCGGTGGTTTGGTTGCCGTTGCGGCGGAATTCGGTTGCCGAAGTATCGGATTGGATTTGCGGGAAGCAACAGTGCGTAGTTTACGCGATTGGGGTTATGCTGCGGATCAAATAGACTTCTTGCAGTTAAACAACGATCAATTATTTGACATCATTTCATTTGCGGACGTGTTGGAACATATGGCGTTTCCTATGATTGCGCTGAAAAAAGCGCACGATTTACTCAACCCGAATGGATTGGTGCTGGTATCGTGTCCCAACTACGATTGCTTCAGTTGGCAGGCAATGGATAAGTTAAATGCCAATCCGTACTGGGTGGAAATGGAACATCATCATAACTTCAGCCGCGCTTTATTAAATAAGATGCTGGCCGTCAGCGGTTTCAAACCATGCGCTTACGCCGTTAGCCGCCGCTACAAGGCCGGCATGGAAATAATCGCGCGCCGAATCGATTAACCCCTTATCACGATTTAATTCCCCTCCAATGCCGCTCATTACGCTTGATAACGCCTGCCTGGCTTTCGGTCATCACGCTTTGCTGGATCGTGTGGCTTTGCAGCTCGACCCCGGCGAACGTGTCGGTTTGATCGGCCGCAATGGCGGCGGCAAGTCGAGTTTGTTGAAAGCGTTGTCGGGTGAAATCAAGCTGGACGATGGCAGGCTTTGGCGGTCGCCGGATTTGAAGTTGGCGTATGTGCCGCAGGAGCCGGTTTTGACGCCCGCCAATACGGTTTATCAAGAAGTCTCGGTAGGCCTTGGTAAGATCAGTCAGGTTTTGCTGGAATATCATGCCACGTCGCAGGCGCTCGGTGATGCTGCGGGAGATACGCAGGTGTTGCTGAATCGTTTGCAGGATTTGCAAAATACGCTGGAGCTGGAGAGCGGATGGAGTCTGCAGGCGAAAATCGAAACCGTAATCGATAAATTGGAATTGCCTGTGGATACTTTGATCGCGCATCTTTCGGGCGGATTGAAGAAGCGAGTGGCGTTGGCGCGCGCGTTGGTAATATCGCCGGATGTGCTGTTATTGGATGAGCCGACCAATCATCTGGATTTTTCGGCTATTGAATGGCTGGAAGGGTTTTTGCAGGAGTTTTCGGGCAGTATTCTGTTTGTTACGCACGATCGGCGCTTTCTGGATAATGTGGCGACGAGGATTGTCGAGCTGGATCGCGGCAATCTGGCGTCTTTTCCCGGAAAATTCTCCGCTTATCAGCAAAAGAAAGCCGACATGCTGGAAGTGGAGGCGATGCACAATCAGAAATTCGATAAAGTGCTGGCGCAGGAAGAGGTTTGGATACGCAAGGGGATCGAGGCGCGGCGCACCAGAAACGAAGGCCGGGTGCGCCGTCTGGAGTCGTTGCGGCGGGAACGCGCAGCGCGGCGGGATAAGGTCGGCAAGGCGAATATCGGTCTCGACGCGGGCGAACGTTCGGGCAAGCTGGTCGCCGAGCTGGAAAATGTCAGCAAAAGCTATGGCGATAAAACGATCATCGACAATTTTTCCTGCCGCATCCTGCGCGGCGATCGCGTGGGATTGCTGGGGCCGAACGGTGCCGGTAAGTCTACGCTGCTGAAATTGATTCTGGGCGAGCTGCAACCGGATTCCGGCGAAATTCAGCAAGGCACCAAATTAACCGTGGCCTATTTCGATCAAATGCGCGAACAGCTCGATGAGGAAATGGTGTTGACGGATACCATTAGTCCGGGATCGGATTTCGTCGAAATCAACGGCAAACGCAAACATGTGATCAGTTACTTGGAAGACTTTCTATTTGCACCGGAACGAGCGCGCTCTCCGGTCAAATCGCTTTCGGGCGGGGAACGGAATCGATTGCTGCTGGCGCGATTGTTTGCCCGTCCCGCGAATGTGTTGGTGCTGGATGAGCCGACCAACGATTTGGATATTGAGACGCTGGAATTGCTTGAAACTTTATTGCAGGAGTATGCGGGCACATTATTTTTGGTCAGTCACGACCGCGAATTTCTGGATAACGTGGTGACTCAGGTAATTGCATTTGAAGGAAATGGAAAAATATGTGAATATATTGGCGGTTATGAAGATTGGATCCGTGTAAAACAATTCGAAGACAATAGCAATCAGACGAAGATTTTATCCAAGCAATCGGATAATTCACCAGCCAGTGTCTCAAAATCGCCCAGGGCCGCACGAGCAAAAAAACCGAGTTACCAAGAAATGCGGGAGCTTGAGGCATTACCTGGTAAAATTGATGCGCTGGAACAAGAACAAGCGGATATTTTGTTGCGTTTAAATGATTCAACGATTTTTCGCGACAACCCGGAAGAAGCGAAAACACTGCAAACGCGCTTCGCTGCGATTGAAACGGAGCTGACAGACTGTCTTGCGCGATGGGAAGAATTAGAATCGGGATCTACACTGAAAACGTAGCGTTTGAACGGCAATTTCCCTATAAACAACATGGACATGCTCACACTATTCATTGACCAAATCGAGCGCATCGTTTAAAGTTCAACTTTTGAGAGAAGGAGGCTTACATGAAACAAAAATTGGTTATAAATTTATTACTTGCCTTGGGTATGCTTTTTGCGTTTACGGGCGTAACTCAAGCAGCCGGTGATGCGGTAGCAGCAAAAGAAAAACTCTCCATGTGCGAAGGCTGCCATGGAATTCCTAATTACAAAACGGCTTTTCCAACCGCATATCATGTTCCTAAGCTAGGCGGACAACATGCTGAATACATCGTTAAGGCATTGGAAGGTTACAAGAACGGTACGCGCAGTCACCCGACAATGACAGGTCTTGCTAAGACGTTATCTCAGCAGGATATGGAAGACTTTGCCGCTTATTATTCTAAAAACTAATTAAGTCATTTACGCAAGGAACGAATTATGAAGAATTATGTAATAGCCGCATTGAGCGGTGTAGCTTTGATGCTATCCAGTCATGTAATCGCTGCGGATCTTGAAGCCGGAAAAAGCAAAGCGGCTGAGGCATGCGCATCGTGCCACGGTGCCGATGGCAATAGCCCTGCGCCTAATTTTCCTAAAATTGGCGGTCAGTACAGAACTTATATTGCAAAAGTATTGAAAGACTATAAATCCGGTACCCGGAACGATCCGATCATGAATGGAATGGCGGCAAGTTTGAGCACAGCCGATATCGAAAATCTGGCCTTCTACTATTCACGCCAGTCAGGAACCCTGAATTCAAACAAATAATCCGCTTATTTGTACCTAAAAGTTTCCTAACGGGACAAAGTCGTCATGGCTTTGTCCCGTTTCTATTGGTTATTCCGGTTTAATTGATTAAGCTGCCGATCCAGGCAGTCAAAATAAATGGCGGCGTCCGGTGCGGTTTGGTTGCGTTGCGCATGCCAGATCATTTCCGCCAAACATTCCATGATCCGATGCGTAGCATCGTGTTCGTTCCCTGTTTTTTGCCGCAAACGGTCAAATCGTTCGCAAATGCCAATCGGCTGATCGATCGACAACTGCTCCTTTATCGCAACATGCATGCTCATGTGTAAAAACGGGTTGGTGTCGCCGGCCTCGGGTAAATAATCCTTATCCAGATAACACTCCGCATCGGCAAGGATGTGATGGTATTCCGGGTGCATCAGTATCACTTCGAGTGCGATGGTTTCGATGCCGGATAAAATTTCGCGCTGGCGGTATTTGCGCCATGTTTCGAAAAACAATCGGCGCGCTTGTTCTCTGGATGGCTTGAACATGGTATTGTCGATCAAAGATTTTTGTCTTTATATTCGCATAAGTGGTTGATTGTGCAGATTCGGCAATCGGGTTTCCTGGCCTTGCAAACGTAGCGGCCATGCAGAATCAGCCAGTGATGCGCGTCCAAGCGGAATTCTTTTGGGACGGCTTTCAGCAGCTTTAATTCAACTTCCAGTACGTTTTTCCCGGGAGCAAGTCCGGTGCGGTTGGCAACCCGGAAAATGTGCGTGTCGACCGCAATCGTCGGCTCGCCGAAGGCGGTATTTAGGATCACGTTGGCGGTTTTTCGTCCGACGCCGGGTAATTGTTCGAGCTGTTCGCGTGTGCGCGGTACTTCGCTGCGGTGATGCTGGATCAGCAATTGGCAGGTCGCCAGAATATTTTTCGCTTTGGTTTTATACAACCCGATGCTTTTAATGCAATCGGTCAGCCCGGCTTCGCCCAGTGCCAGCATCTTTTTCGGCGTGTTGGCTTGCGGGAATAATTTGCGTGTGGCGAGGTTTACGCTCTTGTCCGTGGCTTGCGCCGAAAGGATGACTGCGATCAGCAATTCAAACGGAGAGCGGTATTCCAGCTCGGTTGTCGGTTTGGAATTGCCCGATTTCAAGCAAGCAAACAGCTCATGGCGTTTTGCGGCGTTCATGCGGTTTTATCGGCCGATTGCCCGCTTGTTTGTTGCGCACGGACCGCAGCGGCGCGCCTCAACGCAGCAGCAACGATGGTTTGTTTGCGTATTTCGGCGGATTGTTGGGTCGGTGCCGGTTGCTGGGTAATTTTCGTTTGCGGTATTTTCCGGTCGGCTGGTTTAAGTCGTTCGAGTCGTTGCTGGCGGAATTGGTGACGAGATCGCGCAATATCGGCGGCTTGTTTCTTTGCCGCGTCGTCTGTTTTTTTAGCGGCGGGAACCAGGCTGATGCAGTCCATCGGGCAAGGCGCGATGCACAATTCGCAACCGGTGCATTCCGCAGCGATGACGGTATGCATTTGTTTGGCCGCACCGACGATTGCATCGACAGGGCAAGCACGGATACAGAATGTGCAGCCGATGCACAAATTCTCATCAATCAGCGCGACGACCGGATAAGGTTTCGGCAGTCCGTGCGCCGTATTCAGCGGTTTTGCCGGAACATCCAGCAACTGCGCGATTTTTTGAATACCGGCTTGATCGCCGGGCGGGCATTGGTCGATATCGGCGCGCCCTTCCGCGATAGCTTCGGCATAAGGCCTGCAGCCGGAAAATCCGCATTGGCCGCACTGCGTTTGCGGCAAAACGGCGTCGATTCGGTCGATCAAGGATTGATTCATGGAAGCTATGCGCAGGGTTTGTTACAGACAGCTTGCGCGACTTCTTTGATCAAATCCGGGCCGCGATAAATCAAGCCGGAATAGAGCTG
>SXGU01144363.1_pt1 | contig 13413 bp, 12 predicted proteins | sample 3174531 | NCBI WGS metagenome assembly SXGU01 (sample SAMN11356863, study PRJNA531348) | freshwater metagenome | isolation source: freshwater sample F1-140 | place: China: Fuxian Lake, Yuxi | collected 2017-12-25 | reverse complement strand
CCGGCATCGGCCTCCTTCAGAATTGATACGATCTGCGTCTCGGTAAACTTCGACTGGCGCATGAGAACCTCCTGGCTAGGGTGACTATTGTGCCAGAAAGTTCTCCTGTTGGACCGTCTCAGATTGGGGGAAGCTTACGATGTGTAAGTGTAATGGGTGGCGAAGTGATGCCGTAGCTCTGCCAGGTCCCGTTGACTGGGTGGTCGGCATCGGCCTCTTTCAGAATACTGACAATCGTGGTCTTGGTGAACTTCGACTGGCTGCAGTTCTCAGCTTTGAGATACTCTCAAAGATACGGTTGAATTTCATGGTCTTGGACTTCAACAGTGTGTAGAATTTACATCATATTTGGCGTGCTTGAGGAATGGCGCGCGTTTTTTGGGTGAAGGCTGCAATAGTTATATTAAGATAAAAACCATGAATAGAAGTCTTCTATACCTATGTGATCTAACTCACACGTCCCAGGGGTACGCTGCGGAGCTCACGCCCTATCCAGTTGCATGTATTAAAGCCTGGGTACATCACTACGCCAGGAACCGTGGCGTGTTTCAGGTGGAGCTCTTTAAGGACCCTCAGAAGTTTATCGACGCCTTCCTGGTCGAGCGGCCTGGCGTGATTGGATTTTCAAACTACATGTGGAACCTCGATCTGTCTTACTCCATTGCGACAGAAATTAAGCGAGACTATCCGGAGACCGTGATCGTATTCGGAGGGCCAAACTATCCGCTTGAAGATCGCAATCGTGAACGGTGGTTGCGAGCACACCCTTGCGTAGACGTATACATTATCGGCGAAGGCGAAGAGCCATTTACCGCTTTCGTTGATGCTTGGTTTGAGGGGCGTGATTTGAAGCAGGCAGTTCTCAATGGGGGCAGCGGGTGTCACGCGGTCATTGATGGCCAGTTCATGAAGTCCGACGACATCAGCCCTCGCGTTTCCGACCTGAATACGGTCCCATCACCTTATTTGGAAGGGTACCTGGACAAGTTCCTTCAGGAGGTTCCACTCACGCCCCTGCTCGAGACAAATCGTGGTTGTCCATTTGCCTGTACGTTTTGTGTCGATGGGATTCCGGACCGCTCCAAAGTGTACCGCAAATCGATAGACCGTTTTAGTGAAGAGCTTGAGTATATAGCCCGGCGGTACAAGGGTAAAGTGCTGACGCTGGCGGACCTCAATTTTGGCATGTATAAACAGGATCTTGACGTATCCCGAGTGATTGCACGCATTAAGCGTGAATATGACTACCCGCACCATCTCCAGGTCTCGACGGGAAAAAACCAGAAGGCGCGCGTGTTGGATTGCGCAGAAATCTTAGAAGGTTCATTGCGGCTTGCAGCATCCGTTCAAACCCTCGATCAAGAGGTGCTCCGGAATATCAAACGAGAGAATATTTCAACCGACGAGCTCCTTGAGGTTACAACCAGGGCAAACGCGTTGGGAGCCAATAGTTACTCGGAAGTCATCCTGGGGCTGCCCGGCGATACTAAAGCGAAGCATTTCAAGACGGTCTTTCATCTGGCAGATGCCGGATTAAAATTTATACCGCTATATACGCTGATGTTGCTGGAGGGTACTGTTCTTGCTACTGATGAGCAGCGAGAGTTGTGGCAAATGGGTTCACGATGGCGCGTAGTTCCTCGTTGCTTTGGCGTATATTCCTTCGACAAAAGGCAAATACTTTCCGCAGAACGTGAAGAAGTGTGCATCCACACTAGCACTCTACCGTATGAGGACTATCTTGAATGTCGTTCTCTGGCATTAACGATGGGGCTTTTCTTCCAGGATCGGATACTGTTTGAACTGTATGGTTTTCTAGGAACGCTGGGAATTCAACCGTCAGAGGTGCTTTCCGTATTGCACGAGCGCCGTATGTCCTTGAGTCCGGCATTAACGGCTCTTTACGAATCGTTCGATTTAGCTACTGATGATGAGCTGTGGGAAGATCAGGGTGAGCTCGAATGTTTTACGAAGGCAAGTGCCGAAAATATCAAAAAGTACGTGCGGGGAGCTCTTGGCAATAACGTGTTGTTCCGGCACCGAGCCACGGCCTTCCTGGAGTTTATTGATGATATTCATGGGGTGGCGTTTACCGTGGCCATTGAGTTGATCAAGGAACGGAACGCCGCAGATTATGAGGCATGGAAAGATTTCATTGATCAATTAAGGACATATAGTGCCTGCCGGAAGCGTGATCTGTTCAGATTGAATACTGAGTATTCCGGTGTTTTTAGCTACGACTTCACCGCCCTGCTCGCTAGCGATTTCAGGGCAACACCACGGAAGTTATCTGAGCCTGTGACGATTCGATTTTTTGCAAGTGTCGAGCAAACTGAGATGATTCAGGATCAGCTTCATGTGCAAGGAAATGACTTGAGCGGTATTGCGAAGGTCATTAGTCGCATTCCTGTAGCAAAACTGCAGCGTGTTCTCGAGTTTGGATCAAGTGTCGGTGTCCGTGGCAGTTACGAGAGCCCGCAGTTCGCTTCACCCACAGCTCTTTCACCTGGTGAATTTACGTAAGTTATGTTTCGTGACATTATTGACGTGTGCTGAATCGGGCAAATCCAATATGACACAAGGCTGAGCCGATGGTGTGCCGGGCTAAAGTTCTGGATTTGTTCGACTTTGCGGTCGTGGGTTGGCCGGTCAAGCCTATGCTGACGGCAAGCACAGTGATGGATGTGTTTGCAATGGTGTGGCTTCGCAGGAGGCCAGTATCTGGTTCGATTCATTGCTCGGACTGGGCAGGTCAGTAGGTAGGCTCTAGGAGCTCCCTCGCAAGCTCGCCTCGTGTAGCATGATTTGCTCAATGATCCCAAGGATCATTGAGCGGATTCACGCGTCCACGGAGAGATTTTTAAATAATCTAAAGAGCGGGTAGATGTACTGTGCGCGTTGCTCTACGGGAGGCGAGGCGATCGCTACTTCGAGGTCTGCGACAGCAAGAGTAGCTGACACTCCATGCTTGACTGCCACTCGCTGATTCAGTTCATGTAGGACTGGATCGCCAATTCGTATGAGCGAAAAATGCGGTTTGAAACCGTTTCTTTCGCAGATGAATAGAGCGGGAGGCTCAGTTGATGAAGCTATCAATTTGCATTCCCACATATAATCGTTCAGCACATTTGGCCAATTGTTTGCAGTCAATTATTTCAAATAGATCAATGTCAGAAATCGATTTCCAGGTGTGCGTGTCTGATAATTGCTCTACTGATGAAACTGAGCAGGTGGTTTGGCGTGCCCAGGCAAGCATCCCTATTAAATATCGTAGAAATCCACAAAATCTTGGCATACCAAGGAATTTTCTGAATGTGGTTGAAATGGCTGATGGCGAATTTGCGTGGCTCATCGGGGACGATGATCTCTTGTTGCCTTATGCGCTGGAAGAGCTGTCTGCTGTATTTGCTAAACATCCAGATGTCGATTTTCTTTACATAAATTCGTATCAGTCAACAACTCAGCACGTTTTTTCCTTCCCGCAGCCATTCGATACATCCAATTTGCCAAAAATTATGACGCCATTTTCGTCGTGGCCGAACAGCGGTGAAGTGATGTTCATGGATCTCGTGAATCCGAAAATATCGTTCGATTTTCTTGGTGGAATTTTTCTTTCAGTATTTAGGCGGCGCAATTGGATGCAGAATGTTAGCGCGCTTAATGAGGCTGCCGTTTCTGACTTGAGGGTTTTTTCGCACTTCGACAATACGTTCCCTCATGTGAAAATATTTTCCAGGGCGTTTGCAAGCTCGAAGGCCTTCTTCCTGGCCAAGCCCCTGAGTGTCAATCTGACAGGTGCACGTGAATGGGCGCCGATGTATTCCTTTGTTAGAAGCGTACGTTTGATCGAGGCGTTGAGCGAATATAGGCAGAATGGATTGCCGTTGGTTAGATACCTGCAATGCAGAAATTTCGCCCTCAATAGTTTCATTCCTGATCTTGTCCTGATGTTTATCCATCGGGATTATTCCGGTTATTCTTATGTGAAGCCAATGAGGTTGGTTTTTGGTAACGTCTTATATCCCAATTTCTATCTGTCGTTTTTTTATCCTCTTTTTCAACTGTCTTTCTGGTGTAAAATGAAGAAAATCATTGTCGGGTATGCCTACTTTTTCAGGAGTATACGGTCATGACTAGGGAGCAGATTCGCCATCAGATTCTTAGCTTAGTCAGCCAGTACGCTGAGGCTAATACGCCTAACGCGAATTTTGTTCCTTGTATTACAGCGGTGCCACCGTCCGGTAAGGTTATTGGGGCTGCCGAGTTGAGGAATATGGTTGAAGCATCTTTAGATGGAGAGTTGACGACTGGCCGTTTCAACGAAGAATTTGAACAGCGATTGAAAGCGTTTATCGGCGTAAGGCACCTCATAACCGTCAATTCTGGTTCGTCGGCTAATCTTATCGCATTTTCCACGCTTACCTCGCCAGAACTGGGGGAACGTACGATTAACCCAGGTGATGAGGTTATCGCCGTTGCGGGGGGATTCCCCACCACGGTGAATCCCATTCTTCAATTTGGCGCTGTGCCTGTATTCGTCGATGTGACTATCCCAACCTACAATATTGATGTGGCAGGGATTGAGGCAGCGATCAGTCCCAAGACAAAGGCTATTATGCTTGCCCATACGCTCGGTAATCCGTTCAACCTCGATGTCATCACCGCCCTTTGCAAGAAATACAATCTATGGCTTATTGAAGACTGTTGCGATGCATTAGGCTCTACTTATAAGGGGCGAATGGTTGGCACCTTCGGCGATATCGGTACTCTTAGTTTTTACCCAGCTCACCACATCACGATGGGTGAGGGTGGTGCGGTTTTCACAAATAATTCCAGGCTCAATCAAATTGCTAAGTCTTTTCGTGATTGGGGCCGGGATTGTTACTGCGCGCCTGGCAAGGACAATACTTGTGGTAAGCGGTTTTGTTGGAAATTGGGTGACCTGCCTCAAGGGTATGATCACAAGTACACATACTCGCATCTTGGGTACAACCTCAAAATCACAGACATGCAGGCCGCGTGCGGCTTAGCGCAAATGGATCGCTTGGAAGGTTTCGTGCAAGCACGAAAGAACAACTTTAGCTTGATTAAGAGTCGGCTTAGAAGCTGCGAGGATTTTCTTGTCTTGCCTGAGCCTACGGCTGACTCCGATCCCTCGTGGTTCGGTTTTCCAATCACTTTACGGGAAGCGGCACATGTAAGCCGCGTTGATCTATTGAATTATCTTGATCAGCGGAAGATTGGTACTCGCCATTTATTCGCGGGAAATCTTTTACGCCAACCCTACATGATTGGGCGAAGTTATCGAGTTCTCGCAGCGCTGGAAAATACCGATATTGTGATGCGTGATACATTCTGGGTCGGGGTTTATCCTGGCTTGTCAGAATCGATGCTTGAATATGTCGCAGAAGAAATTGAAAAATTCTTTGGAGTAACGGGTTGAGAATGCTCTTGTCATTGTGGTTAGGCTCGTGAAAATTTTACTTACAGGCGCCACGGGATTTCTTGGCAGTCACCTAGCTCGAGCGCTAGTTGAGAGTGAGCATTCCGTAATAGGCTTAAAGCGTCGTGACTCGGATTTGGCACGTTTGTCTGATGTGAAAGACGCCATGAGCTTTGCAGATATTGAGGATGGCCTGGATCAGGCATTCGGGAATTACTCAGATATTGAGTTGGTGGTTCATGCAGCCACGAGCTACGGGAATCAAGGTGAGCCCCTGTCAGAAGTGCTGGCCGCAAATGTTCTTCTGCCATTAAAGATTATGGAGTCAGCTTTATCGCGCAAGCGGTGTGCGTTCATAAATACTGACACTTTTTTCTGTAAAGCTGATGGTGGCTATTCTTATTTGGCTAATTATACGTTGTCTAAGAAGTTATTTTGCCAGTTGGGGGGTGAGTTTGCGAGAAGCCATGAGCAGTTATTTGTTAATATTCGGCTTGAGCACGTGTTTGGCCCTGGTGACGGTTCGGCTAAGTTTGTGCCCAGTGTTATTCGGCAAATGCTTGACAATGTCCCAGAGATAAGACTGACTCCTGGGGAGCAACTGCGGGATTTTGTTTACATTGATGACGTTGTGAGCGCTTACGTGAAAGTAATAAGTTTAATCGAAAGCTTTGAATGTGGAGAGATGAAGTGCTTTGACGTTGGCAGTGGTTCAGTTCATACAGTAAAAGATTTTGTCACAACCGCACATCGAATTATTGGATCGAAGTCGGATTTGTTATTCGGTGCTTCTCCATACCGTGAAAATGAAATTATGTATTCGAAGGCAAATTTGGAAGCGTTGCTGGATTTGGGGTGGCACAGCAGCGTCAATCTGGAGGCAGGGCTGAGAAATGTTATTTCATCGATGTAACGGCTGAAGGCGGAATTAATTAGAGGCTAATCATGCGTGGGGAGAGGGTGTCGTGAAAGTTGTCATTCTTGCTGGGGGATACGGGACGCGCATTAGGGATGTCGCGGATAATATACCGAAGCCAATGATTTCAATCGGGCATTATCCTATTTTGTGGCACATCATGAAATATTATGCGAGTTACGGCCATAAGGAGTTCGTGCTGTGTCTTGGCTACAAGGGGCAGATAATAAAAGATTTCTTTCTCAACTACGAGGCCCATACTAAAGATTTTACTGTCGTACTGGGGCGAGGTGGCAACTTGCGATTCCACACCGACCATGATGAGTCTGGGTGGGAAGTGACGCTGGTAGACACCGGCTTAGATTCCATGACTGGCGCGCGTTTAAGAAAAATTAAAGATTACGTTCATGACGATGGCCAATTTATGCTTACTTATGGTGACGGTGTGGGCGATGTCAATATCGATGGACTGCTGGACTTCCATAAAGCACACGGCAAGATCCTTACTGTCACTGGTGTGCGTCCACCTGGGCGGTTTGGCGAATTGAACGCAGATGTAAGTGGTCTTGTGTCAGAGTTCAATGAGAAGCCTCAGGCTACGGCCGGTCGTATATCCGGAGGTTATTTTGTTTGCCGCCATGAAATATTCGATTATCTTGATGGGCGGGATGACCTGATGTTTGAGGAGGAACCCATGAATCGGCTGGTAGCTGATGGCCAGTTAATGCTTTACCCTCACGATGGCTTCTGGCAGCCAATGGATACGCACCGAGAGTATATCTTGCTTAACCGTTTGTTCGATAGCGGCAAGGCGCCATGGGTTGTATGGAAAAATGAATAATCCTCTGCAGGCTTTTCGTGGCAAGCGAGTTCTTGTTACCGGGCACACTGGGTTTAAGGGGTCGTGGCTCTCGTTGTGGCTGAGCAAATTGGGCGCTGAAGTTACAGGCTATGCTCTACCGCCAAAGCGCCTCGACGATCATTTTAATCTTCTAGGCCTGGATAAGCGTATTCGCCATGTTGAGGGGGATATCCGGGATGGAGAGCATTTTTCTCGTGTCTGCTTGGATTTCAAGCCGGAATTTATCTTCCATCTTGCGGCCCAAGCTCTTGTGCGTCTTTCTTATGAGGATCCTAAGGCCACATTTGAGACCAACATTCTTGGTTCAGTGAATGTTCTTGAAGCGAGCCGTATCCTTCCATCTCTGAAGGCGTTGGTTTTCATCACTTCGGACAAGTGTTATCGAAATATGGAGTGGGTGTGGGGTTATCGGGAAAATGACGAACTAGGCGGCCGGGATCCTTATAGCGCATCCAAAGCGTCCGCAGAGCTCGTATTTGCCGCTTACCAGGATTCTTTTTTTGACAAACAACCCGGCTTGGGTGCAGCGACTACTCGAGCAGGTAATGTCATTGGCGGGGGAGATTGGGCCTTAGATCGCATCGTGCCTGACTGCATTCAGGCATTGCGTGAGAATAATCCCATTCTCATCCGTAGCCCCAATGCCACACGTCCTTGGCAGCATGTGCTTGAGCCGCTATCGGGTTATTTGCTGTTGGCTGTCAAGCTGGCGCAAGAGCCGAAGCGCTATGGCGGGTCGTGGAATTTTGGTCCCAGCAGTAACGCTACCCGCACTGTCGAAGACCTGGCCCGTGCCATTATTCTACGTTGGGGAAACGGCAGGTTGGTTATTAATGCCTCGTCTGATTTGCCGCATGAAGCGTGTCTGTTGCAGCTATCCATCGATAAGGCAGTGCATCACCTTGGCTGGTATCCGCGATGGAATTTCGATCAGACCCTGGATTCTACCGTAAGCTGGTACAAGGCGGTGCTGGGTGGGCGATCTGCGTATGATGTGAGTTGTGCCCAGATCCTACAGTATATGGAGAGCCAGAATGATTGAAGGTGTCAAAATTACACCACTCAGCCAATTCGTCGATGAGCGCGGGAAAGTGATGCTTATGTTGAAGTCTACCGATCCCCATTTTAAGCAATTTGGCGAAATCTATTTTTCGTGTATCTACCCTGGCGCCATCAAGGCGTGGCACATCCACAAACTTACCACCCTCAATTACGCTGTGCCACATGGGCATATCAAGTTTGTACTTTACGATGATCGCCCTGATAGCTCAACCAAAGGTGAGGTGCAGGAAATGTACCTTGGGCCTGACAATTATTGCTTGGTGACAGTGCCGCCCATGGTGTGGAATGGTTTCAAGGGCTTCGGTGCTGAGATGGCTTTACTTGCTAATTGTGCGTCAATTCCTCATGACCCAAGTCAAATATCTCGCCGCGATCCTTTTGATCCATCCATTCCTTATGACTGGTCGCTGAAACACGGATGATACAGCGTATTCTCATTACCGGGGGATTCGGTTATCTTGGAGGACGCATCGCAGCTGGGGTGGTACGTGATGGCTGGCAGGTGCGTCTCGCGAGTCGTCAGAAGCATGGTCCGCCGGCATGGCTTCCCGAAGCAGAAACTATCTCGCTGGATGTATTGCAGCCCAATACCTTCGATGCCGCGTTGAGCGGTGTGCAAGCCGTAGTGCATTTAGCGGCGCTGAATGAGATCGAAAGTAGCGCCAATCCTGAAGCTGCGTTACTGGTCAACACCCTGGGCAGTTTGCACTTATTAGAGGCAGCCATCCGCGCCGGCATCGAAAGGTTTATTTTTTTCTCCACTGCACACATTTACGGCGCACCATTGGTTGGCCATATTACCGAATGTTCCCTTCCGAGGCCGGTGCATCCCTACGCTATAACGCACCGTGCAGCCGAGGATTTTGTTCTGGCTGCGCACAGTAAGAAGGCAATCACTGGTATTGTGGTGCGGCTTTCAAATGGATTTGGTGTGCCGATACATTCCGATGTGGATCGCTGGACGCTACTGGTCAATGACCTCTGCCTTCAGGCAGTTCAGAATAAGAAGCTCACGCTACGCTCAAGTGGGTTGCAGCAACGCGATTTCATCGCCTTACATGATGTCGGCCGGGCCGTAAGTCACTTTCTTAATCTTCCCCGATCGGGATGCGACGATGGCTTATTCAACCTGGGTGGTGAATGTGCGATGACAGTGTGGGGAATGGCACAGCGAATTGCACGATGTTGTCGCAAAACGCTGGGATATCTGCCGGAGATTATCAGGCCCGAGCCTGAATTCCAGGAGAGGACGGTCGCGTTACAATATGATATTAGCAAATTGAAGCGTTCGGGATTTGTTATTAACGGCAATATGGATGGCGAAATCACGAGAACGTTAGAAATGTGCGCAGCAATGCAGCTTGAGCGCAAAGCATGACCGTTGATGCGCGAGCATCAGGCACACCCCGCGTGTCGGTACTGATGACTATTTACAACGCGGCACCATTTTTACGGGAAAGTATCGATAGCCTGTTAGCACAAAGTTTCTTGAGTTGGGAGTTGGTCGCAGTCGAAAACGGCTCAACGGATGGATCCGCATCAATTCTTGCGGAATATGCAGATCCACGATTGCGGATATTTCCATTTGAGGAAAATATTGGGCGCACTCAAGCACTTCGCTATGCGTTTGAGCAAGCCAGGGGGGAGTATATTGCAATCCTAGATGCCGATGATGTCGCGCATTCAAATCGCATTGCACGTCAAGTTGAGTTCATGATTCAGAATGCTGACGTGGCCTTGCTAGGCTCATGGGCAATACAAATTAATGAACGCGGGGAAAAAGTTGGTGAGCTGAGACCACCAACTGATCAGAAAGATCTCCGTGAGTTGTTGGGGTGGACTAACCCCATCGTGCACTCTTCATCAATGTATCATCGTGAGCGTGTGCGGCAGGTTGGGGGGTATCCCAGCCAGTTCACCTATGCACAAGATTATGGACTGTCGTTAGAGCTTGCTCAGCGTCACCCGGTTGCAGTTTTAGGCGAATTTCTTTGTTTTAATAGGGTGTTGCCAACTCAAATGTCGAAGTCTAGAAAATATCAGCGGGTGATTGCTGAGGAGCAAATTCACTTGGCTCAATATGCTCTGGCAACGTTGAGCTTAAGTAAACAATCTCAACGGCTTAATCGGCGCAGTCTGGCGTTAGCTAAAATTCGGCGAGGCACGGCAAGTCTCTTCGATGGTAGGTATTTAGTTGGCTTGATGGAAATATGTATCGCTGTCGCTAAAAGTCCCTCCGTGCTTTGGGGTAACGGGCCAGTGAGAAGGTTTTTCGGTGGCAGAATCTGAACAACTTGCAAGGATTTCGAGCGAAAACAGTGGGTATGTGGGCTGCTGTCGGGTCAACTAAACCGTCAGGATCACAGCCTGAGGAAGTTTAGCTGACAGGTTAATGCAATTAAGCTGAGTAAAGGTGCATGCGAAAAGTTGTGATTTCCCTTTTTCATCGCGTTGTCGGCCACTATGGACAGGTCGTGCTTCAGCATAGGTCAGCTCTTGTGGCTTGCATACAGCTCGGGTTGATTGCTGCGGCGAATGTAACTGCCTTTGCGCTCCGATTCGAAGGGGATATTCCCCCCGATCAAGCACGATTGGTTTTGCGGGGCCTTCCCCTGGTATTGGCAATCTATGCGGTCGGTCTTGTTGTCTTTGGCATTCAGCGTGGGCTTTGGCGTTATGTTGGTCTTCATGATTTAGGTCGTATTTTCTGGGCTTCCGTCATCAGTTCCATGGCGTTATATGGCGTGCTGCATGGCGTTCTCGGGTGGGTCTCATATCCCCGCACGGTCATTATTCTCACGGGTGTGTTCAGTGGGCTGTTTCTTGCTGGTATTCGGTTAGCCGTTCGCTGGTTCCGCGAATGGCTTCACGTATTGAGCCCGACGGCTCGCAGGGTTTTGATAGTCGGAGCGGGCAATGCCGGTGAGTTGCTGGTCAGGGATATGCTGAGCAGTGAAGGTTCCCATTACAGGCCTATCGGTTTGGTGGACGATGATCCGATCAAGCGGAAGATGAAGATTCACGGGGTGCCAGTCGTGGGAGCGATTGTGGATATTCCCGCTTTGGCGCGTGAGCTTGTCGCCCATGAGATTATTGTCGCGATTCCCTCAGCTTCGACCGGACTGAAACAGCGAATTCTTGCCGCGTCGGAGGGGTGCAAGGTTCCCATCAAGATTTTGCCGAGCATGAAACAACTGCTGGCGAACCCTGAGGCGCTGAGGCAGGTTAGGCCGATGAGTCTGGAGGATCTCCTGCAACGTGAGCCCATTCAGATGGATCGGCAGGAGTTGCATCCGTTGCTCGAAGGGAAGCGAGTGCTTGTCACCGGTGCCGGAGGGTCGATCGGCTCTGAGCTCTGCCGTCAGATTGCCCGATATCAACCGGCCTCGTTGATCCTTTTTGAGCGCTATGAAAATGGACTTTATGCGTTGGATCTTGAGTTGCGGAACCAGTTTCCGGAAGTCAGGATTGTTCCGGCGGTGGGAGATGTCACGGTTCATGATCGGGTGATCGAGGTATTGAGACAGACGAGCCCTGAGATTATTTTTCATGCTGCGGCGCATAAGCATGTGCCTTTGATGGAGCTGAATCCAAAGGAGGCTGTGCGGAATAACGTGTTTGGAACGAAGACCGTGGCTGAGGCGGCATTGGCTTGTGGGGTTGACCGTTTCGTGCTCATTTCCACCGATAAGGCGGTAAATCCGACAAGTGTCATGGGTGCCACGAAACGGGTGGCTGAAGATTTGCTCCAGAGTCTGAGCCGCAGAGGGCAGACCAGGTTTACGGTGGTCAGATTTGGAAACGTGTTGGGCAGTAATGGGAGTGTCGTGCCTCTCTTCACTGACCAGATTCGAAGGGGAGGACCGGTTACGGTGACGCATCCTGAGATCAAGCGGTTTTTCATGACGATTCCTGAGGCTGTGCAATTGGTGCTGCAAGCCAGCCATTTGGGGCTGGGTGGTGAGGTGTTTGTCTTGGATATGGGGGAGCAAGTTAAGGTGGCCGACTTGGCTAGGAATATGATCGTCCTATCCGGTCTTGTGCCTGACCTGGATATTCAGATTGTGTATAGCGGGTTGCGCCCAGGGGAAAAATTGTACGAAGAGCTGTTTGATGAGGCGGAGCAAGTTGAACCTACGTCGCATATGAAGATTCGGCGAGCCATCAATTCCTCTGCGATGCAATCGGATCGCCTCGATCGGGCGATTGCTCATCTTGGGACTGCGGTGAGTCAGGGCGATGACGGTGAACTGATTCGCCGACTTAAGGAAGCTGTTCCGTCCTATACTCCAGCATCGTCCTGCAGCACTGAGCTTATTAGTTGATTAATTGTCGTGACCCTAGGCCTATGCCCGCCTTGTTCCCTGAATTGTTTCCTCTGTCTGCTCGGATGTGATCCTGGTACACTTCTCGGAAGTTACAAGTTATTGCTCAGCAACCCGGTGTAGGAGGAGTGTGTAGAGGATGAGAGGCGTTGTTCTGGCTGGTGGGTTAGGGAGCAGGCTGCTTCCGCTCACTAAAGTCACCAATAAACATTTGCTGCCGGTCTACGATCGGCCCATGATTTACTATCCCATTCAGGCGTTGGCCAATGCCGGGATCGATGAAATCATGTTGGTCACGGGCGGCAACAGCGCGGGAGATTTCTTACGGCTCCTGGGCAATGGGAAGGACTTTGGCCTGAAGCGGCTTAACTATACCTATCAAGAGGGAGAGGGTGGCATTGCCGATGCCCTCCGATTAGCTGAACACTTCGCGGATGGTGAATCAATCTGCGTGATCTTGGGCGACAATATTATCGAAGGCAACATCGCTCGCGCTGCCGATGCCTTTCGAAAGCAGCAGCGGGGGGCAAGAATTCTCTTGAAAGAGGTTAAGGACCCGCAACGGTTCGGGGTGCCGATCCTCGAAGGGGATCGGGTTGTGAAGATCGAGGAGAAGCCCGCCAATCCCCGATCCTCCTATGCGGTCACTGGCATATATTTTTACGATGCCCATGTTTTTGACATCATTAAGACTCTTAAGCCGTCTGGCCGTGGCGAGCTTGAAATTACCGACGTTAATAATGCTTACATCGCGGATGGCACATTGACCTGGGATGTTTTGGAGGGTTGGTGGACCGACGCTGGG
>SXGU01280316.1_pt1 | contig 13414 bp, 13 predicted proteins | sample 3174531 | NCBI WGS metagenome assembly SXGU01 (sample SAMN11356863, study PRJNA531348) | freshwater metagenome | isolation source: freshwater sample F1-140 | place: China: Fuxian Lake, Yuxi | collected 2017-12-25 | reverse complement strand
GTAGAGCATGGGCGGATGGAACACCAGCCCGGGATCCTGCAGCAAGGGATTCAGGTCGCGGCCTTCGGCGGCAGCTGGCAGCATGCGGTCGAAGGGATTGGAGGTACACAGGATGAAGGCCAGCAGGCCGATTCCGACCAGGCCGAGCACCGCCAGCACGCGTGCCACCATGATCTCCGGCAACTGGCGTGAAGCCAGCGATACCGCCGCACCCCAGCCCGCGAGCATCAGCACCCAAAGCAGCAGGGAGCCCTCGTGTCCGCCCCAGACTGCCGAGAATCGATATAAGGTCGGCAGTCGCGTGTTCGAATGGTTGGCTACATAGGCCACCGAAAAATCATTCGCCAGAAAGCTCTGCGCCAGGCAGGCGAATGACACGGCGATCAACAGGAACTGGGTTTGCGCCGCGGGGCGCGCCAGCGCCACCCACTGGGGCTTGCCGCCGAATTTTCCGCGTTGCGCGCCGACCAGTGGCAGCACGCCCTGCGCGATGCAGACGACAAAGGCGAGGATCAGTGCGAAGTGCCCGAGTTCGGGCGTCACTTCGCTTGCGCCTTCTTGGCCTGATCCACCGCGTGCTGGGCCTCAGGCGGCATGTAGTTCTCGTCGTGCTTGGCCAGCACCTCGGTGGCGGCGAACTTGCCGTCGGCGCCCAGTCTGCCTTGCACCACGGCCCCCTTGCCTTCCTTGAACAGGTCGGGAAGGATGCCGGTGTAGGCCACCGGAATTTCCTTGGCGGTGTCGGTGATGATGAAGTTGACCGTCAGTTCCTGGCGCTTGATCGATCCTTCCTTGACCAGCCCGCCGATGCGAAAGGCCTTGCCCTGCGGCGCCTTTCCCGCGGCGATTTCAGAGGGAGTGACATAAAGGGCGATGTTGCTGTCGAGCGCGTTGAGCGTCAGCGCAGCGGCGATGCCCAGTGAGGCGAGGCCGCCGACGATCAGGGCAATGCGTTTCTGTCTCGGTTTCATGAAGTTCCGGATTGGTGATCGAGTTCGTCGGCAAGGCGCTCACGCGCCAGACTCTCGCGAATCTCGTTAAGACGGTGCTTCGCCAGCAAAGGTTCCACCACCATCAATATTGCGCAGGCGCCGAAGCTGCCCCAGACGTAAAGGCCATAGCCGCCCATGGCGAAAAACTCGCCGATGCTATTCCAGTGCATGTTTCACCCATTCCGTGTGCCGCTCGCGCTCGAGGATGATGGCGCGCACACGCGTCAGCGCAACGGCGATCGAATACATCCAGAAGGCAAAGGCCATCAGCAGCATGCCCCACAACATGGTCTGGGCCATCGACGGCGCCTTGGTCAGGTTGATGGTCGAGCCCTGGTGCCGGGTGGTCCCCCAGCTCACCGCGAAATAGATGATGGGGATGTTCACCACGCCGACCAGCGCCAGTATCGCCCCCGCCTTGTCGGCGCGGCGCGGGTCGTCGATCGCCGCCTGCAGCGCCATGAAACCGAGGTAGAGGAAGAACAGGATCAGCTCCGACGTCAGGCGCGCATCCCACACCCACCAGGCGCCCCAGGTCGGCTTGCCCCACAGGGCGCCGGTCCACAGCGCGACGAAGGTGAACATCGCGCCGGTGGGCGCGATCGCCGCCGCCATCATTCCCGAGAGGCGCGTGTTCAGCACCAGCCCCGTGGCGGCCCAGAGCGCCATGACGACGTAGAGGAACATCGACATCCACGCCGCCGGCACGTGGATGAAGATGATGCGGTACGACTCGCCCTGCTGCGCGTCGGTCGGCGCGACGAAGAAGCCGACGTAGAGTCCCGCAACGCCGAACACCACGGCAAGCGCGGTGAAATACGGGATCATGCGCCCCGCCAGCGGGAAGAACGCCGGCGGCGCGGCGAAGCGCAGCAGCGGATTGCCGTGCTGCGGTTCGATCGTGTCAGCCTTCATCGTCAAGAAAACGTGCCTCTCGTTCAGTCATGAGCGATCCGCAGGGCCGCACATGCGGCCCACGGCGCCACCACGCAGGACAGTGCAAGTACCGCGCCAAGCAGCGACAGGTGCGGCATGGCGCTCATCCCGCTGGCGGCTGCCGCCACGCCGCCGGCGCCGAAGATCAGCACCGGGATATACAGCGGCAACACCAGCAGGGCCAGCAGGATTCCTCCACCCCTCACGCCCAGCGTCAGCGCCGCGCCCACCGCGCCGATCAAGCTGAGCACCGGCGTGCCGATGAGCAACGATAGCGCCAGCACGGCAAGGCTTTGTTGAGGCAAGTCAAATTGTAGCCCGAGCAGGGGCGCGAGCAGCGCCATCGGCAGCCCGGAGACCATCCAGTGCGCAAGGACTTTGCCGGCAACGACAATGCTCAGTGGATGCGCGGACACCAGCATCTGCTCGAGCGTGCCGTCGGCGTGGTCGGCGGCAAAGATGCGGTTGAGCGAGAGCATCGCCGCGAGCAGCGCCGCGACCCAGACGATGCCGGGGGCCATGGCGCGCATCAGGTTCGGCTCCGGGCCGGCGCCGAGCGGAAACAGCGTCACCACGATGACGAAGAACACCAGCTGGTTGAAGACGTCCCCGCGCCGGCGCATGGCGAGGCGCAGGTCGCGGGAAACGATCGAGCGCAGGCCGCCGGTCATCGCCTCAGCCCTGCAGCACGACGACGTGGCGCCGCGGCGCCTCGATGGCGACGTCCTGGTGCGTGGTGAGCACCGCCATGCCGCCCGCCGCGAGGTGATCGTTCACCAGTCCGGCGACGGTGTCGAGCGCCGCCGCATCGAGCGCCGCGAAGGGCTCGTCCAGGATCCACAGCGGCGTGTCGGCCGCGAGGCACAGTCGGGCCAGGGCGACACGGCGCTTCTGCCCCTGCGAGAGGAAGCGCACCGGCAGCCTCGCGCGCGAAGCGAGGCCCACGCGCTCGAGCGCTGCGGAGAGCTCTACGCTGACCGATTCGCGCCCCGACAACTCGCGCGCGAAGGCCAGATTCTCCTCCGCGCTGAACTCGTCCTTCAGCGCGTTGGCGTGGCCGATGAACAGCAGCTCGCGCGCGAACTCCTCGCCCATCGCCCGGATGCTCTCGCCGGACCAGCGCACCTCGCCGGCGGCCGGTCGCGACAGCCCGGCAAGGATGCGCAGCAGGCTGGTCTTGCCGCTGCCGTTGGGCCCCTGCACCAGCAAGAGCCCGCCAGGCTCGAGCGCAAAACCGACGCCCGCGAACAGGCGCACGTCGCCGCGCACGCAGACCAGTTCCTTCGCTTCGAGCATCGCCGGCAGGTTCCGCGGATTGGAAACGCGAAGCATACCTGCGTCGGTATGATGGTGGCATGGCTGATCGGGCTCCCTCTGCGGTAACCGGCGCACGGCCCGCATTCCTTGCCGACTCGTGCCTGCGCACGCTGGGCACCCTGTCGGACTGCCGGCTTTGCATTGCCGAATGCCCGGTCGCCGCGATCGCGCCGGGGGACCGGGATGTCGCGGTCGATGACGCCTGCATCGGCTGCGGTCGGTGCACGGCGGTCTGCCCGACGGAGGCGTTGCGCAGCGGACACAACGACATCGCGACGCTTGCCGCGCACGCTTCCCGCGTCGAGCCGTTGAGCGTCGAATGCGAGCGCGTGCCGAAGGAGTTGCGTTCGCCCAATACCGTGAGCCCGCCCTGCCTGGGGGCGCTGGGCATCAATGAACTGCTCGCGCTGCAGGAGCGGGCGGGCGCTGCGCCGGTGGAGATCGTCGACCGGCAATGGTGCAACGACTGCCCGGCCGGTGGCGAAGCGCAGCCCCCGGGTGCGGCGGCGCGGGAGCGCGTGGCCCGCCTGCTCGCGGAGGCGGGATTGGCAAGACGTGCGCCGATACTCGTCGCGCGCATGGCGGGAAAAAGCAGGCGGGATGACGGCGCGCCGCGCCACCGCTCCCGGCGAGCGTTCCTTCGCCGTTTCGTGCCCTCCGCCGCTGCGGCCCCTGCTCCGCCGGCGCGCAGCAAGGAATCGCGGCGCAAGGAACTTCTCGCCCTGCTGCGCCGAATCGGTGGCGCGGTCCTGCCCGCGAGCGTGTTTCCCGAGGTGCGCATCGGCGAACGCTGCGCCGACAACCGCCTCTGCGCCAGCGTCTGTCCGACGGGCGCACTGAAGACCTATGCCGACGCCTCGATCGGCGTCGAGTACCACGCCGAACACTGCATCGCCTGCGGGGCGTGCGTGGCGATCTGCCCCGAGCGCGCCGTTAGCCTTTCCCCAGGCGGCGCACACGCGCCGGCGGGCCCGATCCGCCTGACGACCCGGAGGCTTCGCACCTGCAGCCGGTGCGACGCCGATTTCTCCGCGCGGGACGATGCGCAGGAGCTGTGCCCGAACTGCCGCAAGGACACGGAGCTGTTCGGCTAGCCGCTAGTTGATCGCACTCGTGCGTTTCGCGGAAGCGAAAACGAGGAAATACTGGTTCGGCAGGAAGCCGTGTTCCTGCTGCAACGCGTATCCGGCGCGGGCAAGCTCGGCCTTCACCTGCTCCGGCGCGATGCGCGCGGCCTTCGGCGGGCCCACGGGTGAGTCCATGCGGAAATCGATGACGGCGACGCGGCCGCCTGGTCTGAGCGAGTCGCGCAGCCGGGCGAAGTAACGCTCGCGATCCTCCACGTGGTGGTAGACGTCCACCAGCACGACGAGGTCCGCCTTTTCCGGCAGGCGCGGATCGTTGGCGCTAGCGGCGACGGCGGCCAGATTCGCCAGGCCCTCGCGCTTCGCGCGCTCGCCGAGGTGCTTGACCATTTCCGGCTCGGTGTCGACGCCGTAGACGCGACCCTTCGGCAGCATGTGGGCGAAGCGCACGGCGAAATAGCCGGTCCCCGCGCCGATGTCGGCGACCACGGCGTCCGGCTTCAGCGCCAGCGCCCGGATGACTTCATGCGGCTTCTGCCAGGCGTCGCGCGCGGGGTCGTCGAAGATCTTCGACCACTTCTGCGCATCGCCGAAGCCGTGCTGGTGCGAATGCGGCGATTGGGCGCCGGCGTGCGCCCCGGCGAACAGCGCCGCGAAGATCAAGACGCGCATCATGCGTGAAATTCTACCTGCCAATGAAAAGGGGGCAGGTTTCCCCGCCCCCCCCAACTTAGTGGAACGCACTCGTGCCCGTGTGGAACGCACTCGTGCGTTAGCGCCGCCGTTCAGTGCTTGTGTTCCCAGGGGCGCGGGCCGCGGTGCTCGTTCAGCGTGATGCCGCGCTCCTTGGCGCGCTTTTCCATCTCGGCGCGGTGTTCGGCGGCGAGCTTCTGGCGCTCCTCGGGCGTGGCGCTGCGCATCTTCGCCTGCTGGGCGGCGCGCTCCTCGGGGGTCATCAACTGCTGGCCGGCCTGCGCCCCCATGCCGCCCTGCATGCCCTGCATTCCGCCCCGCATGCCGCCACCCATCGGGCCCGGGTGCGCGTACGCCGAAGCAATGGCGACGCCGAGAGTGGCGCCGATGCCGACGAGAAGTTTCGTGGTGCTGTTCATTTGCGGTTCCTTTGCAAGATTGAGGTGAGTATTGCCGACCCCATTGGAACCGCCAACTGTGAACGCAGTGTTGCGGACAGGCGCCGTTTTGTAACGCGGTGTTACCGCGCGGCCTGCCGCCTCAGCGCCGCGCGCTGAACGACTTGATCGCGGCTTCGCGCTCGGCCTGCTGCTTGGTGCGCAACGCCCGCAGGTCCCGGTCGAAGCGGTCCTCGATCGCGCGCAGCTCGCCGATGTGCCTGTCCTCCATCTTGCGCAGCGCCAGCCTGTCCTCGACGCGCAACGCGAGGCGGGGCTCAAGGCTGTAAGGCACGGCCTCGAAGGAGCCGACGTCCGAGACGCCGTCCTGCGGAACGGTCGACGGCTGCTGCGCCTGCGCCAGTCCGGCGAGCGCTGCCGCGACGACGATGCCGAGCAGTTGGATTTTCATGGCGTCTCCCTTCAGTGGGCTGCCGGCACGCGCGAATCGGCGAGCCGCAGCAGCCAGTCGCCTGCGCCGTAGAGGAACAGGAACAGGCCCATGCCCAGCGGCACCAGCATCCACTCGGTGGCCGACGGCCAGTAGTCCGTGTAGCCCGCCCAGTAGCCCTTGAACAGCGGCACTTCCTGGCCGACGATCAGCAGCTCGAGCCGCGCCGAGAAGATGCCGACCATGAACAGCAGGCCAGCGAGGAACTGCATGAACGGCGCCGAACGCCACGCCGCCTTCGACATCAGGATGAGCGGCAGCACGAAGCCGATCCAGATCTCGACGTGGAACAGCGGGTGCCCGACGGCGCGCCAGTGCGCCTCCATGCCCTCGTAATTGCTCCACAGGCCGGTGATGATCTGGCCGAAGCGCATGGCCACCACCGCCAGCAGCGCGACCCAGAACAGCCGCGGCAACACCACGTCGTCGAGGAACTTGACGTTCTCGGGCATGCCGGGGCCGCGCGGCGCCATGCTGCCGAGGAACAGCAGGAACGCCGCCGCCGTGGCGAAACCGGTGAGGATGAAGTACATCGGCATCACCGGGCTGTACCAGGCCGGCCGCATCGCCATCATGCCGAACACCAGCCCCAGCGTGCCGGGTGCGAGGATGCAGATGACGAACGAGAGGACCGACACGCGGTGCGTGAGCTTCGAGTCCCAGTCGCCGATGTGCAGCAGGTAGAACTTGATCAGCAGCAGCACCAGGTCGATGGTGTACAGCGTCCCCATCCACCACATCGGCGAACGGATCTGCAGCCCGGTCGGCATCGCCCACAGCATGCGGAACGGATCGCCAAGCTCGAGCGCGAGCAGGCTGAAGCCGCAGACCAGGGTGACGATCGACAGCCACACGCAGCGCTTGGCGATCGGGTAGAACACCCTGATGCCGAACACGGTGTCCAGCGAGGCGATGATCGAGAGCCCCGAGGAGGCGAGCAGGAAGAACAGGTAATACGCGATCGGCGCGCCCCAGGCCACGTCGCTCGAGGTGTTGAACGCCGCGTGGCCCTCCGTGAACAGCATGTAGAACACGAATCCCAGCGAAAGCACGCCGACCACGCCGCCGAGCTGCATCAGGCGCGAAGCCATGGGGCTGGGGGTGGCGCCGAAATCGAGCAGCGGCGCGTTGCCTGCGGACGTTGCAGTACTCATGGTGATTCTCCTGAAATGGAACGCACTCGTGCGTTAGCCTTCCTTCTTGCGTACGGACCGCGTTTCCGGGATCGAGGACGCCTCGCCCGCCAGGTAGTAGACCTGCGGCCGGTTGCCGGTGTGGTCGTTGAGGCGCGTGCCGCGCTTCTCCGAAATGAGCTTCCTCACGTGGCTCTTCGGGTTGTCGAGATCGCCGAAGTAGCGCGCGCTCGGCGCGCAGACCGTCACGCATGCCGGCGTGTACTCGCGGGTCTTCGGATCCTCCGGACTGAGGTCCGGCGTGCCCTTGGGCGCCTTGCCGACCTTGTGGTAGCAGAAGGTGCACTTGGACACCACGTTCTTCGGCTGCACGCCCACGCCTTGCTTCGGGTTCTGCAGGTGCTTGGGCATCGCCCAGGGCGGATCCCAGATCTTGCCGTCCTTGCTCGGCCAGACCTTGCGCACGTCCGGCTGCGTCTTCTGCTTTTCCTCGGCGTAGAAGCGCACGCCGTAGGGGCAGGCGATCATGCAGTACTTGCAGCCGATGCAGCGGTCCCAGTCGACCAGCACCACGCCGTCCTCGGTCTTGTAGGTGGCCTTGGTCGGGCAGACCGCGACGCACGATGGCTCCTCGCAGTGCATGCAAGGCCGCGGCAGCCAGGACAGCTTGCCGCTCGGGAAGTCGCCCTCGTTGTAGAACAGCACGTCCTGCCACTGCTCTCCCGGCAGGCGCGTGTTCTCGATCTGGCAGGCGGTCGTGCAGGCCTGACACCCGGTGCACTTCTCCAGGTCAATCACCATTCCCCAGCGTGCCATGGTCAATCTCCTCGTTTCTTCGTGTTCATCGCGCCCCCGCTCAGGCCTTCTCGACCTTGACGGTCACCGCGTAGACCAGCGCCGCGTTGGACACCGGCTCCGATACGTTCGGCAGGATCTCGTTGACGTTGCCGTTCTTGCGGCTCTTGGCCCAGCGGCCGTGCGCGAAATGGCCGAAGCCGAACGGCATGCACACCGTATCCGGGCGCGACGCCGGATAGAGGTGCGCGCGCGCGTAGATGGCGCCCAGCTCGTTGGAGATCTTCACGCGATCGCCGTTCCTGATGCCGCGTTTCTGCGCGGTCTCGGGATGGATCTCGAGGAACAGCTTGTTCCTGCCGCCGGAGACCGGCTGGTAGATCGAGATCGCGGTCGGGATGTTGGCCGTGCGCCCTTCGCCGTGCACCGGCGTCTTGGTGGCGACGAAGTGAAGATCGCCGCCGCCGCTGTACTTGGGCGGGAAGTACTGCGGGAAACCGACGCGCTCCTTCGGCACGCCGGTCTTCGCCGAGACGAAGTCCGCGTAGTGCTCGAGGTAGTGCGACTTGAACTCGAACTTGCCGGACTCGGTCTTCAGCAGGTGCTTCTTCACGTCGGCGTCGGTCATGGGCTTCCAGTAATCCACGCCGTCCCACTCGAAGAACTCGCCGGCGATCTGGCGGTAGGGATATGGCTTCCTGTACCAGGTCCCCTTGGCCACCCAGGTCTCGAGGCTGTTGACGCCGTTGTCGCCCGGGTTCTTCTCGAAGCCCTTGGCGATGGCCTTCAGCACGTTCTCCACGTTGCCGAGCTTCTTGTAGTACTCGCTCATCGGGCCCTTGATGCGCTTGCCGATCTCGATCAGCGTGTCGCCGAAGTGCTTGGTGTCGTGGATCGGCTTGACCGCCGGCACCCGCAGCGTGGTCATCGGCCAGCCCTGGAACGGATAGATCGGCGCGTCCTGCCAGCGCTCGAGGTACGTGTGGTCCGGCAGCAGAAGATCGGCGAACACGCCCGTTTCGCTCGGGAACGGCGAAGTCTCGATGACGAACACCTTCTTCAGCGCTTCCTCCCACTTCTTCGCATTGGGCGCCGAGAAGATCGGGTTCGTCAGGTAGAACATCAGCGTGTCGAGCGTATAGGGCTTGCCTTCGACGATGCTGTCCGCGATGCCCTGCAGGTTGTTCGCCGCGAGCAACAGGTCCTTGCTCTTCACGCGGTCGATGCGCGGCAGCTTCTTCTTCGCCGCATCCTTCGCGACGTCGTCGAGGAAGTCGTCGGAACTGACCGGCAACTTGCCGTAGGGCACGCCCATCTGGTTCATCAGCCCGCCCACCGCGTACATCGCGCCGACCAGCGCGTTCAGCGCGTGGATCGCCAGCCCGTTGTAGGTGCCGTTGGTGTGCAGGCAGGGCCCGCGCTCGAAGATCGCCATCGCCGGCCGCGTGGTGCCGAACTCGCGCGCCACCATCTCGATGTCCTTCACCGGGATGGTGGTGATTTCGGCGGCCCATTCGGGCGTCTTGTCCTTCAGCACTTCGTTCCACCACTCGACCAGGCCGTAGGTCCACTTTTCCTTGAAGGTCTTCGGGTCCACCAGCTCGGCACGGCGGAAGCGGTTGATGCCATCGACGAAGTCGCCGACGAACTTCTTGTCCCACCAGCCGTTCCTGAGGATCTCATAGGCGATCGCCAGCGCCAGCGCGCCATCGGTGCCGGACTTCACCAGCAGCAGGTGGTCCGCCGCCGCACCCGTGGTGCTGACCCGGACATCCACCACCGTCACCTTGGTCTTCGGCGACTTGGTGCGGATGTGGCCCCAGGTCTGCAGGTTGTTGTTGTACGGCCGGTACGCCTCGAGGAACGAGGCGCCGAAATTCAGCATGTAGTTGGTGTTGCGGTAGTCGTAGGCGTTGTAGTTGTAGTTGCCGTCCATCGCCGACTTGGCCTTCTTGCTGGTGTCGGCGCAGATCGACGAGTGGCCCAGCCCGGTGTTCGGCGAGCCGTACATCTTGCCGAAATTGCCGAGCAGTCCCGCGTCGGTGCTGCCCCAGCCGCGTCCGTGCGCGATGGCGAAACGGTGCGCCTCGCCCTTCTCGCGCAGCGCGTTCAGGCGCGCTGCCACGGTGTTCAGCGCCTCGTCCCAGCTGATCGGCACCCACTTCGGATCGACGTCGCGCCCCTTTTCCGGATTGGTGCGCTTCATCGGCCCCTTGATGCGATCGGGGTCGTAGAGGATGTAGGCGCCGAGCGGCCCCTTCGGGCACAGCTTGCCGTTGGAGATCGGGCTCTCCAGCGAACCGGTGATGTTGTGCACCTTGCCGTCGGTGACGTGCACGTCGATCCCGCAGCGCGCGGGGCACTGGTGGCAGACGTTCTTGACGATCTTCGTTTCGGGCGACGCGCCCTGCGCCTCGGCGGGCTGGCTCTTCATGACCACCGCCGCCCCGCCGACCGCTGCGCCGGCCGCCCCCGCCGCAGCCGAAGTCTTCAGGAAGGTGCGCCGGTTCATCGTCGTGAGCATCGTCATGGCCAAGATCTCCTTTGAGTCTTGAGCACGACTGTCCGCTTGCTGCAAAGCGGTATATTGACGCAGATCAAGCGACCCCCGGCACGCCGAAACGCCGGCGGAACTTAGGGATATCAGGGAGTTGGCGTGGACCGCACTCGTGCGTTGATAGTGGAACGCACTCGTGCGTTGATAGCGAAACGCACTCGTGCGTTATGCGCTTTGCAGGATGAACTCCGCGGCCCGCTCGCCGATCATGATGCTCGGCGCATGGGTGTTGCCGCCGATCACCGACGGCATGATCGACGCATCCGCCACGCGCAGTCGCTCGATGCCGCGGACGCGCAACTGCGGATCGACCACCGACATCTCGTCGACCCCCATGCGGCAAGTGCCGACCGGGTGATAGACCGTATCGGCGTGGCCGCGAATCAGTTCGCCCAGTTCGGCCTCGGTCTTCCATGCCTCGCCGGTGCGGTTGCGCCCTCGATAGTGCTCGAGCGGCGTGCGCTCGAGGATGTCGGAGGTGATGCGAGTCGCCCGCTCGAGTACCCGCAGGTCGTCCTCGTCGGCGAGAAATGCCGGATCGATGCGCGGTGGCGCAAGCGGGTCCGCCGAGGCCAGCGATACCGTGCCCCGGCTCTTCGGCCGCAGCACGCACACATGGCAGCTGAAGCCCAGCCTGAACTGCCGTTTGCGGCCGTGGTCCTCGACGATGGCGATGACGAAGTGAAGCTGCACGTCCGGCCGCGAGAGCCCTGGCGTGGTGCGGATGAACGCACCCGCCTCGGCAAGGTTGGAGGTCACCAGCCCGGTGCCCGAGCGGCGGTACTCGCCGATCGAGCCGATCACCTTCCACAGGCCGCCCGGCGAGAGGCCGACGAGGTCGCGCATCGGCGACTGGTACGACAGCGTGTAGTCGATATGGTCGTGGAGATTGCCCCCCACGCCCGGCAACTCGTGCCGCGGCGTGATGCCGTGCGGCTGCAGCGCCGATTCCGGTCCGATGCCCGACAGCAGCAGCAACTGCGGCGAGCCGAACGCACCGCCACAGACGATCGTCTCGCGCTGGGCGCGCAATGTCTCGCGGCTGCCGTTGATCGCCACTTCCAGCCCCGTGCAGGCCTTGCCCCGGATCTCCAGGCGCGCGGCGTGCGCGCCGGTCAGGATCGTCAGGTTCGGGCGCTCGCGCGCCGGCTCGAGGTAGGCGCGCGCCGCGCTCCAGCGCCGGCCGTTCCGGATGGTGACCTGGTAGATGCCGGCGCCGTCCTGCCGCGCGCCGTTGAAGTCGGCATTGTGCTTCACGCCCGCCTGCGCCGCCGCGTCGAGGAACGCCTGGTTGGCGCCGGAATGCGAGCGCTGGTCCGAGACATGCAGCGGCCCGCCCGTGCCATGCCACTCGTCGGCGCCGCGCTCGTTGTCCTCGCAGCGCTTGAACACCGGCAGCACGTCGTTCCACGACCATCCATCGCAACCTGCCGCCGCCCACTCGTCGTAGTCGCTGGCGTGCCCGCGGATGTAGACCATGGCGTTGATCGAGCTCGAGCCGCCCAAGGTGCGGCCGCGGGGCTGGTAGCCGCGCCGGCCGTTCAGCCCGGCCTGCGGCGTCGTTTGAAACGCCCAGTTGTTGTGCTTCGTCGGCACGATGGCCGCGATGCCGAAGGGCGCGTGGATCAGCGGCGAATTGTCCGGACCGCCCGATTCCACGAGGCAGACGGAGTACCGGCCGCTTTCCGACAACCGCGCGGCGACGACGCAACCCGCCGAACCGCCGCCGACGACGATGTAGTCGAACTCCCGCGAGTCAGCCATGCAGGCAGTCTATGCCAAGCCGCCGCACGCGAATAGAAGTGAAGCTCTAACGCGCGGGCGCGTTCCAGGAACCTGCGGCCTGCCTCACGCTGTCGGCGATCCTGCGCGCCGCTTCCTCGACCGCCTCGCGCGGTTCGCCTTCGACCATCACGCGCAGCACCGGCTCGGTACCCGAGGGCCGCAGCAGCACCCGGCCGCGGCCGTCGAGCGCGCGCTCGGCATCCTGCCGGGCGCGGGCGATGCCGCCGTGGGCGCTCATGTCGAAGCCGCGCGGCACCGGCACGTTCAGCAGCACCTGCGGGAACATGCTCAGGTCCCCAGTCAGTTGCGCGAGAGAGCGGTCGGTTTCGCGCAACGCCGCCAGCACCTGCAGCGCGGATACCGTCGCATCCCCTGTCGTGTGCCGGTCCAGGCAGATGATGTGGCCGGAATTCTCGCCGCCGTAGAGCCAGCCGCGCTGGCGCAGGACTTCCAGCACGTAGCGGTCGCCGACCTTCGCCCGCTCGAACGGCACGCCAAGCCGGCCGAACGCCTGCTCCAGCCCGAGGTTGCTCATCAGCGTGCCGACGACGCCGGCGACCTTGGCGCGAGCGGCCCGGTGTTTGACCATGACGTACAGCAACTGGTCGCCGTCGTACAGGCGCCCCTCTGCATCCGCGATAACGAGCCGGTCGCCGTCGCCGTCGAGGGCGATGCCGATGTCCGCCTTCAGCCGCCTGACCTCGGCCGCGAGCGTCTGCGGCGATGTCGCGCCGCAGCCCTCGTTGATGTTGAAGCCGTCGGGCGCGGCGCCGATCGCCGTCACTTCCGCGCCCAGCTCGTGGAACACCGCGGGCGCCGACTGGTACGCCGCGCCGTGGGCGCAATCCACCACGACCCTCATGCCGCGCAGGTCCAGGTCGGCGGGCACCGTCGACTTGCAGAATTCGACATAGCGCCCGGGAGCGTCGTCGACGCGGCGCGCGCGGCCGAGCTTCCCCGATTCGTTGCAGCCCATCGCGCCCGCCATGCCGCGCTCGATTTCCTGCTCCACGGCGTCGGGCAGCTTGAAGCCATCGCCGGAAAAGAACTTGATGCCGTTGTCCGCGTAGGCATTGTGCGAGGCGCTGATCACCACGCCGGCGGAAAGGCGCAGCGCGCGCGCGAGATAGGCCACGCCCGGCGTCGGCAGCGGACCACACAGGTATACGTCCACGCCGGCGGCCGAGAAACCGGCCTCGAGGGCCGCCTCGATCAGGTAGCCGGCGCTGCGCG
>SXGU01154105.1_pt1 | contig 13421 bp, 10 predicted proteins | sample 3174531 | NCBI WGS metagenome assembly SXGU01 (sample SAMN11356863, study PRJNA531348) | freshwater metagenome | isolation source: freshwater sample F1-140 | place: China: Fuxian Lake, Yuxi | collected 2017-12-25 | reverse complement strand
GTGTAGATGTTCCCCGGCACCGCCAGGTTGAACAGGTCCGCGCCATGCTGCGCGTTGTCGAATTCGTAGGCGACGGTCTGGAACAGCGGCACGGCGACGGCCTTGGTCGTGGCGTCGCTGGTGTAGCCGGCATGGATGGCAATGGTCTCGTCGCGCATGGTGTCTCCGGTGGTCGGGTCGCGTGATCAGGTCATGGGCGAGCGGCGCCCATTCGAGCCCTGTACTCATGTCGTGGAATCAGGTGGGGGAATCGAATCGCCAGGTCGGCTGCGTTCGTCAGTTCGCGTTCCGTCCGCCGGTATGTCGCCGGCCGACCCGCCGTGGCTGGTTCGCAGGCACGGTCACGCAGCACTGGCGTTCCCGCGCGTGCCGGCGTCGTGTGGCGAGAGATCGCTCGCGGAACCCATGGGCCAGGTGCCGCGAGTCGATCACCCGGCTGGCTGCCGGGCCCGCGGGTTCAGTTCTTCTTCGACTGCTTCGCCGCACGCTTCTCCTTGAGGGATTTCTGCGGCTTCTTCTTGTCGTTCTCTTTCTTGACGTCTTTGCCCTTGGCCATGGCTTGCTCCTGCATCGACTTGTGTTCGCGATGCGGCGCGCGCGCGGTCACCGCCTGCGTGCACCACATCCCCACCCGCGGGCGCGAGAACGATCACCGTGCCCGCGGGTCGGGGCGAGCATAAGCGGCCCGCGTGGCACGTGACAGCCCGCGGCGGCGTCCTCCATCGAAGCGTGCGCAAGGCGCGTGGAAGCCGTCAGGCTGAGGCGTTCTTCCGCCACGGCCGATCGCGCGGCATCCCGCGCGCGTGACGGGCTTCCCGTCCCCACGGCATGGCGTGGCGCTATGGTCCGGTCTGTCGCGGCCGCGGCGCTGCAAGGAGCGGCTGGCCCGATCCATCACTGCAGGTCCACGTGCCGCAGGCCGATCCGTCGAGGAACCCGCTGCCATGTCCGTCACACGCACGCTGCCTCTGCTGGTCCTCGCTGCCCTGCTCTGCGCCTGTGGCGGTGGCGGGAGCGGCGGCGGCACCGCGAGCAACCCCGTCACGCCGCCGCCACCTGCCCCGACACCCTTCGGCATCGACACGCGACCGGCATTCGCCGGCACGGCGATCCCGACCGCCGATGCCAGCGACGTCGGTACCGGCTTCACGCTCGCGCGTGCCTTCCCCAACCTGAACTTCGACCCGCTCATCTACGTCGCCGGCGTGCCGGGTGAGGCGCGGCTCGTCGCGGTGTCGCAGTCCGGCAAGGTGTATGTGTTTGCCAGCAACGATGCGACCGCGAGCGCCGAGGTGGTGCTGGACCTCGCCGCCGCAGGCAGCCCCACGGCCGCGATCTTCACCACCGGTGGCGAGACCGGCCTGCTCGGCCTCACCTTCGATCCGGATTTCCGCAGCAATCGCCTGCTGTACCTGCAGTACACGGCGAGCACGCCGCTGCGCACCATCGTGGCGCGCTTCAGCTGGACGGGCACAGGCGGGCGCATCGATCCTGCCAGCGAGCTTCGGCTGCTCGAGATCCCGCAGCCCTTCGGCAATCACAAGGCGGGCATGATCGCCTTCGGGCCAGACAGGCAGCTGTACATCGGCCAGGGTGATGGTGGTTCGGGGAACGACCCCGGCAATCGCGCGCAGGACCGCGGGTCGCTGCTCGGAAAGATGCTGCGCATCACGCCGCCGCCAGCGGCCTCGCGCGCGGCCTACACCGTGCCTGCGGACAATCCGTTCGTCGGCGTTGCCGGTACGCGCCCCGAGATCTGGACCCTCGGCCTGCGCAATCCCTACCGCTTCTCGTTCGATCGCGAGACCGGGCTGCTGTGGGCGGGCGACGTCGGGCAGGGCGCGCTGGAGGAGATCGACATCCTGCGCAGCGGCCTGAACTACGGCTGGCGCGTGTTCGAAGGCACGCGGCTCAACATCGCATCGGACCCCCGCAACCCGCCCTACGAACCGCCGGTGCACGAGTACGGGCGCAGCCTCGGCGCCGCGGTGATCGGCGGCTACGTGTATCGCGGCTCGCACCAGCCGTCGCTCTACGGCCGCTACATCTACGGCGACTTCGCCTCCGGTCGCATCTGGGCGCTTGCCTGGGACGGCGCGCGCGTCACCGCGAACGCCGAGCTCGGCCGCCTGTCGTCGCTGTCGTCGTTCGGCGAGGACAACGACGGCGAAGTGCTGCTGGCGACGCTGGGCGGCACCCTGCACCGCCTGACGGGTTCGAGCGGGGGCGGCGGCACTGCGCCGCCTGCGCTGCTGTCGGCCACCGGGCTCTTCACGGCGCTCGCCGGCCTCCGGCCCGTGAGCGGCCTCATCGAGTACGACGTCCGGCACGCGTTCTGGAGCGACGGCACGCGCAAGCGGCGCTGGTTCGCCATTCCCGATGGCACGCGCATCACCTTCAGCGACGACGGCGCCTGGCAGTTCCCGGTGGGCAGCGTGCTGGTGAAGCACTTCGAGATCGATGCCACCACCGGGCCACGCCGGCTCGAGACGCGCGTGCTCGCACGCCGCACCAGCGGCTGGTACGGGCTCGTGTATCGCTGGCGCGGAGACGGCAGCGATGCAGACCTGCTCGCCGAAGGCGCACGCGAGACGCTCACGGTCGCCAACACGGTGGGCACCGGCAGCACGAGCTTCGAGTACGAATACCCCAGCCGCGCCGACTGCCTGCGCTGCCACAACCCTGCCGCCGGAGACATCCTCGGCGCGCGCACCACGCAGCTGAACAGGACCATTACCTACCCGGGAACGCCGTCCGTCACCGACAATCAGTTGCGCACGCTCGCGCACGTGAACCTCTTCGATCGCGACATCGGCCCATTCACCGCCGACGCGGCGGTTGCCACTCGCTACGCCGCACGCGCTGCGATCGACGACTCTGCAGCCAGCATCGAACGCCGCGCCCGCGCCTATCTCGAGACCAACTGCGCCGTGTGCCACCAGCCCGGCGGCGGCACGCCGGTGACCATCGACCTGCGCGAGGGCACCGCCGAGGGCGCAATGGGGATACTGGATGTCGCGCCAACTGCGGGCGACCTCGGCATCGCCAACGCGCGCATCGTGGCGCGCGGCGACCGCGCTCGCAGCGTGCTGTGGCAGCGCATGCGCTCCCTCGACGGCAGGCGCATGCCGCCGCTCTCGAGCCATCGCGTGGACGAGGCGGGCGTGGACATCGTGGGGCGCTGGATCGATTCGCTGTAGCGAATCCAGACCCTGTGCTGGCGCGGCTGATGCGATCGGTGCGATTGGCAGTGCCAGCCCGATGGCAGGTTAGGCTCAACGGCTTCAGCCCACGGGAGTCGCCCGATGTCGCCCGCATCTGCCTCGCGCCCGCCCATGGCGGGCATCCGCGTCGTCGAACTGTCGACGATGGTCACGGCCTCTATGGCCGCGCTGATGCTCTCGGACCAGGGTGCCGAGGTGGTGAAGGTGGAGCCGCCGGACATCGGCGACCCGATGCGCCATCTCGGCAACTCGAAGGCGGGCATCTCCGCGCTGTTCGCCAACTGCAACCGCGGCAAGCGCTCCATCGCCATCGACATCCGCACCCCCGAGGGTCGCGCCGTGGTGATCGACCTGGTGGCTCGCGCAGACGTGCTCGTCCACACCGTCCGCCCGGGCGTGATGGACCGGCTCGGCCGCGGCGAGGCCGAGCTGCGAACGCGCAACCCGCAGCTGATCCATGCCGCGGTGAGCGGCTTCGGCGAGGAAGGCGCGTACGCCGGTGCGCCGGCCTACGATCACGTCATGCAGGCGTGGACGGGCTTCACCGGCGTGCAGGGCATGGGCGGTACGCCCGAATTCATGCGCACGCTGGTGTGCGACAAGGTCACGGCCTACACGCTGTGCCAGGCGGTGACCGCGGCGCTGTTCAGGCGCGCGCGCCACGGCGAGCCGGCCAGCATCAACGTGTCGATGCGCGATGCGAGCCTGTTCTTCCTGTGGCCCGACGGCATGATGAGCCACACGCTGCTCGACGACGACGTGATGCCGGCGGCGGCGATTTCCACGAGCTACCACCCGCTGCCCACGCAGGACGGCTTCGTCATCGTCGCCGCCGGTGCCGAGCGGCAGTGGCAGGGGCTCATGCGTGCACTCGGGCTCGCACGGCTGATCACCGATCCACGGTATGCGACGGCCGCAGGTCGCGCAGGGCAGGCGCTGGAAACGCGCGCGCTGATGCTCGCTGCACTTGCCCAGATGAGCACGGCAGAGGCGCTCGCGCGCCTCGGTGCCGAAGACGTGCCTGCAGCACCGTGCCGCAACATCGAGGCCGCCATCGCCAGTGCGCAGGACGATCCCTGGGGCCCGATCTCACTGCACCAGCATCCGACGATGGGTCAGCTGCGCGTGCTCGGTGCCGCCGCGCGCTTCGATGGCCAGCGACTCGGCAACGCCTCGCCCTGCCCCGCGCTTGGCGAACACACGCGGCAGATCCTGCGCGAACTGGCGCGAGACGACGCCGCCATCGATGCACTCGCGACGGCGGGCATCATCCTGCCGGCGTGATGCTGCCTCGCCCGCCCGGCGTCAGTACAGGCGCCGGATACGCGGTGTCTCGTCGAGGGCACGTGGCAAGGACAGCCAGCGCTCCATCGCCAGCACGTCGAGCATGCCCGTGACGCGCTCGGTGCCGTCGTGCAGCACGTGGAAACCATCACCGCCGTTGGCGAGGAAGCTATTCAGCGTCACGCGATAGCGCCCATCGCGCTGCAGCGCCGCGCCATCGAGACGAATGGACGCGAAGTCGATGCGTGCGCAGGGCGCCGCACTGGCAGACCACGCGTACTCGAGCCCGGCAGACACCTGCAGGATGCGGGTCGAGGCCTGCGGCGTGCCGCTGCCGCCAGGCGCACAGCCCTCGAACTGCTGCTCGAGCAATGCGTGCAGCTGCGCGCCCGTCAGCGTCATCGTCACCAGCGAGTTTGCGAAGGGCTGCACGGAGAACAGCTCGCCGTAGGTGACCGCACCCTCGCCTTCCCCGGCCGGACTGCTGGCGAACTCGAGCCCGGCGCGGATGCCACCGTGATTCATGAGCGCAATCTGCGCGCCCACATCCCGGGTCGCCGCACGCTGGGAATCGGCGATCACGCGGCCGAGTGGCGATTCACCGTTCGCGCCGGCCTCACGCGGCAACGCAACCTGGATGCGACCCACCACGCGCTCGGCGAGCGGTTGCGCGAGCGCGGCATAGCGAGCGACGAGCTGCGCAAGCAGCGGCTCCGGCGCGATACCCGGCGCATCGCGCAGCACCGGCCGGTTGTGTGCATCCACGCCGATCACCTCGCCGCGCGCGTCAAGTGTCAGCGCGATCTCGGTGACGACGCGGCCATAGTCGTGTGCACTCGTCGCCGGCAGCGCACGCCCTGCCGAATTCGGCAGCCTGCAGACGTAGGCCTGGTGGGTGTGGCCGGAGATGACGAGATCCACGCCATCGTCCAGCCGCTCGATGATGGCGCGCAGGGGCGAGCCGGCGAGGTCGCCGGCACAGCCGTCGAGCGTGTCGATGTTGCGCGGGCCGGTCACGTCGCCACCCTCGTGCAGCAGCACCACGATGGCCTCGATGCCCTGCGCGCGCAGCACGGGCACGAGGGCGTTGATCGTCTCTGCCTCGGGCAGGAAGGCGAGGCCGGCGATGCCGGCCCGATCGACGATGGACGGCGTGCCCTGCAGGGTGAGGCCGATGAAGGCGATGCGGTGCCCGCCGGCCTCGCGCACCACGTAGGGCGGGAACAGGGTGTCGCCGGTCTCGGCATCGCGCACGTTCGCCGCCAGGAACGGAAAGCGCGCGCCCTCGAAGGGCACCGGGGTGCCGACGTCGGCGCCGTGGCAGGTCTCCGTCCCCGAGGGATGGCAACCGCCGTGCGCGAGCCGCTGCAGTTCGTACCGGCCGTCGTCGAACTCGTGGTTGCCGACCGCGTTCACGTCGAGGCCGAGCCGGTTCATCGCCTCGATCGTGCTCTCGTCCCTGAATAGCGCGGAGACCAGCGGCGAGGCGCCCACGAGGTCGCCGGCAGACACCACGAGGGCGCCCGGATGGCGGGCGCGATAGGCAGCCACGTAGGCCGCCAGCACGTCGACACCGCCAACGGCCCGCGGCGCGGCAGCGGCGCTCGCCTCCCGCAGCGGCGCCGGCGGCGGCAGGTTGCCGTGGAAATCGTTGATCGCCAGCAGGTGCACCTGACGGGGCGCGTACTCGGTCGATGCGGTTGGGACAGGCGCAGTCGAAGGCAGGCTGGAACAACCCTGCAGAACCGCGGCCAGCAGCAAGCACCGCGCAACGACCCGCGGATGCCTCGTCACTTCGCCTTCTTCCCATTCCGTCGAACCGCCGCGCTCTTGCCGCGAACGGCCGGTGCCTTGCGCTTCACTTCCGGCGCGCCTGCGGTCTTCCCGGCGACCGCACGCTCGCCGGGTAGTTCGCGCTCCAGCGCACCAGCCAGCGATCGTGGCGTCTCCCCCGCAGCGTTCGCCTTCTCAGGATCAGCGCCGGCGGCCATCAGCAACGCCAGCACGTCTGCCCGCACACCCGTGCGCACACCAGCATGCAATGCCGTCTCGCCGTTCGCATCGACGGCCCGTGCATCCGCGCCGCGGGCCAGCAGGAAGGCCACATGGCGAGGGCGCTTGAAGCGCATGAGGTCCATGAGCACGGTGCGGCCGTCCACCCGATGCTCGACGCGGGCACCGTGGTCGAGCAGCAGCGCGAGCATCTCCTGATCGCCATCGAATGCTGCGGCGAAGAAACCGGCCTGGGGATCCGCACCTGCCGCCAGCAATCGCTCCGCGAGCGCCCTGTGCTCCTGCCAGCCAACGGCCCACCAGAGGGGCGTGGCCACCCAGCCATCCTCGATGAGGTTGGTCTGCGCCGCGTTCGGGTCCGCGCCTGCATCCAGCAGCAACGCGGCGATGGCCAGTGCAGCCGCGCTGCCGCGTCTCCGGTGCAGGCCAGATGCAGCGAGATAGTGCAACGCGGTGCGTCCGACCTCGTCGCGCGCGTCCACGATGGTGGATTTGCTCCGCAGTGCCACACGCACGCCGTGCGTGTCGTACGCCATTGCCGTGTGCGCCAGGTCGTGCGGGCCATGAGGCAGCAGAAGCGGCACCAGGTCCGCCTCGTCGCCCATCAAGGCGTGGGCGAGCGGCGTCCAGCGGTGCACGCCACCCGTGAGGCGCGGGTTGGCACCCGCCGCGAGCAGCACGTCGGCCACCGCATGGTGGCCGGCGGTGCGCGGGATCGTCTTCTTCCATTCCACCGCGCGCACCAGCGGCGTGTGCCGGTGGGCATTCGGCGACCGCACGTCCACCGGCACGCCGCGCGACAGCTGCAACAGCACGCGCGCGCCATCACCTGAGAACGCCGCATCCATGATCGGCTTCCAGTGACCTGCTGCGCTTGCTGCCATCGGCCCCCCCTTATCGCGCCGCCGCTATCCCGCTGACCCTGCACCCAGCACCTGGCGCCGCTCACCCGGCAGCCACAGCAGTGCCAGCAGCGTCAGCGCGCCGACCGCCGACATCCAGCCGAGCATTGCGGCGAAGCCCGCCGCCTTCACCGCGGGCCCGAGCCCCCACACCGCAAGCGAGCCGATGGAGTAGGACACCGCAAGGCGCGCACCACTCACGCGCGAGCGCATCGAATCGTCCACGTAGCGCACCACCAGCGCATCGCTGAACGGGATGGTGCCGAACACGCAGGCCATGCAGCCGAGCATGAGCGCGAACCATAGCCAGCCCTCTGCCTGCGCGGCGACCGCGAACAGCAGCACCTGCATGGCGACGATGGCCATGAACAGTGGCTTCATCGGCACGCGGTCGATGAGCCGGCCAACCGCGAGCTGGGACAAGGAGGCGATGGCGTAGATCAGCGCCAGCAAGGCACCCAGCCGGGCAGGATCTGCAACGATGCCGTCGAAGCGTTCTGCCATCAGCTGCGTGTTGCCATTGGTCGTGAAGTTGAACACAAGTCCGCCAGTGGTCGCGGTGATCGCCATGATGAACAGCACGCGCGCGACGACGCCGCGCGGTGCAGTCGCGGTGGTGGCCACACGACGCGCCGGCGCGACGATCTCCTGCGGCGCCAGCCGCGCGAACAGCAGGCCCGTGAGCAGGCAGGCGATGCCGGGTACCACGAACGCAGCACGCCAGCCGATCGCCTGCACCAGCCAGCCGGTGGACACGGCCGCAAGCGCGATGCCGAGATTGCCCGCCAGGCCATTGATGCCGATGGTGGTGCCCGGGCGCGTGGCGTGCTGCACGAGCATGGGAATGCCGACCGGGTGATAGATCGCCGAGAACATCCCCATGAGCGTGAGTGCCGCCGCGAGTTCGAGCGGCGTGCGCGTGAGTGCGACGAGCAGCGCGGAGCCACCCATGCCGAAAAAGAACAGCAGCATCATGCGCCGCCGGCCCCACAGGTCGCCCAGGCGCCCGGCGGGCCAGGAACCGAAGCCGAACATGAAGAACGCGCCCGTGGCGTAGGGCATCAGGTCTTCCCAGCGCGCCACGCCGAAATCGACTGCGATGGCGCCGACGGCGGTGGCAAAGACGAGCAGGAACAGGTGGTCGAGCGCGTGCGCGATGTTCAGCAGCAGCGCCACCGGGCGCGGCATGGCATCAGGCGCCATCGTTGGCAGCCCGACGCGCCGCGAGCTGGCGCAGGATGTCGGCATGGCGCGCGCGATCGAGCCCGTAGCCCGCGTACAGCATCACCGCGATGAACACGAAGATCGAGGGCAGCGGCGACTGGAACAGGCCGAGGTTCCAGAGCACGTCCGGCGCCACCGTGCCGGCCACCGCGCCCTTAGGAAACGCGATGAGGTCGATCACGATGCCGCCGAGCACGATGCCGCCTGCAGAGATCGCCTTGATGAGGAACGAACGTGCAGCAAAGATGATGCCCTCGCGACGGTGCCCTATCTCGAGTTCGTGCTCGTCGACGATGTCCGCGAACATCGCGTTCAGTGAACCGAAGATGAGTGGCCCGAGCACGGCGCCGATGAACGACACCAGGAAGATCAGCGGCAGGATCCAGGCCGAACCGTTCTCCGGGAACCAGGGCACCTCGAACAGCCGCAGGAGCACCAGAACATTGCCGTTGGCGATCGCGATGTACGAGCAGTACATCAGGGTGCGTTTCTTGTCGAGCCAGCGCGTGACGACGGGCATCAGCATGGCGCCGACGACAAGCCCCACCAGGCTCGCGAAGGGGACCAGCCGCAGCTGCTCCGTGGTAAGCCCCCAGAAGTGCACGCCCATGTAGGGCGCCAGCACACCTTCCATCGCCAGCATCACGGTGGCCAGGCTCATGCCGAAGAACAGCGCGCGGAAGGACCGGTTGCCGAAGGCATCCATCGTTTCGCGCAGCATCTGCAGCAGCGAGAAGTCCGGTGCGTCGCGACCACTCGCGGCGAGGTGTGGAATCTCGCGCCAGGTACCGAGCACGGACAGGCCGATCGCGCCGATGATCACGGCGCCGAAGGTGATCGAGAAGCCCTCGTAGCCCTGCGGGTTCAACAGGCCGGGGCTGTACTCCGGCGTGGTGGGGAAGAAGAGTGCATAGGCGATGAACGCGCCGAAGGCACCGCCAAGGCCCGAGAACAGCACGTTGAACGAGTACATCGTCGATCGCTGGTTGTAGTCGTGCGCCATCTCCGCCCCGAGCGCGAGGTGCGGCACCGAATAGAAGGTCTGTGCCAGCCGCGTCAGCAGCGTGAACAGCACCAGCCACGCCGCCAGGCCGTACTCGCCGAGGCCCGCCGGCGGGTTGAACATCATGTAGAAGCACACGCCGAGCGGCACGGCGGAGAACAGGATGAACGGATGCCGCCGTCCCCAGCGCGACTTCAGGCGATCCGAGATCGCGCCCGCCGTGGGATCCACCAGTGCATCGACGACGAGCGACAGCGCAAGCGCGATGCCCGTGACGGTGCCGGACACCTGCAGCACCTGGTTGTAGTAGAAGAGCAGGAAGGTGCCGAAGCCGAGGGTGACGAGTGCCTCCCCCACCTGGCCGAAGCCGTAGCTCAGCATCACCGGCATGGACAGGCGACGGACCGCCGGTTGCTGTTGTTCGTGCACGCTCAACTCCCAGGACGAGCGCCGGACCATGCCACTGCACCGGGTCGAAGGTCAAAGCAGCATTTGCTGCGCGCCTTCCCTGCTGTTCGCGACCTCAGCGTCGAGGCAGGTCGAGCATCCACAGCTGGGGCGTTGCGCTGCGATCCGGCTGCGATACCTGCATCAGCAGGCGCCGGCTGTCGGGGCTCCATGCGAGGCGCGACACAACCCAGCGCGCGGTGCCATGCATCGGCGTTGCGGCTGGTGGCGCTTGCGGACCGACCGCTGGGGACACTTCTGTCGCGGCAGGCCGGGCATTGAACGCACTCGCACGTGCAGGTGCGCCGCCCTCGCGCATCAGGAACAACTCCGTCGCAAGGTCGGCGTTGTCCGCCACGGGATAGCGCAGCGCGGGATCGAAGCGGCTCGACGCGAAGGCCATCCAGCGACGGTCCGGCGACTGCAGCCCGTGCTCATCCCAGCTTCCCGGGCTCAGGGTGAGGTTTTCCGGCGTGGCGCCCTCGCGCGCGATGCGCCAGACATCATCGCTGTAGCGCTGGCCCGGCGGCGTGAAGCTGTAGAGCAGCGCACCATCGGGCGCGAAGCCGCTGGCTTCATAGAATCCAGGGCCATTCGGCTGCAGCACGCGGTGATTGCGCAGCACGGCCTCGCCGCGCTTGCGCAGGTCGATGTCGGCGACATGCAGGTGCCACCCGGCCCATACGTCCTCACCCCAGGCGCCGAAGCGCCGGAGCGCCGCTGGCAGCGGCGTGCCCGTGGCCACGCGTTCGGCGAAGAACAGCCGCTTGCCTGTGCGATCCACACGCGCGCTGAGCACAGCACCGCCGCGCGCGGGTGAGCGCCAGATGCGCTCGACGCGCCGCCCGTCGAGCGATACGAGCCAGAGATCGTTGTCCACGCCGAAGGATGGCTGGTTGAAGCGGCGATGCTGCGAGCGTTCATTCTCCGCACTCACCAACAGGTGCCGGCCGTCGGGCAGCCAGTCCATCATGCCGAGGAACCCGTTCGGCACCGCGGTGGCACAGGTAACGCAGGTACGCTGGTTGCCGTCCACGTCGACAGTGAACACCGCCATGTTGCGGTTGTTCTCGTCCACCACCGCATCGAACGCGATGCGTTGCCGGCGCCGCGCAGGCGACCACGCCGCACGTGCACCGTTGTCCATGAACAGCCGCGCTGGCCCGAACTCGGTCGCAGGCGCGGCCAATGGCGCTGCGCGAACAGGCACGGCCACGGTGGAAGCGGCGTCAGCTGCCCAGGTCGACGCGACACCGCCACAGACGACCACCAGCGCCATCAGGCGCCCGATGAGCAACGCGAGGTTGCGCTGGCTCGCCTTCGCTGCGGCCAGCAGCGGCGATGCGCGACGCTCGAGCGTGCCGCGCTGCGGTCGGATGGACATGGCTGGCTGCACGGGCGAAGGCTCCTCGGGCACGCAGGGCGAATGGTCGCAGGCCAGCGACGCTACACGAGTCGTTCGGGCCACGCATGTGTGGTTCGTCGCAGCGAGCGCATCCAGCGACCAACGGCCCGCGCGGTCTCAGCCGGGCGCGTCGTGCACCAGCAGCACGTGGACGGAGAGTGGACCATGGGCACCCAGGTGCATGCGCAGCTCGATGTCACCGCTGCGGGAGGGACCGGTGATCCAGTTGACCGTGCGCGGCAGCGACTCGGTTTCGCTTCGCAATGCTGCCCAGTAGTCCTCGTAGCCAGCGTGGATGCGCGAGGCCTGCACCATCACTACATGATGCTCGGGCAGGAAGTTCGACGTGCTGGGGCTCTCCGGCCCCGAACGCAGGGCCAGCGTGCCCGTCTCGGCGATGCCGCCGTCGGCAAGTGCGATGGCGACGGCATCGCCGCTGCGCACGAGGCGGGCTGCGACCGTCATACCCGCGCCGGGCCAGTCCAGCGCCCGCAGGCGATTCGCACCCGGAAGCACAGCCTCGTTCGGCACGCCACGCGCCACGCACCAGCGAGCGAGCGCAGCGGGAACGGCGGCCTCGGTGGGCACTTCCTCGATGCTCGCCAGCGAGAACTCGACCATCTCGATGAACTGGCGGAGCCGCGCACTGCCGCTGCGCGACGCACGCTCCGGCACGCACGATCGCTCGGCGGCGGCGATGCGTGCTTGCGCGGCCGCATGGCGTGCGCCCGCATCGCGAACAGGGACCGTGGCATCGAGGGTGCGGCGCAGCGTACCGAGAACATGCGCTCGTGCAACGCCACCCTGCCCCGGCAGACCCACGCCGAAGTCGCACGGGCCGCCAGTCGGCGGGCTACTGCTCGCCAAGGTTCACGCGCGCACCGAGGCTGTAGACCACGAGGTCGTTGTCCTCGTCCACGCTCACACCGGCACGCACGGCAACCAGCTTCGTCACGTCGACCTGGCCGTATGCGCCGAAGGTCCACACACCGTCCTCGCCGACGTCGAAATAGGTCGCCTCGGCCTGCAGTTCGAAGCGATCGGCGAGGCGCAGCCGCGGTCCGAAGGAAGCACCCCAGCCGGTGTCGGTGTTCTTCTCGAGGTCGGCGCGGATGAAGAAGGCCTCGCCGGTCAGGTCGAGCGCGGCCGCGTCGCTGTCGAGCACACGCAGGAAGGCCCCGGCGCCGAGCGTGACGACATGTGAATCGAGGTCACCCACGTTGCCACCGGGCAGGTCATCGACATCCACCTGGCCATACTCGTAGCTGCCCGCGACGTAGAAGTTGCTCGCCACCTGCGCCGATGCACGCACGCGCAAGCCCTGGGTCTCGTAGTCGAGATCGCCATCGTCGAAGTCGCCGGCCGCGTACTCGATGTCGAGGTGGTCATAGCTCGGACCGGCGGCGAATGCGGGTACCGCGAGCACGGCACCGGCGACGAGTGCAGCGGCCGCAAGGGCCACCGGAAACCGGGCAGCACTGCCGGTGCGCCGGCAGGGACGCTCGTCCCTGATGGATGCCCACCCTGCTCCCACCGACTGGCCGGCGATCACTGCGCTGCTCGTGCTCATCGTTTCCTGCGTCATTGCGATGTGTCCTCCCTGTACGTGAGTTGCCGCGCACGCGTTTGCCACCGGCGCGCGGCGCAGCCACGCGTGGCACGTCCGTGGCCGGCAGCTGCCCCGCTACTTCACTTCGTCGATGGTGTTGATGATCGCGCCGACCAGGCCGTAGTCGCGCGCTTCCTCGACGCTCATCCAGTAGTCGCGCTCGGTGTCCAGGTTGACGCGCTCGAGCGTCTGCCCGGTCTGCTGTGCGATCACCTGGTTGATGCGCTCGCGCGTCTTCATGATCTCGCGCGCATGGATCTCGATGTCGGAGGCGTCGCCGCCGAAGCCGCCCGAGGGCTGGTGGATCAGG
>SXGU01273925.1_pt1 | contig 13423 bp, 11 predicted proteins | sample 3174531 | NCBI WGS metagenome assembly SXGU01 (sample SAMN11356863, study PRJNA531348) | freshwater metagenome | isolation source: freshwater sample F1-140 | place: China: Fuxian Lake, Yuxi | collected 2017-12-25 | reverse complement strand
TCCTCAACGAGGAGACGCGGCGGGGGAAAAATCCAGACACCCGCCATGACGGTTCCTCAAGCCCGCCGACTGATCGCCGCTCAAATCGAACACCGACTCCAATCACACACACCAAACCACACCGCTGCCACCACACAACGCTGCCACCACACAACGTTGGCTCCAACGAAACGAACTCGCCCGTGCTTCACGCTACGAATCTCGTAATCTCCTTCCACCACTCAAGAACCAGCTAAGAACCTAAACCGGACAGTAGAAGTAATCCGGGCCGAATTTACGAAGTTCGCAAGATTGGTCGCTGGTCTTTTCAAGTGGAGAAGCAGCTATTGAAGGAAGACCCCGACCTTGCCAAGACGACTCTTGAGCGTTTGGAAAAGAAGTTGAATGAAGCACTCGCCGTACTCCCAAAAGCGGCGCATCCAACATTGCTCAAACTGAAGCTATTCTTGCTGTATGGTCCAAAAGCCAAGGGAGGCGGCAGGAATAATGGCTTGGAATACTTACGCAAAAACGCTCCGGACTTTCACGAGGAGTATGACCCGCGATGGCGAAGTGCGGTGGTGATTTACTGTGCCGAAAACTACGGCAAGCAGATCAATGATTTTTGGGCACTGAAGGCACTCGTCCACGAGTTCGCTCACGCCCATCACTTGGAACATTGGGACGAGAATCAGCCTCCCGAGATTCGAGCGGCTTGGGAACATGCGGATCAATTAAAGCTGTATCGAGACGTCAAAGACGATGAGGGCAAGACGCACGAAAAAGCCTACGCAATCGTTAATCACTTAGAGTACTTCGCTGAGCTGTCCTGCATTTACTTTGTCGGCTGCAATTACCGTCCTGCGACTCGCCAAGATCTGGAGAGATACGACCCTCAAGGGCACGCGATGATTCAAAAGGTCTGGGGCCTGAAGAAGTAACCGCTTGCGGGGTTGGAGCGGACTCGAAAGGATAGTCCGGCTCGCGGGTTGGGAATTTTGTCCGGCTCGGAGAATAACCCGGAAAAGTCGCGCATCGCTTGGGGGCTGCGACCTTTGCCGGCGGACGGAGACGAAAGCTTTGGCCACCGGCAGGGATAGGATGGGCAGCGACAGTTTCGAGCCTGCGGATGCGGCGAACTCACCAGCAAAAGAGTGGTTCGCCGAGCTCGCGGGAGAGTTGCGGGCCTTCCTGCTGGGAGTCCTCCGCAACGACGACTCGGCCAGCGAGGCCCTGCAAGCCACGCTGGTTAAGGCGCTCGAACGAGGACATGAAGCTCGGCCGGAGACCCGTCGCGGGTGGCTGTTCCGAGTGGCCTTGAACGAAGCGTTGGTCCTCAAACGGCGAGCGAAGATCCAGCAGAAATCCTTCCGCGAATTGGCTCAGGGCGACGCTCGTCGGCATGAGTCAGCGGGAGGTTCGGTGACTCGGAATGAATCCCCAGCGGGATTCGCTCTGAAAGCCGAGGTGATCGAACGAGTGCGACTCGCGTTGGACGACCTGCCGGCCGAACAGCGACGAGTGGTCCGAATGCGAATCTACGAACACAAAACCTTCGCGGTCATCGCGAGCGAATTGAAAGTGCCCCTCGGAACCGTGCTGACGCGCATGCGATTGGCGACAGAAAAACTACGGGGCCGATTGGCGGAGTTAGACGGCTAAAATCATGACGACTTCTGAAATGACAACACAAAACGAACTCGCGTGGCTGGCAAACCGCTACGTCGTAGGCGAACTCTCGGTCGATGAGACTGCGGCGTTCGAGGCTCGCCTGGAGACCGACGTAGCTGCTTGCAGCGAGGTCGCTTGCGCGATGGAGCTGAATCTGGCGATCGCCGCCGCGTTCGACTCTCAACCAGCAACGTTCGGTTCTCGGCCCGAAACCGCTGCTCCCAGCCGTCGGGCCACAACAGTCATCACGGCGTTGGCCGCAACGGCAGTGGTTGCGGCTGGCGTGGCTCTGATGATTGGACATGGTTCGACATCGAACGGCGTCGCTCGCAAGGACGGAGCCGATCGGCTCGTCGCCGCTTGGGCGACAGGCGAAGCGGCTCGAAACAATGTCGATGACGATGACTCGCTCGATCTGGCTGATGATGCGGACCTCGATCCACCCGATTGGATGCTCGCGGCGCTGACGTCCGAGGACGTGAAAGAAAAACTTCCCGGCACCGATGAAGTGCGAAAGAACTAACTGATGCAACTGGCTCGACCCAAAACTTGGCTTGCTGTGACGCTCGTGATGATGAGTGCGCTCGTCATTCGCGCGATCGCGGATGACAATTCGTCGAAAGCCAACACTCCCTCCGACGCGAAAACTCCAGCCGATAAAAAGCCGGCTACGTCCGACAAAGCTCCCGCCAAGAAGCCGGTCGTCGTTGACGCGGCGAAGTACGATGCCGAACCGATCGCTCCGAAACGCGAAGCGGCCGCCATCAAGTTCGCTCAACAGCATCACTCGGAGCTGGCGGAACTGCTCAGCCGCTTGAAGGCCAGTCATCCGGAGCAATACACGAAGGCTCTGCGCGAGTTGGATAAGACTCGCGAACGGCTGGAAAAGACCAAGGACAACGACGCCGACCGCTATGCGATTCTGCTCCGCGAATGGCAACTCGATTCCCGCGTGCGACTGTTGGCGGCGCGACTGACGATGAGCACTTCCGAGGAACTCGAAACGGAACTCCGCCAAGTGCTGACCGAACGCCACGACGTGCGGCTGCAACTGCTGACCTACGACCGCGAGAAATCAAAGACCCGCTTGCAGAAGTTTGACGAGCAGATTGCCGAACACGTCCAGAATCGAGTCACCAACATCGACCGCGAATTTGACCGAATCAAGAAATCCGCCGAGACGCGGAAGAAGCCGGCGGCCAAGCCGGTTCCGAAACGAATTGGCGATAAAGACAAGTAACCCGTAGCCGCACTCGTCAGAGTGCGGGGCTCGATTGAGAGCAAGACCCAAGAATCCGCGTTCTGACGAACGCGGCTACCAATCTTTGAAGGACACGGAAATGTCTCGATCCATTCGACCTTGGTTGTTGACCGCTGCCGCAGCCTCGCTTTCGTTCGGTTCGGCGAGTTTCGCTGCCGACGAAATCATCAAGCCGGCCGATCAACGCTTCGCCAGCAAAGACGCCAGCGAAGTGCCGAACTTCCAACAGCACATCGTGCCGCTGTTCAGCCGCCTGGGCTGCAACGGCCGAGCCTGTCACGGATCGTTCCAAGGGCAGGGGGGCTTCCGCCTGTCGCTGTTCGGTTACGACTTCAAGCTCGATCACGAAGGTCTGACCAAGGGAGACAAAGATAAGGGCAAGGAACCGCGCGTCCTGGTCGAGGAACCGGAAGAGAGCCTCGCGCTTCTGAAGGCAACGCTCGAAACGCCGCACCGTGGCGGCAAGCGGATGGACGCCGATAGCTGGCAATACAACATCTTCCGCAACTGGATCAAAGCCGGTGCGAAGAGCGTCGATGCGGACTCACCGAAGTTCGTGAAGCTGGAAGTCACTCCCACCGAGATTCAGTTCGGCAAGGACGGCCAAGAAACACAGATCAAAGCCGTGGCGGTCTGGTCCGATGGGACTCGCGAGGATGTCACGCCGCTCTGCCGATTTAACTCGAACGATGACTTGATCGCGAACATCGACTCGAACGGTCTGGTGAAGTCGGGACAGACGGGCGACACGCACATCGTCGTGAACTACGACGCCGGAGTCGTGCCGGTCCCGGTCATCCGTCCTGTCAGCGACAAGACCGGCAAGAAGTATCCGAAGGTCGAAACGCCGAAGAAGGTCGATGAACTCGTCGTGCAGAAGCTCCGCAAGCTCGGCATCGTGCCGTCGGAAGTCTGCGACGATCACGAGTTCCTCCGCCGAGCCAGCCTCGACATCACCGGCACGCTGCCGTCCCCGCAAGAGGTTGTTGATTTCACCTCGAATCAAGACTCGGACAAGCGAGCCAAGAAGATCGACGAATTGCTGGAACGCCCTGGCTACTCCGCATGGTGGACGACGAAGCTCTGCGACTTCACTGGCAACAACGCGAGTTTCTTGAACAACGTCGGTGGCAATCTCGGTGGGAAAGACTCCGTCTCGCAGCAGTGGTACGACTGGATTTACAAGCGAGTGGAATCCAACGAACCCTACGACAAATTGGTGGAAGGAATCGTCGTCGCTACCAGTCGTAAACCCGGCGAGAGCTACACCGAATACAGCGAACGCATGTGTCAGATTTACGGCCCGGAGAAGAAGGGTTCGTATGCCGAAGCGGGTGGCCTGACCTATTACTGGGGTCGCCAGAACTTCCGGCAGCCGGAAGAGCGCGTGATCGGGTTCGCCTACACGTTTCTCGGTCTTCGCATCCAGTGCGCTCAGTGCCACAAACACCCGTTCGATCAATGGACCCAAGACGACTTCAACCAGTTCAAAGGCTTCTTCCAGGGAGTCAACTTCGGCGTCAATCCGAAGGATAAGTCTGAGCAACAAGCAATCCTGAAGAAGCTGGAGATTGAAACCGCCAAGAAGAACGGCAACGACCTGCGAAAAGAGCTGGCCACACGTGTCGCCAAGGGTGACGTGGTGCCGGTCGATGAGTTGTACACGGTTAAGCCACAAGCTTCGGCGAACAACCGCAACAAAGAGAAAGACAAGGACAACGGCAAGCAGAATGCCCGCGCTCCCGCTGGCCCGAAGGCCAAGTTGCTGGGCGGTGAAGTCGTGAGCCTGATGGAACACGATGATGTCCGCGCTCCGCTCATGCAGTGGCTGCGTGATCCCAGCAATCGGTTCTTCGCCCGTGCGTTCGTGAACCGCGTCTGGGCGACGTACTTCAATGTCGGCATCGTCAATCCGGCAGATGACATGAGCCTGGCGAATGCTCCCAGCAACGCCGCTCTGCTGGATCACCTGTCGCAGGGATTCATCGCTCACAACTTCGACATGAAGTGGCTGCACCGCGAAATCGCCAACAGCCAGACCTATCAACGAAGCTGGAAGCCGAACGAGACGAACAAGCTCGATCAAAAGAATTTCTCGCACGCGATTCCGCGCCGCTTGCCGGCCGAGATCGCGTTGGATGCCCTCAAGCAAGCGACGTCATCCGACACCGAGATCGCTCGGTTGCAGACCGACCTCAAGGGTCGAGCCATCGCGCTCGCCGGCACCAACGGCCGTGCCGGGACCGGCAATGGCAGCATCAGCTTCGCGCTGACCGTCTTCGGCCGCTCAACCCGCGAAACGAACTGCGACTGCGACCGCTCGGCGGAAGCCAGCCTGCTGCAAACCGTCTACATGCAGAACGACGGGCAAGTTCTCGAACTGCTCAATGATAAGAATGGCTGGGTGAATTCGCTCAATCCCCCCAAGCCCGCTCGCAATGAACGGGACGATAAACGCGGCGGCAAAGAAGTCGCGAAAGCCAAGGAGGCTCGACGAGCATTGGAAACCCAGATTCAGACCAACGAGCGAGCGTTGAAGAAAGCTCGGCAAGCGGAGAAAGTCGAAGAGATCAAGGCGATCGAAGCCCGCATCGCCGATTACAAAGCCAAGATCACGACGATCGAAGCCAGCACCGAAGCGAAACCAGAGGAAGCTCCGAAGCTCGTCGAAGTCGTCCAACTTGAACCGGAAGACTTGGTGAAAGCCGCCTACCTCCGCTCGCTCAGCCGCCTGCCAAGCAAATCGGAGATGGAGACCTCGAAGAAGTTCCTGACCCAATCCGAAGACCGAATGACCGGTGCCCGCGACCTACTGTGGGCGCTGATCAACACCAAAGAGTTCATCATCAACCACTAACCCGTAGGTCAGGCTTTTCAACCTGACCCGAACGCTTCTTAACCATTCGTTACCAGTTCGATAACCAAAGCGGTCAGGCTAGAAAGCCTGACCTACGAGAAAGGACGACCCTCATGCCCACGACAACAACTTGCAACGGTGTGCGACGACGCGATTTCCTCAAGGCCGGCGTGATCGGCGGCACCGGCTTGACGCTGGCGAATTACATGAAGTTCGCATCGGCGGGCGAGGTCGCCTCGAAGTCCACTGCCAACGCGGCGATCTTCATCAATTTGACCGGTGGTCCGACGCACATGGACACGTTTGATTTAAAGCCGGAAGCCAAAGCCGAATACCGTGGCGAGTTCAATCCGATCGACACCGCGGTCCCGGGCATCCAGATCAGCGAGCACCTGCCGAAGCTCGCGCAGAACATGCACCTCTTCACGATCCTGCGCGGCGTGACCCACACGCTGGGAGCACACGAGCTCGGCACCGAGTACGTCAACGCCGGCAACCGCCCGCTGCCGTCGCTGGAGTATCCCGGCTACAGCGCGATCGTCGCGAAGGAACTCGGCGGCAACGGCAACATCCCGCCGAGTGTCGCGATTCCCCGCAGCCGCCAGAAAACCGGCTACCTCGGAGTGCAATACGCGCCGCTCAATACCGGTGACACACCCAAGCCGGGTGAGATGTTTTCGGTGCGCGGCCTGAAGCTCGCCGGTGGCTTGACCATCGACGCGGTCGAGAAGCGACAAGCTCTGCTGAGCGACCTCGACAAGACGTTCCGTGGCTTTGAAGAGACTAACCAACTGGTGAAGGGTCTCGACAAGTTCGGCCAACAGGCCCACGCGATGATCACCTCGCCGAAGTCGCGCGAGGCGTTCGATATCAGCAAGGAATCCCCGAACTTCCAGAAACTGTTCGGCGAGACGCCGTTCGATCAAAGCTGCCTGCTGGCGTCACGATTGGTCGAAGCCGGCACGCGGTTCGTCACCATCGAACTGGGTGGCTGGGACACGCACAACGACAACTGGAACCAGTTGAAGAAGAAGTCCCCGCCGCTCGACAGCGGTCTGTCGGGCCTGCTGCAAGGTCTGCAATTGAAGGGTCTGCTGGAAACGACCACCGTGTTCGTCACGGGTGAGTTCGGCCGGACTCCGAAGATCAACATGACTCGCAATGGCCGCGACCACTATCCACGCTGCATGTTCATGTTGCTGGCGGGTGGCGGCATCAAGAACGGCCAAGTGGTCGGCAAGAGCAACGCCGACGCGACGCTGCCGGACAGCAAAGGCTTCTCGCCGGATGATGTCGCCGCGTCGCTGTTCCACACGCTGGGCATCAGCCATCAGAAGGAATACCACACCGACACCGGCCGCCCGATCATGATCGTCCGCGACGGCCATGTGATTCCGGAACTGTTTGCGTAGTAGAAAATGAGCCGGAACGCGCGAGCGTCCGGTTATGCCCGCCAGAACCGGACGCTCGCGCGTTCCGGCTGATGGCGACAGACTTCCCCCACGCAGAGCTACTCCGGTAGCTCTGCGTTTTTCATGTCCGCTCAGTGAAAAGGAGATTTCGAGATGACCAAGTTTTGGAGATGCCTGCTGTCGTTGAGCCTCGCCGCGTTCCTGCTTTCGCCCCTGATGGCCGAGGATGCCAAAGCCAAGAAGAACCGGCCAAACGCCCGCAAGGAGCAACCCGCCGTCCAATTGCCGAAAGACATCACGCTGACCGACGAGCAGAAACCGAAGGTCGCCGAGTTGGAGAAAGAGTACGCTCCGAAGATGAAAGAACTGCGAGAGAAGCTCGACCAGGTCATGACCGAAGAGCAGAAGAAGGCTCGCCTGGACGCGATGAAAGAGGCACGCGAGAAAGGGAAAGAAGGCAAGAAGGGGAAAGAGTTGGCTCAGGCGATCAAGGACGCGATGAAGCTGTCCGAAGAACAGCAGAAGAACTACGACGAGACCGACAAGAAGATCGTCGCATTGCGTCAGGAGATTCTGGAGAAGGTCAAGCCGCTGCTGACGGAAGAGCAAAAGGCCAAACTGCCGAAGCGTCCGGAACCCCGAAAGAAGAAGGCCGCTTAGTGCGAGTTGCTGATCCACAGTTTTGAAACACAACGCCCGACGTTCCCATCGAACGCCAGGCGTTGTCGTTGATGCAACCAGGGTCGGGGTCGGGTCTACGATTTTTCGGAATTGGCCGATATCGTGCGGTGAGCTTGTCTGATCCGTCGTCGGCCAATTCCGAAAACTCGTAGACCCGACCCCTCAATCAACACGATGCCCGCGAACCTCACTCCGCAATATCAGCGACTCGAAGAGCAGTACCGCCGAGCACACACGGCTCAGGAGCGGGCTGACTTGCTCGACGAGATGCTGGCGACGATCCCCAAGCACAAGGGGACCGAAAAGCTTCAAGCCGATCTCAAGACGAAGCTGAAAGAGACGAAAGCGGAGTTGCAGTCGGAGGCATCCGCTACGAAGCGCGGCAAGACGTTTCGATTTCCTCGGCAGGGCGCGGGGCAAGTCGTCATCGTCGGCGGGCCGAACGCGGGCAAGAGCCGCATCCTCAAAGAACTGACGAAGGCTGAACCGGAAGTCGCTCCTTACCCGTTCACGACACGCGAACCGCTACCAGGGATGATGCCGTGGCAGGAAGTCAGCGTGCAGTTGATCGACACGCCGCCGATCACCGATGCGCACTTTGAACCTTATCTGCTGAACCTCGTCCGAGCGGCCGATGCGGTGGTGCTCGCGTTCGATGGTTCGTCCGATGACGCACCCGATCAAACGGCCGAGGTTCTGAAACAATTCAGCTCGCGCAAGACGTTGCTATCCGACGTGACCGGTTTCGACGACGAAGACTTTTCGATCATCCGCGTGAAGACGCTGCTCGCTGCGACGCGTGGCGATGATTCTGGCTGCGAAGATCGCCTCGCGTTCTTTCGCGAGATGACCGAGACCAACTTTGCGACGCTCAAAGTGGATCTCGATCAGCCTGCCGCTCGCGAATCGCTGCGCGACGCCATCTTTCACTTGTTGGGAGTCATCCGCCTCTACACGAGGAAGCCGGGGAAGCCCGCCGATTATTCATCGCCATTCGTCATCAAGTCCGGCGGCACGGTCGAAGACCTCGCGGCGGTGGTGCATCGCGATCTGGTCGAGTCACTGAAGTTCGCCAAAGTCTGGGGGAGTAGCGCTCACGACGGCCAATCGGTCGGCCGCGACCATGTGTTGCTCGACAAGGATTTGGTGGAACTGCACGCGTAGGTCAGGCTTTCCAGCCTGACCCGAATTGGCAAGCGGCGTCGATCGTTGATCGGGTCAGCCTCGAAAGGCTGACCTACGACAGCACCTTGCCGGGATTCATGATCCCGCGCGGATCGAGGGCCGACTTGATCGCTCGCATGGCGTCGACGGCGGGACCGAATTCGCGGCGCAGCGCGGCCCGCTTCCCGAGGCCGATGCCGTGCTCGCCAGTGCAAGTGCCGTCGAGGGCGAGGGCGTGAGTGATGATCTCCTCGCTGAGCCGTTGGACTTCGGCGAGTTCCTCGGCGGAGTTTGGATCAATCGAAAACACTACGTGGAAGTTTCCGTCGCCGACGTGGCCGAATAGCGGGGCCGGGATGCGTGTGGATTTGAGCGTTTCTTTGGATCGGCGGATGCACTCGGCGAGATTCGAGATTGGGACGCAGACGTCGGTGACGTAGCCGGCTCCGTTGGGAGTCAGTGCCAGCGAGGCGTAGTAGGCGTCATGCCGCGCTTGCCAGAGGCGGCGGCGATCGGCCTCGTCGGTTGCCCATTGGAATACTTCGCTGGTGAATCGGCCGATGATCGCGCGGGCGGTTTCGGTTTGCTCGGCAACGCTTGTGGGGCTGCCGTGAAATTCCATGAACAGTGTCGGCGACTCACGGTAGCTCAACGCGCTGTAGCGATTGACCGCCGCCATCTGCACTTCGTCGAGCAGTTCGAGGCGCGCCATCGGGATGCCGGCAGTGAGGATCGCGATTGCTGCCTGCACGGCGGATTCGAAGTTGGGAAACGCGCAGACGGCGGCGGACACGGCATCGGGCTTGCGCGCCAACCGCAACGTGACTTCGGTGATGAGGCCGAGCGTTCCTTCCGAGCCGACGAACAAGTGCGTGAGGTCGTAACCGGCCGATGACTTTCGCGCACGCGAGCCGATGCGAATGATCTCGCCGTGTGCCAGGACGACGGTGAGCGCGAGCACTCGGTCGCGCATCGTGCCGTAGCGTACGGCGGCACTTCCGGACGCTCGCGTCGCGGACATGCCTCCCAGCGTGCAGTCGGCTCCGGGGTCGATGGGGAAATTGAGGTTTGAGCCGGACTCAACGAGCGACTTGTTGAGTTGCAGTCGCGTCACTCCGGCTTGCACGGTGACGTCCATGTCGTCGTGGCTGAGTCGCAGGATGCGATTCATGCGACTGAGATCCACACAAACTCCGCCATGAACGGCGACGACACCACCCTCGACCGCCGTGCCGGTGCCGAATGGGACGATCGGCACTCGATGCTCGTAACACAGTCGTGCGATGGTGGCGACTTCGTCATTCGACAGCGGGAAGACCACGCAGTCCGGTCGCTGCGGCTTGTGATGCGAGACGTCTTTCGCGTGTTGATCGAGATCGGCGGGCGACTCCGAACAGCGGTCGCCGAGCAAGGTCTTGAGCTGCTGAACGACGGCGGTTCTCTCGGCCGATCCGGCGAAGTTGGCGGTTGTGCTCAGGGATTCGGTTGTGTCGAGCATGTCAAACTTTGCGGATTGCAGGAAGTAGGTCAGCCTTTCCGACAGTAGCAGTCGTGCGGTGTGAAAACCGTTGCTCGCCGCGAGACCGTGAGAATCGAGAGCTTTTCGCTGACGAGCCGAGTCAACGCAACTTACGCTACTGCGACAAACCGGAAAACCAGACCGACCGGGATCATGCTCCCATGACCTCGTCGGACGCTAGAGACCTCCGCTCGCACGGCGAGTTGATTCACCACCTTGAGGAGACACTTCATGAGAACCATTCTGTTGGGACTGGCGATGTTCGCAATCGTCGCGTCCACAAGCACCGCTAAGGCGGGGGGCTATTGTGGGAGTTGCAACTACGAAAGTTGCCCCACGAGCGCCTGCCAGCCATCGGCGTGCTACACGTCCTGCAAGGTCGAACGTCAGACTTGCTATCGCACAGTTTACGACACGGTCTACGAGCCCGAACAAGTCACCTGCAACAAGACGGTCTATGAAACCGTTTGGGGCGAGCAGCAAGTCACCTGCAACAAGACGGTCGTTGAGACCGCTTATCGCGAGCAGACCTACACGGTCTGTCGACAAGTTGCTGAGACGTCGGCTCGCGAAGAGCGTTACACGGTTATGAAGCCGGTCTACGAGACCTGCGAGCAAGAGCGCAGCTACACGGTCTGCAAGCCGGTCTGCGAAGAATCGGTTCGCGAGTGCCGTCGCACCGTTCAGAAGCAAGTCTTTGAGGACAGCTTCCGCGAGTGCCGACGAACGGTCATGCGTCCTGTGACCGAGACAATCAATCGTGAAGTCTGCCATACGGTCATGCGCCCGGTGACTCGTTGTACGACGGTTCCTCAAGTTTGTGGCCAGTGGGTCTGCAAACAAGACTGCTATCGCGGCCTGCCGACTCCAGCCTGGGGCTGCAATTCATGCGGCCAGCCTAGCTGGGGCTGGCAGCAGAACGTGACGCCGATCACTTATCGAGTCTGGCAAACGCAGGTCGTGCAACGCCAAGTCAACTACACGACCTACGAGCCGCAAGTCGTCCGCCAAATCTGCCCGCAACAAGTCTGCCGCTACGTTCCAGAAGTGGTTGTGGATCGCATTCCGGTTCGCACTTGCCGCATCGTGAATGAAGAAGTGATCGATCGGATTCCGGTTCGGACCGTCAAGTATGTGAACGAGACGGTCACTCAAAAGGTGCCGGTCCAGACTTGCCGCTGGGTCAAGGAAGAGCACGTCCGCAGCGTTCCCTGCACGACGTACAAGAACGTCGAAGAGACCAAGACCTGCCAGATCCCGTACCAAGTCTGCAAGCAAGTGCCGTATGTGGTGACTCAGCGAGTTGCTCGCTGCGTCGCGAAGCAAGTGCCGACGACTTACACCCGCATGGTGGCTCGATGCGTGCCGAAGCAAGTGGCTTACGAAGTTTGCTCGATGGTTCCGGTGACGGTTTGCAATCCGGCTCCTGCTGGCTGCAACTCCTGTGGCGTGTCCGCTCCGGCTGGTGAGGCTCAAGAGCACAAGGTCTTGAAGCCAGAAGCCGACCCGGCTTCACAGCCACCTCCCAAGGAAGAGGAAGCGCCGACTCCGAAGGAGGCACCGAAGAACGAAGCGCCCAAGGCCGCCGAGAGTGCTGCTCCGACCGCGTAACGGTTCTTCAATTCATTCTGCGCGAGAATAGGCCGTTCGAGTGACTTCACTCGGACGGCCTTTTTCGTTGACTCATCGCATTCGAGAAGGGCCGACTTTTTCGCCAGCCATAAGTTGGATTGCTTTCAAAACGGAGTGCGAGATATGAAGCCGTTTGCGTCTGGCGAGAGTTCGCAAAGGGACGCTTTCTGCCGAGGATTCTCGGTGGGCTGACACCCAACCGCTCGCCAACATCAACCAGAGCGCGGCTTACGATCAGGGCCAGGGAGAACTTCTGAATGAGCACGCGAATTGTGCAAATCACCGACCTGCATTTGATGGCAGATCCGCTGAGCGAGTTAAAAGGGGTCTGTACCCGCACCAATTTGTACGCGGTGCTCGATGTCTTGCGGCGAGATTTTGGCTCGGCTGAACTGTTGATCGTCACTGGCGACTTGGCTCACGATGAATTGCTGGAAACCTACGAAGTGCTGCGTGAGATGTTGGCCGACTGGCTGCCGAAGCTCAGAGTCATCGGTGGCAACCATGAGAACCGAGCCTTCATGCGGCAGGTCTTTGGCGAGAGAGTGACAGCGGTTGACGATCGCAACGTCTTCGCGGACTCGATTGGCGGCTGGCGATTGATCGGATTGGATTCACAACTGGTCGGAGAGGTTCGCGGTCAAATGGGGGAATCGCAGCGAAACTGGCTGGTTCGTGAATTGGCCGTCGAGCCGCAAAGTCCAACGGGGATCTTTCTGCATCACCCGACCCAGGAGGTCGGCACCGGTTGGCTCGACGAGATTCGACTCGAAGACGCGGATCAATTGCACGAACTGCTGCCAAAGAATCGGCAGGTGAAGTTCATTTGCGCCGGGCATATCCACCACGAGACGATGGTATTTCAGGGGGACGTGCCGGTGCTCACGACTCCGGCGACGAGCGTACAATTCCTCCCGGAAACAGACCGGCTGATCCCCGATCCGATCCCGCCAGGATTTCGGATCTTCGACTTAGAGCCTGACGGATCTTTCCGCACTCGAGTCGTGCGCGTACCAATCTCATCCGCTGGCTAAGTGGAATGAGTCCGAGCCTTTTCATCGGGAACGCCGCCTGATAGGTAGTCACCCGACGCGGCTGTGTTTTTTCGCCACCGACGCAAGGTCATTGGTATCTACACAATTCATTAAACACGGTATCCATCACAGGATGGAATCGCGATACGGCTGAAGGATCAGCGGTTGGTCACACGTTGTCGAGAACTTGTGCGGCGACATTGTGATGCCGTG
>SXGU01107946.1_pt1 | contig 13424 bp, 10 predicted proteins | sample 3174531 | NCBI WGS metagenome assembly SXGU01 (sample SAMN11356863, study PRJNA531348) | freshwater metagenome | isolation source: freshwater sample F1-140 | place: China: Fuxian Lake, Yuxi | collected 2017-12-25 | reverse complement strand
GCCGCGAACGGCAAGGACAATGTGCTGGTGCGGCACCTGCTGTCCCATACGGCCGGCCTGCCTGGCTGGGAAGCACGTCTGGAGGCCGCCGACCTGTACGACTGGGACAAGGTCACCGGCCTGCTCGCAGCGCAGTCGACCTGGTGGGAGCCGGGTTCGCGCTCCGGCTACCACGGGGTCAGCCAGGGCAACCTCGTTGGCGAGGTGGTTCGGCGCGTGGACGGCCGCTCGGTGGGCCGGTTCTTCGCGGAGGAGATTGCCGGGCCCATGGGCGCGGATTTCCACATCGGCCTCGGTGCCGAACATGACGCGCGCGTGGCGCTCGTCATTCCCGTGCCGCCGCTGCAGTTCGGCAGCGGCGACGGTAGCGTCGCGCCCGCGCGTGACTCGATCCCCTATCGTGCCGCGAACCCCCGATTGCGCGCCGAGCAGTCCTGGGAGATTCCCTGGCGCAGGGCGGAGATCCCGGCGGCGGGCGGACACGGCAATGCCCGCGGCGTCGCGCTCGCGCAGGCCGCGGTTTCCCACGGCGGCTCGCTGCGTGGCACCGAACTGCTGTCGCGCGCAACCATCGACCGCATCTTCGACGTGCAGGCGGCAGGCCGCGACCTCGTGCTCGGTATCGGCGTCACCTTCGGGGTGGGCTACGGCCTGAACTCGTCGCGCAACCCCATCAGCCCGAATGCGCGCGTTTGCTACTGGGGTGGCTGGGGCGGCTCGCTCGTGGTGAACGATGTCGATGCGGGATTCACGCTGGCCTACGTGATGAACCGGATGGGCGAGGGCACCGTCGGTGACGACCGCGCGCACACGCTGCTGCGCGCGATGTACGCGTCGATCGCCTGAGCAGGACCGCGTCACGGCACAGCAGCGCTGCAGGTCAGCTGCGCAGGTCCTTGAGCGAGCGCGTGGCATTGCGCGCGATCGTCTCGGTGTTCCACAGGTCCGCGAACTGGAAGGATCGCGGGCAGTGGAAATAGGCCTCGTCGATGTGCAGCAGGAAGCCCTGCACGAGGTTGGCGTTGGCATCGCTCATGTGCAGTTCTGGCGCGATGCCGCGCGCGAGCAGCGTCTCGCGCTCTAGCACCTCCACGCGGCCGTTCACGCGAGTTGTCACGTCGGTGCCCGGGATCATGAACACCATGCCGGCCTTGGGATTGCTCTCGAAGTTCTCGTGGCTCTGGAAGAGCTTGTTGCCACCGATGTCCGGCACCAGCAGTGTTCGTGGGTCGAGGACCTTCACGAAGCCCGGCTTGCCGCCACGCGGCGATGCATCGCAGTCTCCGCTTGCGTTGCTGGTGGCGAGCACGGCGAACGGCGCGTGCTCGATGAACGCCTGCACGTAGGGCTCGAGGTGGTCCTTCACCTTGGTTGCGGCCACGGGGTGCACGCCGCCCAGCGCTGCGCGCATCGAATCGATCCTGCTCATGGTCTGAGTTCCTTGCTGTTCGTCGGGTTGGGTTGTGCCGTGTGGGGCTCGCCACCGCGCTTGCCGCCCTGAAGCACTATTGCCCTGTGCATCTGCTCAGGCGCGCTGCCTGTGCCAGGTCTCCACGCGTTGCCATGCCTGTGCGTGTCGGCGCGCAAGTTCGCCCATGCTGACCTGCTCGAAGCCGAACACCTGCGGCCGGATGGTGTCATCGAGCCGGCCGGCGAGGCTGCCCTGGTAGGCCGCGCGGCCCGTCATCGCGCCCACCACGGAGCCGACGGTGGCGCCGTTGCAGTCGGTGTCGAGCCCGGCCATCACGGCGGTGCAGGTCGCGGCATCGATCTCGTCGCCCGCGTACAGCAGGGCCAGCACGCACACGACGGCGTTGTTGATGGTGTGCACCGGGCTCATGCGCACGAGCGTGTCTTCGCTACCCATGCGATCGAGCGCGTCCTCGTAGGTCGCGCACTCGTCGCGCCAGCCCAGCGCCTTGTGCACCCAACGCGCGAGCCGGCAGTCGCGAGGAATCTCGGCCAGACCGATGTCGATGCAGCGGCGCATGTCGGGCTCGGCGAACGCAGCGGCCTGGATGGCGGCGAACAGCATCTCGCCGTACTGGCCATTGCGCGTGTGCGTCCAGCTCGCGTCGCGCCAGGCGAACTCCGCGGCGAGCTCCGGTTTGCCTGCGCAAGCCCAGGCCCAGCCGTCGCTGCGGATCTGCGCGCCGATCCACTCCCGATAGGGGTTGCGGTGCCGACGAGTCCACTCGGGGGTGGCCCAGGTATCCGCTACCTTTGCCGAGCGCGCGACATGGCCGGTGCGGTTCCAGAAGTTGAGGATCGCCTGCGTCTCGGCCGTGCAGATGGCTGCGTAGGGCAGGTGGTGGGTCCAGTAGCGCGCCACATCTGCCCAGGTGAACTCCGGGCCAATCGACTCGAGGATGCCGAGGCCCACCAGCGTGTAATGGATGTCGTCGTCCGGCTCCATGTAGGCAATGCGCTCCCGCATTGACGCCGGGCAGCGAAGCGGCGGCATGCCCTCGGGTACGACACTCGAGAAATAGTCCCGCAGCGGCCACTCATTGCGCTGCTGCAGCAGTGCACGAACGCGCTCGCGGCCCACGCACCTGCCGCCCGACATCGCCATCGCCCATGCCGGGCTCTCCACGGGCTTGCCGAGTGCGCAGCCCACTGCTCGACCGGTCCATGCGCCGTGCAGACGGTCGATCAGTTCCCCTGTCGTGGGCGTCCAGTGCAGGTCGCGTGGGCCGTCGGGTCGCAGGGCCCTGATGCCGGCCAGGTCATTGGGCTCGGCCGCAGCGAGTTCTCGGTCTTCGGGCAGTTCTGCCAGGGCTGCCCACAGCGGCGCCGCGCGCACCTCGTCCCAGCACTGCCCGTCATCCTTCAGGGCCTGCGTTGCCTCGCGAATCCACGCGGGCACGCCGCAGCCTTCGTCTGTGCGCTGTCTGATCTCGGCCTCGAGCAGCGCCTGTTCGTGTGTCCAGCCGGCCATCAGCCTGTCTCCATGGCGGTGCTCGCGTCTTCAATCGCGTTGGTGCGTCCCATCGCGTCTCCGTTGTGCATTGCGTCGATCGCGCTCATTGCGTCGAGGTCGCCAGTAGTCAGTCCATCAGCCAGAAGAGACATCCACGGCTCCGTAGGGTCCGGATGCCTCGACGGTTACGCGCAGCGTCTCGAACAGCCACGTGCCCGCGACGCGCACATAGGTTTCCTCGTAGAAGCCGATGATGCGCTGGTACTCCACGCCACCCTCGGGCCGGTTGCCCGTGTACTGCATGAGCAGCCGCCAGTGCCCCGTGGCGCGGTCGCCGTCGGGGGTGATGATGGGATTGGTCACCATGTGTGCGCTGGTGCGGATGCGGCCGCTGGCGCGCACACCCCCGATGTACTCGCGGATGGCCGCGTGGCCGCGTGCGTGCACGCCGATGTTGGTGCCCTCCCACAGGCCATCCGCAATGAAGAGCGCGGCCACGCGATCGGCGTTGTGGTCGTCGTCGCAGGCCTGGCAGTAGCGCGCCTTCAGCTGCCTGATCGCCTCGATGTCCTCGAGCCGCCGGAGCCGGTCTTCCCGTGAGTCGTTCATCGTTGCCTCGTGGCGTGTGCTGGTGGTACTTCAGTCGACGAGTGCGCGGATGGCCTCGGGCGCAGGTGCGCCGGGATGAAACATGACCACGGCGTCGTCGAACCCGGCGTCGGCGAAGTGCTGCAGCATGTCCTTCATCTTCCCGAGATCGGTGTCCGCGCGCAGCTGCAGCGTGGAGACGATGGCGCGCCCGCCACCCGCCGCGCGGTATTCACCGAGCGCCTGCACCACCTCGTCGGGGGTGCGGTAGTTGCCCGAGGCGATCCAGCCATCGTACTCGCGGGCCGCGCGGGCCACACCGCGGCCCCATGAGCCGAGGTACAGCGGCGTGCCTGCGCGCACCGCGGGCCAGGGCGAGAGGTCTGCCTCACCCAGCTTGCCGCTCGCGAGCAGTTCCCGCAGCGCGCGCACGCCCACGCGGAAGTCACGGAAGCGTTGCGCGTGATCGCGCCCGAAGGCATCGAAGTCCTGCTGCGTGGAGCCCGCACCCACGCCGAGGATCAGCCGATCACCGCATACCTGCCGCAGCGAGAGCACGCGGTGTGCAAGGTCAACGATGTTGTACAGCGGCACCTGCAGCACGGCGGTGCCGATCTCCACGTTCTCGCAGGCGGTGGCGGCGACTGACAGTGCCACGAAGGGGTCGGTGATCATGAACCCCCGGCCTACGGCGTGGGCAGACCACAGGCTGGTGAAGCCGGCACCGGCGTAGCGCCTTGCCTGGTTGGCCAGGGTTCGCGCCTGCGCGGCATCGGCCACCGGCCCCAGCAATGCTCCCAACTTCACGGCGTCTCTCCGGTGTCCGCACGATGGCGTGGTCCGCACGATGGCGTGAACGCCGATGGTGGCAGCGCGCCACGCCTGCGTCGACACGGGTAGGCGCGGTGCACGGTGTGGCAGATGAAGCGCCTACTTGTCCCGTGTGAACTGCGCGTAGGCGGCAGCGGTGCCGATGGCCATCTTGTCGCCATCGAAGGGGATCGACATCTCGGGCGTGAACTCCAGCACCACGCGCTCCGGCGTATCCAGGAACTTCACGAACAGCTCCGGTACGAGGCCGCGAGTGAACGCGTTGCCGTCGTCCTTCGCGTGTGCCATGCCGTGCGCCAGCAGGCCGTAGAACCACTGCTTGGTCTTCGCGTCATCGTGGATCACCGTGTGGCCCTTGTAGGTCACGGTCTTGCCGCCACCCATCGTGGTGCCCTTGCTGGTGATCACCACCGACGAGCGGCCGTCGCGTGCGATGGCCTTGATGCGCACGCGTTCCTTCGTGGCGGTCATCCAGATCTTGCCGTTGATCGGCACATAGGCGGTGATGACGCCCAGCGGGTGGCCCGACTTGTTGGCCCAGCAGAACACGCACTCGCCGGCAATCTGAAGGAGTTCCTGCTCACGCTCGGGGTCGAGCCGATACTGCTTCACGTCGTCGTAGTTCACTGCCTGGTCGGTCATGTGTCGGAACCTGTGGTCTTGAGGCGTGCAAGCTGGTCGGATGTGCTGTCGCTGTCTCTGCGTCGTGGCATGAACCGTGAGCGCGCGCGCCGCGTCATGCTGGCGTGCGCGCGGGCAGGATGCCGGGGAAGGTGTGCATGTAGCGGATGAAGCGTGGGCCGAGACCCGCGCCAGCGAGGTAGTACTCGGTCACCGGGAGCGCCACGGGTTCGAAGTCCGGATCGCGTGCGCGATTGGCCCAGTCGTGATGCAGGATCGCATTGCGGCCAATGAACACGAAGTCAACGCCTGCATCGAGCAACTCGCTGGCGACGCGCGGCGTTGCGATCCTTCCTGCCACCCCCAGGCGTGTGCTGCCGCGTGGCAGGTCCGTGAAGCAGTCCACGAGCCTGCGTTCCGCGAACTCGGGTTGGTCCGCGCGCTTGCGCGCGTCCCATAGCGAGAGGTCGAGCCAGTCGAGCCTTCCATCCGCCATGAGCTGCGCAGCGAACTCGCGCATCTCCGCGATCTCCATGCCGAATCGTTCGGGCGACAGGCGCAGGCCCAGCTGGAAGTCGGGCCGGCAGGATCTCCGCACGCCCTCGATGATCTCGTTGATCAGGCGCGCACGGTTTTCTAGGCTGCCGCCGTAGCGGTCATCCCGATGGTTGATCTCTGCCGACAGGAACTGCGCGAGCAGATAGCCATGCGCGCCGTGCAGCTCAACGCCGTCGAACCCGGCTCGCTCGGCGCGGCGAGCGCCGTCGACGAAGGACTGCACCACGTCTTCGACCTCGGCTGTCGACAGTGCGCGTGCGTTCGTCTCGGCATTCGCGGACGGACCCACGGGCACAGGCACGTGGCGGCGCGAGGCGCGGATGCCTGCGTGATGCAGCTGCAGCGTCGCGACGGCGCCTTCGGCCTTGATCGGGTGCGCCAGCATCGCGAGGCCGCCCACGTGATCGTCCGACCAGATGCCCGTCTGCCCGGCACCGCCCTTGCCAGTTTCCTGCACATAGGATGCGGACGTCATGACGAAGCCGAAGCCGCCGCGGGCGCGCATCTCGATCCAGCGGTGCTCTTCGTCACCAACGACCCCATCGGGGCGCGCCATGTCAGTGGTCATCGGCGACAACGCGATGCGATTGGGCATCGCCGGACCACGGGCGAGGGTGAGCGGCTGGAAGAGCGGGTGTGCGGACATGGGGATTCCGGTTCTAGGGGGCTGGAAGCGGACCAGAGCCTACCCGACGGGGTGCGCCCCTCGCCCGACCGCGCAGGCATCGCCGCGCAGGGATTGCCGCGCAGGCAGGCCTCTGCGCGGCAGGTCTGGCTCGTCAATCGAGCGGCCTGCCGTACACCGTGCGCGGGTTCTCGCCGGCGTCGAAGCGAGCCTGGGCCTTGCGCATCGTGTCGATCGCAGCCGGTGTCCCGCTGAAGGTCTGGAAGATCTTCTGGTCGTTGAGCACCGAGTCGGCAATGCGCAGGAGGTTGTCGCCCTCGGTGAGCATCCGCTTCATGCCGGCGAGTGCCGCAGGTGGGCGATCTGCCATCGTGTTCGCCCACGCGAGCGCCATCTCGAGCGCCTTGCCACGCGGGACCACGCGGTTGACGCCGCCGAGTTCGTACAGCCGCTGCGCTGTGATCGGGAAGCCGAGCAGCACCATCTCGGCAGTGGCCGTGCGGCCGATGAGATGGCGCAGGCGCGACGTGCCGCCAATGCCGGTGCCCACACCGATACCCACTTCCGGCTGGCCGAACAGTGCCTGTTCCTCGGCGATGCGCAGGTCGCAGGCCCAGCCGAGTTCACAGCCGCCACCATTGGTGTCGCCGGAGATCGCGGCGATGGTCACCATGCTGGTCTGGTTCAGCTCCTGCAGGCAGTCGAACCAACCGCTGCCTTCACCTGTTGTCGGCTGCCCGGTCATCGTGTTCACCAGGTCCGTCAGCCACGCGTGCTGGAACCAGTGCCCCGGCACGCCGGACGCGAGCACCGCCACCCGTGCGCCACCTTCGCGCGCCTCGCGGAGGGCCGCGGCAAGGTCGGTGATCGCCTTCCACGAGCCGAAGTTGATGATGTCCGGATTGGTCATCGTGATGAGAGCCACGCTCTCGCGCGGCCACCCGAGCGTGATCAGTGCTGCCATGGTCGTCGTCCCCCGGTGGAAATGCAGCGCCACAAGGCGCAGGCCGACGGTACAGCCTGCGAAGGTGGCACCGCCACGGGCAACGCTCTGGCCAGCGCGTTGTCGTTCCTGACCGACGGCATGCGCAGTGCACGCCGTCGGTCAGGTGGGCCGCACGTCATCTGACGTCGATGGTGAACGCCCTCAGGGTCGGCGTCCCTGCCGGACCGACGGCGCCAATTGCCGTGACAGCGCCGGTGCGCAGGTTCACGCGATACAGCGTCGACTGCGTCGCGCTGGTGGGCGTGAGCACGGCGAGCGAGAAGCCGTCGTCCGCGCCGGCGATGTCGAACGTGCCGGCCGTGAAGGTCGCTGTCGGATCCAGCCTGCCCACCGTCACCAGCGTGCCGTGGTTGGGCGGGTTCTGGATGTGCAGTGCGTTGCTTGCGAGATCGAGCACGTACAGGATCGTCGTGGTCGTGCCGGCGACATTGCGTGCATAGGCGGCGGCGAACGCATCCGGCACTGGCAGGTTGAGGTCGGTGTCGACTGCGGCAACCACGCCGGTATCCATGTTCACGCGCAGGTTCGAACCGCTGTCGCTGACGATCCGCAGGCGGTCTGCCGCCGGGTTCACGTCCACGCCGAAGTTCGTCCCCGTGAGGGCGAATGGCACGCCGACCTGGGTTGCGACGCCCGTCGTCGCATCGATCGTGTATAGACGGCCAGTGCTGCCGAGGCCCATGAGCACGCCGTTGGCCGCGCGGTAGTCGATGCCGACCAGGGTCTCGCCGCCCTGCAGGCCAGTCACGGCAACCGAAGCCAGCGTGGCGCCGGGCGCATTGCGCGCAAGGCTTGCCAGCGTGCTGCCGTTGACGAGTGCGAGCAGCGTGCTGTCTGCCGCGGGCGTCGTCGTGCTCGGCACCGCAGTGAGCCCAGTCACCGTGTCGCCTGCGCCGCCTGCCGCACCAAGCACGCCCACCAGCGTCGCGGCGCCCGTGCTCAGGTTGATGTTGTAGAGCGCGTTCCCGGCCGCCGTCGCGAGCACCGCCACTGCCGTATCCGGACCGACGATCTCGAAACCGTTCACTGTGCTCGCGTCGATGCCGAGTGCGCCCACCTCGTTCAGGGTGCCGGCGTTCGGCGGCGACTGCGTCATGAGACGGTCATTGAGCGTGTCGATCACGTAGAGCGTCGTGCTGGTCGTCCCCGCGAAGTTGTTGGTGTACGCGGCGCCGGACACGGAGACGCTGGCGCGGGCGATCGTGCCGTCCGTCGTCGTCGCACCGGTATCCACGTTGATGCGCAGGTTCTGCTCGCTGTTCGAGATCACGCGCAGGCGGTCCGGCACGGGGTTGAAGTCCACCCCGTAGAGCGTCCCGACAAGACCGGTGTACGGCGAGGTCGTGTCTGCAACGTCGGCGCTTAGCGTCTGGCCAGGCGTTGCCACGCCCGCGGTGCTCACCGTGTAGAGGCGGCCCGCATCGGTGAGGGCGTGGAAGGTGCCTGTGGCCGGGCGGCGATCGAAGCCGATGATCGACTCTCCGCCCTGCAGCCCGGTGATCGGCACGGAGGCGAGGAGGGTGCCGGGCGTCGCCGTGCGGAACGACACCAGCTGGTTCGTGTCGGTGATGCCATACAGCGTGGCCACCGGCGCTGCCGTATAGGTCAGGCCTACCACTCGTGCGCTGCCCGCGATCGTGTTCACCAGCGTGGCCGCACCGGTTGCGAGATTGAGCGTGTACAGGTTCGAGGTGGTGGCCGCGCCGACGCTCATTGCGGCCAGGGCAACGCCGGTGCGGCCGTTGATGTCGAAGCCCCCCGTGCTGCTGACATCGATGCCGAAGCCGCCGACGACCTGCTGGTCACCGTTGTTCGGGTTGCCGGAGGGCTGGCCCTGGATCGCAAGCTGGTCTGCGGTCGGGTCCAGCGTGTACAACGTTGTGCTGCCGACGCCGGCGATGCTGTTGGTGTACGCCGCTGCCGAGACGGCGAGGCCGCCGGGGTTGATTGCCGCATCTGTCGTGGTGGCGCCCGTATCCATGTTGATCCGCAGGTTCTGGCCCGTGTCGCTGATCACGCGCAGGCGATCCGGCACGGGATTCACGTCGACTGCAAACGCCGCACCGTCCAGCGTGCTGAACGGGGCCGTCGTGTCCGCCGCGTCAGCTGCCATTGTCGACTTGAGCGTGGCCAACCCGGTCGTCGCGTTCACCGTGTACACGCGACCCGTGCTGCCCAGCCCGTAGAGGAGGCCGTCGGCCGGCCGCAGGTCGATCCCGAGCAGGCGTTCCCCCGCGGCAAGTCCCGAGACCGTCGCGCGAGTACAGGCCTTCTGCGGTGCGCCGGCCTGCACGGAGACCAGGGTGCCGGCATCCGTCAGCGCCGCGAGTTCGCCCAGCGCCTGCGTAGGCACGGTGCTCTGCACGTGAACGGCGATCGCGCGGATGCCGGCGGTGCCGAGGCCGGTCAGGGCGCCGTTCGCGGTCGCCGCGCCGGTGGTGAGATTGATCGTGTAGACCGTGGGTGTCCCGCCCACGTTGAGCACCGCGATGGCGGCGTTGGCACCGGTCACGTCGGTGCCGACCTCGAACGCGCCGACGGCTGCGGCGTCGACGCCCAGGTTGCCTACCGTGGTGAGCACGCCGCCGTTGGGATCGGTCGAGGTCAGCACGCGGTCCAGCGTGGTGTCGACGTAGAACAGCTGGGTCCGGCACGCCTCGGCGAAGTTGTTGGTATAGGACACGCTCGCGATGCCGCTGGCAGCGGCACCCGTGGCAGTCAGGTTCGTGTCGGTGATCACCAGTCCCGAGTCCGCATTGATGCGCAGGTTCTGGCCCGTGTCGCGGACGACGCGCAGCCGGTCGGGCACCGGGTTGAAGGCGATCGCGAAGGAGGTACCGCTGAGGGCGGTGTACGGGCTCGAGGTGTCGGCGGGATCTGCGGCCAGCGTGGATTTCAGCGTCAGCGCCCCGGTGGACAGGTTCGCGGTGTATACCCGCCCGCCCGAGCCCAGCACGTAGAGCTCGCCGGCGGGCGTGCCGCCCGGACGCATCGCAATGGCAACGAGCGTGTCGCCGCCTGTCGCACCGGTGAGGGTCTGGCTGGAGGCTACCGCGCCGCCCCTGCGGTTGAACGTGACGAGCTTGCCGTCGGTCGTCAGGGCGAAGGTGTCGCCGAGCGGTACCACGGGGGTGCCCCCACTGGAGCCGCCGTTGCCGCCTCCGCCGCACGCGGCGAGCACCAAGCTGAAGGAGAGAAGCAGCGCGATGCGCGACGGGGTCTTCCAGTCCATCCGGACCTCCATGATCGAGAGTGTTGTGGCGGGGCGTATCCGTGCGTTCGTCCGGACCTCACCCCCCGCGCCGGTACTGCTCGGTCGGCACGATCGCCGCGAGTGTAGGCGACTGTCGCGTCGTGCTGTACAGGCGTGTCACGTGCGGCGACGCGATGCCATGCATACGGACAGCGGCGGCAAGTCGTCGTGCCTGTCGCACGTGCTCCCGCGTCCCGGCGTCGTCTATGCTCAGCGTGATGAAGTCGCGCGACACTGCACCGCGATTGGCTGAGACGGCTCGACGGGTGGCCAGATGTGCATCGACCGCGAGCGGCATGAGCATTCGATGAACACTCACCAGCGTCAGCGACCCTTCGCGCGCGCTGCTGGTCCGCGCTTGTGCAGGTCGCGTCACCGATGACCTCCGAACCGTGATGTCCGCGCGCTGCCGCCGCTGCGCCGTACTCGTTGCGGGCCTTCTCGTGGTGGCGTTGGGTAGTCGTGCCGAGCCCCTGCCGATGGTGTTCACGCACCTGTCGACCGAGCAGGGGCTGTCCCAGGCGACGGTCAACGACGTGCTCCAGGACTCCCAGGGCTTCATCTGGCTCGCCACCCAGAACGGGCTCAATCGCTACGACGGCGTCGAGCTGAAGCGCTACTACCGTGATCCGGAAGGTAGCGATGGCCTGGCCAGCGACTATGTCGTGGCCCTCGACGAGGACCGATTCGGGAACATCTGGATCGCCACCGACGGTGGGGGCGTCGCGGTGTGGAATCGCCGCACCGACACCATCAGGAGCTATCGCCACAGGAACGGCGACGCGCGCTCGCTGGCCAGCGATCAGGTGCACGATGTCCTCGTCGATCGCAGCGGCCACGTGTGGATCGCAACGCGTGATCGTGGCCTCGATCGGCTTGATCCCCGGAGCGGTGCGATCACGCATTTCGTCCACGACGCAACGCGCCCGGAGTCGCTCGGCAGCAACCGGAATCTCTACGCGTTGCTCGAGGATCGCGACGGCGCAATCTGGGTTTCCAGCAGTGTCGGCCTCGATCGCCATGTCGGCCCCGGCAATAGATTCAGGCATTTCAGCCCGGCGGCATTGGCGGCGGGCGAGCACGCGATCCTCTCCCTCACCCAGGACAGCCGCGGTGACATCTGGCTCGGCAGTTTCGATGCGGGCCTGCAGCGACTGGAGCCGGCCACAGGGCGATTCACGAGCTACCGGCACGACCCGGGGAACGCGGCGTCGCTCAGCGATAACGACGTGCGCGCGGTCGTGGAGGATTCCGCGCAGCGCCTGTGGATCGGCACGCAGGGAGGGCTCGACCTGCTGGATCGCAGTACCGGTACCTTCCAGCACTACCGTCATGACCGGGCGAACCCGCGCAGCCTGGCCGATGACTTCGTGCAGTCGCTGTTTCAGGACAGGAACGGCCTGCTCTGGGTGGGCACCAACAACAGCGGCGTCAGTCGCTGGAATCCCCGCAGCTGGTCCCTGGGGCATCGCCTTCCCGAATGGCTGGCAGCCGATGCATCGATGATCAATGCGTTTGCCGACGCACCTGACGGCGGGCTGTGGGTGGGAACCATGCGCCTGGGCCTTGTTCGGCTTGCAGCGGGCAGTGGCCGCCGCATCGCGGCGCCCACTCCAGAGGACATTGGCGACACGCGGGTGATGTCGCTGCTCACCGATCGCGCCGGACGATTGTGGATCGGCACGATGCGCTGTGGCCTGTCGCGTCTTGGCGTTGACGGCCGCCTGCAACGATTTCGTGCTGGCGCAGCAGATGCCGAGGGTCTGGGTTCCGACGGCATCATGAGCCTGCTCGAGGACCGCGCCGGCCGTGTCTGGATTGGCACATTCGAGGGCGGGGTGAGTGTGCATGAGCCACAGACCGGCACGATCCGCCGGATTCGCGACACGAGCGGCCGCGCACCCTGGCTGGAGCGCGCGCGGGCGACCGTCCTGCAGGAGGATGGCAAGGGCCGGATCTGGGTTGGCACGGATGGCGACGGGTTGCTGCTGCTCGACGCCCGACGCGGCTTGCTGCGCCAGTTCGTGCACGCGCCAGGCAGCCGCGGCAGCCTCGCGTCGAACTCCATCTACTCGCTGCACCTGGATGGCCTCGACTCGCTCTGGATCGGCACGAGTGGCGCCGGCCTCGATCGCCTTGCGGACGCATCGGGCGAGCTCGCACGGGCCAGGTTCGAGAACAGGTCGCAGGCCGGTGGGCTGACCAATGATGTGATCTACGGCATCGAGCGTGACCGCGCGGGGATGCTCTGGCTGGCGAGCAACAACGGCCTGATGCGATTCGATCCCAGGGCCGGCCAGATCACGACCTTCCACGCAAGCCACGGTGCCCAGGGTGAGGAGTTCACCTCGGGTGCCTCGTTCCGTACGGCAGGCGGGCGCCTGCTCTTCGCCGGGACGGACGGCTACAACGATTTCGATCCCCTGCAGCTGCAGGAGAGCGACGCGCCGCCGCCGCTTGCGCTCACCCGCGTCGAGGTACAGAACAGGCCACTGCGGAGTGATACCGCTGCACACATGCTGACGCGACTCGAGCTCGGCCATCGCGACAACGTGCTGACGCTCGAGTTCGCCGCGCTCGACTTCACGGACCCGCAGCGGAACCAGTACGCCTACAAGCTCGAGGGCTTCGACAAGTCCTGGGTGAAGCTCGGCAACAAGCGTCGCGTGAGCTACACGAACCTGCGCGCAGGCGAGTACGTGTTCTGGGTGCGGGCTGCATCCGCACATTCCGTGTGGAACGACGAGGGCCTGAGCTTGCCGATCATCGTCCGCCCCGCGCCATGGGCAACCTGGTGGGCCTATTCGGCCTATGCGGCGCTCGTCATCCTGCTGCTCGTCGCCGCATATCGGCATCAGGCACGCCGCCTGCGCGCGGAACAGGACTACGCGCAGCGGCTGGCCAGCGAGGTATCCAGCCGGACCGAGGAGCTTCGCCAGCGCAATGCGGAACTCGCGGAGGCGAGCGCCGCCAAGAGCAGTTTCCTCGCCCGGATGAGTCACGAGATCCGCACGCCGAT
>SXGU01317141.1_pt1 | contig 13429 bp, 13 predicted proteins | sample 3174531 | NCBI WGS metagenome assembly SXGU01 (sample SAMN11356863, study PRJNA531348) | freshwater metagenome | isolation source: freshwater sample F1-140 | place: China: Fuxian Lake, Yuxi | collected 2017-12-25 | reverse complement strand
GGCTACCACATTTACTCAGGCTGCCCTGGAAGGGGCGACAAATGCTGAAAAACTGGCGGCGATCCGCATTGCGCTTGCCAAAAACCCAGCTGACACTGCTCTACTCCAATCGCTCGAAATATCAGAAAAAGCCAGCCATGGTATTCAGGCAGGCATTGAGGTCAGCCTATCACAAGCTGGCGAGGTTCCCGCTGCCCCGAATCGCGCAACCAGCTGGAGCATCCTCGGAGGCAGCCTGATCGGGTTGTTGGTTGGCTTGTTGGCCTCCGCGATCAAACCGGGCGAAGATCGGTAAGGCGTTTGGATGACACCTGAATGGCGTGCGGAAGCATCTCGTTGGTTGTGGGCTGCGTTGTTGGTTCTGTTGCCGGTAACCAGTTTTCGATACATCCCCTTGCTGGGCCAGGGTACTTTTGTTCGCCCACTGGCTATTTACCCGTTAGCCCTGTTATTGCCCCTGTTGCTTCTCAGGCTCGCACTCGGCGAAATAAAAACAGCGTTCCCAAAAGCCACAATTTTGCCAGGTCTGCTATTGGTTGTTTTGATAACAAGCAGCGTCCTCGGCGCGATCGATCCCCCTATCCCGCTTGGAGGAACAGATTATTTTGACCGTTCCTCGCGTGCTTTGCTCACAGTTGCCATTGGTTATAGCTTCCTGCTTGCGGCGATGTGGAGCAATCGGTCTGCCAGAGATGTGCTCTTCAGCATAAAGGTGTTGATGGTTGGGCTAGCCATTTCGATTGTGTGGGCTGCGGTCCAGTTTTATGGCCTCAATCATGGCTGGCGATCAGCGCTGAACGAGATCCAGACCAGCTTTTCGGTGCGGGGGTTGGTAAAGAACAAACGGGTATCTGGCTTTGCGTACGAACCGAGTTGGCTGGCGGGGCAATTGGCCACGATCTATATTCCATGGTTGTTCGCAGCCATCCTGCACCCAGTCCAGTTATGGGGAAGGAAATTCGTTGCCTATCGGCATCTCCCATTCTTAAAGACGGATATGCTGGTTTTGGTTTTATTTGTTGGCAGTTTGGCCACATTATTTTTCACATATTCTCGCTCGGGCTTATTGATGGGGTTTGCATCCATAGGCATCACGTATCTCTTCACACAGGGCAATGCCATTCGGACTGGGCTTGCATGGTTCAGGGAAGGCTTTGGGTTTCAGCCCGGGCAAACAGCGCGATCCATAACCGGTCTCGCACTAAGATTATCCCTGGTGGTGATCATCCTCGCCGCGGCTGTTGGTGCCGGTTTATTTCTGGCCGATAAAGGTTACATTGTTGCATTTGTGGATACCAACGCCGAAAACCTGGCCGATTATTTACAAAATGCCTACCTGGGGCCACGGGCGGCATATTTGCAAGCCGCGTTGGCTGCCTTTTCTGACGATCCGCTCTTTGGCAGCGGATTGGGCGCAAGCGGATTTTGGATCTACCAGAACATTCCCGATTGGGCATTGGCTGGCAACCCTGAAATTTCCCGCCAAATGAGCCCCGACGGGTCGATTTTCCCCAACCCCAAAAATATGATCGTGCGCTTGTTGGCTGAGACCGGCATTGCCGGTTTCAGCATTTACTGCGTGTTCATCTTTTACATGCTTTACCTGGCCAACAAAGTGAGGAAAAGTACGCAGCAGGGCGATGGTACCTTTTGGAAATGGTTTGGCGTATCCGCTTTTTCCAGCCTGATCTCTATCGCGATCTTGGGCTTCTCCCAGGATTCTTTTGCCATGCCGGAACTGTGGCTTGTGCCGGGAATATTGATTGGCGTTTATAATTCCAACAAAAATTGATTGCGAAGGTTCACAATGATCATTTTGGCGATAGGCATGCCCCGCGCGGGGTCTGGTTGGCATTACAACTTCATCAAAGAGGTGATGTCGACCACGGATTGTGTGGATGCGCGCTTGATAAGGGAACAATACGGATTACAAAAGATCCTGACGGAGGTCAATTGCAACATCGGCGTACTTAGTTTGCGGCGGTTGATGATGGTGAGCGTCCCGGCCATAATGGGTAAAACCTTCGTCATCAAAGCCCACTCCGGCCCAACGATTTGGGTAAAGTTGCTGATCAAAGCGGGTTTGGTAAAACCCCTTTACATATATCGGGATCCGCGCGACGCGATGCTATCGGCCCAAGAATACGGCGCACGCGTCCTTGAAAAACAAGGCCGGCCCAACGCGTTTTCCCATTTGGACGATTTCAACAAGGCTTTGGCTTTTTTCGAAGAATACGTGGCTGACTGGAAAAGTTGGATCTCTACCGATGGCGTATTGGCAACCCGCTACGAGGATTTTTTATCCGACTTTGAGCAAGAAGCTGCCAGGATCGTCCATTTTCTGAATGTCGATCCCGCTTCCCCAGCCATCACGGAGATCATCAAAAAGAATATGCCAACCGGCTCGGTTCAAGCAAAACAAGGAACCCATTTTTTTAAGGGGCAAATAGGCAGATTCCGCGAGCGGTATAGCATGGCAGAACAACAAACTGCCTGGGACCATTTTGGCGATACCCTGATACGCATGGGTTACGAAAAATAATCTGGCCGAACCTGTCTGCAGGGCGGGGAACGAACAGATAAAAATTTGCCGACTAACGGCAAAGCTTAATTGCATATAAACTTATTAATAGTCTTGCCCAAATGCTTATAATTAAGTTACAAAACAGGTGCCAAAATGGTCAGATCTGACTCTCCGTTCATTGTAGATATTTACTTGGTTTCCATCCGATGGCTGCTGCTGCTTGGATCTCTGCTTGCCATGGCGGGTGAGTCTACCGTGTGGCAAAGCGCAACCGTATTTGTGTGGCTTGCCGTAGGATGGAATGGAGTATTACTTTCGATGGCCGGACGTAGCCAGCGGTTAACGCGACATCGTGAGATCAACCTGGCCATAGACCTGATTTTTTCGGTTGCGTTTGTTTTCAGCGGCCAAATTCCTGTATTGGCCAAGTTTTTGTTTTTACTATTGCCGATCTCAACTGCTGCAATGTACTTTAACCTGCGAGGAGCTTTATACGCATCGCTCTTTGCCAGTATTGTTCATCTGGTTGGCACTCCAACCCCCCTCTCAACATATTCCACTGTGTTTAGTTTGGCCTATGGATTTGTTTATGGATACCTCAGCCAAAATAATTACGACCGTATTCAGCTGAACCGAAAGTGGCAATTGGAACAACGCGAAAAAGCTCAAAAGGCTGAAACCAACCGGATCAGGGCAATTTACAACCATTCGATGACGATCACCTCGATGTTGAGCTACAACCGCGTATTGGAAGCGGCACTGGACCTGAGTACGGGCGCCCTTTTTGTTGACGGCGGGATTTCTGAAGAGACCAACCCTGCCCCCTCGGAAGAGATCATAAGCGCGATGCTATTGGATGAAAATGGTTTTTACAAGGTTGTCTCTTCTCGTAACCTGGTGGGGCTAGATGAAAATAGCACTTTCGCCGCAGACGATGGATTGTTAGCCCTGCTCAAGATCGAAAAGAAACCGATCGTTGTCCGGAACCTAAAAACCGATCCACAATTATCCAACCTGGCCAACCTACCCGATTGCGGATCTGTGTTTGCGTTGCCAATGGTGAGTGGATACGAAACGTATGGGGTGATGCTTTTTGGCCACGAAAACACGGATTATTTTTCGCAGGAACGATGTGAGATCCTGGGCATCGTTGGCCGCCAGGCAGTTGTCGCGATGCAAAATGCCAAGCTTTACCAAGAGATATCGGATGAAAAAGAAAAGATCGCAGAAGTAGAAGAAGAAACCAGAAAAAAAATCGCCCGGGACCTCCATGACGGACCCACCCAGAGTGTGACGGCGATTGCGATGAGGGTAAATTTGGCAAGAAGGATGCTCAACCGGGACCTCGCCTTGACGTCGGAAGAGTTGGTCAAGATCGAGGAACTTGCCCGCCAAACCACCCGGGAAATCAGACACATGTTATTTTCACTTCGGCCGATAATTTTAGAAACTGAAGGCCTGGCATCCGCCATCAAAGCCATCTCAGAAAAAATGAAAGAGGTTTACGGCAAATCGGTCCTTTTGGATATCAATGAGTCGGTAGCCCGGCGGGTAGACTCCAACAAGGCATCGATCCTGTTCTTTATCATCGATGAAGCTGTAACAAACGCCCAAAAACATGCCAATGCCGAACACATCCGCGTCCAATTGGGTGGTGTCCGAAACCACCCAGACATCGTAGCGGTAGAGATCGCGGATGACGGGATCGGCTTTGACCTTGATGAGGTAAACAAGTCTTACGACAAACGTGGCAGCCTTGGTTTGATCAACCTGCGTGAGCGAACTGAGATCCTCAGCGGGTTGTTATCGATCCAGTCCAAGCCATCCAAGGGTACCGTCATCAGGCTATTTTTCCCACTCACTGAGCAAGCATTGGAAACATTGCGTGACCCTGGACACAAGCCTTTCATTTCCAATGCGTGAAATGGTAGATTCCGCCAATTCTGGGCCTGGAACCAACAGCAGCGTCGCAAACAGCATACCCGTGGTATTTATCCATGGTGCGGGTGGGAATTCTTTATCGTGGCCCATAGAGTTGAGACGGCACAAAGGGGGGAATTTCTTTTTTATTGACCTTCCCGGCCACGGTAAATCAACCATTGCCAGCATGCAATCGATACCAATGTTGGCTCGGTATGTTTGTGAGAAAATGGATTCTTTCCATCTTGGCAGAGCCGTGATCGTTGGACACAGTTTGGGCGGCGCGATTGCATTGCACATGGCCGTGAACCACGCGAACAAAGTGCTTGGCCTCATTTTAGTTTCATCCGCCGCCAAACTAAAGGTAGCCCCTTTTTTTCTTTCCAAGCCAAGCAATAATGCCGGATTTGAACAGATGTTGCGCAAGTTGGTCGAGTTATCCTTTGGCAGTTCGGTTGCCCCCCGCACCAAAGACCTTGCCTACCAGCGCCTGCTGGAACTTAGGCCAAGTGTATTGCACAACGATTTCTGCGCCTGCGCAAACTTTAATATAACTTCGCAATTGGCCGATATTACCCAACCTTGCCTCATTTTGGGTGGCCTGAAAGACCGGATGGTAGAGCCCTCGAACTGGAATTTCCTTGCTGACCATATCATCAATTCACAACTGATAACCTTCCCTTTGGCCGGGCATCATTTGCTTTTAGAACATCCTCACGAAGTGAGTAAATGTGTGCTTGATTTCCTTGGTACGGTGAACTATTCGCCAGGGCGGTCATTTATTCCCCAAGGTTGATAGCAGAATAGGGATCGCGTTTATTACTGCCCTTGCCCGATGGCTAAGTTGGTTTTTTTCACTTGGTGTCAATTCTGCCATGGTTTTGCCTAGCTCTGGTATCAAAAATAATGGATCGTACCCAAAGCCATTTTGGCCTCGCTGCTCATCAATGATCTCTCCATGGCATTCACCAACCGTGAACTCTACCCTCCCGTCTGGAAAACCGATCGCGACAGTGGCATGGAATTTTGCTTTCCATGGTTTTGCAGAACCGGCAAGTTTCTCCAGCAGATATTGCCTGCGATCGGCATCGGTAGCCCCTGGTTTGGGCGAAAACCTGGCAGAATACAATCCTGGCGCGCCATCCAACACAGCTACTTCCAAGCCGCTATCGTCGCCAATACAAACCAACCCGCTGGCCTTGCTGTAAGCAGATGCTTTTTTTGCCGCGTTCTCACGATAGGTCTCCCCGTCCTCCTCTACCACCAGTGTCAAACCCGCTTCAACAGGTGTGACCACATCAAAAGGGAGGTCAGCCAATAATTCCTTAAATTCCCTGACTTTACCGGGATTGGAGGTCGCGATCAAAAGTTTCATGCTTATTGCCTGTCGATAGTTTGGTTGGTCATTTTGCTTATTATCATCGCAGCTTCCTGATTTACGAGGGAAATTTTTTCGATCATCTGGGGTGGGAGGCTTTTGCTATTATTTAGCACATTGATCGCATTGCGGTACAAACCAGCCGGCTTTGAGCGTAACAGTGGGCTGGTTTTATATTTTTCCTTCAACACGGCGGGAGAAGTTAGCAATATCTCGATTGCGTCGACGGTCTCAGACCCAGGCTTAATCTCCAACTGGACATCGGGTGGGGTATGGGAGAAGCGGATGTTCCAAGGGCACACATTTTGGCAAATATCGCAGCCAAATAACCAATCTGCTGCCATTTCAGCCACCGCTTGGTCCATTTCAGCACGGTTCTCAATTGTTTGGAAAGAAATACACCTCTGGGCCAGGATCGTGCGGTCTGGCTGGATACAGTGGGTTGGGCACGATTGCACACAGCGGTTACAGCTGCCGCAATGGTCAGTGACCAAAGCCTGGGCGGGCTCAAGGTCAAGATCCAGGAATAATTCCGCAAGCAGAAAGTAACTGCCAAATTGGGGTGAGATCAGGCAAGAATTTTTTCCGATCCAGCCCAGCCCAGCCATCACAGCCATCTCCCGCTCCAGGATCGGTCCAGTATCGGTATAAACGCGATGCGCGATCGGCCGGCCTATCCATGTTTCCACTTTTTCCACCAACTGCGCCAATTTTACTGGGATCACGTCATGGTAATCGAGGCCTCTGGCATACGCGGCAACTTTGCCATTTCCCGGATTTTTTACAACGGTCGGTTGCTCTGCCTGTGAAAAATACGGCAATCCTACCACCAATATGCTGCGGGCATCCGGCAATATCAATTGGCTGTTGGCCCTTTTTGCGAGAGTATCAGGCCTTTCAAGGTAGGCCATGCCAGCGGCATTACCATCGTTCACCCATTGTGCAAACGTGTGGAAGGAGGTCATCTTTCCCGGAACAGTTACGCCCGCCAATGTGAACCCCAATTGGCGGGCGTAAGCAAGGATCGTTTCGGTCAGGTCATGCCGGTTCATGGAACCGTGATGGTCACACCAAAGAATTCCCCAAAAGGGACACCCCATTCATTCTTTAACCGCCACCACCCAAAATAATTGCCGGCTTTTTGGGGGGCGGTAAGGGTTATTGACAGGTTTGTTTCCTGCCCAGGCTCTACATCTGATGAGAGTGCCACCTCGGTGCCGCCCATTTTGTCGCCATATCCAAAGATCAGGTAGAAGGAATCGCGCCATGTGCATGAGCCGGTGTTTTTTACTGCCCAGGTTTTTACAAATGTCTCGCCGGGTTGCATGGTTGTACCATCGGCAATGGTAACATCACGCACCCAGGCAGCGTCCGCGCAAGGAGCCGGAGTATTGGTGACCTCGGGGGTTGGTGTTTCTGTGGGCACCTCCGGAGTTGGGCTGGGCGCGTTTTGGGTCTCCTCGGCAATGGCGGTTTCGGTGATCTCCGCTACGATGGTTTGCACCGCCATCGTCTCAATGGGGCCAACATCCACCGTGGGGTTGGCGGTTGCCGCGGTAGTGCAAGCGGATAAAAAAAGGATCGCTGCAAAACCTATTACGGCCAAGATTTTATTCATAGTACACCTCGATCTTAAAGTTTGCGGCATTATCTATTTTCATTATACGCTTTTGAGAAGTCCGGTTAGTCCGGGAAGATCTTTTCGACCACTTCGGGGCAATATTGGGCAAGCATGGCTGTAGAAAGCCCATTTTGGCGGCAAATTTGGGCAAACAAGCCCGCTGAGCCGCGCTCCACCCGCGCCTGGGTTTGTGTATCCATGCCCCATAACCCAAACCTTTGCGTCCAGCCGCGCTCCCATTCAAAATTATCTACCAGCGACCAGTGATAATACCCTTTGATGCTGGAATTGAAATTTACGTAATGCCAAAGTTGGTGGATGTGCTGGGCAAGATAACGCGGCCGGATGGTATCGGCATCATCTTCAAAGCCATTTTCAGTGATGTACACCGGTTTTGCATAACCAACCGCCCACTTCAATGCTTCCCGAAAACCCAATGGCTCGTTTGCCAAAAATCCGGTTGTACTGCGTTCCGCATCCTTACGGTAATAATTCCGGCCAAAATATTGGCCTGGGCGGGTCAGGTCGAACGAGACCTGGTCGCGCGTGTAATAATTAAGGCCCAGAAAATCCTGGGTTGCTACTGCTTCAGGAATGTGTTGGTTGGCAAATGGCAGCCGAAGCTTGCCATCCACGGCTGCCCGGGCAAAGGTATCGTTGAACAAACGGGATTGCATTTTGGCCGACCAGGCATCCAAGGGATTGGAGGTCGATGGATGAAAGGAGCGGTAATTAATGGCCAACCCAACACTGGCATGTTTTTGCGCCGCATGAACCGCGTGGTACGCCAGGGCATGGCCCCTGACCAAATTACCCATCACGGAAAAGGCTGCTTTCATGTCTTGTTTTCCTGGCGGAAAATCTCCCGTAAGGTAGCCTGAATATGCCACCACGTTTGGTTCGTTGATCGTCACCCAGTCTTCAACCAGGTCCTTCAGTTCATCCACAATTCGGGAAACAAAGGCGGCAAATAATTTTGGTGTTTCCTGGTTTTCCCAGCCGCCGCGCTCAGCGATCCATAGGGGGTCTGTAAAGTGATGCAGTGTCAGCATTGGCTTTAGCCCACGTTCTCGCATTCCTTTGATCATTTCACGGTAGAAAGCCACAGATTCGCCATCCCACTGGTCGGGCGCAGGCTGAATTCGGCTCCATTCGATTGAAAATCGATGGGTGTTTTGGCCAGCAGCAGCCGCCCTGTCGAGGTCTTCTCGCCAACGGCCACCCCACCAATCGCAGGCAATTCCAGACCGGTGCCCATTTTTGATCTTGTTTGGCTGGGCTTCCCAGGCTGCCCAATTGTTGTTGGTGTTATTGCCCTCTACCTGATGTGCCGCGGTAGCGGTACCCCACAAAAAGCCTTTTGGAAATTGGATGAAAGCATTTGCCATATCGGTCCTCGTTTATGAACGGTTGAGCACATGCAAAATAAAATCAGCGGTCCGCTGGCCACTGGTGCCATCAACATAGGTGATTTCTTCTTCAATAAACGCCCGCCGTTCTGCACCATCGATGGTCCGATCATTCAGGTACAGGTTGATGGCTGCGCTCAACTGTTCACTGTTTTCTGCAACCTTGCCGGCCTTTGCGTCTCGGAATCTTTGGTGGGTGGGCCAATCCCCGATCTCTTTAAGTGGCAGGCTGAATTTGCCTGGCATATTCCACCCGCCCGGGGTATCGATAACCGCCGCAATGATGGGTGTATCGTGCACGGCGGTTTCTACCACCATTGTTGAGTACACCGTTACGAACACATCCGCGTGCGCCATCATCGATGACTTCTCATCCATATCCTCGCCGCCATAATAACCAAGGCTGCCGCCCAACGCTTTTGGCCGCACAACATGGATGAAAGGATATGTTGATTCCAATTCAAAGATCTGCTCACGTTCCTTGGCAAAAATCGCTGGTTTGTTTTGGAAGTGGCTTGGGTGTAGCCGGATCAATAACTGCGCGTCTTGTTTGATACTGCCCTTGCCGATCAACTCAGCGATGGCCAGGATGTTGGGATAATTGGGCGCAAAATGCACAAAACTACAGGCGTACGCAATTAATTTCTTTTTCGTATCCAAACCATGCAACGCGAAATACACATCCCTTTGCATTTTCCACAAGTTACGTACATACCCGTCGTAAGACGGGATCCCGCCAATGTTAACCCTGTCTGGACGCCAATCGGCACCATCCACCAGTTCCCGTTTTTGTTGTTGGCTCCAGCAAGTGGCCCAATCGATCGGCGCCCCAGGGATGGCATAACTGGATGGGTTATCCCATCCCACGATGCAAGCCATGGTCTCAATCCCCAATCGGTTCGCTTCGCGCAACAGGTATCGATCCAATCGCCAACCAGCGGTACTCGCGATCACCAAAGACGGCTGATACTTGTCGAAGATATCCTGATAGATGCCTGGATCAAATTTTGTTTGCAATTTAACCAGTAACTTGCGTGCCTGCGCGCTTGCCCGCAACGCCAAAATAGCCACAGCGGCAGGCATTAGCACGCCAAGCTTGAACTTAAGGCCGTTTTCTTTCCACACTTCAAATATGTGGCTGTCTTGCGCCTGAGTATTGATTCTCCAGCTGCTGCCAACCCTGCGCAAGTATGCCAACAACCACTGAATTCGGGGATGATGTTTTTGGGCATAGTGGTTTGCTTGAGAAATTTTCAAGCCTTCTATCACCAAACCTTCGCGTCCAAAGGTGGCATCAATTCGTTCTACAATCTCATCATCGGTAAGTAATACAACCCGAACACCTGCGGCAAGCATATTTGTAACCACATCGCTCTGCAAAAAATAGATGATCGCCATCCCGTGGTCGGCGGATATAAATACGGTTTTGGTCATTGTTTTGATCACTTCACTTTTCTCTCATTTGCCAATGGAATTATCCCATCAGCAAACTGAGTCGATTTGTATTTGGCTTCCTGTTCACCATCTTTACCCAGGCCTGTCATTTAAGGATCTGCTCATTTCAGTTTGGCTTTTCTTCAATGGGTACGACCAGGGTATCTTTTTGTTGAACCATATTATTTTAATCGATTGGCACGATGTCGGTGCGGCCTACATTTTCGTTCCAACTATTCAACCAAAATCCAGCTTGTGCTATAAATGCGATGATGTCTTTGCGATTGTTTTCCTCGATGAATAAAGTGCATTTTCGCATCGCGGCAATTTTTTTCTCGATGCTGCTAGGCGTTTTTATACCTGCATTGGGCAGCCTCTCTTGGCTGGTGCAATATTTGTTGGTTTCAATGCTTTTCTTTTCTTTTTTTCAAATATCGCTGAAGAGTTTTTCTTTGCCAAAACAGGTCATCTTTATCGCCGTTGCCAACATTGTTTTGCCAATTCTGATATTTGTGTCCCTCAAACCGTTCAACACCGAACTGGCAGCCACGGCATTCCTGACGGCGATCGCACCCACCGCGATCAGCGCAACAGTGATCACAAGCATGCTTAAAAGGGACCTGATTTTTGTTTCCGCTTCTGTACTGGTTACCAATTTGCTCGTCGCGTTGGTTCTGCCAGCCGTGTTGCCATGGGTCCTATATGATGTAAAACCTATATCAACCTTAGAAGCCTTTTTTGCGGTATTGGGAACGATCTTGATCCCCTTTGTATTAGCCCAAATTGGCAAAAAATTGCCATTAAATACCCGCCAATCCATCCTAAATGGGGGCAAATCCAATTTTTGGTTATGGTTGGTTACTCTTGCCATTGTGGTCGCAAAATCGGTGCAATTTATCCACTCACAACCAATGGTAGATCTACCGAGGCTGTTGTTGATCGCCGCCTCATCCTTGATGATCTGCGTTATGAATTTTACAATCGGGTCTTTTTTGGGTGGAAAAAAATACTATGCTGAAGCTGGCCAATCTTTAGGCCAAAAAAACAATACCTTTGTGGTGTGGGTAGCCCTGACCTTTTTTAACCCGATAGTAGCCTTGGGGCCTACCTTCTATATTTTGTACCATAACCTGTACAACGCTTGGCAGATCATGCGTTACGACCAAAAACAAAGCAAGTAGCCTGTCAATTTGTCCGATTTGCCTGTGCGGTAAGCTCTAAAACATAAAAATTGCGGCGCCTGCCTTCGATCATTTCGGAGAAAAAATCTGTGACAACATATCCCTCGGCAAAGGCGGATACAAAAAAGCCACGCGCTAAATCGATCCATACTTTTGCGAGGGGCAAAGAGCGGGTTTTGATGCTTTGGATCGATGGAGGCATTTCTGCAACCAAAAGCCGCGATATTCCCCAATCCCCGGAAAATCTCACATGCCCGTCGTCAGCGACCGTGTTTACGAGCCTTGCGCCGCTTTCAATCAGTTGGTGAAGTGAAAGAGCAGCTTTTTGGCCGGTCGCCTTTGCGCGAACCCGGTCGCTGGAAAGCCACCATTCCACCTCGAACCGGTCGGAAGGCAACCCTTTGTTCAGATCGTCTTCCATATCGCCATAAAAATTGGGCAAAATAGTTTTACAGATCACACCCAGTTTGCCAAAATTCAAAGTGGCGTTTACCCCCTCAAGCGGGCTTACCGTCCAGGTGATCAGATCAAGGCCTTGGTCTAAAACAGCTTTGCGTTGCGCCCACTTAAGTTGCTCACCAATGCCCAAATGCCTGTGGCTAGCTAATACTCCCATCATGTGCGAGCAATGTTTAAATTGCCCATCTGCCGTTCTGCCAATGAACCCGAACAAGAAACCCAACATGCGGCCATTAAAATCGAACGCTCCCAAAACCAGCCCTCCGTTTTTTTGCACGATGAGGAGGATATCTTTGGGAACGATCTCGATATGGTTGGTGATACCCCACACTTCAATTTGCATCCGCTCAACTTCGATCAATTCTTCCATGGTTTGGGCGTGGCGGATCAGATAATTGTCGGTGCGGTACAACTCCATCTTTTTTTACACAGGCCTCGTTGATTACAGGATCTTGCTGAGGAACGCTTTGGTGCGGTCGGATTTGGGATTCGAGAAGAATTCGTCAGGAGAGCCTTCTTCGACGATCTTTCCCTGATCCATGAACACGATACGGTGTGCCGCGGCACGGGCAAAACCCATCTCGTGTGACACCACTACCATGGTCATTCCTTCCTCAGCCAATTTGACCATCACATCCAACACTTCCTTGATCATCTCGGGGTCGAGGGCGGAGGTAGGCTCATCGAATAACATAATGCGGGGATTCATTGCCAAGGCGCGGGCAATGGCCACCCGTTGTTGTTGCCCACCTGAAAGTTCGGCAGGATAGGCTTCTGCTTTTTCAGGGATACCCACATGGACCAACTGCTGTCGGGCGATCTTTTCTGCCTCTTCAGGGGTCCGTTTCCGGATCACCCTTTGCGCGAGCATGATATTTTCCAACACCGATAGGTGCGGGAACAAGTTGAATTGTTGGAACACCATGCCTACTTCAGCCCGAACCTCATTGATATTGGTGTTTCGATCGGTCACCGAATTGCCATCCACCACGATCGTTCCAGTATCGGGCAGTTCGAGCATATTGATGCAGCGCAACAAGGTAGATTTTCCAGAACCGCTGGGGCCAATGATCATCAAAACCTCTCCACGCTTTACGGATGTTGATACGCCACGTAAGGCATGGCTCTTGCCAAAATTCTTGGTCACATTTTCGATGGTAATAATGGGATCAGTAAGGTTATCGGCCACGGCTGGTCTTCCTTTCGATGAACTTGACCAACATGGAAAGCGATATGGTCATGCTGAGATACAAAAACGCCATTGTGTTGTACGCTTCAAAGGAACTGAAGGACCGGGCGCGGAATTTTTTACCCAATTGTGTAATGTCGTTGACCGCCAAAGCTGAGATCAATGAGGAATCCTTTAGAATGGCGATAAGGTCGTTGCCGAGCGGAGGCAGAACACGCCTGAGTGCCTGAGGGAGGATGACATAGCGCATTGCCTGTACATAACTCATACCCAGAGAGCGTGCGGCTTCCATTTGCCCTTTGTCGATCGACTGG
>SXGU01442364.1_pt1 | contig 13431 bp, 14 predicted proteins | sample 3174531 | NCBI WGS metagenome assembly SXGU01 (sample SAMN11356863, study PRJNA531348) | freshwater metagenome | isolation source: freshwater sample F1-140 | place: China: Fuxian Lake, Yuxi | collected 2017-12-25 | reverse complement strand
CCGATGGTCGGTCAGCGAGTGCACCACCACCGTTGTGTCCTTGCGCGCCTCTACAACCTCGTCGAGGTAGCAGATGGCGCCCGAGCGCACTGCGCGCGTGAGCGGGCCATCAACCCACACCGTCTCGTCACCCGCCAGCAGGTAGCGGCCCACCAGATCGGTGGCCGTCAGGTCCTCGTGGCAGGCGACCGTCATCAACGGCGTCTCGAGCATGCGCCGGTGCGAATCCGCCTGGCGGTAGATACGCCACGCCATGTGCTCGACGAAACGCGTCTTGCCGAAGCCGGACGGGCCCTTGAGCAGGATCGGCAGCCGCGCCGCGTAGGCGGCCCCGAAGATCTCGACCTCGTCGCCGAGCGGCTGGTACCAGGGTTCGCTCTTCAGGCGGTGCGAATCGGCGTGGAGCTGGGTGGCTTGATTCATCAGGAGTCGTCGGCGGCGCTGAAGGGCGTCATCTTGCGCAACAGGGAATCGGGGTCCGCGGAAGGCGTGTTGCGCAACGCCTGCTCGGCCATCTGGTCGTACTTCGGGTCGAGGGATGCGAGCTTCTGCAGTTCCGAACGGTGATAGGACGTGCGGGAGATGATCCTGGGCGCATCCGGCACCCCACAGTGCGCGCAGGCCAGCGTCCTGGGGGCGTCGCTGATGTTGGCGAAGGTACTGGAGATGCGCCCGCACGCGGTGCAGCGGAATTCGTAGATCGGCATAGGACAGGGTTCACGCAATCCCGAGGTTCAGGAAGGGCCTGGCGAGCCTGCCCGAGGGTTTCCGCCACCGCCACGACCTGGGTCAAGCCCAGCCAGCACGCCACCTGCGTGCCTGCCGTGGGCGGGAACGCACGGAGTCTACAAGCCCACCCGGCGCTGGCGAGACCTTTGCTCAAAATGGATCGAGTTGGCTCGAATTGGCTGTGTTCGCACGCGCGACGACTTGCCCGGCCCTGTTCGCTCCGGGCGATCACACCGCGCACGGCCGCGAGTGCGCGTCCCGGGCGGCGCTGACGATCGCGTCAGCCCGCGAGCCGCTGCCACAAGTCGCGCACACCGACCAGCGCGCGCAGCAGATGCGCCATCGCGATGGTGTGCAGGTCCCGGGAGGCTGCCTCCACCCGTTCCCGCAGGAGCAACAACAGCTCGGCATCGGCCACCACCAGGGCCGGGATGCAGTACACGCGAACCAGGTTCTCGAGCATGCCGCTGCGGAAATCCTGCTGCAGCGGCACCCGGCCATAGTCATGCACGCCGGCAGCCTGCAGCGCCGCGTGGTAGGTCGCCAGCAGCTGTGCCTGCTGGGTGCGCCGCTGTTCGACCGTCAGGCTCGTGAGCATCCAGTAGGCGACATCGCGCAGCGGATTGCCCGCCTCCAGCACCTGCCAGTCGAACACGACGAAGCGACCGTCGTCCTGCAGCACGCTGTTGTTGCGGTGGAAGTCGCCGTGGCAGAGCGAGTGCGCACGCACGGCCGGTGCCACGCTCGGGTCCGATGCCAGCCGCTGCACCAGCGGCCGCAGCACGCGCATCGCGCGCGTGAGGTGTGAATCCCCATAGCCCGCCTGCTCGGCTGACGCGATGGCCTGGCCGATGAGCCAGGGCAGGTCGATGTCCGTGTTCACCACAGGCCGCAGCCAGGGCTCGCCGAGCAGCGGATGGCCCCAGTAGCGGCCGTGGATCGCACCCAGCGCCCGCATGGCGGCAGTGCTCTCCGCCGGCGTCGCCTCGAAGCCGAAGCGGATACCGGGCAGGTCTTCCATCAGGATCGTGAAGCAGCCACGGCAGGCGTCGAAGTCCGAGTAGGGGACGCGCGGCACCGGCTGCGCGACGTCCTTCGCCAGGTCGCGATAGAAGCGTGCCTCCCGGTAGGCGACATCCGGGTTCAGCACCTTCATCAACTCGGCATTGTCGGACTGCAGCTTCAGGATCAGCGATGCAGGGCCCTGCCGTCCTGGCGCATAGCCGGGCTGCAGGCGGTAGAGGCGGCTCGCGAAGCCCTCGCCGACGCCGATCCTGCTGCAGTCGATGCTCGTGACCCGCACGCCATCGCCGAGGGCTGCCGTGAGCCAGGCGGGCGTGAGTTCGGCGATGTCGTCGATGGGTCCGAGGACGGGGATGCCGGCACCGGCGGGGCCAGGAGGGCCAAGCGTTCCAACGGACTCAATCGGTGCCACTGCTATGGACACTGGCATGGGCTCGAGCCTCGGGAAGTTGCGGAGATGGAGATGCCCTCTGCTACAGCGTCGTCACGATCACCGATATCGTCCAGCATGCCTGTTCGCGGAATCCGCACGCCGTGTGTCGATCTGCATGCGCGCCGGACGTCATGGTGATGGCGAACGGCCGGGGCCGCACCCGGTCCGCCACTTAGGACCATCACAAGAGACCAACGCCGCGCCCCCGGCACGGCACACGAGGACATCACCATGCCCAGCTTCGTCCTGCTCCTGCACGAACATCCCGAGGACTACGCCGACATGTCGCCCACCGACATGCAGGCGATCGTCCAGCGCTACCAGGCCTGGAGCCAGGGCCTCGCTGCCGAGGGCAGGCTGCTGCGCGGCGACAAGCTGACCGACGACGCCGGCAGGCAGCTCGCCCGCGTCGCCGGTCGCACCGTGATCACGGACGGCCCCTATGCCGAGGCCGCCGAGGTCATCGGCGGGCTGTTCACCATCACCGCGGCGGACTATGCCGAGGCCGAACGCATCGCCGCCGACTGCCCGCACCTGGGTCGCAAGCGCAATCGGATCGAGCTGCGGCAGATCGACGACCTGGCGTGAGCACCGATCGCGCGGCCGGCGAGCCGATCACGCCCGGGCCGGCGCGGGTACCAGGGACCGAGGCTGCACCGGCCGGGGCGATCGTGGACGGGTTGTTCCGGCGCACGGCCGGGCAGCTCGTCGCCCGCATCGCGCGCAGGCTCGGCAGCGGCCGGCTCGAACTGGCCGAGGACGCCGTGCAGCACGCCCTGCTGCAGGCGCTGCGGCAGTGGCCGTTTCACGGCGTGCCGGCGGTGCCCGCGGCCTGGCTTGCCCGCACGGCGTGGAACCGCGCGCTCGACCTGCTGCGTGCGGAGGGCCGCGCCGATCGGCTGGCTTCGCTGCTCGCCAGCCCTGCGGACGATGCACCCGACCCCGCGCCGCAAGACTCCGGCCCCATCGACGACGACGAGCTGCGGCTGCTGTTCGCCTGCTGCCATCCCGGGATCCCGCTCGAATCCGCCGTCGCACTCGCGTTGCGCACCCTGTGCGGTTTCGGCATCGCCGAAGTGGCACGTGCGTTTCTCGCCGAGGTGCCACGCATGCAGCAGCGCATCGTGCGCGCGAAGCGGCAGATCGCACGCGAGCGTCTCGCGTTCGAACTGCCCGAGGGAGGCGCCCTCGTTGCGCGCCGGGATCGCGTGCTACGCACGCTGTACCTGCTCTTCAACGAAGGTTATGCCCCGAGCGCGGGCGAACAGCTGTTGCGGCCGACACTGTGCGCGGAGGCGATCCGGTTGTGCGACGCCTGCGCCGCGCATCCGCTGCTCGGCTCACCCGAGGTCGATGCGTTGCTGGCACTGATGCTGCTGCAGGCCTCGCGCTTCGACGCGCGCCTCGCGGCAGACGGCAGCCTGGTGCCGCTGCAGCACCAGGATCGCGTGCGCTGGTCACGGCCGCTGGTGGCGAGGGGCCACCGCCTGCTCGATCGCGCAGGGCGCGGCACGGTGGTCAGCCGCTATCACCTGCAGGCAGGCATTGCCGGCCTGCACGCCAGCGCGCCAGCCTGGGACGCAACCGACTGGGCCGGCGTGTGCGCGTTCTACGAGCTGCTGCTGCCGCTGGAAGACACGCCCGTGCTGCGCCTGAACCGGGCGATCGCCCTCGGCGAGCGTGACGGCCCGGCGCGCGGGGTCGACGAACTGGCCGAGTGCATGCGCATGAGGGCACTGCGCGCACACCCTGCCCTGCACGGCGCAAGCGGCGAGTTCCAGCATCGCCTCGGCCAGCATGGGTTGGCCGCAGAGGCCTTCGCGCGCGCCGCGGCCCACGCGCGCACGCTGCCGGAACGCAGTCACTTCGAGGCGCGACGCGCGCTGTGCGAGGCTGCGCAAGGCGGTACAGCTCAGGCGTCGGCTACCCAGCAGCCGGCCTGATGGTCGTCGATCCGACCTGATGCCTGCATGAACGCGTAGCAGATGGTGGTGCCGATGAACTTGAAGCCGCGTTTCTTCAGGTCGCGGCTCATCGCATCGCTCGCAGGCGAGGACACAGGGAACTCCGCCAGCGTGCAAAAGCGGTTGCGAATCGGCTCGCCGCCCGTGAATTGCCACAGATAGGCATCGAAGCTCGTGCCGGTGTCCAGCAGGTCCAGATAGGCCCGTGCATTGGTGACGAAGGCGTCCACCTTGAGCCGGTTGCGCACGATGCCGGCATCTTCCAGCAGCGCGGCCTTCTTCTTCGCGGTGTAGCGCACCATCTTCGCCGCGTCGAAACCGTCGAACACCTGCCGGTAGCGCTCACGCTTGTGCAGGATGGTGCGCCAGGAGAGCCCTGCCTGTGCGCCCTCCAGGCACAGCAACTCGAACAGCGCCCGGTCGTCACGCAGCGGCCGCCCCCACTCCTCGTCGTGATAGGCGAGCATCAGTGGATCGTCCGTCTCGCACCAGGCGCAGCGCACGCGCCCGTCTGCGTGCACCTGCGCCGTCCTCGCGCCCCGCGCCGCTGCGTCCGCCATGCCTGCCTCCCCACCGTGTTCCGACTGCCGTTGCCCGCCACTCTAACGGCAGGGATGCGCCGCAGTACCCGCCACTGGCGGTGAAACGGGAGGGAAACTCGCCCGTCGACACGTACGCCACCGCGCACCCATCCACGACGACGGGCCTGGCCACGCGGTGTACTGTCCCGCCAATCACTGACAGGGCAGCGCGCACGACGATGCCCGCAACACGAGGAGAGCCGGATCGATGCGCGAGCTGACAGGAAAGACGGCCTGGATCACGGGCGCAGGTACGGGCATCGGCGCAGGCGCGGCGCTGGCACTCGCAGGCGCCGGCATGCAGGTAGTGCTGTCCGGGCGGCGCGAGCCACAACTGCGTGAGGTTGCAGCGGCCATCGAGGCACAGGGTGGCAGCGCGCGCATCGCCGTGCTCGACGTCGCAGACGCCGCAGGCGTGGACGCCGTGATGGCCGACATCACGCACCGCGAAGGACGTGTGGATGTGCTGGTCAACAGCGCCGGCGTGAACGTGGTGCGCCGCAACTGGAAGCACCTGTCGCGGGAAGACTGGAACCAGGTGCTGAGGATCGACCTCGACGGCGCGTTCTACTGCTGTCATGCCGTGCTGCCGATGATGCGGGCGCAGAAGGACGGGCTGATCGTGAACGTCTCGTCCTGGGCCGGCCGCCACGTAAGCACGCTTACCGGCCCGGCCTACAGCGCAGCGAAGTTCGGCATGAACGCATTCACCGAGAGCATCAACATCGAGGAGTGCGTGAACGGCATCCGCGCCACTGCGCTCTGTCCTGGCGAGGTGGCAACGCCGATCCTCGACAAGCGGCCGATCCCCGTGAGTGCGGCCGACCGCGCGCGCATGGTGCAGGCAGAGGATTGCGGCGAACTCGTGCTGTTCCTGGCGCGACTCCCGGCGCACGTCTGCATCAACGACCTGACGATCAGCCCGACGTGGAACCGCGGCTATGTCGCGCAGGCGCGGTCGATTCCGGACTGAGCCTGGTCGGCCGTGCACCCCACGCCCGGCTGCCACGCCCCTAACACGCCATGCAGGTCGCACGGCCGAGGAAACGCAGTATTCTCGATCGGCCTCAGCCGGGATGCGCCGCAATCGCGCGCACTTCGCCTTCCATGACGGATCTCGACCAACGCCTCGCCGCACTCGAAGCCCGCGTGGAACAGGGGCTCGCGATCGACCAGCGCCTGCGGGCGCTGGATGATCGACTGCTGGCGGCGGAGCGCGCGCAGAGCCCGCCATCGAATGCCAGGCAGTTGCGCGAGTGGATGCAGGCGCTCGGCCCCTACATCGCGCCACTGGTCGTGCTCGTGCTCGGCGTGCTGATCAGCAACAACATCGAGGACGCGCTGAAGCGCGAGACACTTGACCTGCAATACGCCGGCGGCATGCGCGAGCTCATCGCCGGCTTCGACAAGGCCGAGGACCAGGGTGCAGCGGACGCCAACGCGATCGGCCTGGCGATGTTCGGCCGCTACGCCATCGTGCCGCTTGTCGAACGGCTGGAGCGCGGCGACACCGCGCCGGTCGCCGCCGAGAGAGGCCTGCGCATGATCGGCGCGAACCACGCCGCAGCGGCCTGCCCGATGTTCCTCGCGGTGCTCGAGGATCGCGGGCGCCGCTATCGCTGGCAGACGCATCGCACGATGGTCCGGTTGCTCGGGCAGTCGGGCTGCGTCGATGCCATCGACGGGCTTGCCCGCTTCGCCGCGGCGGCGGATGCTGCGACGGCGTCAGAGGCCGCGCTTGCAACGTTCGCGCAACGCTTCTCCGCACCACGCGACGTCGATCAGGAGAGCGTCGAGCGACTGCGCGGCGAACTCGCACTCTGGCGCGCCACGCTCGGCGCGGAGAAGACATGATGCGAACACGCCGTCACCTGGCCCTGGCCGCCATCGCATGCGCACTGTTCGCCGGCGAGCTGGCCCACGCGGCGTTGCGAAACTGCGATGCCCTGAACGGCTTTCCCGGCGAGTACAAGATCGTCGTCGGCGACCTCGCTCCGTCGCCCGATGGCGCGCCGCCGGATGCCGGCGCCCGGCTGGCGCAGCGCCGTCGCTGTCACAGCGCTGCCCAGGTGCGCGCGCTGCGCAGCGATGCCCTGAGCAACGATCCGCGCCGGCAGCTGTCGATCCGGCTCGTGACCTGCGCGAACCGCAAGCCCGCGTTCGATGGCAGCGACTTCACGCCCGCGCTCACCGAGCGCCTGAGCGACGATCGTGTCGTGCTCGAGATGTGGGGCGACGAGGACATCACGTCCGACAGCGCTGCGCTGCAGGTCGGCTTCGTGATTCCGCCGCTACAGCTCTATGAACCCGGCGTCGCAGCCGCGGCCATGCCCGCCCTGCGATTTCCCCGCCCAGGCGCGGCTGGCACCGGCCAGCCCGAGCAGCTGCTCGAACTCGAGGCGTTCGCGCTCGTCGGCATCGGCACGAAGGCCGCCCGCGCGAAGCAGTACGACGCCGCCGTGTGGGCCTTCAACCAGGCGATCGCGCGAATCGGCAAGGTGCCACAGGCACCAGCGGAACTCGCCGTGTTGCGCACACACCTCGCGCAGGCAGCCTGCCAGACGGCAGCGCGCGCGCGGGCCGACGCAAGCTACCGCGGGCCACTACGTCTGGTACCCCCGCGCCGCTGCGGAGGTGAACCATGACCCTCGCACGTTTCCCGGGGCTGCATGCGCTCTGGCTGACCCTGCTGCTCACTGCGCCGGTGGCACACGCCGGCCTGTTCACGCGCTGCGACGACCCGGACGTGACCCAGGCACGCGTGCACGTGTACATCCTTCCCGCGCGCGCGGAAAGCCGGCTGACCGACAATGGCGCCCGCCTCGCCACCATCATGCAGCGGCACATCCTCTACGCCGCCTTGAAGTACGAGAGCATCGCGGTGGCGGAGCTCTCCGGCAATCCAGAGGACTGTTCGCTCGGCCAGCTGCTTGCGCGACTGCGCCCTCGCCTGAGGCCCGAGCAGTCTGCGGTGTTCGTGGCGACGGCACTGTTCGAGGAAGACGGTGCCATCTACCTGCAGAGCGACGTCCTCACCTGGATCGCCGGCGACGCACGCACCACGCGCTGGCCGCTGCTGCGCCAGGCCGGCACAACCATCGCAACCCAGGCGTCACTGCCCGCCGAGGCCCTGGTGTTTCCGGCACGTCGCATACCGCTCGAGTTCCTCGACCGGCTTGCCGATGCGCAGCGCTCTGCGCGCCGGCTGCGCGAACGTCCGGCCGAGGATGCGCCGGCCCAGGACCTTCCCGATGACCGTGATGCGCGCTACTCGTTCGAGGTACTGGAAGCGCGCCCCGGCTGGATGCGCGTGCGACTGACCGGTGGGGCTGCAACGGGATGGCTACCCGTGCAGGCACTCGCATCTGCAGACGCACTCAAGGGCGAGTTTCCGGAACTGCACTTCGTCGACGGATTGATCGGCTACCTGCAACTCGTTGCACCATCGCCCTTGAACATCGCGCTGCCGGCGAGCCGCGTGCGACTTGCAGAGACTGCAACGCGCTCGTTCATCCGCTATCGCGAGCACACGAGCGATGCCACCGAAGCCGGCGCACGTGCCGAGGCCCGGGTGCTAGAAGGCCTGCTTGCGCTGCGGCAGGCGCCCGCTGGCTGGGGCCTCGAACGGCTGCGCGCGGCACAAGCGCGCTTCGCCGAGGCACGAGCGCAGGCGCCGGGCTCTGCCGTCGCACAGAACCACTACCTCGCATGCTCGGCCGCACTCTGCGCAGCGGGTGCGTGCGTGGTGGACGCGGCGCGCCTGCACACGGAACTGCTCGAAGCGATTGCAGCCGATCCGACGAACGACGAGCTGCTGCAGAACCTCGATACCCTGTACACGGCCGCAGCGGCCGGGCGGCTGCAGATCGGCCTTGCGCGCGACCGCATCGGTGCACAGCAGCGCGTTCTCGAAGAGGCGAGGTCCGCAGCGCGCTGACTCCCGCGCCGCCACGCCAGCGCATGGGTGGCGGTCAGCTGCCCTGTGGCAGCAGCTCGATCACCGGAATGACCCGCGATGTTCGCGCCTGATAGCCACCGAAGGTCGGCACGGACGCCACGACGGCAGCGAACACCGCATCGCGATCGGCGCCGGACAGCACGCGTGCACGGCTCTTCCATGCCTGCGCGCCGATCTCCACGGTGACGACCGGGTCGGCGACGAGGTTGTCGAACCAGGCCGGATTGCGCGGCCCGCCGCCGGTGGACGCGATCACGATGAGCCGGCCATCGATGCGGTGATACACGAGCGGCGTGGTGCGCGGGCCGCCGTCCTTCGCACTGGTCGTGGTGAGCAGCACGAAGTTCGCCTGCCCCAACTCACCGTGCAGCACGCCAGCATTGGCACGGAACTCATCGATCAGCCGGCGATTGAACTCGCGCGTCGTCGCACCCGGCCCGGCCTCGGTTCCCACCTCGGTGGCCATTGCCGTCAGGCCCTGCATGGTCAGTGGTTTCGTCTGCTCGGTCATCGGTCATGCCCCTCCGTTGTGTCGTCTACCGCGGTTGCTGCCCGCGCCTCGAAATGGAAGCGCACCAGGTACAGGTGCTGGCCGCTCCCATGGCGTGCGGTGCGCAGCAGGTCAGGCACGCTGCTGAAGCCGGACTCCCAGGCCAGTCGAGGCGTGATATCGGCCAGCGTGATCTCGTGGATCGCTTCCACCTCGATGCTGCCATCTTCCATCGCGTAGCGATGACCCACCTTCACCCGCGGGCTCTTCCACACGCGGATGCTGGTGGTGATCTCGCCATTGTGAACGGCTGCGCGCAGGCGCCGCGTGAACTGCATCACCTGCTCCCGCGACCCTGCGCCAGGGCATCACGCCGGTACGCGGGCCTCGGGCCACAGGCGCAGGAAGTTCTCGGAGTAGAAGCGCGTCTTGACCGTCTCGGTGCTGTCGGCGAGGTACTTGTCGAACTTGCCGATCGGATCGCGACCGCCCTCCACGTGGGGATAGTCGCTGGAGAACAGGTACAGCTCGTCGTTGGAACGTGCGATCAGGTCGGCCACGTTCTCGTGCGGGAACGGCGTGAAACCCATCTGCTGGGTCAGCTGCTCCGATGGCAGGCGCTTGAAGCGGACGGACTCGTCCACGCGGCCATAGATGCGCACCACGTCGTCGAGCCTGCGCACCATCTCCGGTACCCAGCCTGCACCGAGCTCCACCGCCGCGCCGCGCAGGTTGGGATGGCGCTCGAACACGCCATCGAGCAGCAGCATGCTGATGAAGGTCTCCGGCGGCTGGTGCATCACGGCGGCATCCTTGGTGCGCACGTTCTCGCCGCCGCCCATCCAGTCGCGCGTGGCCGCGCGGCCGTTGTTGCTCCAGGACTTCAGTGTCTGCAGCGGCGAGCCACCCACGTGCAGCACGAACGGCACGCCCGCCTCGGCGAGCCGCGCCCAGAAGGGCTCGAGGTCGACATGCCCAGGCGCAAAACCGATCGGCGCGCGATGGGGTACCCAGATCGCCTCGTGCCCGAGCTTCAGCGCGAATTCGAGTTCGGCGATGGCTTCGGCGGGATCATCGAGGGGCACGACCCCAACACCCATCAGGCGATCGTCGTCACCGCAGATCGCCGCCATGTGCCGGTTCACTGCCCTCGCCGCCCCGTAGCGAAGGTCGGTCCGCGTCTTCGAACTGGGATGGAAGGGCTGCACCACGGAATGCGTGGCGAACACGAGCTGCTTCCTGAAGCCGAGCATGTCCATTGCAACGCTGCGATCCGCCGCATTGAACGCACCGAGGGCCTGGATCTCCTTCGACTTCGCGATGAGCGCGTCGCCCAGCGCAACCTGCGCCGCCACGTGCTCAGGCGAGTGCCTGCCACCCTGCTGCATGATCACGGCGACTTCCTCGTCAGTCACGAGGGAGGCGTTGTAGTTGACCAGGGCGATCTCGTCCCGCAGCTGCGGATCCGCGAAGTCGCGCAGGAAATTCGGCAGTTCCATGACGTGGCTGTCGGCGTCGTAGAACGGGCGATTCGAGGGTGCGTAGGTCACGTGCGGGCTCCTGTGGGTCACGCAGTTAAGCGTGCAACGCCGCCTTGCCACAAGCGCCCGTCGCGGCCGGTACGCCCTGGCGCGTCGAGCCGATGCTCAGAACCGGTAGCCCACGCCGACCGCGTAGGTGGTGTCGGTCTTGTCGCGGCCCGGTGCCGGTTCGGTTTCGTAGCGCAGGTCCACCGTCGCGGTCGCGTCGAGGTTGTCGCCGAGCCGCAGCCGCAGCCCCGTGGAGGAGTCGAAGATCTGCCCGCGGTCGCTGTCTGCAAGCGCCAGGATGATGTGCTTGTGGAATGCCTGCAGCCTGCCGGGCAGGAGGTACTGGTCGAAGTTGAGCCCCCAGCGCAGCGCCGGGTTCTGCTCGCTCTCGCCGTCCAGGTCCTCGAACACGCCGCTCACGCCGGCATCGACGGAGAGCCGGCCGTCCGGCGTCTCCCAGAACAGGTAGCCGACACCCGTACCCACGGTGACCCGGTAGCCGACGTCCTTGAGTTCATCCGAGAAGTAGCCCGCGTTTGCTGCCAGGTACCAGCTCGGCGCGAACAGCCAGTTGTACTCGTAACCCGCGCTCACGTCGTCGCGCGTTGTCTCGCCATCGTTCTCCGCGTTGTTGATCGCGGCATTGATGAGGTGGCGCGAATCCTTCGATGCCAGCGAGGATTCGGCACGGAGGTTGTAGGTGCGGGTGTCGGTGTTGCCGCTCGTGACATTCACCGCCGCATCCGCACGGCTCTTCCAGCCCTTTCCGGCATCGAGCGTCTGCGCATCCGGCGCGGCAGCCGCAATGTCCACGATGGCGACGCGCGCGCGCGCGCTTTCGAGCGCCACACCGTCGAGGCGACCAGTGATGCGCTCACCTGCGGTGGTATCGGCAACGAGCGGGGCCTCGCTGCGAACGGACACGACAAGCGCAGGATCGATGGCGAGCGTACCGGCGTAGTCAGTCACGAGCTGCAGCTTGCCGTCCTTGATGCCGATGACCGTCCCGGTGAGGCGGTCTCCGCTCCGGGTCTCGACAACGTCTGCGCTTGCAGGCACGCAGCCGAGAAGTGCGATCACAAGCAGTCTGCGGGTGAAGATGGAACGCAACGTGATGCTCCCTGTGAGTAAGGGTTGAATCCGGTCGCCGGGCATGGGCGAACGGATCGTCATGCGCCGCCGCAATCGGAGGGCGGGCGCGCGGGCCGCTTTGTAGCAGGCCGCGGCAACCCACGGACTGCGAAAGGACCCGAAGATCGTGAACAAGCGTGAAAGAGGCCCCACCAGCCGCATGAAGGGGCACGGGATAGTGGCGCTGAACGCGCCTGCTCAGTCGCTCTCGGCGCGCTCCGAACGTAGCGTCTCGAGCTGGTCGTTCGACCAGATCTTGCGCGTGAAGCGCGGGTTCTTCGACGACATGTCGATCTGGTACAGGCTGAGGTCAGGCAGCTCGGACATGTCGAGGATCTGTCGCAGGTTGCGCGCCAGCCAGCGCTCGATCTTCAGCACCACGAGCTTGCGCCGCAGCCGGCCCTGCTCGTCACGGTTGAGCACTGCCGGCAGGGTGTTCAGCGCGAGGATCTCGTCGAGCGTGCTGTCCGCCATCTTCTGCCGCCCTTCCTCACTGGCGTAGAAGTGGGTGACGGCGAAGATCATGCGGCCCGGCTGCACGCGCTTGAGGAACTGGCAGGTCTTCACCAGCGTCGAGCCGGTACGCACCATGTCGTCGAACAGCACGATGTCGTGGCCCGCCACGTCTGCAAAGGTCGATGGGCTGCCATCGAACAGCGAGATGTTCACGGCACGCTCGCCCGAACGCTCCTTGTCCAGCAGGATGCACTTCGCCTTCGGCAACCCGAGCTTCGCGTGCATCTGCAGCACGAACTCGCGGGCACCCTGGTCCGGCGCGCACAACGCGAGCCCCTCGCCGTCGGCGCCGTACCGGACGATGTTCGAGTTGCGCAGGTAGTCCGCGTAGATCTCGTGTGGCAGCAGGTGGTGGAACCGCCCCTCGAAGATCTCGGTGAACACCTCCTGCACCGCGTAGGAGTGGTTGTGCACAGTCACCACGCGGTCGACGCCGGCGAGCCGCAGCATCTGCGCATACAGCTTGGCGGTGAAGGGCTGGCCGTCGAACTTCTTCAGGTCCTGCTCGTCACGCTCGAACAGTGTCTTGCCGAGGTCACGCTTCGGGCCGCGGTCCTGGGCGCTGTAGAACAGGTCGGGCTCCAGCAGCACGACCTGCGCCGCGCCGTTCTCCTTCGCGCCACGGGCGATGAGCATGTTGCGCATCGCCAGGTTCTGCCGGCTCACGAAGCGGTTCGACGTGCTGACAACCACGATCGTCTTGCCGGCGAGCTTGGAGCCGATATTGGTGAAGTCCGCTTCGTCGGAGATGAAGCGCGGGCAGAACTCCGAGTTGGCGAAGGTCTTCATGCTGATCAGGTCGGCGATGTCCTCGCCCTGTGCCATCGCGAACGCGACGTCGATGGCAAAGGGATCGTCGGAGGTGTTGCCGACGACGATCACTTCGGAGGGGTCGCTGCGCGTCGCGCTCATGGTCGCTCTCTCCTCGGGCCGGTGCGGACCGGCTAGACGTTGAACCGGAAAAGCATCAGGTCGCCATCCTTGACGAGGTAGTCCTTGCCTTCCAGGCGCCATTTGCCTGCGTCCTTCGCGCCCTGCTCGCCCTTGCAGGTGATGTAGTCGTCGTAGGCGATGACT
>SXGU01550551.1_pt1 | contig 13438 bp, 8 predicted proteins | sample 3174531 | NCBI WGS metagenome assembly SXGU01 (sample SAMN11356863, study PRJNA531348) | freshwater metagenome | isolation source: freshwater sample F1-140 | place: China: Fuxian Lake, Yuxi | collected 2017-12-25 | reverse complement strand
GGTTTGCGATTTGAACCGAATACCGCCCGCAGAACTAAGCCGCCTGTTCTCCACTATCGAGGTCGGCGAAGTCTGGGGTGTGGGCCGACAACTCACCTGCAAGCTCGCCGACAGAGGCATCGCCACCGTCGAAGCATTGCGAACTGCGGATGCCAAAACCCTGCGGCGTGAATTCTCGGTGGTGCTGGAGCGCACGGTGATGGAACTGAATGGCGTTGCCTGCATGGAACTGGAAGAAGCCGCGCCGAATAAGCAGCAGATCATGTCTTCGCGTTCTTTCGGCAGCTACGTCTATGACCTGCCACCCCTCAAGGAAGCTGTAGCCAGCTACATCGCCATCGCCGCTGAGAAGCTAAGGGGCCAAGGTTCGCTGGCAGGTATGGTGCAGGTCTATATCCGCACCAATCCGCACAAGGACGCGCCACAGTATCAGCGTGGCATGACGATCCCGCTGCCGGAGGCCACTGACGACCCCCTGCGGCTGACACGGGCGGCGCTCTGGGGACTAAAGCGTATCTAGTCGGTCCTGCAAAAGTCTTGAAGGCCGCAAGAGCACAGGAGAATCATTGGAAATTCGACATCAGAAACCCTCAGGAATCGCGATAATCGAGTTAGAAACCTGAGGGAAATTCAGCCATGACTGATGACTTTTTCCGAGCCCGACTGTAACAGATGATCGACCTGAAGCACCCATTGGCGGTGCTATCGCAGCGGATGCCTTGGTCGCAGATCGAGAAGGCGTTGCTTCCGTGCTTGGCTGCCAAGAATCGGGAAGGGAGGCAGATTGAGGGATCAGACCTGTTTGGTCCGACTCAAGTAGTCGCAGGTGGTGGGGTGAGCAATGCAGGCAGGCCGCGGTTGTCGATCCGACTGATGGCCTCGCTGCAGTACCTCAAGCACGCGCATGACCTGAGTGATGAAGCCGTCGTCGAGAGATGGTCAGAGAATGTTGTCTGGCAATACTTCAGCGGAATGGCGTACTACGAGCCGAAGCTCCCCTGCGATGCGACACAGGTTGGTCGATTCCGTACGGCCATCGGCGAAGCCGGCGTGGAAGAACTGCTCAAGGCCACCATCGATGCGGCGGTCCAGACCAAGGCGGTAAAGCCGGCGGAATTCGAGCGGGTGATTGTGGATAGCACCGTGCAGGAGAAGGCCATTGCCCATCCGGTCGATAGCCGGCTACTGGAGATCGCCCGACACAAAGTCGTGCAAGCCGCCAAGACAGTCGGCATTGAGTTCAAGCAGACCTACGTCAAGGAAGGCAAGGAATTGCGCCGCAAGGCAGGTGGCTACGCCCATGCGAAACAGTATCGTCGGCTGAAGAAGACCGTCAAGCGCCAGCGCACCATCCTTGGCATCCTGATCCGTGAAGTACGCCGCAAATTGCCCCAGACGCAAGCGGAATCCGCAGTCAGTCTGAACCGACTTACCACGGTTCTGGAGCGTGCCGAGAAGATTCGCACCCAGCAACAGAAGGACAAGAACAAACTCTACGCTCTGCATGCGCCAGAAGTCGAGTGTATCGGCAAGGGCAAGGCCAGAAAGCCCTACGAGTTTGGCGTCAAGGCGAGCTTTGCGGTCACCCACAAGAGCGGCTTGATGGTGGGTGCCCGGACATTTCCCGGCAATCCCTACGATGGTCATGTGCTCAGTGCTCAACTGGAACAGACGACGATCCTGCTCGAAGACACAGGCAAAGCACCCAAGGAAGTGGTTGTCGATCTGGGCTACCGGGGTGTGGATGATGACAATCCAGATGTCGAGATCATCCATCGCGGCAAGTACAAGTCACTGACGAGACAGCAACGCAAATGGCTGAAACGACGCCAGGCCGTTGAACCTGCCATTGGTCATCTCAAGAGCGATAACCGGCTGGACCGGTGCTGGCTGAAAGGCCAACTGGGCGATGCATTGCACACCGTCCTGTGCGCTGCCGGTTACAACATCCGCTGGTTGATGAGGGCAATGGTCCGTCTGGGCCTCAAGGCCCTTTTATTGCGCCCAGATTTCGTCAGGCTGATGGCATCCTTATGGCAGGGAAAATCGGATGATTTGCCACATCGATTCACCATCGCTTTGCCATTGTCATGGATGGGTGGCGCAAAGTGAATTTTGCAGGGGCGACTATTTACAGATGCACGCGATCAGTTCATTACGCATTGCCGGTCAGCAATGACCCTATCCGATCACACACTTCGGGCTTATGAGAGCGACCTTAGGAAAGCAGAGGCCTACTGGATTCAGTACCGAAAACTTTGCGACATTGCCAAGGGCAATCTACGTAACTACATCCGCCATCAGCGCGTCGATTGCAAATCGAAAGAATCGTCAATCAAACGACGTCTCGCCAGTTTGAAGCTCATGTTCAAGTGGGCTCAACATGAGGCAATGGTCGAATCGAATCCGTTCGATGGTCTTCTGGAAAAGATCAGACTACCCAAACGGCTCCCGAGAGCACTGGACCGAAAGGACTCTCAGTGCTTACGACCGACAGTCAGTTCGATCAAGAAACACGACAATCTGGATATCACTTGCCAGAAGATCGCCATTCTTCTGCTACTTGAGACTGGTATCCGCGTCAGTGAGACGACAAGCATTCGATTGGAAGATATCTCGCTCTCTGACTGATCAATCAAGATTCATGGCAAGGGCAACAGGCAACGCATGGTGTATTTCCTTTCGAGCAAGGTCTCAAAATACCTGCAAACCTACCTCGGCAAACGAAAGCAGGCCGGGAGCAATCAACACAACCTGCTCATTAGTCGATCCTGAAGAATTGATGGAAGCCAGTGCTGATGCGGGATGGATGAGCCAATCATGGTGAGCGAATTGCAAGAAATCTGGTTTGTGAGCTGTGATTTCTTGCAAATTCTGACGGGTTGGAGTGATAGATTCGGATCTGCGATGATGAACTGGCAAGCGAGCGTGAAATGACCGACGACCTGTTCCGTAATCGGCTGGAGAACATGATCGATATGCGACACGGGCTCGTGAAGCTGACGCGAATCATGCCGTGGGAGAAGGTCTTTTCGGCGGTTGAGAGCTACATTCCTGCGGTTGTCCCGACAGACAAGGCCAAGGGCAGCGGCCTGTTCGGCGAAGTCGTATTGGCCGGCAAGGCCAGCAACGCAGGCCAGCCTCCGTTACCGACCCGCCTGCTGGTGGGGCTCCACTACCTGAAACATGCCTATGACTGCTCGGATGACGAAGTGGTTGAACGCTGGGCCGAGAACCCCTACTGGCAATTCTTCACAGGAGAAGAGTTCTTCCAGACGAATCTGCCCTGTGATTCGAGCAGCCTGACGCGCTGGCGGCAGCGGATCGGCGAAGGTGGTGTCGAAGAAATGCTGGCGGCGGCTATCGCCGTGGCCAAAGGCCTGAAGATCGTCAAAGAAGCCGACCTGCAGAAAGTCATTATCGACACCACAGTACAGGAGAAGGCGATTGCCTATCCGACCGACAGCCGGCTGATCGAGAAGTCCCGGGAAGCACTGGTCAAGGCGGCCGAAGAGAACACCATCCCCTTGCGGCAGAACTACAACCGGGTGGCACCGGCACTGGCCCGTCAGGCCGGGCGCTATGCCCATGCCAGGCAATACAAGCGGATGAAACGGACGATCAAGAAGCAGCGCACCCTCACGGGACGCATCGTGCGCGACATCGAGCGGCAGATCGACGACAAACCCGGCATCCAGTCAAAGCTGGCCGACCTGTTGGCTAACGTCAAGCGCATCCTGACCCAGCAGCCGAAGGACAAGAACAAGCTCTATGCCCTACACGCCCCAGAAGTCGAGTGCATCTCCAAGGGCAAGGCCAGACAGCCCTACGAGTTTGGCGTCAAGGTGGGTATCGCTGTCACGCACAAGCGGGGGCTGATTGTTGGCGCGAGGAGTTTCCCCGGCAATCCTTACGACGGCGATACCCTGGCGGAACAGTTGGAGCAGATCGGCATCCTGACTGAAACGCAGCCAACAACGGCTTTCGTCGATCTGGGTTACCGGGCCAGGGAGCAGGACGGAACGGAAGTCATCCACCGTGGCAAGATCAAGCGGCTGACAAAATCACAATGCAGGGCGCTCAAGCGCCGGCAAGCGGTCGAACCGGTCATTGGTCACCTCAAGTCCGACCACCGCATGGACCGGAACTGGCTCAAGGGGGCGATCGGTGATGCGATGCATGCCGTCCTGTGTGCCTGCGGCTACAACCTGCGTCTGCTGTTGCACCATCTGGCGCTTTTGCTCGCCAAAATCTGGACCACCATGTTGGCGATTCAGATCAATTCAGTCTGCCGCCGCCCGGTATTCTCGGCATGATATCGAATACTTCAACACAGACTCATTACGAGCGACGGGACTATCGTAAAACCACCAAAGATTCGTTCTTGGCTCAAGACAATCGCACGTGAAGTAGGCATCAATAGACATGTGACGCCGCACATGTTGCGTCATACATGTGCCACTCAATGGCTTGAATCAGGACTGGACATTCGATACGTCCAAAAACTTCTTGGGCACCACAGCATCTCGACTACCGAGATCTACACGCATGTCTCCGACCAGAGCCTTCGTGATGCGCTGACCAAAGCACAAGGAGGAAAGTCAATGCGATAACTAGGAATTATGAGCAGCGCACCCACCGATGATATCGCTCTCTTCGAGCCGTTCCACGAGCCCGATGTTGATCCAGAAAGCTTCGAGCGATATTGCCGTACCGTGGCCGAGAAATGGGCCAAGGGTGCGCTCAAAGGGCCTTTCCGCATCGAATATAGAGCCCATGAGCCGATCGACATTCTGATCGAAGAAGATGAAGTACCAACCATATCTGGGCTTTCCAACGTCAAACCCATTGCGGGTGAGGGGCGAGCGCCGAGACACTTTATCGAATGCAAGCTCCGCGGCAGAGAGCTAGGCCTCAATGTCGTCGGCGCGCCCTACCTCTACGCGTTTCGTGAGCGACCAAGCTCCTTGGTATTCGCGACTAATCGAGAGCTCACTGGCGGCGCGCGCGAGTTCGCCTCGTGGCTATTCAATGTTCAAATGGGGAAAATGACCCAGCTGTACCTCTGGAATCCGTTTGACAGCGAAGAACCTAAGCGTGCGGCAGAGGAGGAAGATGCATCGAGTGACGTCGACTGGAATGTTCATCGTCCGCCAATCGCCATTGACCGCTGGACGTTGCGGGAACGCACACCTTTCCAGGATATTCCTGTAGCTTCCAGCGATGACGAAAGCAGGAAGGAGTATTCCCTGCGGCTCGATGGAATCTTGGTGTTTCATGTTTTCCTTAGTAATTCGGTTCGAGGCCGTAAGGTCAAGAGCGCCAGACTGCGGATAGGCACAGCGGAGCACGACATCGTTTCTATTCAGCTCGAAGAGGTCGCTAACGCGGTCGAAGGTTTGGAAATGCAAGGAATCATTCGGGCGAACGATCTTGTAGCTGGAGTGACCTATCCTCCAGCTGACTTGGACGTAATCATGAGCGGCGGGCAAGACAGTTGGTGCAGGATGCAAGACTTCCCGCGACTGTACGTCGAACCCAAAGCTATTGTTCTTCCTGATTTGCGGAACGATGAAACCAACTCGCTATATGAACGCTGGATGCGTACAAACGACACCAGAATCCTCCTAATTCAGGGGGAAGGCGGTGCCGGCAAGACCTATCTTAGCGAGCGAATGGCGATACGCGCCGCGCATGCTGGTTTCAGGGCTGCCCACACTCCGCTGGAGGTAAGGACCGAACTGGCCTTTGTCGCGGAGATTACGTGGTTGTTGCTGTCGCCCGATGTGCGCGCTCTATTGAAGGAAACCGATCGAGCACTGACCACCACCTTGCTGGCAGAACTAGGGGCCGCCTATGGCACTTTGGTCACCGAAGGTGATGCGATGGCCCTAACTACGCTGCTTCTAGACGGTAGATGGGCGGGTAGTTCACCGGAAGTACTGTTGCAGACTATAGCCCGCCTAATCGTTTACTCGCAGCGTCCCCTGCTGTTCATTATTAGCAACGCCCACAGACTATCGGATAGTGTCAGCTATGGTATGCGAATACTCCTTGGTGCCATTGAGGCGGCAGGGTGGGGGCAGATCCGCCTTATTGTCGAGGCACGCGACACGCCAGAAGATTTAGGTGATAACTGGCTTAATCTTAAGACCTGGATGACCAACGCGCTTGGTCACCGTATTACCGAATACACGGTCCGCCCACTAGATAAGGTGGGGCTTCGCAAGTCCCTTGCAGGCTTTATCGCATCTACAGACGATGAACTCATGGCACGCCTCATCGCCGAAAAGTCCGGCGGTAATCCGTTATTCCTGCGGCATCTGCTTCAATCTCTCTTGGAACAGGATGTGATCGAGCCGCTTCCTTCTGGGCTAGCTACGGGACACTGCCCGATCTATGCTCTTCCGTCGATATCGAAACTGCGAACAGCCGTAGCTAAGATTGGCATTAATGTGGAGGAGCTTATCGTCGGCAGAATCCAGTTCTGGGATGACCGCTTGCGTTCTTCGGCGCGAGGCTGGGCTGGCTACGTGCTCGGTCTGATGTCTATCCTAGAGGACGAGGTACCGGTCGCGTTGCTGGCGACGCTCACGGCACGTTCACCTGAGGCAATCGAGACAACGCTGATGTCGTTCGACATGGCAGGGTTGGTTTTCCGGCGTCCCAATGAGGCGTTCTGTCTTAGCCACGAATTTGCGGCAAGAGCAGCGCGGACTTGGTTACAAGCACAGACCGACGTGTACGCCAGAATCGCCGAAATCGCCGATTATCCGGTGAGCGTTGCCGACACCGATGCCTTCGCTATAGCCCTGGGCAAAGGACGGCTACATGCCTTTCTACGGCGAAACGCTAGGGCTCTAGACGCATTGAATACAGCGCTTCAACTGGCGGGGGGAAACTTTGAGAACACGTTCCGGTGTCGCCGTGACATACACAATGTTCTAGCCGAAGCCGCTGTGGGCAGTATGGCTCGTCCTTTCCATGAAAATCTTCGTGAATACATGAATGTTGGATACTACATCCTGCCATGCGACAAGAACATCGAACTTAACAAAAAAGCCCTAGCGGCCATACAGGACAGCGTTGGTAGCAGCCTGTCTAGGGCCGAGCGAAAGGTGTATGCGGGTCGCTATCATCACAACCTTTCAAACTTGGGATTACGGTCTCTTGATGCAGGAATGTTCTTCGAACATTCTCGTATCGTCTTGGAGAGTTGCTCCACCCCTTTAGAGATGGCACGGTTTCTCAACCGTGCTATCAAGATCTGCACCATCACAGGAGCTGTTGGTATCGGCCGAAGGCTAGGTGAGATTGCCTTATCGCTCCAACCTGTTATCGCGTCGAACGATGATCCGGACCTGGAATCCGTGCTCCTCGGCGAAATGAGTTTCCTCTACGCCAGGGTATCACCACGCATCGCCAGTGAACTTGCTGAAGAAGCAGTCCAGAAGGGAGTATCCGAACGCCAGCGGGCACATAATCTGTTTGCCCGCGCCTGTGCGCGGTTGCGCCTCGGTGAGACTGACGCCGGCGCTAGTGATTTCAAGGCGTTCGAAGGCTTAGTAACTACGCTAGCACTGAAGGCAATGTCGTCAGGAGTCGATATGCTTGGCGGCATACTAGCGTTGTTTCGATCCGACTGGCGAGAGGCGGCAACCTTCTTCCGAATGGGAATGGCCGATACCGCCTGGCTAGGTTACCGCCGCGAAGAACTGCGGATCGGAACCAACTTGGTGGCCGCGCGGGCCTTGGCCTGCGATTTGGAATCAGCTAGCAGGCTCAACGACGTACTCCTGTCAATTGCAGCTCGCCTGTGCCGCGAATCATTTGTCCAGCCTCTCGAAGACATGCTTCGACGGAGCCATTTCAGAGCAAACGTAGAGTTGGGTTGGAACGGCAAAATGAAGCCGGCGTCGATATTTCCGGAAACAATAGAAATTGGACCTCATTTAGCAGCGCCCCTCTTGCACAACGCCGAGGCACTTCACCGCCATTTCCCCAAAATGTTCAGCGCCCCATCCTGCTTTGGCTTCACCGATCGGGAGATAGAGCAACAAAGCCTTTCTACGCCGGAACAGATTGTGTTCCGATCGGATAGCCACGATCTAGCACTACACGTGGCATGCTAACGCCGAGATATGGGAGCGTATTGCATCAATAACGAAGCTGAATGCGGCACGACCATCATCATCATCCATGAGGGCAATATTCCGGTTCTGGGGATATGCCCAGCGCAGCATTACTGAGGGTACATACGTTTCGCGGTAGGCCAACTCCGCAGCAAACTTCTGTCGCATATCGAATAGGGCGATCACTGGCTTTTCGAATGCTGTCGCGATGCTCATGGGAGCGCTATCGAACCCGATAAAAATGTCTGCACTCCAAACAAGCGCCATCGCATCGCGCAACGTACGCCCAGGATTGCATAGGCCAATATCCCGATCCCCAAACTCTGGGCGACCGATTTGAAAGAAACCAGCCGTATCTTTCAAGCAATCGACCAAGACATGCCAGTAAGTGTCGTGCCAGGGCGCTCCGGGTTTACTTGCCGTAGTGCCGCCTGGATGCAGGCAAATCAGCGGCCGTCTCAGATGGCTTGTTTCCTTAATTGCCCATTGCATTTCTGCGGTTGAGAGATATAGCGATGGCCGCAGGTTTCTGGGTCGAAGTCCATATGCGAAGCAAATGTTCTCGATGAGGTGATTAACTTGAATGAGAGTTTTTCTCTCTATGTCCACCTCGAGGAAACCAGCGGGGTCGATATCTTGAGCGTTGATGATGCGTTTGACGTAGGGGTTGTGCATCCAGAGCGTAAAGGGGTCTTCATTTTCCACAACTCCCACTTTTGGGGCCAGCGGCTCGGTAATGATGGTCGCTGCGTGCCCGCGGGAACGAGCCCAGTCTTCGACTAGGCGTGTATATACCAAGGCGTTCCCAACTCCACTGCCCTTGCAACTTGGAATAGCGAGGTCCGCTCCATATCGCCTAGCAAACGCCTTTGTCTTGGGAAGCACTGTAGAGGGGGCTTCCGGATAGGAGTGTTCGCTCATAAGCAGCTCATAATTCCTAGTTATCGTAAATTAGCAAAGCAAACTATCGAATTCCTCGACAGTCCGGATAATTCGAGCAGCCCCAGAACTGGCCACCGGCATTCGCACCACGTTTGGCCGTGCGTTTGACCATTGACGCTCCACAGGTTGGACACGCTGGTATCCCCGTCATATTTGCTCTGGAGCCCCCTACCGACTCAACTGCTGTTTCCTCAATCAAGTCTAGCAACTTATCTGTTCCAACCAGTTCAATCGAACGCCCCTCGGCAAACCGTCTCGCATCATCGGTAAAGTCACCAGATGCCACCACAAAACCACCAACAGCATGTTCGGCGGCCATAACACCATAGAGTTCACGGACGGTAGCAACACCTACGCGCATGGCTTTCCATTGCTTGCATTGAACAAGATACAGATCACAGCCAAGTCTCAAGGCAAGGTCTACGCCGCCATCAGGTCCGCTGCCACCCCGCTCTTCGACCTTGAATCCCTTTCGTCTGAACACTTCCCCGACCAGCATCTCAAACTGTAGCCAGGACATAGTCTCCAGCGTTCTTCGTGAAGGAACATGGGAAACATCTCGGTGCAACGCGTTTCTCTGGTATCGCCCGTAAGCCGACAATCCCGCCCCCATCAGGCACGCCGCTGGAAATATATATTGACCAAACATGGCCAGAATCTGCCAAAGTTGCGGACCAACGTTGGCAGCAATGCTGTTTAGATCAGTAGCTTTAGGAATAGGTTGAATAGCCACAAGATGAAGCCATATAAAGCTCATGACAGCAAAGAATACCCCAACCCACCAAGGTAACAAAGCAACAACCTCCACAACATTTTCGAAAGCTGAGTTGCGTCCACTTCTCGACTTCATTATCCCTCCTGTCCGATGCATTTACAGAAAGAAGACCACCGGTCATTTATCACGCTACGCGGCACAAAACACAGTCAGTTCCATGCCGAAACTACAAATCGCAAACTACCCATAATTCCTGGGGTATGCTGATTTCCAAAAGGGATAGCAAGCTCTATCTTGCCGTCCTTAAGATTCGTATAGGAAAGTGACTTTGATGCCTGTCCAAGATTCTCGCTCTGCCAATCGAATTTAACTGTCCACTCCCCACCCACCTGCGCAGGTGGAACCATCTCGATAATCACCGAATCACGGAATAGATACCCCCCCTCGTAGTGTCCATCCAGCCAGAACTTGTTTTCGATCTCATAATCCGGGACACGCACTCCCAACGTCAAGCCGTATGCAAGTGACGGACGATCCGAGTCGACACGTGCCCGGTTCGCCAAAAATACGCTGGACAGGTATATCTTCCGTGCATCCCTGTTTGCAGGGTCCATGAGTTGCTGATGGGTTCTACAGGCGACAGAGTCTTCTTCAGCCATACGTCTCGTGAGAAACCAGCGCTTTCCTCTTGGCGAGGCCGTCACCTCGAACTGATATAGAGCGTTTACTGCCTTTCCGTTAATTGAAGAAGGCAATTGAACAGAGTCGATCTCTGCCCAAACATCCACACGGATATCACCGAATAAAAAACGTGTCAGGTTCTGGTATGCCTCTTCACTATTGACGATACCGAAATACCCCGAATGTGATCGATATGCGTACGCAGTCGCGCACGGAGCCGACACTTTCCCGCTGGCATCGACTCCCCAGACCGAGGCATTCTCGACTTTGACCAATCCATCGCTTCCGTGTCCCGCAAAAGTTCTGGACATCCCAAGGGCGACCTCGTAATCCATTCGGTTTGTCCCAACCATGCAGAAGAAACGCTCCGATGGAAAGGAGTCTTCTGGCAGCCAATCGGCACGCCCGGTTTTTTTATAGAGATCACCCAGACGGAGGTAATCCGCCATGTAGTCGCGGTTGAAATTATTCATATCGGCCGTTCCAATCCACTTGGGAACATTGAGTCCTGCCATTTCAATACCATTATGAGGAGTGGCATACGTAAAGACCTTATCGACACAACGCCGCGCCGCAACCTCTCCAAGCTCGGAATTCTGCAAAAAGGCACGACATACCAGCCCCCCCATCGAGTGAGCAACCAGATAGCAACGAAACTCCTCCTGAGATATCCCGTTTTCTACATGCGCACAGACCAATTCACGGACACGCAAGATAAACGCACTCAATCCTTTCGCAAAATCAGCGATTTTGGGAGTATCGCCAGTTCCAAGCAATGTCGAGGCCTGATCGTAGTAGCGATAAATGAAAATCGATTTGGCAGGAATTGTCCCCTCCCAGTCCGGGTCCACAATATCCAATCCATTTTTATATACATCCGAGTATCCAAAATCGGAAATCAACCGTAGCACAGGTGACTCGAAGATAAACTTCTTGGCGGGCTTACTCTTGTCCGGCGTTGCTCGGTAGACAGTGGACCCAAGATTGAATCCGCAAAAAGGATCTGAGGTTGTATCGTCCTGCTCCCCCTCAGTCATGGCATAGCCGCGAACATAGATGATCGGATAAAACGGTGCATTCTTATTCGGCATGACCCCCTCCAATAATCGTGAACTTGCTAGCGGGCTTTAACCTCTGCCCAGATCAAGCTGCGCCCTTCTGTGCCTGGTACGTTTTCCAGACGTATTACCTGTACCCTCTCTCCAACTTGCAACACCCCGAGAGGAGAACCAAGAGTCCACTCTGTACTCTTAAATGTTGGCGAGGACTGCCGCTTGAAAACGTCCTTTGTCGCCCGCACAACATCCCCCGCAGCAGGCATGGCCGAAATGTCAAAGTACTTGGTTAGCCACACTCCATCACGATACGCGCCAACGTACACCCAATATGACTGAGTGCTAGATTCAATGACGTACGTAATAGGGGCTAACGTCTCGATAGCGGACTTAGTGTTGGCAAGCGGCTGCGGTACTGACTGTTGAGCAGCTGAACGCACACTACTCAAGGCTTTAGCAACCAGTATTGTTTGCTCGCTAGCAGATGTATCGGCGTTCCCAGTTTTTGGGGCCTGGGTACGCACAGCAGCCTCAAGCGCTTGCTCTGCCTCCTGAAGCTTCAACTTCACACCGCCCAACTCAACTTCGGAAAGTTTGGCACCATCGATCTGCCCTACCAACTGCGGTAGCAAAGGCAATAAAAACACGGCCAGATAGACACCTACTCCGAGCAGAAATAGCTCTCGAAGCAACTTGAAGACACGTTCGATAATGTCAAAGTTAGCTGGGGTTAAGGCCATGATGTTCTCCAGAAAGGTTCCATGCGGAAGCCTGCGCATGGAACCAACATATGGAGAAGCTTAACCCTTTACGTAAAAAAACACAGCTGTCAGAAATGACAGGTAGGAGAGATATCCCCATCCACCATTGGGCAGATGGGGAGGTGCTACTTACTGCCAGTTGGCGGCAATAACCGGGGCAAGCGCATCATGGTAGCTCGTTGGCAGCGTCGTCTGACCGGCCGCCGGCGGGGCGAAGGCCGCCATCGCCTGAACCAGCGTTTCAACCTGGCTGTCCAGCAGTTGTTTGCCATCGGCTGCCTTGAACTGATCGACATAATAGGTGCTGCCGGAATACCAACTGTTGATAGTGATCTTGTCTCCGGTGCCGATGATGCTGACCTCAAGACTTGACCCCGTCTTCCGGAACCACAATTGATCAACCGCCACATCGGCGCCAAAACTCATCAAATCGGTGCTACCCGCCGAGGTGTCGTAGTTACTGATGGTGTCCTGCCCGCCGCCCCGTCCAAACAGGTAGGTGTCCGACCCAGCATCGCCCGACAGGGTGTCGTTACCTGCGCCACCATCGAGCACGTCGTTGCCGTTGTTGCCGTTGAGGTAGTCGACTCCCGCCCCACCTTGCAGCGTGTCGTTGCCATCGTCGCCATTGACGCTGTCGTTACCATCGCCGCCGTCTAGGACGTCGTTGCCGGCTTTGCCATAGACGGTGTCGTTACCACCGCCAGCATTGATGGTGTCTGCTGTTGCATAGCCTTGCAGGCTTTGCGCCGTGTCGTTCCCCGTCGTGGCCAGTTGCTTCACCGTCGCGATGTCCCACACTGTGCCATCAGCAAAGCGGATTTCTTCGAGTTTGTATACGCCGGCCCCGTCACTCATGAAGTAGTTCGTGACCGTGACCTTGTCGGTGGTCCCCGCAATCGTCAGGTTCAGTACGTCGCCACCACGACTGATGACGATGTCCGCCGGAGTAATGTCCGCTGCAAATTGCAGTACATCCACCTTCCCCGCCGAGGTGTCGTAGTTGCTGATGGTGTCCTGGCCACCACCCCGTCCAAACAGGTAGGTGTCCGACCCAGCGTCTCCCGACAGGGTGTCGTTACCTGCGCCACCATCGAGCACGTCGTTGCCGTTGTTGCCGTTGAGGTAGTCGACTCCCGCCCCACCTTGCAG
>SXGU01191724.1_pt1 | contig 13442 bp, 16 predicted proteins | sample 3174531 | NCBI WGS metagenome assembly SXGU01 (sample SAMN11356863, study PRJNA531348) | freshwater metagenome | isolation source: freshwater sample F1-140 | place: China: Fuxian Lake, Yuxi | collected 2017-12-25 | reverse complement strand
GATGCCCTGGAGCAGGCCCTGCACGAGCGCCGCCCCTTCGCAGGCAGCGGTCTCGTCTGTCACTCCGACCGCGGATCGCAATACGTGAGCATCCGATACACCGAGCGCCTTGCTGAAGCGGGCATCGAACCCTCCGTCGGCAGCGTCGGTGACTCGTACGATAATGCTCTCGCAGAGACCGTGATCGGACTGTTCAAGACCGAGGTCATCCACCGGTGCGGCCCGTGGCGGTCGTTCGAAGCCGTAGAGTTCGCCACCCTCGAATGGGTAGATTGGTTCAATCACCGTCGGCTGCTCGAACCGATCGGCAACGTGCCTCCCGCCGAAGCGGAAGCGCGCTACTATGCACAAACCGAGGCGCAAGCCTTGGCAGCCTGACCCAAACCAAATGGCCTCCGGGAAACCCGGCGCGGTTCACTTCGACGCACCTGAGATCTCAGGCCAATTCCATGTGGTTGCTTCATCGACCCTGCACCTCAACCGGCAGGTAAATAGGAGAAAGACGATGAACAACGACGCTCTCAAGACGCTCGTGGCGCAAGGGCTCGCCGCCATGAAAGCCGGCAGCAAGGTTGCTGCGGCTGCCACGGGCGAGATCCAAAACGATGCGCGCCATCCCGAACTCAAGGCCGCGCTCCAGACAGGCAACCAAGTCTCTCAGCAGTGGACACAACGCATCGACCAAGCGCTTCAAGAGACCGGGGGAAGCGGTGAGCAGAAGAACCCTGTGCTTGAAGGCCTTTACGAGGTCAGCCGGATGATCCGTCAGCAAGCGCCCGACGATGCCTCCCGCGATCTTGGCATCATCGCCAACGGGCAGCTCGCGCTGCACTACTGGATTGCCGCGTTCGGAACGATCCGCACCTATGCGAGTCAGCTTGGCTTGAACGAGACGGCGCAGGCCATGCAGACATCGTTGGACGAAGCCAAGCAGGCTGACGAGCAGCATACCAAGATCGCCAAAGGCATCATGAACTCATAAATCTGCAAGTGGAGGCCCTGGCCATGGGCCTCCTATCAGATGTATCGATTGTTGTTGTTGCTCACCCAATTGAGTGATTTTCTATTTTTGATTTGATACATCCGGCAAATGGACGGTGCATCTCGACTCGCCGGCGACACTGATACGCCACTGAGCTGTATTGTAATCCATTGATTTTTGCATGCACGGGGCTTGGATGCGAAACACACCAAGTCCAATCTCAAATATGTTGAGCGGTATCCGAGTCACGCCATAGCGGTGCTCGAAAACTCTACGAAGGCGCAGCTCCAGGTCAAGCTGCATCAAGCCATCGATGAGTTTTGAGCTTGACATAGGTCACCTATGTTCATGTGCGCCAAGGTACGCGTCGATCTCAGCGCAGACCTCTTTGTGTTCTCTGGAGCATGGCAACCAGTCAGAACAGGAGAAGAAAGACGACAGCGACAAACAGAAGATAATTGGCCGTCAGCATGTTCGTAGGCGCCAGACAGCGGACGATCATTGCGCCCGAAGCTCCAGCCACGGCGCCAATGACCTTCAAACCCTTGTCTCCGACTGCGTGGGGCGCCCCCATCATTCCAACCGTCAGGATGCCATCTGACGGCATGTCTGCGCACAGTGGCGGCACGCAGCGACACAATCGTCCATGTCGCCGATATCCGCGCAGCTCGCCGCGCATGCCTGGCACACCTCCGCGCAGGTGCGGCAGGTGCTTTTGTGCTCAGGTGACCCGAGCAACATGAAGTGCGCGGAGGTACGGCAGATTTCGGCGCAGGCCAGCATCAGGCGGAAGTGATGCGGCGCGACGTGCTTGCCGCCTTCCGGAAGGCAGTGGTTCGATGCCATGCCCAGGCAGGTCTGATAGCAGCGCAGGCACGCATCGATGCAGGCCTGCATGTCGGTTGAGATCTTTTGCATAGAGCCTCCAGGGTCAGGAAAAGGTTGGGTGGCGATCTGTGATCCAGGTCTGCGCTGCATCCAGGTCGGCGAAGGTCGGGGGTGTCAGATTTCCGACAGGTCCAAAGCCTGCCTCAAGGTACCACCGGCCTGCCTCGCCCTCGTGCTGATCCGATAAGCGCACCAGCACTGCCACGAGGAAGCCGTCGGCGAACACAAGCTGGCTTTCCGTGTCCTCTCTACCGGTCGCAATCTGCACGGGCTGGAGGTGAAGGCTCATGCCGCTGCGCGATCTCCCAGGTGCAGGTAGTTGGACCTGAACTCAGCGATCCCTTTCAGCCGGGACAGATTGAGGATCTTGAGGCGCCCACTCCTCAGTTCAATCAGCCCTCTTCGCCTGAGTTCCTGAAGGGAGCGGTTCACGTGAACGTTGGAGAGGCCAGCGGTGTCAGCCAGGTCCACCTGCGTGAGCGGTAAGGCGTAGCTCTCACCCTCCGTGAGCCCCACGACCTTCAGACGCACGAGAAGCTCACAGAACAGGTGCGCAATCCGCTCCATGGCCGAGCGGCGGCCGACATTCATCAACCACTCGCGCAGGGTCGCCTCGTCCACGAGGGTTGTCATGCGTAAGGCACGGGCAATCTGAGGATGGTGCTGCATCAGCTCGGCGATGGTTTCCGGAGCAATGCGGACCACCCGGCACGCCGACAGCGTCGTGATGGTGTGATCCATGGTAGTCAGGAGCGCGACGTCGAGGTCGCAGGCATCGCCCGGCACCAGGTAGGCGGTGATTTGCCGTGCGCCGTTCTCCCGAACTTTGTGCCGGCAGGCGATGCCTTCCATGACCAGGAGAACACCATCGGGGGCGTCGCCTTCACGGATCAGGTCCACCCGTGGTCCGACCAGGCGTGGGCTGGAGCTGATCCGTTCCAGGATCGCTCGATCTGCCTCTGAGAGCGCCACGAAGCCTTCCAGCTTACGAACAAGAGGGTTGCCTCGGCTCTCGGCCGGCTGAACCAGGCGAACAAGCGATGCGGCCTCAAGGCTCGTCGGGGTAGGAGGTGTGAAGGCCAGTTCATCGAGGAGGACAACGACGTCCTCCGGCAAAGCTGGCTTGCTGAGCCAGGGCACCCCCTGGAAGCTTGAGGCGCTGGACCCGTCCTGTTGCTGCAGACTGGAATGGACGAGGAACGGCACGCCGCGCTGGCGCAGTTCGTCACCTAAGGCGATGCAGACACCATCCCGGAGCACGACATCGACGATCGCAAGGGTTGGGCTCTCCTGCTCCATGGCAGCTAGAGCCTCACGAGCGGTCGCAAACGGCCCAAGCACGCGGTAACCCGCCTGTTCCAGAGCATCGCTGAGATCGATGCCGACGATCGCATCGGCTTCGGCAAGCAGCACGAGGGGCTGCCGGGCTATGAGGTCCATGCAAAGCTCCAGGGAGACAATCCGGTTGACACCTCAGGGGGTGCAGGGCTGTATATCTCAGGCTATAATCGTAAGTTCAATTGCGCGTAAACGATTGTAACTGCCCGGTGCGGTATCGAACTTGTCGAAAGTGCGGTACCGTACCTCTGAAAGTTCGATACCGCACATAATATAAGCTGAGATGCCGCAAGGTGCTGACATTGTAAATCGCTGTCTAAGATCCTATTTTATTTTCATCGCCTGCTGGAAATATCCGAGCGCCGGCGGCTGAGAGACAGCGGGTGCTCTTGCTCCTTCGAGGAGACAAGAGCTTATGGCTCACGTCCAACAATCTGCCGTGCACAATCGCTTGCTCAAGGCCATGTCGCCTGAGGACTTCGCTCGGCTTCAGTCTCACTTAGAGCCCATGGATCTGACATCGGGACAGACCCTGTCCAAACCCAACGCTCGGACCGAGCACCTGTACTTCATGGAAACCGGGATCGCCTCCATCACCGCTGAGGGTTCAAACGGCCGGGCCGAGATTGGGATGATCGGTCGAGAAGGCGTCGTCGGCGCTACGCCCGTGCTGCTCGGTACAGATCGCGTTCCCTATGACCACTTCGTCCAGTTGCCGGGAAGCGCTCTGCGCATCCGTGCTGATGTTGTGTGTGCCGCCGTGAATGAGAGCCCAACGCTACGCAAGCTGCTCCAACGCTACATCCTGACCGAGATGGTCCAGGTGCGGCAGACGGCATTCAGCAACGCGACCCAAGAGATTGAGGCGCGCCTCGCACGCTGGTTGTTGATGTGCCACGACCGCGGGGATGGCGACGAGCTTCTGCTCAAACACGAGTTCCTGTCGATGATGCTGGGGGTGCGGCGGTCCGGCGTGACCCTGGCCATGCAGCAACTTGAGGGCGCTGGCCGCATCCGAGCTAAGCGTGGACGCATCACCGTGCTCAATCGAGAGCTTCTGGAGGACATGGCGGATGGCGGCTACGGCACACCCGAGGCCGAGTATGCTCGCTTGATTGAGGGAGCCTGAAATGCCTCGCTACTTCTTCAACCTTCGCTACGGAAACGGGGTCAGTAAGCTGGCGGTTGATCCGGAAGGCGATGAACTGCCCAACCTGGAAGCGGCGCGTCAGCACGCCTTGCAGGAGGCGCGTGGCCTGATTGCCGGACCGTCCTCCTTTGCCGTGCGGGACTGGTTTGCCTGCTCCTTCGAGATCGAGGACGAGGACGCGCAGCGCGTGCTCACGGTGCCGTTCAGTGACCTCGTTCCAGAGGACGACGATGAGGAGCAAGCAGGCTGAGTTGCGAGGTCCGCTTCAGCCAAAAGGCGGCCAAACCCGGACGGGCTGAAAACCACCCGACCCAGACGTGAGCGTCCTCCACCAAGCTGCCGCAAAGCGGACCTTCCAAGGGTCTGAGAAGGGTCGATAGCAACCTGAACGATATGTCAGGTATCCGATCGTTTTTCTGACAATCCGCAGTGGCGCCTCGTCGGCACCCCCAAACAACCCCGTTTATGTACGAAAAATATGATAGGAAATCTATTGTACGGATAAGGATGCTGTGAAACTATCCTGACATGCTCGTCGGATACGCCCGCGTCTCGACCCAGGATCAGAACCTCGACCTGCAGCGCGACGCGCTGACCAAGGCCGGTTGTGAGCGGATCTTCGAGGAGAAGAAGAGCGGCAAGGCCGGGACCAAGCGCCCGGAGTTCGAGGCCGCCCTCGCCTATCTGCGCCCCACCGACGTCCTGGTGGTGTGGAAGCTCGATCGTCTCGGCCGCTCCCTCGTCGAGATGATGCGCACGATCGACGGCCTGCGGATCAAGGAGATCCACTTCCGCTCCCTGACCGAGCAATTCGACAGCGCCACTGCCCACGGGCGTTTCGCCCTGCAGATGCATGGGGCGATGGCCGAGTACTTCCTCGACCTCAACCGCGAGCGCACCATGGAGGGCCTGAAGGCCGCTCTTGCCCGCGGACGCAAGGGTGGCCGGCCCAAGTCTCTCTCCGAGGGCGACCTCGAGGTGGGGCGGGCCCTGCTGGCTGCCGGCAACATCTCGGTGGCCGAGATCGCCAAGCGCCTCGGCATCAGCCGGGTCACCTTCTACAGCTACTTCCCGCAGGCTCGAGCGCGCAGCCAGGCGCGCGCTGCGGACTGAGCCGATGCCGATCCGTCCGCACAACCGCTTCTTCTATCCGATCGATTGGCGCGAGCTGTCGGAGGTGATCCGGTTCGGTCGTGCCAAGGGCTGCTGTGAGCAGTGCGGCCCGCCGCATGGGCATTTGGTGTTTCACCTCGGAGATGGTTGCTGGTGGGATGCTGCCTGGCAAACCTGGCGCAATGGCAAGGGGCGCCCCCTCAGGCTGGCGTCGCTGGAATGCCTGCCCGCCGGTACGGTGATCGAGACCACGCGCGTCTATCTGGCCTGCGCTCATCTCGACCACGACCCAGGCAACAATGATCCGAAGAACCTGCGGGCCCTTTGCCAGCGCTGCCACATCCTGCACGATCGTCCCGAGCACCTGCGCCAGCGCCGGCTGACTTACCGGCTCAGGAAGGCTCTCGGCGACCTATTCCTCGGTCCATATCCGCACCGCTAACCAGTGAGGCGCTCACTGCGCATAAGGGTTCCCTTATGCGCGCTTGAAAGTGGTGATCCTATGGGCCTGTGCGAAGGGACGCAGTGACAGCTTGGGCAGCGGTATCAACATGGACGGGATGCGGTTTTCCGTTCCGCAGGCTCCATACCGAGTATCCCTCCCTTCCCAATTTTTCGAAGCGATCGTTCCATAAGCCCTGTGTAACCAGACGGATGACCAGGTCGGGGCCAGTGCCAACTTTGTTGATGAAAAGCAGTTTCCTGCCCGCATCCTCGACAATAAGATGATCGCCTTTTGTATCAATGGCGGCGATAGCTTGATCCCCAATCCAAACTATGAAATCTGGATTGAAGTTCTTCGATCCTCCAGCAGTTAGAAGCGGGATCTCGAAGCAGCCGCGCGAAGGATTGCGGAACCATACTCGCTGCGTCTTATCGAGCGCTTGAGCAAAATCGCGCTCGAATTCATTCAGGCCACTGTATTTTTCATGAACAGCAAAACTGAAATTCGAAGCTGCAGCTGGATCAATGGAGACAGCCGGCACTTCGTAGGCTCCAGCGAAATTATGTATGACGCTGGAATTATCGATGTAGGCCGCTACCACTTTACGGGCTGCATCCCTGACCTGATCGGCCGCGGGACTCGTAAACTCTACTAGCGCATCAAATTTCGGATCTTCGATGTCGCACAGGTTGATGGCCCGGCGATAGGACTTTTCTATTTCTCTGACGAAGATCCAGCGAGCGGTGACGCGATTAGAATGCTCTACCTCAACCCATTCTTCCTGGGCTGCCTTGCCTGCCCCGATGTCTTGAAGCACCTGTATCCTTGTTCCCGCTCCAACCGTATTCGGGTTGTTGCCTCGATAATCCTGCACGTTAGCCAGAATTTTCTTGATGGGCTCCATCGCTGCAGCAGCGTGAATTGACAGCTCCGGTAGTTGCTTGACCTTCTTAGGCGGGACAACAAGTTTGGTAGCAGCGCCCTTACCTCCAGAAAAAACGGTCAAAGTTATTTCGGGTGTTTCGCTTCCGATCTTCGCCTGAACCTCTTTGAGCACTTGATCGAACACAGATTTTTGGTCAGTTCGGATATAGAACTGAGCCGTATTCAAGATCGGATCCGGATAGTGCTGCGCTTGGGGTTGGCGAAGAACTCGGCCTACGATCTGTGTAACCTGGTCCTTCGATCCCATATCCTTATCGACATAGGCGAGATAGCAGGCAGGATCGTCCCACCCTTCTTGAAGGGTTTGGTTGAAGATAATGTGCTGATATTCTCCAGAAATAAATCTGTCGTAGTCATTATCGCCACCATTGAAGAGCACGAACTGCGGTGGTGGCGGAGTCTTCGCTTCGAATTTCAGATTGCAATAGACTGCGATCGTCGAGGGGTCGATCCCTCGGTTCTCCACGAGGTGACGCCAGATCTGGATGGGTCGAGCCTGGCGATCGGGAAACCGCAAAGCCGGGTTATCCGGCGCACCGGAAACGACATTCGTGTTGCTGACGTATATCGCCTTTGGCCGAAACGGCAGGCCTGCTCCAGCTGCCGCTGCCGTGGCCTTCTTCATGCTGTCCAACAAATCGTCGACTGCGACCTCCATGGGTGTCACATAGCCGCCCAGCATGATCTGTTGCTTGACGAGGCCGGAGGCGACAACTTCGCTGCTCTTGACGGCCGTGACCAGATCATCGTCCGTCCAGTGCTTTTCCTGCTTCAACCGCGTGATGATGCGGCCAAGCTCAGGGGGGATGCGGGTTGTCGCACTCGCGGCTATCAGCGCGTCGGGTTCCAAGTCGAGGAGCAGTTGCGTTTGTTGATCCGAAAGGTTGTGCCCTTCGTCATACACGACAATGAAAGGTCGCCGGCGACCAACGCTATCCCGGCGCTTTTTCAGCATGTCCCATAGCGGAGCGTCCCCCATGTCGAGCGCTAGCTGGTAAATAAGCCGGTCGCCCTTCTCCTGGTCCGCCTGATTGAACTTGCCGACCGTGGCAACGAGTATCAGGCCGCCCTGCGGACTTTCGATGTCGCGTTGCTTGCAATCCATCAACGGCTTGACCGTAAACGAGCCGACAAGCTCGGCGTATTTGCCAGACGCGAGGTTTTGAAGCGTCTGCCAGACAACAACCTTGCCTTTGGACAACCAAAGAACAATCGGCTCGACGCCTAACTGACTTCTTATCTGACTGATAGAATCGGCGAGGATGACCGTCTTGCCGCTGCCGGTCAGCGCATTGAGATTTTGATAGAACGGAACGGCGCGTGTCCGCGTGCTCATGAGCGGATCGACGGCATATGCTGCAAACCTCTCCGCGATCTGCGTTGAAGCCGCAATCTGAAATGGAAACAAACGCATTACGATTATTCTTCCTCGTTGAAGCTATCGCTCGACTCGTTCAAACCAAGATGCGCCAGAATTCGATCTGGTATCTTATAGAATATCACACTTCTTGATTGGTATATTTCGTATCGAGCATAAACATGGTACGGCTGCTTTAGGCCAGCCTTTTTGCCTTCCGCTATGACAGTCGCATAGCTACTCTCATCCAATTGGCCTACCTTGTCGCCGCCATTCCAAATGAGGAAGTAGCCCTCGTTTTGATCGTTGCGCCCGACTAGATATTTGAAATCTGCACTCTCGAAGCGGATCAATCCCACGCTATTGCGGCGGGAGTTCTCCCAGTGTGACGTGATAACGAGGTCGATCAGCTCATCCTTCTTCATCGTGAGGACGGCGCGGCTGTCGATCTTCTGAGTGAGCTGACGAAACTGAAAGCCGCCAGGCAGGGGCTCAGCGGTCTTCTTGATCGACCCGTCAGCGGCCGGTCGGTCGCCCGTAATTGCATGCCGCAAGCGAACTTGCGTCAGACTGCGCGCATATTTGTCACCTCGATCAGGTGCGCCCTGCTCAATGAGGATAAAGCGACGCTGCGCCTCAGTCTCTGCATTCAACTCCAGAACAGCGTGACCAGTCGTCCCCGATCCGGCGTAAGGATCCATGACGAGCCCGCCTTCTGGACACCAAATCTGGATGATCTTCTTCATCAAGCGCAGCGGTTTTACCGTATCGAAACCGTGATTGCGGCCAACAACTTGATCCAGTTCACGTTTGGCTAAATCGGTATGGCCTGACACAGCGTGCGGCCATGTAACTGATCCGATCTCAATCGGATATTTATACTGATCCTCGTCCCAGAATGTTGTCGGAACCTTCCCTTCCTTGATGCCCTCAACATAGTTTTTCAGCCGCGGACGGCCTCTGCCGGGCTGGCGAGCTTTATCATCACGGAAATATAGGTTCGGCCAGTTTCCTGCGTCTCGTCGTCTTTGAGCATTCTCCGACGCTAGACTTACTGCTGGATCTGAAGACGGATCGTAGTTCGTCAAGGAAACCTTGGAGCCTTTCAGGATTAGGGCTGCTCCTCTTTCGTCGCCGAGGTCCTTTTCGATATAAGGCGATCCCCATTCTTCAAGGAGCGTCCGGGCCTGGGCTTTCGTAAAATTGACCCAGTGTGATCGAGGCTCCGGCAGATTGCCGTCGAAGCGGTACTCGCCATTTGGATAATGGAGATGGCCGGTCACGGGCGATTGGATTGCATAGGCGGTGTCTTTGCGATGCTGGCGAGCTGTCGGATCACTAGCTATCCAATCACCTTCCGGATCATTGTCGAGATTGCGCACGTTAGCGCGGTCGAAATCGACCCGTCCTGTCTTGGATAGACTTCTATCTTTGGCATAAACAAGGATGTATTCGGTCGTCTTTGACACAGTCTTCGCGTCATTTTTCGGAGAATATGCCTTCTGCCAATTTATTATGCCAAGACGATTTTCCTCACCAAAAATCTCATCCAGCATCATGCCCAGATGAAACAGCTCATTATCATCGATACATACCGCGATTACGCCAGACGGCTTGAGCATTGCATGCATCATGTGCAGGCGCGGCAACATGGACTTCATCCACTTTGTGTGCCGCGAGCCGTCTTCTAGTTTGACAATCTGTCCGAGGTCAGGGTCGTTCGGGTCTTCATCCCATTTGTCGTTGTAGCGAAAAGTCTGCCCGGTGTTGTATGGTGGGTCGGTCAGGATAAGATCCACTTGGCCGCGCTCTTTGTAGAGCGTCACCATCGCTTGTAGATTTTCTCCTTCGATGAGAAGATTTCTCACCTGTTCTTCCGGCTGACCTGCAGACAAGTCCTTCTTGATGAGCGTCTGGCGGGGCCGCACCTTTTTATAAACTTCATGGGAAAAGCGCTTTCCATGAAAATTAATAGACACCCCGCCATCGACCATTGATCTGATGATATCAATCAGATCATCCTTGGACATAAATTCCAGTGCGGTATCGGAACTGGCTAAAGGTTTGCCTCCCCCGCTCATGCGAAGCCTTTCCCTTGGTGTTTTCTAAGCGCCTGAGGCGCAGCGATTGCTATAGAACTTTTCAAGTGTTTTGTATTATGCGATTTCTAATCGATCATTCTGTGAGAATGGATCTATCTCCATCGTGAGCTTATGGACGACGGCTGTCGGCACTTTGCGCCTTTGGTTTTCTTCCATGCGGATGAACCCGACCGCTTCGAGCTTTGCCAGCGTGCGCGTCACGTTCGGCGCGGCACGTCCCGACCATTCTGCCAGCTCGGCGATTGACTGAGGCTTACGATCGCGGATCATGGCGAGCAGCCGCCGGTTGTCCGGCGTCAGAAGGCGCATCAGCGCCTCGACGGACTCGAAGCTCTGCCCCCCGGCGTTTGGCGGCGCGGCCTGCTGCCCTCTGGCAACGGCCATCATCTCGTCGCGCAGCTTGCTATGGCTGACAATCCGGTGCTCGGTCATGGCTTGGTCCTTTCCTCAATGGTTCCTTCCCTCACGGCGTCAAGCGGGACGCCGCGCTCCGTCAAAATCCGTTCGACCTCCCTGAAGAAGTCACCGATCAGGGTCGCCGCGTCCGTGAACGCATAAGGCCGGCCTCGATCGGTCTCGTCGCGGTGCCAGTGGTCCGCTTCCACCTGGCGCTTCGCATAGCGGCTTGCCGGCGCAACGGTGTGGGCATTGTCGAAGCCCATCAGCCGCTCGCCCTCCGGCGCATGCAGCGTGAACGAGTAGCGCAGCCCGTGAGGCCGTTCCTTCGTCGGTTCGATCCGCTTGATCTCGAACTTCACGAAGTAGCCCTGCCCGTACCAGTGCACCCGCCCGTCAAAATCCAGCAGAAAGGCGAGCGTATGTATCTGGCTGTCGTCCATGCTATCATATCCTCACATGATATGTAAGATAATACAAGAGCGATTACGTTAGCTGCCGCGCCTTCGCTGCAAGCCCGTCCGTAGGCCCGCGCCCCAACAGCGCCGTAGGACGGGCGGTCAGAATGGGGTGCAGGCTAAGCCGCCGCTTTGATCGCGGCTCTCCCCACATTCAGGCGGCGCAGGCGGCCTCGCAGCCCGAGGCGTCGATCCGCTATGCGCGGACCTGTGAAACTCTCGGGGCGGACAGCCGCCTGAGTCCGTTCGTACAACAGCAACCAATTCCATAATTGTCAACACGTCACCACGGTGGCATGTCGCCAATTAGATTTGGTGACATGTCATCGTACCTTCGCAATACGACCCTTCCCCTTTTTCGCTAGGAGATCGTTGATCGCCTCCATCATCACGTCCTGCGTCGTCATGTCGGCATCAAGACCTACGAGCTTGATCATCCGGTAGATTTCAGGCTCGACCCAGACGGTAATCCCCCGCGCGCCTTGCCGCGTGGCCGGACGTGGAGCCTTTGCCTCCTTGGTGTTCTTGGTGACGCGCTGAGGTGCGGACTGCTGCACGGGCTCGACGGCGGGTTCTGGCTCTATGGCTGCCGGCATCTCGTCGCGGCGTCCAGTGGAGACGCTGTCGGTAACGGCCGCTCTGAGGCTGAAGCGAGGTGCGGTGCTCATTAGGCAGCCTCGACATTGGTCTGCGAAAGAGAAAGCCCCATTAGGTCGGCTGTCCACTGGAACAACTCATTAATTTCAGAGGCCGCCCTTCCTGTGGGTTCAATCTCCTGAGCTGTCCTGCCCGGGATGAAGCCGCGCGAGTAGGAGACCCGCTGATAGATCGCGCCAGGGTAAACAGGGATATCACGCTCACGCAGGCCAGCACGCGCCTCTTCCAAGTCAAATTCGGTTGACGTGTTGCACGCATTGAAAATCACCCAGGATGGCTTGCGTGCGATGGTTGTGAGGTCGTGTGTCTGCCCGATCGCATCGATGTCAAGGATCGATGCACGGCATGGAATTAGAATTAGATCCGCAGCTTTACACGCCACGAGCGCCGGCCGATCCGCATGCGGCGCGGAGTCGATGATTAGTAGATCTAAGCCGCCAGCAGCGGCCTGAGCCTTTACGTGATCGAGCTGCTCGGCCGAGGTGACCACCGCTTCGGGATGATCGTTCCGCCGCTCGGACCATTTCCAAGCTGACGACTGCGGATCGAGGTCGGCAATGGCGACTTGGAGCCCAGCACGTTGCGCGGCGACCGCAAGATGCAGAGCAAGCGTCGTCTTCCCGGCGCCTCCCTTTTGCGAAACTAGGGCGAGCGTGTTCATCGCGTTGACCTTCTGACAGGGTGACGGACTGTCATAGCATCGCAACAACCCGTTAACATGGCATCACTGAAACATCCTGACGGGACAGCCCGTTGCGGATCTGACGCGATGTCAAGCTGAATTGGTGACACGTCACCGAGTCGAATGCACTCAGCACGATATGCGACCTGGAGCAGGAGCGAGCCCGGCCGGAAGTTGCGACCCAGGCTTACCTGCTGGTCATCAGCCGGGAGCCAGAGGCCGTGATGCAGGCGATCGAGGCGGCGTAAGGAGGAACAGAGCAAGGCTTCGATGCCGATGCCCGAACCCGGACCCTCGCTACAAGCCGATACCGAGCTCACCGAACCTGATGGGTAGAGATCGGCAATGTCTCATTAACTTCCAGTCCAGGCAGGCTCGGCGGTTGACCGAATCTCCCCGAGCCGCCACGGTCGGCGTTTCGGCGCGATCAGCGCCGTCAGGAGAGAAACCGACGCGGTAGAAGCCTGAAAAAGCAACGGCCCCGAAGGCGCCAACCTTCGAGGCCGTGGACCGATCACATAGGGACCGGCGGGGTAACAATCCTTCCCGACAGTCTCATGAGCGCCCCCGGGCGTCAAGCGAAAGCGCCAACTTTCGCGAGCGGTCCCGCTTTGCCTGGATGCCCACACGCCCGCCAAGGCGCGTGAGCCCTGCCGCGCGCCTTGCAGAGGTGCGGGACCGATGTTTGCCGAGGAGATCCGCCGTCAGGCGATGAGCGCGCCGCGCGTCGCACTGCCGGACGTGACGGCCGCCCTGTGGAAGGCCTTTGCCGCGGGTGCGGTGAGCGAGGCGACGGCGGAGGAGCTGTCCGGTCTGATCGAGGCCAGGATGGCGCTGCCGGTCACGCGCGCGGCGGCCGAGGGACCGGAGCCGCTCAAGGCGGCACCGCCGCGCCATGTCGGCTCCCGGCCGCGCACGGATGCCAGCCT
>SXGU01489017.1_pt1 | contig 13443 bp, 10 predicted proteins | sample 3174531 | NCBI WGS metagenome assembly SXGU01 (sample SAMN11356863, study PRJNA531348) | freshwater metagenome | isolation source: freshwater sample F1-140 | place: China: Fuxian Lake, Yuxi | collected 2017-12-25 | reverse complement strand
GAACTAACTATACTATGTCTAGCATCGGAAAATTAATGAAACAGGCGGGACGCATCCAGCGTCAGATGGAAGATGTCCAAAACCAACTCGCGGCGAGAACCGTTGAGGCTTCCAGCGGAGGTGGGGCTGTGAAAGTGGTGGCCAAGTGCGATGGATCGCTTTCGTCCATTAAGGTCGATCCTCAGGCGCTGAATCCTGCCGATGCACAGATTGTCGAGGAAATGCTCCTCACGGCGATCAATAATGCGCTCGCCCAAGCAAAGGAAATCTCCAACGCAGAAATGGGGAAGGTTACTCCGGGGTTTAACATTCCAGGGTTGATGTAAGGTGAAGTGGTTGTGTCGGCGTTGCCTCCAGCTCTTGTTAGCTTGATTGCGCTCCTAGGCAAGTTGCCGGGGATAGGTCCCCGTAGTGCCGAAAGGATTGGATTACATCTGATGCAACTGGAGATCGGGCAGGTTGAGGCACTCTCCCAGAATTTAGTCCAAGCCCGGCAACGGGTTCAGGCATGCCAGATTTGCGGGGCTTTGACCGAGTCTCAACCATGCCGGATTTGCCGGGATGATTCACGGGATCCCTCGCTGCTTTGTCTGGTGGAAAAACCGACAGATATCCTGAGCCTCGAAAAACCGGGGACATTCAAGGGGCGGTTTCATGTTTTGGGTGGTAAAATCTCTCCCATTAATGGAGTAGAACCTGAGGAATTAAGGATCCGCGAGCTTGAGGAGCGGTTAGAACCGGAAGGAGTTCGCGAGGTGGTGCTTGCGTTGCCGTCGGATGTCGAGGGAGACGCAACGAGTTTTTATTTGGCCAGGTTACTTCGGGCTCGCGGAGTGGTGGTCTCGAGACTTGCACAAGGGCTTCCCGCCGGTGCGGGTTTGGAGTTTGCTGATGAGCTGACCCTAAGCCGAGCATTGGAAGGTCGCCGGGAATTGTTGTGAACGCAGGTCATCTATCGGTCCCGAAGGTGGTTGTTTTCGATCTCGGGAAAGTTTTACTCGATTTTGATTTTAACAAGGCGGCTCGAACCTTGGCAGGTGATTCCGATTCTTCCACGGAAGAAGTGGCGGGGTTGATCAACCAGACGCCTCTGCTCCACCGGTATGAGACGGGGTTGATGACCACACAAGAGTTTTTTGATGAATTTCGTGGCCTGACAGGGTATCGCAAATCCCTCCCGGAGTTTTGTCGGGATTTGGGGGATATTTTTACTGAGGTTGGCTTAATGGTCGGTTTGAACCGTTTCTGGAGAACACAAGGTTTGCCGACCTATATTTTTTCGAACACAAGCGAACTAGCAGTTGATCATATCCGTGCTAGCTTTCCCTTCTTTTCGGAGTTCACCGGATACATTCTGTCTTATGAACACCGCGTAATGAAGCCGGATCCACGGCTTTACGAGGTGGTGGAACGAACCGTGGGAACCTCTGGATGCCAGATTCTTTACTTCGATGATCGGGCCGAAAACATTGAAACCGCGCGAGATCGAGGGTGGCAGGTGATCCTGCATGATCGTCCCGAGGAGTCGTTACGGATTTTGAGGCAGGCAGGATTAGCTCCCTAGCCAGCAGGTTAATTGATGTGCGTGGAAACTCGCATTTTTGTTCAAGGTGTGGTTCCTTTCTGCAGTAACCTGATCCTCTATCCATGACCCCTGAATCGACAGATTTACCTCTGGAACCGTCTTTGGCAACGATTCTTGCCTACTCGCGCAAGCAGGCGATGGATTGGAGTTTGGTTCTGGTCAGTCAAGGAATCGAGACGACCCTCGAGAAGGAGCCGATGACCCGGGCATGGATGTTGCGGGTTCCGTGCGACGACCACCCTAAAGCCCTCGCAGCGATCCACCAATATCGACTCGAAAACCGAGGTTGGAACTGGCGCGGAAATGTCCCCGGGAGCGACCTGCGTCTCAATCCGTTGGTCCTCATTTGGTGTGTAGCACTTGGATCTTGGCATTATCTGGCATCGACCAAATGGGCTTTGTTGATGTCGGCGGGGCGCATGGACAGTAATTTGGTCAGTCAGGGGCAATGGTGGCGGCTTTTCACGGCGGTGACACTTCACGCGGATTTGGGCCATTTGATGGCCAACCTGACGTTCGGCCTGCTGATGCTCGGGTTTGCCATGGGAAGATTTGGCACGGGTCCCGCGTTATTAGCGACATTGTGCGCAGGAGCTTTGGGTAACGTTGTGGGTTTGGTTTTGTATCCAAACGCATACATGGGTGTGGGAGCTTCGGGGATGGTGATGGGGGCAGTGGGAGTGTTGGGACTTCATTCGTTGGTTGTCTGGCGGGAAAATGACAAGGCATGGCGATATGTCGTGAGCGGAGTGTTGGCAGTATTCTTTATTTTCATCCTCGTTGGTCTTGACCCGAATTCTGACATCCTCGCTCATCTGGGTGGGTTTTTATCTGGAGCGTTGTTTGGAGCCTTGTTGTCATTGTTACCTAGGAAGTTATTGGACAGTAATCTCTTCCAAGGAAGCACCATGGTGGTGTTTTTAGGGTTCCTCACGATGGTCTGGATGATGGCTTTGAGGGGTTCATGATGGTGTTCCGTCTCATTCCATTCATATGGATGGTCCAACTTCCGACTGCGAGCGGGGCGGTGGAGATGATGACTTGGACTCGGTTTGCTCGATTCCAAATCATTGCATCTCCTGCTTCCAACTCCTGTGTCCTGACCTCTCCGTGGGTGGCAACGAGCCAACCTTGGTTGGAGGCCATCCCTTCGTGGAACATCAGTGGGAGCGATTCGCTGGGGATAAAAGTCGAGTTACGTGTGGGTTTAGCGGAGGGTGAAAGCCGCTGGTATAACCTCGGTCGGTGGTCGTTGATGACAAACCAATTCCCCCGCTGCAGCGAACCGAACCAAAAGGATTCTGATGGTCAGGTGCTGACGGATACGTTGCGAGTAGCGAAACCCGCAACCCATTGCCAAATGCGCGTGACGATCGAGGGTAGAACCAACGCGTTGGATGTTCACATGCTGAGCCTTTGCTTGAGCAATCCAACCGTGACTAACAAGTCTCCAACCACGTGGTGTCCCGTAGAAAGTGAGTTGCCGGTGCCTCAATTGTCACAGGGCAATTATCCGGGTGGCGAGACGGCTTGGTGTAGTCCGACCAGTTTAGCGATGGTACTCAATTACTGGGGAATTCGAACTAGGCAGGAGCAATTGGGTAAACACGTGCCTGAAATCGCTCAAGCGGTATTCGACCCGCAGTGGCCCGGTACTGGCAACTGGGCTTTCAACATGGCATATGCGGGTTCGTTTCCAACCTTGCGGGCGACCGTGGCTCGTTTCGAGAACTTGGCCCAAATCGAACCTTGGTTGCGGAGCGGGGTGCCCATCGTGCTCTCGGTATCCTATCCCATCCTCAAAGGATTACCCGAACGTGCTGGGGGGCATCTCGTGGTCTGTGTGGGGTTCAACGAGGAAGGAGAACTGATCCTCAATGATCCGGGATCCAAACGACAACCCCGTTTAATCGTCTCGGCCTCAATGGTGGATCAAGCATGGGCTGAGTCCGGGCGGACCGCTTATGTGGTCCATCCCAAGAATTGGAAAGTTCCGCCTTGGCGAACCAAAGCAAAGGATCAAGGATTCAGTCGATAAAATCGCGCTGCAGTTTCTCCCCAAACTTTTCGCTGATCCGCTTCAGATTTGTGGGCTAAATAATGGCGAATAATCCCGACCACCTCAGTATAGCTCGCTCTGAGTAATGCTACTGGCCAGTCTGAACCGAACATCAAGCGATCCGGTCCGAACGATTCCCAGACCACATCTAAGAAAGGTGTGAAATCTTCCTGCCGCCAAGGGCGAGCGTTCGCTTCGGTGACCATCCCTGAAAGTTTGCAAAAAACGTTTGGAGCCTCGGCTAAGACTCGGAGGTCGTCGATCCAAGTGGAGGGATCTTGATCGTGGATTTGGGGTTTTGCGATGTGATCCAGCACGAATCGTTGATTGGGAAACCGTCGCGCCAATTCTGCCGCAGGTTTGAGGTGTTTGGGGAAAATGAGCAAATCATAAGCCAAACCGAATTCTTGGAGTGCGGCAATTCCACGCATGAAATCCGGGCTGAGCATCAATCTGTCATCGGCTTTATCCTGTAACACCGCTCGGACCCCTACAAATGTGGAGTGCTTGGCGAGGGTTGCAAGGTCTTTGGATACGGACTCAGATTGGAGATCCACCCAGCCCACCACAGCATGGATCAGTGGGTGACGATCCGCCAGATCCAGAAGGTAATGGGATTCCTCAATTCTTTCTCGAGCCTGAACGGCGATACAACCGTCAAAACCTGAACGTTGCAGCTCGGGTAGCAAATCTATTGGACCATAATCTCGATTTAGGGCCGGAACTCGTTCGTTAATCCAAGGGTAGTCTTGCGAATTGAGTGTCCAAAAATGTTGGTGCGCGTCGATTCTCATGTGCGATCACGTTTCGCGGGGAAAGAGTTCCTTGAATTTAGCGATTGTTTGGGTTGCGGCTGAGATTGAATCAGGCCACGGTAACGCCTCTGCCGAAAGGTAACCCTTGTAACCAACCTCCTTGAGGATCCCTATCACAGAACCGTAATCCAGATGACCAAAACCAGCGGCACGGCGGTTGGTATCTACGAAATGCACATGGCCAATCGTTGCTCCTGCCGCCCGCAATGCCAACGGGATTGAGGTTTCCTCAATGTTCATGTGGAATAAATCGACCAATAATTTGACATTCGTTGTCCCCAACGAAGCGACTAAATTCAAACCATCATCCACGGTATTAATGAGATTTGTCTCGTAACGATTCAAAGGCTCAAGCAACAAAGGCACCTGATGCTGGGCGGCATAATCTCCCAGTTCCGTGAGGGCATCCTTCAATCGAAGCAAAGTAGGAACTCGGTCGCTTCCCGGCGCATTCCGTCCCTGCATCGACCCAATGATCGCCGGAGCCCCGAGTCGCCCTGCTTGGTCAATGATCCCTTTCACAAAGGACATCGCCCGCTGGAAAACCTCAGGATCAGGATTCGTAAGCGTCAGTTGGTGTTTCACCCAACCTGCCCCCGTTCCCATCGCAGCCAAACGCAGGGAATGTTGAGCCAACAAAGACGGGAGGATGATTAGAGCCGGATCGTCGGGCCCCGATGGGAAAACTTCAATCGCATCGAAGCCTAAGCTCGCTGCTTGAGCGCAGGCTTCCCCTAACTGATCCCAAAAAACAAACGGTCCACCTCGCGCTTCAGGAACCAAGGAGACCGTCACACTTGATCGCATAGATGGTCAAACCTAGGCACCCCCAAGTCCCACGTCAAGAATCCGCCTAACGGCAATTCGTCGGTCCAATTAGCGGGCAAAATGGCTTGCAGTTCGGCGGTCACTGCGTTTTATTGGTTGGGCTGCGGACGCTTAGCTCAGTGGTAGAGCATTACTTTCACACGGTAGGGGTCGCAGGTTCGAAACCTGCAGCGTCCACCATTTCTTTCTTTCAGCGAACCCCCTCAGAAAACTTTAGGGTTGGCGGACGGAGGTCGTCTGATCAACCCGAATGTTACTCAGTTTTTGGAGAGGTCCGCCGGGCCAAAGGATTTCGATTTCTTCCACGGTTTGGGACGAACCGAGACCAATGGTAATCGGAAGTTCAGATTGAGAGAGGTAACTGCGGGTTGGCATCACTTGGCGGCGGTGGGTTTGACCGGCGACTTTGAGGGTCACTCGAGCTCCTATGGCTGAGCGGTTTGCCGAACGACCTTCAAGATTCAAGCGAATCCAGTGGTGGCCTAATTGGTTGTCGTTCCGGAGGAGGAGTGGTTTTCCACCGGTTTGTACGAGGATGACATCGAGGTCGCCGTCGGCATCGATGTCGGCGAAGGCGGATCCTCGACCGACGATGGGGCGGAATAGATCCGCTCCGGATTGTTCGCTGGTTACTGGGCCGAACATTCCCGTAGGGCTGGCACCTCGGTTCCAGAAGAGCTGGGCAGGTTGGAGGTATTGTTGGCTGGCTTGAAGTTTGTTGATTTCCTGTTCGAGATGGCCGTTCGAAGAGAGGACATCGAGTCGTCCATCAAGGTCGTAATCGAAGAAAAACACGCCAAATTTGAGGAGGAGGCGGCTTGCTGGCCCGATCCCTTCGGTGATGGCTTCGTCTGCGAATTGAAGCGGACTGCCTTGGGAAACATAGAGAGCAGTCATCTCGTTGGCGAAGTTCCCAATCACCACTCCTAGGGCATCGTCATTGCGAAAGAAGCCAGTATCAATCCCCATGGCTCCTCGGGTAGCTCCGTAGCTATCGAAGGCGATGCCGGCATTGGCTCCGATCTCTTTAAAGGTTCCATTGGTCTGATTGTGAAATACAAGGTTTTGCACGGTATCATTCGCGACGATCAAATCCATCCACCCATCGGCATCGATATCGACAGGCGCAACACCTAGAGTTTTTGCAGTGGGAACCCCCGATGAGGGGTTTTTGACCTGCAATCCTGCTGCGGCGGTGGCATCAGTGAATGTGCCATCGCCGTTGTTGTGGTAGAGGTAGGGAAAGGTGCCTTCAAAATTCATGGGTTGACCGTAAGCACGACCGATACCGACGAGTTTGTAACCCACCTCAAAATCGATTTCACGCGACCATTTGACGTATTGACCCACATAAAGGTCGAGTTTGCCATCGTTGTCATAGTCGAAAAATGCGGCGGCTGTCCCCCAGTCCTTCGCGGAGCCCGAGACTCCAGCTTTCAAGGTGACATCTTGAAAAACTCCATTGCCTTGGTTGCGGAAAAGGTGAGCGGTGCCGACGCATGAGATAAAAACATCGACCCAACCGTCGTTGTCGTAATCGCCGACGGCTGCTCCCATGCCGTAAAGTGAAATATCAATGCCGGAACCTTTGGTGACGTCGGTAAACTGTCCACGACCATCGTTTCGATAGAGTCCTGGGGTGGTCAGGTTGGGGTTGGCGGTGCCTGGCCACGATTGAGCATTGACTAGGAGAAGGTCCTGCGTGCCGTTGTTATCAAAATCAAGGAAAGCAACCGCGCCCCCCATTGTTTCCGGCAGGAGTTTTTCGCCTGTGGCTCCGTTATTGTGGATAAAAGTGAGACCGGAGGAGGATGTTACGTCGGTGAATTTTACGGTAGGCGGGTTTAGGAGGGGAGCAGTTTTTACGCTGGGTGCGGTGATTTGCGTTACTTTCACTGGGGCTGGAGCTGGCTTGCGGGTCAAGAGCACGTAGAGACCGATTCCCGCTAAGAGCAGAAGGATGAGAGCCAGAGCTGACCAACGAAAGGCGCGAGCGATGAGGGCATCATCGTAATGAACGACCTCTTCAGACTCGTTGGTTTTTGGTTCGTTATGAGGATCTTTCTGATTCATGGGAGAGCGGTTTGGAGAACCGGAGGGGGAGGAAGTTCGAATGCTCCGGGGCGATGTAGAGGGTAGATAACGATTGATTGAGCGGCATTATCCGCTGCGGGATTTGCGCGGCGGGCGTTGGCAATGGCCCGATCGCGCGCGTTGTCGTCGGGCCTGTATTTCTCGTGCTGGGATTGGTGATAGTCCGCCTGCGCCTTGTCGGCGACGATGCGGTAGAGCAGGGATAGATTATAATGGGCCGCAAGGTTTTCAGAGTCCAAGGCCAAGGTTTTCTTGAAATGGGTGATGGCTTCGGTGAAGAACTCTCGTTGTTGGGTGGGATTAGATCGCGCCTGTTTACCGCGTTCGAACAGGGTCTGAGCGAGCTCATTAATCACCTCGTAATCCTTACTAAAATCAAATCCGCGAGTTTGGATTTCAGGGTATTTGTCTTCGAGGATGCTCCGGAATTCTTTGATCGCTTGATCCAGATAGCCATTCTGTTTGTTCACCAAGCCGTTCAACCAAGCCACGGTCCATCGCGGTGCGGGTGGGTCGAATTGGTTCGCCCTTTGTAAGGCGGTCACAGCATCTTCCAACCGTCCTTCTTTGAAATAAACTCGAGCCAAATTCAGAGGGCCATCAGCCTTTTTCAGAGATTCAACTTTAGTGAAGGCTTGTGCTGCTTGGATTAATTCCCCTTTTTCGCTGCCTTTGTCACCTTCCAAAAAGAGTCCGATTCCATAATCATTCCAACGTTGCCACAGATCGATTTTAGAGGGTGGGTTAGTTGTCGCGAGCGTCGAACCTTCGACGGCGAAGGTAATGGTGTCCTCCCCAATGGTCGTGATCGGCAAATCATTTGTATAAGTCTTGCCCGATACATGCTGCATGTAGGTGGTGTCAAATTTCCGATATTGGAGCTTCAATTGGATCGTGATAGAGCCATCGATGTCCTCGGGGACTTGGAGAGCGTAATGGACCACGGCGGCTGCCCCAGGGCCAATCTGGTGGTTGTAGAGCGGTGTGAAAATATCCTGTGGGTTGCGGCGATCGATCCGGTTTCCCTCCTTGTCGAGCATGTAGACATTTAAGAAATGCGACCATGGATCGACCGTGTTGAAAGGACCCAAACCGCCATTGCGCCCGATGACTCGATTCTGACTGGTGACTTTTGCGTCCACCCACAATTCATTGGAATCCACCGTGCCTTGAGTCAAGGGATGACCCAGTTTGAGAGTTCGGACGACGGCTTCGATGAGGTATTTTTGACCACGCTTCAGTTGTGGGACCTCGGGACGGAGCGGGGCAATCAGGGGACTGTCGATGGTCCCTCCGGGTTTGATCCCAAAAATATCGATGCGGGCGCAGTCCTTCAAAAAGTCTTGCTGCCGTTTGATGCTGGCCAAATCGCCGCGAAGGTGAGGAATTGCGGTGTTGGCTGCAGGGAAAAAATGGTCGTGGATACTTGAAACATTGGTGCCAGCAAACATTTTAGCCCCAAAATCCGAAGAGGGTTGCAGGGGCATATGGCAACTCGCACAATTTTCTTTGGCAGTGGGTGGATAATAGAAACTCCGTGCGTTGTGTCCTGAGACACCACTGAGCAAGAACGAATCATAGTGATTCTGACCGCGCAACCACTCCTTATAGTGGTTAAGGGCGTAGGGGATACTGACTTTATGGCAGGTGGAACAGAACTCGGAAGTTTTATGAAGTGGTTTGAGGAACGTTTTTTTATGAAACTCAGGTTTTGCCTTCACCATTTGATTGTTCACAAATTGAAGGATGGAATTTGAGCTGGAGGCAAACGGATAATGAATGGGTTCGTCTATCGTGTAATCCGCATTGCCGATCGTGGAATTGACATGCGTTATGGCATGGCAAGCGGTGCAAGTGATTCCCGCTTGTGATGTGGGATGACGCACATCATCAAAATTCTCGTCGTCGAAGGCGCCGCTAAAAAATGGCACCACATCATGGCAACCTGCGCACCATCGAGCTGCCTTCACCGAACCATCGCGTTCTTTGGAGACCTTCCGGGTTTCTCGAACACTGAAAAGATAAGGTTGGTTGTTGAAGGAGCTAAAGTGATGGGCACTGTGAAACCAGCCTTGATAGGAGTCTTTATGACACTTGAGACAGTAATCATCCATCATGAGGGTCGAAGCGGGGATGAAATTGCCTGTCGCCGTTCTGGCCATGGATGGTTCGAAGTATTGGGCCCCTTCCTTAGGGCCGACGACATTCCATTTGCGGGGGTCTTGTTTGTGCAGCAGCACCATGGCTCCCACAACAAGAGCCACGGCACCGGCCCAGCTCAATCCCAGTTTCCAACGAATCTTGGGTCCCGCGAGGCGGTGTAGCACAAACAACCACGCTGCCAGTAACGGGGTGATCACGTGTGCCCAATAGGAAAGCGTGCGAGCGGGACCTGCCAATTTGAACGAGCCGATGCGGGTGAGAGCGATTCCAGTGAAGAGCAGAATCAGGGTGACTGCGAAGAGAACATATCCGACCCGGACCGCCCGTCGGTTGGGTCGGTCATGCGAATTGATCATGTGTCCGATACCAAAAACAATGGCCGGAAGCACGAGAAGGAGACCCAAAATCAAGTGCGCCAAGAACATGATCTGGTAGAAGTAGTTCTGGTAAACTTGCTTCGTCGTCCATTCCAGAAAAGTGATGCTACTCAGATAAACGGAATTGGCCCCGAGTGCTGCGAAGAGCGTTAAACAGATGGACAGCAGGACACGCAGGCGTGGACCGACCGCCCTGACGTATTTGCGCTTAGGAGTTGGCTGGGCTTCGGTAGGGCTCATGGCGATCACAACGAATCCGAGGGGGCGTAGCTACTCCACTGAATTCCTGTATTCTACAACCAGATGATTAGGGTTGTAGATTGGTTCTCCACATTTTTTGGGGTGAAGTGGCTTATTTTGAGGGTCGTTGTGCGAAAAAAAGAGGTAAAAATAAACTCAAGCGGTCAATCCAAGATCCTGATAGATCGCGTTGTTGATTGAATTGCTCCTGAGTTGATGGATTCGTTCGCCCGGACGTCCATTACAAATCCACGCCACGACCAACCCATGGGCTGGATCAGCAAAAGCGCATGCACACTGGTTACCACTGTGACCAAATGTCTCAGCGGAGGCGTGGGACCCGTAGGTGTAGCCGGGGTGCACCGGAAGTGGAGTGGGTGGTTGGATCAAAAAGCCATAACCCCAATCAATTGTTCCTAGGAGGGTGTGATCGTACATCCCAGATCGTTGCCGCGTTGTAACGCGGTTAATCATCGAAGTGGAGGGTAGGGGAGAAGGGTTAGGGCCATAGCCGAGCAACGCCTCGTAGAAGCGGCCAAGGTCGCTGATGGGACCACGGATGTTGCTCCCCGGTCGTGCCCGTTGGGTATAGGCCGGATTGTTCCAATTCGAGTGAGGCTGTTGCTTCCCTGCAAAGGTGTCGTAGAGCAAACAGAGCGAACCCAGCGGCTTGGTGTGGTCAGAATCTGGGAAACTTAAAAACGTTTGAGACATACCCAAGGGGCGTGTCAGTTGATCACGGATAAAATCCGCGAAAGGTTTCCCGGAAAGGCGTTGAATGATTTCACCGAGGAGATACCAGCTACCGGCGATGTGGTAGCCGGCTTTTTGTCCTGGAATCCAATTGTCGTCAAGTCGGGTAGCGCAGATTGCATGGATCATTGCATCCCAATCTAGGGTTTCATCAATGCTATCGGCGGCACGAATCCCTCCTGTATGGGTGAGCAGATGGTGGATTGTAATGGACTCTTTTCCCTCGACCCCGAATTCGGGAATAACGTCGCACACCCGAGAATCTGTAGAAATCCCCTGCTGTTCTAGGAGGAGTGCCAAACCGATCGCCGTGAGTGGTTTCCCCGCCGAAAGCCAAAGCAAGAGGTCGTTAGTTTCTTGGGGTTTTCCCGGGGCACTTTCGCCAACGGCTACCGAAATCTGGGTTTGTCCACGGAGAGAAACATAGAGTTGCCCACCCAGATGCCAGCCATTTTTGATGCCCTGATCGAAAACTTGCAGAGTAGATGAAAACGTTGGATCTCCTCGCGACATGATTGGAAGCTAAACTGTCAACAACACGGGTAACAACAGAAAAGGCACCCGTTGAAGGGTGCCTCTCCCGTTGATGATTTGTGGAGTTACGCTTTTTTCGTTTCGGCAATACTGACGGTTTTGTAGCCGCCGATCGCCTTGAAGTAGAGGAACAACCCTAGGTAAATCGCCGCCATGACGGCTGGAATGAAAGCGTCGGCCTTCAATGTGTTGCGATCCCCAGTGATGCTCGCTTCATGCACTGTTTTTTCGGTTGGGGTTAGTTTAGCTAGAGCAGCCGAGCTGTCCAAATTGCCAGCCTTCGCGAGTTCTGCGCGGGCTCCGTTGAGTTTTTCTTGAACTGCACCCAATTTCTTTCCATCCAAACCGGTAGCGGCGGAGAAGAAAAGGAATGTGCTTGGTTTTTCAGCTTTATACTCAGCGAATGCGGTTGCATCAGCTTTCAGAAGAGCTTCCCCGGAGAAGCGATCCTTCGCGTAACCCAGACCGGGTGAACCAAACAGACCGGCACTCATCATGCCGATACCACCCATGATGGAAATTGCCACCGCTCCTGTGCGCGGAAAGCGATCTGAAGCAACCGCCAACATCGTTGGCCAGAAGAAGGTTTTGGAGATTCCGTAAACGGTGAGTGCCAGCAACGCCGAGGCAAAGGTAGTAATTCCGCTGGCCATATTGAGGCCGATGAAACCGAGGACTGCACAGATGAGAAGGATGCCGATTGGTTTGAGACCCAGCTTGGTTTCGATGAAATGAGCACAGAAACGGAGAAGGAACATTGTCAGAGAAGTGAATACGAAGAGAATTTTTCCTTCGCTGGATGTCAGGATGTTGCCGGTGATGTTTTGGATCCAACCGTCAGTTCCCAATTCGACCGTTCCGACCATGGCATGCACGACGAATAGGACGAAGAGAAGGATAGCACCAAGAGAGAACCTTGTGGCGAAAGCAACCACACCCAGCAAAGCTAACCCGACGATGATAGTGAGATTGTTGGTTAACCCGAATGTGCCTTGGAAAAACAGTGCTAACAAGGTGCAGGCTACTGCACCACCGAGGATTCCGACATCCTTCAACATATCGCCAAGACCAAGACCACTTTGTGAGGCCTCAGATTTTGGAAACTTTTGGCCAAAGAACATGAACCCGTAAAGGACTGTGGGGAGAAGGAAAAGACCGAGTTGAACCTTCCAAGACATGTTGTAGTGGTCGTCGAGAATCCACCCTAAGATACCGCCGACAACCAAACCGCCCGGCCAGCTTGCGTGGAGAATGTTCAAGTAATGGGTGCGGTTTTTTGGAAACAGCGTGGCCACTAGAGGATTCGCAACTGCTTCCAACGTTCCGTTGGCAACTGCGAAGATAAAAGTTCCCCAGAAAAGGAAATTGTAAGCCGTCATTTTATCCATGCCTTTGTTGGCACCGAAGGTGACAAACGCGGATAAGATATGGAACAGGAACGCCAACACGACGAGTTTTCCGTAACCGATTTTATCTACGATAATACCGCCGATGATGATTCCGAAGCAAAAGCCAGTGAAGCCAGCCCCGCCGATGACGCCTAATTCTCCTGCTGTGAAGCCGAAATCGCGGCCCCAATTGTCGAGGATTCCGCCGCGGATCGCAAATCCGACACCTGCAGCGAAGATCGCAAGAAAGCCTGCCCAAAGCAGGCGTTTTGCATTTGATGCAATACCGTTTTCCATAGTCATTTATTGGTTTATGTTAAGGGTTAATTTAGCTTCGAAAATCTGGGATTTTGACCAGTTCACCCCCACGCAGGGCTGATTCATGGGCGCAAATTCCGCACATGGTCCAATTCACGGATTGGTAGACATCAGGGAAGGAGGCGCGTCCTTCGACGATGCTGCTTAAGAACTCGTGGGCGAGGTGGGGATGGGATCCACCGTGACCACCCCCTTGGATAAAGGAGAGGTGCTGGTGTTCATCGGCGTCGTAGACACCTTTGGTGGTGAACCGTTGGATCGGCTCGGGGAGCAGATGGGCGTAGTCAGG
>SXGU01188318.1_pt1 | contig 13443 bp, 10 predicted proteins | sample 3174531 | NCBI WGS metagenome assembly SXGU01 (sample SAMN11356863, study PRJNA531348) | freshwater metagenome | isolation source: freshwater sample F1-140 | place: China: Fuxian Lake, Yuxi | collected 2017-12-25 | reverse complement strand
TGCATGCCGTTGAACAGCTGAATCATGCCGATCAATCCCGGCGTGATATAAACCTCATACAGAATATAAGTTTCATAAGGTGGACTGATGGCGATACCCAAAGCCGCTCTAAAACCGGCGGCAAACACAAACAACCAGACCAGTGGCCTGACCAACGCTGAAATAAAGCGTTCACGCTGATGCAAAAATCGTAACAACTCACGCCCGACGATACCCGCCATAGCCCGCCAGTAATGGATGATTTTCATGCGCTTCGACCTTTTTGTTGAGTGAGTTGAGTGAAGACTTCGCCCGCATTGGCCGCACCCATCGATTGCAACACTTCGGCCAAACGGCCTTTGGCCTGAATTTGACCTTGATGCAAAACGATCAGACTGTCTTCGTCGGCAATTTCATCAATCAAATGCGTGGCCCAAAGCACCGCCAATCCTTCCTGTTTAACCAAAGTATGCACATGCTCAACGATAGCTAGGCGACTCGGCATGTCCAAACCCACAGTGGGTTCATCCAGTAACAGTAAACTGGGCTTATGCAACAAGGCGCGGGCAATTTCCACCCGGCGTTTATGTCCACCGTTCAGTTGTCTGACTTTTTCCCCGCGTCGCTCATGCATATTCAACCGCTCAAGTTCCTCTTGAATACGCTTGTCAGCCGCTTTCCGACTAATACCATGCAGTGCAGCGTGATAACGCAGATTTTGGGTCACGGATAGATCGGGGTCTAATGTGGTTTGTTGAAACACCACGCCCAAATGAGCCAGAGCTTGCAGACTTTGTTTCTTGATATCAAAACCGCATAATTCAATACGCCCGATTCGGGCATCATAAAGCCGAGTAATCAGGGAAAATAACGTGCTTTTGCCAGCACCATTTGGTCCCAGTAGTATCGTGCATTCACCTGCTGCCACCTCAAACCCGACGTTATCCAGCGCTTTCTTGTTACCATAAGCAAAACTCAAATCTGCAATTTTGAGCGCCACCTTCATGGTTTGACCGCCACACCCCAGGGGTAACGGCCTACAGCCACAGATTTGGTGACCTTCTGCTCGACTAAATCAATGATGGAAACATCGTTGCTGATACCATTGGTGGTGTATAAACGGGTTTGATCCGGAGAAAAAGCCAGATTCCATACCCGTTGGCCAACCAATAAATATTTTTCCACCTGATAGGTTTGGGCATTAATCACCGCAACCCGATTCGCTGGTCCCAACGCCACATAGGCATAACGGCGCTCTTTGTCTATCACCACGCCCACCGGCTGGATTTGTTCGCTGGTAATACCTTGAACTTCCAACTTAATCGTCTGGACAATCTGCTTGCTGACACTATCCAAAACCATCACCGTACCCGCCATTTCCGAAGTCACCCACAATTGCTGACTGTCCGCGGTAAAGCTGGCGGCACGAGGACGAGGATCGACCAAGGTATTTTCAACAATTTTGCCGGTTTTGGTGTCTATCCAATGAGCCATATTGGTGGTTTCAGAGGTGCTAATAGCCCATTGATTGTTTGGACTGACGGCAATGCCTTCCGGCTCCACGCCCACCTTGATTTTTTGGCTGGCTTTTTTGGCGGCGATATCAATCACCGTGACTTCGTTATCGTCCTCGTTGGAGACGTACATCAGCTTGCCATCTGGGCTGACTGCAAATGTCTCCGGGTCTTCACCGGAAGGTAACTTCCCCACTTCCTTCAGGGTGTCACTATCCAGAACCTTAATGGTGTCATCATCACTGGTTGCCACATAAATAAACTGGTTGTCATGGCTCAAAGCTATACCACGCGGACGCTGCCCCACATTCACGGTTTTGATTAATTTGCCTGCAACCGGGTCTACGACAGCGATGGCATTGTCTTTTTCCAACGAAACCAGCACGGTTTCAGCCTGTGACAGACCGCTGTAAAACACAGCAACCGCTAAGGCGCCTAATTTAAATAGCTGCATGAATATTTCCTTATTTACAAGTAGTTTCGGGTTGATCAAAACCCAGGGTATCCAGTTCGGATTTGGGATGTAAAAAGCCTTCCAGAGGAGCCACACTGACCAAAGATCGCGGTGCAGCCAATAATATGGGCTGACGCAATTGTCCATCCCAAGCACGGAACGACAAGGGTACGCCTTTATAACCTTGCAAGGCAAAAGCCTCCGAGAACAAATAATCTTTGATAACCTGAACCTGGTTGGATTTGGCTCTGACACTGGCTTCGCCTATGGCTCTTACAGCGAGATAAGCGGCATAGTCCTCTTCTTCCATCCAGCGACCGGCTTGCTCTTTAAAACGGTTCTGCAATTGGACGGCGCCCCATTGTTCATGGGTACGATGCCAGGCAGTGGCAACCAAACCTTGTGTACCGATCACCGGGCGAGGCATCCAGGTGCGGTAATCCAGGTATTCGCCAAATAAGCTTTGTTCATCTGCAACGACCAATACATCGTATTCTTCACCTTGAGTAAACACTGGCACGTCTGCTTGGGCGCTCCGGCGGGCATCAAACGTGTTATCCCAGGTTTTTTCAGCCACCAGCTTCATGCCATAGCGTTTGGCCGCCCGTTTTATCGCTGCGGCATACAGTTGATCCTGAGCAGTCGGCCCCACGACCAAAAACCACTCTTGCCAACGCTTTTTGAGCATATATTGGGCTAATGCATCGGCACGCATGGAACGGCTAGGTAAAATATGCAACACATGATGCCGACAGTTCTGCCCTCGTAACTCATCATCACTAGTCGCTGCATCAAACAACAGCTTGTTTTTTGCGGTAGGCAAATCCGCCAGCGCATTTACTTGTTCAGGTTTGACATTCAGTACAACCAAGCCCACATCATCGCCAATTTTGCCAAACGCCTGCAGCAAATCGCCCTCAACCGGAACCACAATTTTACTTAATTCGAACTGCTGATGAGTGAATTGTCCCGTTGTATTGTTGTCGCTTACAGCCAGTTCTGCACCTAATTGGCCTTTGTTTTGCACAAAGGCATCCAAATTGGACAGTGCCGCTGGCACCGCACGTTCCTGAGATAAATATGCAATTTTGATGATTTGTTTGGGGGCAGCATGCAATGCACCCATCATCAAAAAACAAAACACCCACAATAAGTGTTTAAATTGACTAGTCATTTTGTCGTGTAACTCGTTTTAAAAGTTGCAAATTTTAACGGATAAATCTTGTGATGGCTTGCGGGAATATTAAGTATGCGAGCTATTGAATTTTCGAAATCAAAAGACAATACTAAAGCTCATTTTTATTTGGCTCAGGCAAAATGTCTAATAACGATTTCCCAATTGATAATATTGACGAATTGGATCAAGTCATTGACATTGACTGTCTGCTTCTGAACAACCGAATTTCGGTTCGTTATCGGCGTAGTGATATCAAAATCATAATCAAAACCCATAGCCTGCTTTTTCCACGCTTGATTGACGCCAAGTTGGTGGATATCAGCAGTAAAGGTATCGCAATCCACAGCCAGAAAAAACTCCGCGTGAATGGCAGGGTCAGCATTTTTCTACAATTTAACGACGGCAAACGTTTTACCGTGCTTGCAACCGTCAGTAATAAAGTCGCTCCGCGCTACGGCCTGAAATTCGATACCTACCAAACCGAACTGGCCGATTATTTATTGGCCACACAAACTGATTTAACTTTTGGATAAACCGCCTGATGCCTATTCTTAGCCAAATCTATGTTTACCCCGTCAAATCACTGAGCGGCATTCAGGTTTCTAGATGGCCGGTTGATAAAAACGGCTTACAATATGATCGAAAATGGATGCTGATCGACGAACAGCGGCAATTCTTGAGCCAACGCCGTTTGCCAAAAATGGCTTTGATCAAAACCCGCATCGAACATGATCAATTAATTCTTTCTGCTCCCAGCCAGGATGATCTGGTTTTAGCGCTTAATCCAGAATCCGGCGAAGATATTAAAGTCGGGATTTGGCGAGATGAATGCCTGGCAAAATCAGTTTCAGCTGCAGCCGATATCTGGCTTAGTGAGTTTTTACAAACCACCTGTCGATTTGTCTATCATCCCGATGATCGCCAGCGGCAGGTTGATCAACGCTACGCTGCACCTAACGATCAGACCGCCTTTTCGGATGGCTTTCCCTTTCTGATCGTTTCAGAAAGTTCCTTGAATAGTTTGAATCAGGCTTTACCATCTAGAGTGAGCATGGCACGTTTTCGGCCTAATTTGGTGATAGCGGATTGTGAAAGCTACGCCGAAGATGGCTGGCGTTTAATCGAGATCAACCAAATCAAATTCAGGTTACCCAAACCCTGTTCCAGATGCTCGGTACCCGGCATCGATCCGGACACAGCAATCAGCGCCAAAGAACCATTGGCCACCTTGAGTCGGCTACGCAAATGGGAAAATCAGATTTATTTTGGCCAAAATGCCCTGCATGACCAGTCAGGCCAATTGCTTGTCGGTTCCCCCATCGATGTATTGGAAACGGGGACAAATCAACCTCCTTTAAATAACCAGACTCTAAAATAGCGATAAACCATTCAAATTGAGTCTGGCGCATAACATCTAGGCTGCGACTAGTCTTCTCCCGCTCTGACATCAAACTCGATTTTCCAACGCTGATGTTGATCTCGATTGGAAACCGCTTTTAATTCCAAAGTCCCTACTTCGGTCACTGCAGAAGATAAATGAACCGGCACGATATCTCCAGGGTTTCGACCTTCTTCCGGTAGAGTGATTTCGATTTCATCCAGCTCCTCCAACTCATCGTCACCCCAGGTTTCCAGTCGCGAACCGACCTGATCTTCGCGCCGGGTTTTTGAAGCAAAAAAACGGAACCTGACTGGCTCGCCAATAATCAAACCAAATTCATCATTGGGTAATGCCTGCTCACTGCCCTCCTCCATACCAAACGGTGCGATACACAGCGCTTCAATTTCCGGAGCTAATCCTGGTACAGCTGGCATGGCACTCTCCACGCCCACGTAATAAGAAGCCGCTGTGCCGCCTTTGATGCGAACGCCTTTACCTTGACGCACAAAACCATAATACGCCGCACCTCGTGCCACGGCTAAATCCAGATCGGCACCTTGCAGCAAACGGGCTTCAGGGGCCTGTTCGGCTTGTAACCAGCTGTTCAAGATTGCCATCAAGCGTTCAGCCAACACTTGGGCTTTCAAAACGCCTCCGTTGAAAAGCACAGCAGTAGGGTGCAAAAAACTGGCCGACTCACTGGAAGCAACCGCATTAAACTCATGAGTGGCTTCCTTTTGTTTGGATAAAAACGCTGCTAGATGCCGAGTGATACCGGCATCTTGGGCATACGGTAAACCTGCCGAACGCAAACCACTACGCGGTCTAACCACCGGTTTATCTGCAGCAGATACTTGCGGCAAAAAGCCTTCAACCAACACCCGGTTCAATTCATCCCGGGTTAATTCGCTACGCAGTGTACCGCCGATCAGCGACGAACCCCGACTGGCGACCACCAATGGCATGCTGGATAACTCGACCTGATTAAAAAGTTTTTCTTTAGCTTCCCGGCAACCATGTGTCAAAGCCTGAATTTGCCAAGATTCCAACCGCTTCCCGCTTTCCTGTTCCATTTTGGACTTGACGGTATACGCCAAGGCTAGATCCATATTGTCGCCTCCCAGCAAAATATGGTCGCCAACCGCCACTCGAGTCAGTTGCAAGTTACCTTCTTGTTCGGTCACTGCAATCAAGGATAAATCCGTGGTTCCGCCGCCAATGTCGATTACCAGGATCACATCGCCAACATGCACGTGATTGCGCCAATCGCCTTCGCTTTTTTCGATCCAGCTATACAAAGCCGCCTGTGGTTCTTCCAGCAACACAGCTTGATGCAGACCAATGGCACGCGCGGCTTCTACTGTCAGTTCGCGGGCTGCCGGATCAAACGAGGCCGGTACCGTAATAGTGACATCCTGTTGCGCCAGTTGCTGCTCTGGGAAACGATGATTCCAGGCTGCCAGCATATGCTGTAAATAGGCTTTGGTCGCGTTAAAAGGCGAAATCCTCACCACATCTTCAGGTGCTTCGGCCGGCAAAATGGCTTGTTTGCAATCAACCCCGGCATGACACAACCAACTTTTAGCACTGGATACCAATCTGATCGGCGTTTTACTGCCCATATTTCGGGCAATTTCACCGACCAAATAATCGGGCTTGGCTGTCCAGGGTAAAGCTGTCGCCCCCTCGCCTATTTCAGCATCGTGAGCCAGATAGGTAAAAGATGCCAATTGCAGGTTGTCTTCTATCATGCCCGGCGCAGTCAATTGCGGGATCGGCATCACCGCCAAGGTCACCTGCTCATCGCTGTTCTCAAGGTCGACATAAGACAACACGCAGTGTGTGGTACCTAAGTCTATGCCCACTGAATAACGAGCTTCTGAACTCATAATTCAACCTCTGCAGCAGCAATGATGTTTGGATTGTGGCCCTCGGTCAATTTGGGCAAACGTAAATCGGTGACTTGCCAGCCTTTGTGTATCAAAGTGCCGGTAAATGGGGCTTCACCGACAATATTACCGGTCAAACGAAATAAGGCTGCGTCAAAACCTTTGTTCAAGGTTACCCGACTACCTTCCTGATCCTGACTGACAGGAGCCAAGGTAAAATGTTCGTTCACCGCTTTGCTGCAGCCTTGGTGCACGACTCGCGCAGCTGCACCAATTTCGGCATCGCTGAATGCACTGACATCTTCTTTGATAAAGTCAATAAACCGAGCTTCTTTTTGCAGTAAATTCAAAACTTGTAATGCGGCATCCGGCGTGGCTTGCTTCAAAACCACCGGTTCGGGCGCAGGGGCTTGCACAATTTTTTCCACCTCGACGATTTTTTCGACAATTTTGACCTCCGGTGCTGAAGGCGCAGGCTTAATTTCGGGGACTGCCGACACACGACAACGCCGCAGGCCCAACACAACGCCGATTAAAACCACGATTAAAATCAACCCTAACACAGCTACAGTACCAGCCAAACAGACGTGCCACAAATCAAAAGTGGTTGGGCGTAAAGATAAATCAATAAGGTATGTGTTCATAAATCAATGAATGTTTAAGGTTGGCCGGCTTTTTTAGCCGCTTCGACGTACATCAGTTCCTGCAAAACATTCCGTGTAACCTGGATGCGCATTTTTTTCAAGTGGCGGTCGGCGACGATACCCGGCACTTCAGCATCTGTATAAACCTTGCGCATTTCAGCCAGCGTGGGCTCGCATTGTTTGATGACGGCATCGGTTGCATTTCGGCTTTCCAATTTCGCGAAATCGGGATTTTTCATCGCATCAACAACACATTTTGTATAGGTAAACTGCGCTTTTTGAATTTTCTGGATAGTTTCCTCGGACAGGGTGGTTTCATTCCACTCGTCTTTGTTTGATTCTTCGGCAAAAGCCAGCTGGCTAAGCATTAAAAGCGCAGCGATTAAGGCAAATTTCATTGCAGGACTCCTTGGGGTTGAAAACGTTTTAAACGGATTTTACGCGATGCAGGCAATTAGCGACAACCAGATGCGAATTTGGATCGAATGCTTTCAACAAACAGACCCTCTAAAAACCCGTCAGGTGGTGATATCTACCGTAATAATTTATGATTGCAAGGGTTGGCTATAGATTCAGGCTTTAATAGTCAAGCGCATTTCATCAGTTTACCAGGAGCGGTTATATTGATGACCAATGCTGATGATTTATTAATCACCACCGAATCCAGTCAAAACAGGTAAAAATTTTCCGGATCTCATGAACACACCTTTCAACGAAACCATTAACGACCTGAATCAGCAATTTGCAGATCAACTGAACAGCCGACTGGAAGCGATTCGCCTGCAATATCAGAGCATTAGTCCGGATGCATGGAATATAGCCAAAGTCAGACTCTTACATCGGCTTATCCATAGCCTGCCGGATTTGGCGGATAGTTTCAGCATCAAACAGTCACTATTGGACGCGTCCCGCAACCTCGAAAATGAGCTGAACAAATTATTGCGTGGTGCACTTCCGCCTGTCGCCACTGAATGGCAACGTATTGGTGCGGATATTGACAAACTGGAAGCGCTCAAAGGGGCAAGACTGGAATCAATATCCACCTTTAACAAACCCATCAATCCGGAGTTGCGCCCAGTTCGATCACCCTTGATTTTTCTGGCTGGGAATGACCTGAGTCAGGCTGAAAACCTGGAAAGTGCCTTGGTCATGGATGGTTTTCGGGTAGAAATTTTCACAGACCCCGATCGTTTCCGAGCGGCTTTCAATCATCCTGAAACCGAAGCGCCCGCCGCAGTGATCATGGACATGATTTTTGCCGAGGACGATCTAAAAGGCGTCGAACTGATTTCGGAACTCGGTCTGGGCGGCGGCACAGACATTCCGGTGATTATGACATCGATCAGGGATGACATCCCGGCACGTTTGGCCGCATTTCGGGCTGGTGCCAGCCGTTATCTGGTCAAACCGCTGGCTGCCGACCGCGTGATCGATATTCTGGATGCACTCACTGGCCGCCAACCGCCTCAGCCCTATCGCGTATTACTGGTTGACGATGATCAGCTTATGCTAGAAATCCATGCCGCCATGCTGCAATCCGCGGGCATGGAAGTACGCAAACTTGCCGAACCCCTAAAGATTTTAAATGTATTGGAGGATTTCTCCCCGGACGTAGCCATCCTGGATGTCTACATGCCTGACGCCAGCGGCCCGGAGCTGGCGGCAATATTACGCGAACGCGATACTTATCTGAATTTGCCCATCCTGTTTTTATCGGGTGAAACCGATATTACTCAACAATTGCTGGCACTCAATTTAGGTGGCGACGATTTTCTGGTTAAACCGGTTCAACTCAAACATTTGCTGGCCGTTGTGACCGCAAGAGCAAGACGGGCAAGACAAAACAGTACGTTGCGCAGACGCCTGGAAGCGACGCTTTACGAACTAGAGCGTGAGCATTTAGCCATCAACCAGCATGCTTTGGTCAGTATTGCCGACCCAAGCGGCATCATAACTTATGTGAACGATCAGTTTTGCCAGATCAGCGGTTATCAACGTCATGAATTACTGGGCAAAAGTCATGGCATGATTAAGTCGCACCAACATTCGGATGGGTTTTATCAGGATCTCTGGAACACCATCACCAAGGGACAGGTTTGGCAGGGGGAAATCTGCAATAAAAGCAAAGATGGTAATTTTTATTGGGTTGAATCGACCATTACGCCCTTTCTGGATGAGCACGGTCAACCTTATCAATATGTGTCCATCCACACCAATATCAGTCGCGTCAAAGAAGTCGAGGCTGCCTTACAGGTCAGCGAAGAGCGGTATCAGCTTGCCATTGTCGCCTCTCAAGATGGCTTGTGGGACTGGAATATGGCAACAAACCGAGTCTATTACTCACCACGCTGGGAAGCCATGTTTGGTTTTGAGCCCGGCACCGCCGAGCAGACGCTGGAAGCCTTTACTCCGTTAGTGCACAAAGACGATGTCGTCGGCATGTTCAACGAAGTAGAACGCTATCTTCGCCGCGAGATTCCGACCTACAGTCGTGAATTTAGAATGTTCCATCGCAATGGCACACCGATGTGGACACTGCATCAGGCGGTGGGAATTTTCGATGACAACGGCAAACCCATCAGACTCATAGGCACGACGACCGACACCACAGCCCGCAAAACAGCCGAAGTGGCATTAAGAGCAACATTGGACTCTACACAGGATGGCATTCTTGCTGTCGATCAAGCAGGACAGATTAGTTTTACCAACAAGCTCTTTTGCGAAATGTGGCAAATTCCTGAGACCTTGATTTACAGCATGCAAATTGATCAACACTTGCTGAATCTGGCTCAAGCCCAACCCATTGATCCTGAAGCATTTCTCAGAATGGTTCAGACACTCTACCAATCCAATCTGGATTATGAAGATATCCTGGAATTTACCGACGGCAGAATCTTCGAAGTTCATTCCAAGCCCTTGATGATGAATCAGGATGGCTTCACCGGGCGAGTCTGGAGTTTCCGCGATATTACCGAAAACAAACGCGCCGAACGTGCTCTGGCTGAAAGTGAGTGGCGTCTGCGACATGCTCAACAAGTAGCCCGTCTGGGAAGTTTTGACTGGAAACCGGATACGGATGAATTGCAATGGTCTGACGAACATTTTCGTCTTTGGGGATTGAAACCACGTTCTTCACAACCTGACTTCGCTCTATTTATTCAAGGGATACACCCGGCCGACGTAGCGGAAGTGAAACAACGCATCAAACAAGCCTTGGAAACCGGCAATGCCTACGAATGTCTGCATCGGGTGATCTGGCCGGATGGTAGCCAGCATTTCATCAAGGGTATGGGCGAAGTCTTGATCAGTCAAGACGGAAAACCCACCCGCATGATAGGCAGCGTTCAGGATGTCACCAATCAAGTAGAAGTGGAGCAGGCTTTGATCGCTGCTCGTGACGAAGCGGAAAAAGCCAATCAAGCCAAGTCGGATTTTCTATCCAACCTGACCGCCAATCAAGAAATCCTGATGCAGTTGATCAGTTCTCCAGTCTTCGCCGGTCATGACTTATCGTATTCATTACGGCATGTCACCGAACAAATTGCCAAGTCGGTAGGTGTCGGTCGGGTCGGCTTGTGGAGTTTGTCCGATAATGGCGAGACCATGCAGTGCGTCAGCCAGTGGGAAGTGGCAAACCAACAGCACAGTACCGGTGCTCGCATCAGTGTTCAAGATTATCCGGCCTATTTCGAGGCCATCAAATCTGCAGAGGTGATTATTGCCGACGATGCTTACACACATCCTGCCACCCGTGATTTCTCAAAAAACTATCTTCCGACTCTGAATATTCGCTCCATGCTGGATGTGCCTATTCACGCACGCGGCCTGCCTTGGGGAGCCATTTGCTGCGAACAGGTCGGTAGCAGCATCAACTGGCGACCGGAACAGGTGGTATTTGCCAGCGCAGCGGCGGCTTTGGTAGCGCAAACCATCGAAGCGGCTGAAAGACGCAAAGTAGAGGCTTCTTTGCAAGTCGCCAAGGATGAAGCCGAACGCGCCAATCAAGCCAAATCTGAATTTCTGGCCAGTATGAGTCATGAACTCCGCACCCCCATGAATGCCATTTTAGGCTTTGGACAACTGCTGGAATACGACGAAAGTTTGTCAGAAAATCAATTGGAGGATGTGCAAGCCATTCTAAAAGCCGGTCATCATCTTTTAGAGTTAATCAATGAAGTGCTGGACTTATCCAAAGTCGAATCCGGCAACATCGATCTGTCCCTGGAACCCGTTGAAGTCATGCCGGTAGTAGAAGAGTGTCTGAATCTGGTCACTACCTTGGCCGACAAACGCGGCATCCAAATTGATTACCTGGGCAAAGCGGGAATCAACGTGCGAGCCGATCGCACCCGGCTCAAACAAGTGCTGCTCAACCTGCTGTCAAATGCGATTAAATACAATAATGAAGGCGGCCATGTTTTTGTGGAGGTCAAACCAGCAGACCCACACCTATTAAGCATAAGCGTAACCGACACAGGCCCCGGTATTCCCGCCGATCGTCAGAAAGAGCTATTTCAGCCCTTCAACCGACTGGATGCGGAATACAGTAATATCGAAGGCACCGGCATTGGTCTAACCATTACCCGGCGTATTGTCGAAATCATGGGCGGTCAGGTTTACGTAAAAAGCCAAGTGGGTGTCGGCAGCACTTTTTGGATTGAATTGCCTCTCGAAGCCTCAATGATGAATCTGGATGGACACACAGCTTTAAATAATAGCAAGACTGTTGAATCGGAATGTCAGCATACAGTGTTGTACGTAGAAGATAATCCAGTGAACATCAAGCTGGTAGCGCAAATACTGGGGCGACGAAAACACATACGCTTATTGACGGCTCATACCCCTGAGTTGGGTATTGAATTGGCGCAAACCCAATTACCGGATCTGATCATGCTTGACATCAATTTGCCGGGCATGAACGGTTATCAAGTCTTGGAGTTGTTCCAAAAAGATCCTTATTTAAAGCATACGCCGGTCATTGCAATCACCGCCAACGCCATGCAACGAGATATCGAACGCGGCAAGGCGGCAGGATTTGCGGACTATCTGACCAAGCCTATTGATATCCCGACGTTATTCAGAGTATTGGATAAACTGATCCAAATACCTGACACTCAGACGTCTTTGTTATCAAACACCGCTAATGATTCAGCAAACGCGTTGAAATGAACATCCAGGTTTTATGATGATAGATATATCGATCGGGTTAACTTGGCGAAATGGCTATCTTTCGATTTTTTGCAAGCAACCCTGAGGCCCATCCTGTGAAAATCTGTTGGCGTTACTTTGAAGACTGGGAGGCATCTACAGTATATCAATGGCTGCATGATTGGAAATCACAAGGGGAACACTGCGGGATACTGGCTTTACTGCCCGAAGCGGAAAAATCCCTGGTCATCCATCTACAAAACTGTGCCATGGATGCCCGCCTGCCTTTGCTTGGAGCCGTGTTTCCGGAACTCATCGTCGAAGCCGACTTTAAACGTCAGGGTGTACTACTAATCGGTTTGAATCCGATGCCAAAATACAGCCTGTGCCCCGGATTATCCCTGCCCAACGGACGCGCTGCTGCAGTCAAAACCCTGGCAGAATGGGTGGAAGCCGAAGAAGATCAGGATGGAACGCTGTTGCTATTGTTTGACGGTTTATTTGGACAAACTGCCAGTTTTCTGGCCGATCTTTATTATGAAATCGGTGATAGCTGTCGCTATGCCGGTATCAATGCCGGCAGCGAAAGTTTTCAGCCCATGCTCTGTTTGTTTGATCAACAACAATGGTTGGATGACGCGGTCATGGGCATTTTTCTGCCTCACCATCCCGGCGCGACACTGGAACACAACTATCAAATCGCCGACATCGCCATAACAGCTAGCGCTGCTTCCGGCAATAAAATAGCCCGCATTGACCTGGAGCCCGCTTTTGACCAATACGTCAAACTGGTTCGCGAACAGTATGCCGAGGAAGTGTCACGAGAAAATTTTTACCATATGGGCGTGCATTTCCCTTTTGCGTTGGTGCGCGCGAATGGCGAGCTTTTGATCCGCATCCCGGTAACCGTCGATGATGAAGGGGCATTATTTTGTGTAGGTGAAGTGCCGGAAGGGGCTTTGCTTACAGTAGCCCATGGTATTGAAGTAGGAAATCCCGCTACCGTCCACAAACTGATGGCGCAATATCAGAATCTGCAATCAGAATCGGGGTTGTTTTTTTTCTGTGCCGGACGTCGCATGCATTTAGGTGAAGAAGGCGCAGCAATGGAACTGGCACAATTGGCAGCTTCATTGCCTAATCAACCACTCTTAGGTGCGCTGACCTTAGGTGAAATTGGTAACTCCACGTCCGGCGGTTATCCCTTGTTTCACAATGCCACGTTGGTAGCGCTGCCACTTCAAGTCAAGCAATGAC